>WNFT01000064.1_pt1 | contig 62610 bp, 55 predicted proteins | sample 5400191 | NCBI WGS metagenome assembly WNFT01 (sample SAMN13153359, study PRJNA577476) | soil metagenome | isolation source: 80 cm saprolite under Madrone tree | place: USA:California | collected 2016-06-14 | reverse complement strand
TCGTCAGACCCTCGGTCCCGACAGGATCGTATGTGACAACCATCTTGTAAAGTTCACCGCCGTAAAAGTCAAAACGAACATTTCTAAGTGAGTCGGCTTTCACCGGAAGCTCGGAGTAACGAAACTGATCCCACTGGAGTGTTTGTATTACGGCGGGCCGCTGATGGATTGTTCTCGCGTCCGCGGATTTCAGATGTAATTGTTCGACCACGGACTCCAGGCTCATTCCGAACTGGAAATCGCGATACCGAGCGAGATCCTGCGCAGTAACCAGCGGACAAAAGAAAGCGGCACACAAAACCGACATTACAAGCATACGTAGGCTAATCATTGGTTTCTCCTTGAGGCACTGGCACGGCTTCCGGTCGGGACCCTAGCCGCGATCGAGCTGGATGGTGCAGTGGCGACTTAACCACAATAGGTGAATTATCCTGTATCGTCAATCTTAATCGTGCTTCATGGGAGACCATTCTTAGTTAAGCGAAACATGTGTCGCGATCAGCCTGGCGCAGCGCTGGCGATGTCTGGTTGTAGACCTGGATACGCGTACTCGAAACCTCCAGACCTCGGAGGCAGGCAATTTCGGAGCTGCAGGAACTTCGGCGCCAGCATGAGACAACAATTGTCGAGTTGGAAAAGAGAGTTCAGCTTTCAAAGAAGGAAAACCAGCGGTTGAAGCTGGAATCAAAAAATGGGGTCGTAACCGCGAATTACGCCAATGACGCGAATGGCCCTTCTACTCCGGAACATAGAGCGGCTCGGGAATAAAGACTGCACCGGCCACGACCGTGGTCCAAAGGCCTTTCTTGTCACCGATCGCGGACTGGGTGATGTTGGTTACTTTCACAATCTTGGTTGAGATCCTGTAGATCTCCTTCTTTTCATCCCAGCTTCGATCCGGATCGAAGTCTACGCCGAGGGTTGTCGCAAGCATGTCCGCAGCCAGTTCTTCGGCGTACTCAGCGGCATCGTGATCTGTCTGGCCGTACGAGTGGTGCTCGGAGAGATAACCGTAAGCGTTGGGATCGGTCGGGCTTGCGATTCCCACGGTTGCTGCAATGAGGCGGTGAGGCTCGTTCGTTGCGTTTTCGCTCATGACGCAGAAAACAATTTGACCGGCGTGGAGAAGTTTGATTCCTTGAGATCTCGGGATTAGTCTGCATTGCGGCGGGAAGATGCTGGAGACTCGAACCAGGTTGTAGGGAGCCAGCCCCGCGTCGCGCAGGGCCATTTCAAAGCTCGTGAGTTTTTCCTTGTGTTTTCCCACGCCCTTGGTCAAAAAGATCTTTTTTGCAACGAACACCTTTCATAACCCCCCACTGGTTTTGGTGAGAAGCGCGACGGAACGAAAACAAATTCCGGAAGTTAGCAGAGATACTGGGGGGTGTCAATTGACATTCTTTTCAAGCGCGTGGTAGCTTCACGCGTTTTCGTTCGCGAGCGAATCCATTAGGAGGCTTGATGCAGTTTAACGGAGTCGAAGTTCCCTCATCCGGAGAAAAAATCACCCTGAGCGGTACGAAGCTGGTCGTTCCCGACAACCCGATTATTCCTTTTATCGAAGGAGACGGAACGGGCCGCGATATCTGGAAGGCATCTCAACTCGTTTTCGATGCGGCCGTTGAAAAAATTTCGAGAGGAAAACGCAAGGTTGCGTGGTTTGAAGTCTTCGCGGGAGAGAAATCGTTCAACAAATTCGGAAGCTGGCTGCCTGACGATACGCTTGCCGCCATCCAGGAATTCCGGATTGCGATCAAAGGACCCCTGACAACTCCTGTCGGCGGTGGAATCCGCAGCCTGAATGTCACTCTGCGCCAGTTGATGAATCTGTATGCCTGCGTCCGGCCAGTGCGGTACTTTGAGGGGGTTCCGAGTCCAGTCAAGCATCCTGAAAAGCTGGATGTCGTCATCTATCGTGAAAATACCGAAGACGTCTATGCGGGCATCGAGTGGCCGGCCAATAGCCCGGAAGCTCAGAAGATCATCGCGTTTCTTCAGAAGGAATTCGGCAAGAAAGTGAGACCGGATTCGGGCATCGGCATCAAGCCGATCTCGATCACCGCCACCAAAAACCTGGTCCGCCGCGCGATTCAGTATGCCCTGGAAAATAAACGCCGTTCCGTGACGATTGTGCACAAGGGAAACATCATGAAATACACCGAGGGCGCGTTCCGTGACTGGGGCTACGAGCTCGCGCGCGAGGAATTTGGCGCACAGACCGTTACCGAAGAAGAAGTGACGTCGAAATACGACTCCCGGATTCCCGAGGGCAAGCTGCTGATGAAGGATCGCATCGCAGACTCGATGCTGCAGCAGGTGTTGACGCGTCCCGATGAGTACGACGTCATCGCCACACCCAATCTCAACGGCGACTATCTCTCCGATGCGTGCGCCGCACAAGTCGGCGGCCTCGGCATCGCGCCGGGCGCGAATATCGGTGATGGTTTTGCCGTGTTCGAGGCGACGCACGGCACCGCACCCAAATACGCAGACAAAGACATGATCAATCCCGGGAGTGTGATGCTGTCGGGCTGTATGATGTTTGAGCATATGGGCTGGAAAGAGGTGGCGCAAACCATTGAGCGAGGGTTTGCAAAGACGATCCAGCAGGGGAAGGTCACCTACGATCTGGAGCGCTTGATGGTGGGTGCAACCAAGGTCAAGACTTCGGAATTTGCGAAAGCGATTGTGGAGAACATGTAAATGGCAAGAAAGAAAATCAGTATCGTCGGTGCCGGCGCCGTTGGCGCTACTGCGGGACAGAGGATCGCGGATAAACAGCTCGGAGACGTCGTTCTCATCGATATCATCGAAGGTGTCCCACAGGGAAAAGCGCTCGACCTGGCGGAGTCCGCCCCGATCGAGGGCTATGACAACAGGATCACGGGAACGAACAATTACAAGGACACGGCGAATTCCGACATCGTTGTGATCACCGCCGGCATTCCCCGGAAACCGGGGATGAGCCGCGACGATCTGCTGAAGACGAACTACGAGATCGTGAAGGGTGTCACCGAGCAGGTCGTCAAGAACTCACCCAAGTGCATCATCATCGTTGTCAGCAACCCTCTGGACGCAATGGTGCAGACCGCTTATCGAGTGAGCGGTTTCCCGAAAGAACGCGTCATCGGCATGGCCGGTGTCCTGGATTCCGCCCGGTTCCGAACCTTCATCGCGATGGAGTTGAACGTCTCGGTGCAGAACGTCCACGCATTCGTGCTGGGTGGTCATGGCGACACCATGGTCCCGCTGCCTCGATATTCGACCGTATCAGGAATACCAATTACCGAACTCCTGCCGAAGGAAACCATCGATCGCCTGGCACAGCGTGCCCGCGATGGCGGAGCCGAGATTGTTGGATACCTGAAGACCAGCGCCTGGTACGCGCCGTCTTCTGCAATCGTGGAAATGGTTGATGCGATCCTGAACGATCGCAAGAAAATCCTGCCCTGCGCGGCGTATCTCGAAGGTGAGTACGGAATCAGCGGACTCTACGTCGGCGTACCCGTCAAGCTCGGCGAGCGCGGCATCGAGCAGATCATTGAGATCAATCTCACGCTGGAGGAGAGAGCCGCTCTTCAGAAGTCTGCTGCCGCGGTGAAGGAGTTGATCAGCGTTATCGGAGTGTAGAAACCCGACGTAAAAAATAGCCGCGAATTACGCAGATGGGCGCATCAAAGAATTCTTTGATGCGCCCATCTGCGTAATTCGCGGCTATTTTTTACGCCGTTCCTACCCGATGCTCTGCGCGATCTGCGTCAGGACGGCTTCGTTGATCCTGATCCGCTTGCTCGACTCCATCTTCTTCCGGACTTCCTGCATGTATGCCCCGAAATACTGCTCTCTCCTTGTCGGAAGCATCTCTGTCCGGAGTGTCTCCATCGACTTCTTCATCTCTTCCGGATTGATTTCCTGGCGTTCCTTCACGGCAAACGCCAGGGTCTTTCCGGAGATGGTCGATGGCGTACCCGTTTTGCCGAGCGGAAGAGAGAACATCTCCTTTTCCAGGTCCGGAATCGGACCGAACTCCGGCAAAGATGCCCCGCGCGTGAGCAGTTCGCTGGTCTTGATTTCCGCACCGACAGCTTTTGCGGCGGCGGCCAGGTCCTTGCCGCCCTTGATCAGCTCTTCAACCTGTTTGCCCTGCGCAACGGCGAGCTCGCGGGCTTTTTCGGCCTTTACGTCCGCGACGACCTTGTCTTTCGCTTCCTCGAATGAGGCCGGATGTCCGGCAGCGATTTCGGTCAGCATCGGAATGACATAGCCGCGCTCGACCTGGATTGCCGTTCCGATCTCGCCCTTGGCCATGGTGAACATTCGGCGCTGCAGTTCGGAGGCATTTCCGAGTTCCGGTATCGGCTGTACCTGTTCCATGAGCGGCGTGTCTTTGATCTCGGCGCCGAACTTTTGTCCCACGGCATTGAAGTCTTTGTTGTTTACGAGTTCGACGGCGATCTGCTGCGCCACATCGCTGGCTTTTTGCTCCGCTTTGCGGGTTGAGACGATCGGCCGGACAGCTTCCTTCATTTCTTCGAAAGGACGGGAGCGACCTTCCTGCTTTTCGTTGACTTTGATGATGTGAATACCGAACTGCGTCTGAACCAGATCGCTGATTGCGCCGGGGCTCAGGCTGAAGGCAACCTGCTCGAATTCCGGAACCATCTGACCACGTCCGAATGACCCGAGGTCGCCGCCGTTGGAAGCGGACGTATCTTCCGAGAACTGCTTGGCGAGGCTCGCGAAGTCTTCGCCCTTCTTTGCGCGCTCCAGGACCTGGAGGGCCTTCTGACGGATCGCTTCTATTTCTTCGGGTTTCTTGCCCTGAGTCTTGAAGAGGATATGTTGCGCCGAGACGCGTGCGGGTAAATCGTATTCGGGTTTGTGTTGTTCGTAAAACTGGCGCAGTTCATCGTCGGTTACCTGCACCTGCGCCCGCATCGAAAGCGAGCTGACGAAAATATATTTGGCCTGGCGCTTCTCGGGAACCGAGTACTTGGCTTTGTTCTTTTCGTAATAGTCGTGCTGATCCTTGTCGCTGACGGTTACCTTGTCCTGGAGCTTTGCGCCGTCGATAACGAAGTAGTCGAGTTTCGCTTTCTCGTTACGCCGCCTGTACTCCTTCTCGACGTCTTTGTCGGTGACGTTTACGGCAGCGGTGACGAAGCTTCGGAGCTTTTCGCTCACGATTTCATCGCGAACTCCGGCTTCGAAATCATCTATGGTCAGATTGTTTTGCGCGAGCAAGCCCTGATAGCGGGCCTGGCCGATAAATTTGCCGTTTTCGCGGAAAACCGGGTTTTCAAGAATCTTTTGTTCGATTTCGCCAGCCGACGCGTTCAAGCCGAGACGCTTGCCCTCTTCGGTCACGACGTGCCGCATGATGAGGGAATCGACGATCTGACGCTCAAACCGGAACGCCCGCAGCATTTCCGGGCTGACCTGGCCGCGCATTCTGTCCATATAGTTCTTGTAGGCAGCCTGAAATTCCCGAGTGGTGACACTTTCGCTGCCAACCGAGGCGACATTGCCCCCGATGCTGACGTTCCCAAGCTGATCAAAAGGGATGTAAAGTGTTATCAGGGTTACACTAAAGATAAAAATCAGGATAACCCACACGCCTTTAAGCGCCGTGCGTTGACGCCTCATGAAGTCCAACATAGCCGGCCGGTCCTCCCAAGTCATTCCGGGACAGGCGGGAATTTCCAGTTTTCCTGATTTTCCGTGTGTCCCCGGATTATGCTAGCAGAAATTGTAGATTTTAGACGGTGCTTTTCGGCTATGATCTATAGATATCTCGGTCTCAGCCCCACCGCCTATTGGTGTTTGACTCGAATTAGATCTTCCTCGAAAGAATAAGGAGCCCAACAACTTCCATGAACTTCCGCCCGGTGTTCAGTCTATTCTCCAGCGATTTGGCAATCGACCTGGGTACAGCGAATACTCTGGTTTACGCCAAAGGTCGCGGTATCGTAGTGAACGAGCCTTCCATTGTTGCCATCAATAAGGTCACGAATCAGGTCGAAGCAGTAGGCAAAGAGGCCAAGGACATGCTTGGCCGAACCCCTGGCAATATTGTAGCCATCCGGCCCATGAAGGATGGCGTTATCGCGGACTTTACCGTTACTGAAAAGATGCTGACATATTTCATTCAGAAGGCGCACAGCCGCAAAGTCCTTGTTCATCCCCGGATTGTTATCGGTGTTCCTTCAGGCATTACACAGGTCGAAAAGCGGGCGGTGCAGGATTCCGCGTATCGGGCCAAGGCGAGCGAGGCTCACCTGGTCGAGCAGGCGATGGCGGCCGCCATCGGCGCTGGCTTGCCTGTGACCGAGCCTTCGGGAAACATGATTGTGGACATCGGGGGTGGCACCACGGAAATCGCGGTGATTTCGCTTTCGGGTATTGTCCACAGCCGCTCCGACAAGGTTGCCGGCAACGAAATGGACGAGGCAATCACGCAATACATCAAGCGAAAATACAACCTTCTGATCGGCGAGCGCACGGCCGAGGCGATCAAGATCGAGGTCGGGTCCGCGCATCCGCTCGATCAACCGCGGACAATGGAAATCAAAGGCCGCGATCTCATGGAGGGTGTACCGAAGAGCGTCATCGTGTCCGATGAAGAAATTCGCGAGGCGCTGGACGAGTGCATCAATATCATCATCAATTCTATTCGCGTCGTTCTGGAGCGCACGCCTCCCGAGCTTTCCGCGGACATCGCCGATCGCGGTATCGTGCTTGCCGGTGGCGGGGCGCTCATCAAGAATCTCGATAAGCGAATTCGCGAAGAGACCGGCCTGCCGGTCACGCTGGCGGAAAATCCGCTGTCGTGCGTGGTCCTCGGAACGGGGAAAATGCTTAGTGATTTCCAGCTGCTGAGAAAGATCGCGATCAATTAGGGTCCCAGGGTCGACGCTATGAGCAGAGTCATTGTCGCTTCGAAGAGGCCCATATGGATTGCGCTGAGCATTGCGCTTCTCATCCATACCGGACTCATCTCCGTTCAGGCAGGTCATCGATTTGATACGCGCTTTGTGCGGATGTGGCTGCTCGACTCTCTGGCTCCGCTGGAAAAGCTCGTCGATCGGTCCTTGTACGGGATCGTTTACGTGTGGGATTCCTACTTCGCCCTGATCGGCGTTCATCGGGAAAATGAGCAACTGAAGCAGCAGGTTGACGAACTCAAATTACAGCTCGAAAAGCGGCGTGAGGATGTCGTTGAAGTTCAGCGCTTGCGAACGCTTGTTTCGATACAGGACACGGGAATCGGAAGGACTGTCGTTTCGAGAGTCATCGGCCGCGATCCCGGGCGTGCGAACCAGACCGTCACGATCGACAAAGGACTTTCGCATGGTGTGAAGCCCGATTCGGCTGTAATAACGGCCGACGGCATCGTGGGACGCGTCATTCATTCGAGCAATTTCTTTTCGATTGTCCAGCTCGTCATCGATTCTCAGAGCGCCGTCGGCGTGATGCTGGAGTCCACGCGCCGGCAGGGAGTTCTTAAGGGAAACGGCAGCCGCGAACTCGAGCTCGAATACATCGACGACGACAACGATTTGAAGGAGGGTTTGAAATTCATCACTTCGGGACAGGATCGTATTTATCCTAAAGGGCTACAGGTCGGTCTGATCACGTTGGTGGGCCCCCGCCGCGGACTCCTCAGGACTGTTCAGGTTCGCCCGGCCGCCGATCTGGACCGCCTGGAAGAGGTCATTTGTATCCTGGATCATCTTCAGAACGTTGACGTTGCCGATCCCGCTCTGGGGCCACCCACCCCGTGAAGGCATTGCCGATGGTCAGGATCACAACTTTAGGAATTATCGGCAGATTTGCTGTCGCGCTCGTCGCGGTCGTGGTGATCCAGGGGATACTGTCATTTAAGTTTAAAGTCTTTGGTTATTTTGATTTACCGCTGATTTGTTCGGTGTATTATGGCTTCACCCTTGGCAACCCGGTTGCATCCATCGTCATTGGAAGCGCGCTCGGCCTGATGCAGGACAGTCTTTCGGGCGCGGTCCTGGGGACGAACGGATTCAGTAAAACATTGATTGGATTTGTGGCTGCCTCGGCCGGATCCAAATTCAATGTGGATCAGCCCATTACGCGGGTGTTCGCTTTATTTTTGTTTACCATTGGAGATGGCCTTCTGGTTAGTATCTTAGGGCTCATGGTCGATTCGACATCGGGTACGACCTATAGTAGCGCCCTCGGTGGGTGGATACTATCGGCGAGCTTTAATACATTGCTGGGTTTGATTTTATTCGGGTATCACGACAGGTGGGGAAATGCAACAACGTGAAGAACTAGAACTGCTTCGTTGGCGCATCAGCTTCATCGGGTACGTAATTGTTGCAGCATTGCTGGTTCTGACTGTTGGTTTCTGGAACCACCAGATCGTGCAATCGACCTACTACGAACAGCGCGCTGAACAGAATCGCGTTCGTGAAATTCCTCTGCTCGCGCCGCGAGGCCGCATTTACGATCGTTTTCATCGGGTCATCGCGGACAACCGTCCTTCATACAACATCATTTTGATTCGCGAAAACAGTCCGCACACGGTGGAGCAAACCGTAGCGATGCTGAGTCCGGGCGTCAATATCCCCGTGACGGATTTGCTCGACCGCATCAATCGCCGCCGCCGCGAGCCGAAATTCCGTCCGATCGTTTTGAAAGAAGACGTTTCGGTTGCCGACATCGCTTATGTAAAGGCCCACAGGTATGAGCTTCCCGAAATCAGCGTCGAGTACCAGCCGAGACGACGTTATCTGGGTAATGGATTAGCGGCACACGCGTTAGGTTATGTCGGTGAAGTGACCGACGCGGAGCTCACGACTCCGGAATACCTCGATTACAAAGCGGGCGATTTGGTCGGCAAGTCCGGACTGGAGCGCGAGTATAACCAGGTCCTTCGTGGAAAAGATGGTTTCAAGCGCGTCATCGTCAGCAGCCTGGGGCGCGAAATGGGCAAGCTTCAGGAAGAACCATATGTTCCGGGGAATGACCTTTACACGACGATCGATCTCGATCTTCAACGCGCTGCGGAAGACATTATCGGAGATCGCACGGGTGCCGCTGTAGCGCTGGATCCCCGCACAGGCGAAATCCTTGCAATGGTCAGCAAGCCCTCATTCGATCCCAATCTTTTTGCGACGCGCATCTCCGTGGCCGACTGGAGCGGACTACTTAAAGACCCGCGGAAGCCGCTCACGAATCGCGTTATTCAGAACCATTTTTCTCCGGGCTCGGTATTCAAGGTCTTCATGGCGTCTGCCGGTCTGGAAGCCGGGACCCTGGATCCTTTGCAAACGATCTACTGCCCGGGTCACGCGACGTTCTACGGCCACACCTTCGCGTGTGACAAGAAGGACGGGCACGGAACTATCGGCCTGCACAACGCGATCGTGAATTCGTGCAACGTGTATTTCTACAACGTGGGTAAGGAACTCGGGATCGACCGCATCTCTCATTTCGCCACGATGATGGGTCTGGGCCGCAGGACCGGAGTCGACCTTCCGAATGAAGACGGTGGACTCATTCCTTCCGCCGAATGGAAGCAGCGGGTCTACAAAACGGCGTGGTATGCCGGTGAGACGATATCAGTCGCCATCGGCCAGGGGTATGTGACCGTCACGCCGATGCAGGCCGCATGGGCCATGGGCGGATTGGCTTCCGGCGGCCGATTGAGACAGCCGCACCTGGTGGATCCGGAAGCGATCAAGAAGCTTGGATTTCCCGCGAATGATCTTCGAGCGGAGGAGTATCCCATCCATGAATCCACGGTCGATCTCGTGACCAAAGCGATGTGGGGAGTGGTCAACGAGGCAGGCACGGGATTTCGAGCCAAAATCGACGGATTCGATGTTGCGGGAAAAACCGGCACCGCCCAGGTCGTCAGTAAGCAGGCGAAACTGAAGGGCCAGGAGTACAAGGACAATGCCTGGTTCGTCGGGTTCGCGCCTTATCGGAACCCGGAGATCGTTGTCGCCGCATTCATTGAAAACGGCGGTTGGGGCGGTGAAGCCGCGGCTCCGGTGGCGCACGCCATCATGGAGACCTACTACAAGAAAAAGACCGGCCAGTTTACAGATCAGATCACGACGATCGCGCAGAAGTAAGAGTTTTATGATTGAACCAATAAAGTCGAAAAGATTCTTGCAAGACTTCGACTGGGTTTTGCTTGCCTCCGCCTGTTTCCTGTCGGTCATCAGCCTCATCGAAATACACAGCGCCACGATGAATGAGCCGTCGGGAGGCTATTTTGTGCGGCAGGGCGTATGGGTTGTTGTGGGCATTGTTTTCCTTTTCATTGTCTCGGCCCTCGACTATCACGTAATTTCCGAGCACGTCCCGTGGCTCTACATGCTTGCGGTCGGAGCACTGCTCTACACGCTGGCCATGGGGCACACCGTTTCGGGTTCCAAGAGTTGGGTTGATCTGGGTCCCGTCGGATTTCAGCCGTCCGAACCGATCAAGATGGTCGCAGTCGTCGCGTTGGCACGATATCTCTCGGAGCTGAGAGAAAGCCGATACATGACGCTGATTCAGATCGCCAAAGCGGGCGCTATCGTTGGAGTGCCGATGGTTCTCGTTGCTCTACAGCCGGACACGGGCACGGCGCTGACTTATCTGCCCGTCATTGCTGTCGGACTTTTCATTCGCGGTTTGCGGCCGACAGCGCTCATTGGCCTGGTTCTGGCATTCGTTCTGGTGCTGCCGGTTTCGTGGCTCTTCCTGAAGCCTTACCAGAAGGAACGGATTTTGACTTTCGCTCAGCCGGAGAGAGATCCGTTGGGGAAGGGCTATCAGGTCATGCAATCGAAGATCGCTATCGGTTCCGGTGGCCTCCTGGGCAAAGGCCTTTTCAATGGCAGTCAGAATCAATTGGGTTATCTGCCCACGCGCCACACGGATTTCATCTTCTCTGTGGTCGGCGAAGAGTTGGGCTTTGCAGGTGTGAGTGTCACGCTGGGGCTGCTGGCGTTCATCATCTTTCGATCGGTCTACAATGCGCAGACGGCACGCGACAAGCTTGGGTTGTTCATTGTCATGGGCGTTGTGGGGATTTACTTTTTCCATGTAATTGTGAACGTGGGAATGGTTATCGGGTTTATGCCCACAACGGGCATTCCTCTCCCGTTCCTGAGCTACGGCGGTTCTTCAGTGTTGACCGCCTTTATCGCCCTTGGACTCGTGATCAGCGTACGCCGCCGCCGTTACGTGAATTGATTGAGAGCGTGTTATATTGCGGTTCAGGCGCGGACTTTAACGGCGCGGGCATGGTGCCCGCCATTTTAGCGTCAAAGATTTGCTAAGTTTGCCCGTACAGAGTTGAGCAGCGTGGGTGGGCCCCACGCTTAAGGAATGCTCCTCCGGGCACAGGAGTTCCCAATGACAATAAGAGACCTTTGCCCTTCGGCGATGTGTCTCGACGTGTCCCTGTGCGCTGCAAGTGACGGGCACAGGAGCGTCGATGCAGAAAGAACTGATCATTTCAACGACCCCACAAGAGACAAAACTCGCCATCCTCGAGGACGACGAACTCGTTGAGTTTTATATCGAACGGCATCGTTCGCAGGGGATCGTCGGTAATATTTACAAGGGCAAAGTAACGAAAGTCCTGCCCGGAATGCAGTCCGCCTTTGTGGACATCGGCCTCGAGCGGGACGCATTCCTCTACGTTTCGGATTTCTTCGAAGACACGGAAGAGTACGACAAGATCGTTTCCACGGTCGAAGAAGAGGTCGCTCAACTCCAGGAAGGGGGCGCGCGCCCCCAACCGCAGCCGCAGCCGCAAGTACAGCTCCAGCATCCATTGCCGGCTCCGATTCCGGTTCATGCCGAGCCCGCTCCCGAAACAGCGGCTCCCGAAATCCGCGCGGCATTGCCTGAGGCAGCCGAAACCGAACGGCAGCCGGTTGCACCATCGAGCGGACAAGAGGACTACGATCGCCGCGGCCCTCGGCGTAGAGATCGTGACCGCCGCGGCAAGAAACCGAAGATCCCTTCGTTTGAGAGTAAGTCCTACGAGCCTCGAACCGACGATCGCACGTACGGAACCGGGAGCCTCGAAGTCTTGCCCGGTGAATCGCTGGCAAAATATCGCAGGCACGAATCGCAACCGGAATCGCATGAGGCCGGACCTGATGACAAGGATGCGAGACTGGGGGCGGTTGCTGAGGAAGGACCGACAGAGGAGACGCGTCCTAGACAGTCGGTGCCCCCTCCGACCGCCGAAACCGACTCGGTCACGGAGAAAAAAGAAGAAAACCAGGACAACCCATCATCCGCGCGCATAACCGACCGGTCCGACAATTATCAATTCGCTCATCGGTCATCGAATCGACGGGCCAGGCGCGGTGGAGGCCGAAATGGACCGCCTCCGGGAAAGTCCGAAGAACGGCGCGGCAACGGCTATCCTTCGAAATCGAATCCGATGATCTCGGAACTGCTGCGCGAAGGCCAGGAGATCCTGGTTCAAGTGGCCAAAGAGCCGCTCGGCAAAAAGGGCGCGCGCATCACGTCGCACATCGCGCTGCCGGGCAGATATCTCGTTTATATGCCAACTGTCGATCATGTCGGCGTTTCAAGGAAAATCGCTTCGGACGAAGAACGCTTGCGCCTGAAACGAATCATCCACGAGCATCGCAACGGGCTGCCCGGTGGATTCATCGTGCGTACGGCGGCCGAGGGTCGCGGTGAAGAAGAATTTGTCCAGGATATCCGTTTTCTTGGAAACCTCTGGTCCGACATCCGCGGGAAGAGCGAAAAGAAGTCGGCTCCGACGCTGATTCATCGCGACCTGAATCTGGTACAACGGCTTCTGCGCGATCAGCTTTCTTCCGATTACCGGGCCATCCGCCTGGATAACGAAGCGGAGTTCGCCACCGTTCTCGACTTCGTGAACAAGTTCCAGCCGGCCCTCGTCAACCGCGTGAAATTGCATTTGAAGGACACACCGATCTTTGAAGAATATGGACTGAACACGGAGATCGACAAGGCGCTCCGGCCGAAAGTGTGGTTGAAGTCGGGCGGCTATATCGTGATCAATCAGACCGAGGCACTGGTCGCGATCGACGTCAATACGGGTAAATTCGTCGGCAAGTCGAATCGGCTCGAGGATACGATCGTCCGCACGAACGTCGACGCGGTACACGAAATCGTCCGGCAGATCCGGCTTCGCAACCTCGGCGGCATTATCGTGGTGGACTTCATCGATATGGAGGAGAAAAAGAATCGCCAGCGCGTGATGATGGCGCTGGAGGAGGCCCTGCGCGCGGACCGCTCTCCGTCGAAGATTCTTCAGTTCAACGATTTCGGCCTTGTCGCTATCACACGCAAGCGCACGCAGCCTTCGCTCGAGCGTACGCTGTGCAAGCCGTGTAATTATTGCAACGGCTCCGGCTGGGCGAAGTCAGCGGAAACCATCTGCTACGAAATTCAGCAGGAGATCAAGAAAATGGCGCACCTGCTGGAAGGCAAGGAGATCACGATACGCCTGAATCCCGAAGTCGCCAAAGTTCTAAAGAGCGGTGAATTCGTTTCGATCCACGACCTCGAGGAATGGACCAGGAAGGACATCATCGTGAAGTCCGATCCACTCCTCCACGAGGAGCACTTCGATATCTTTTAGGGTTCTGTAGCGGCGGTCTGTGACCGCCGACGATCCCGCAATCGCGACATCGTCGGCGGTCATAGACCGCCGCTACAGTGCGGAATAAGGAGATCCTTTGAAGGAGCAGGCGCCGTTCGATGTCGCGATCATCGGAGCTGGGCCTGGCGGTTACGTGGCAGCCATCCGTGCCGGCCAGCTCGGTTTGAAAACCGCCGTCATTGAAAAGGATACGCGGCTCGGGGGAACCTGCCTGCTGCGCGGATGCATTCCCACCAAGGCCCTCCTTCGCGATGCCCATCTTCTTCACGAAATGAAGAGAGCGTCACAGCAGGGATTGTTCAAGATGGGCGAGATCGAGATCGACTGGGACAAGATCCAGGCCCGCAAAAATGATGTCGTCGACAAGAACGTCAAGGGAGTGGAGTTTCTTTTCCGAAAAAACAAGGTCACCAGTTTCAGGGGTTACGCCACAATCATCACACCGACCAGGATCGCGGTTAAGGGCGACGGCGCCTCTACCGAAGTAAACGCGAAGAACATCATCATCGCCACCGGTTCAGAAGCAAAATCGCTTCCGGGCTACAACATCGACGAGAAAAACGTTATCAGCAACGTTGGCGCCCTCGAGTTGAACCACATCCCGAAATCTCTTCTGATCGTCGGGAGCGGCGCAGTCGGCGTGGAATTTGCGTCGATCTATAACAGCTTCGGATCGAAAGTGACGTTAATCGAGGTTTTGCCCAACATCGTTCCTTTGGAAGATGAGGAGATCTCGAAAGAACTGAAGCGGCTCTTCACAAAGAAGGGCATCGAGGTCTACACCAAAGCGAAGCTGGAAAGCGCACAGCCCAAGGGTGACGGCGTGGAAGTGACCTTTCAGACGGAAAGAGGGGAGGTCAAGAAGGTCAACGTTGAGAAGTTGCTCATGGCGACGGGGCGAGGGCCCAACACGGCGAACATTGGCCTGGATAAGATTGCGCTGACTACCGACCGCGGCTTCATCAAAGTGAATGAATACATGGAAACGAGCGTGAAAGGTGTCTATGCGATTGGTGACGTGACGCCCTCGCCGCTTCTGGCCCACGTTGCGTTCCAGGAAGGCATTGTGGCGGTCGAGAAAATCGCCGGCAAGCATCCTGTTCCCATCAATTACAAGCAAGTTCCGGCATGCACCTATTGCGATCCCCAGGTGGCCAGCGTCGGATTGACCGAAGCAAAGGCTGCGGAGGCCGGTTACCAGGTGAAAACCGGCAAATTTCCCTTCATGGCGTCTGGTAAAGCCAAGGTCGACGACGCGCCTGACGGGTTCGTCAAAGTCGTCGCCGACGAGAAGTATGGCGAGATTCTTGGCGTTCACATGATTGGAAGCCTGGTGACGGAGATGATCGCCGAAGCTGTAGCGGCCATGGCACTGGAAGGCACAGTAAGCGATGTGGTCAATATGATTCATGCCCACCCGACGTTGTCCGAGGCGACGAAAGAGGCCATGGAAACCGTCTTTGGCGCCGCGATCCACATATGAGTGGTCGTCCGTCATGGCTCAAGGTTCGAATCCCCAGTGGCGAAAATTTCTTCGCAGTGCGCCGCATTCTGCGCTCTCACAAGCTGAACACTATTTGTGAAGATGCGATGTGCCCGAACATCTCCGAATGCTGGGGTAAACACCGGACCGCAACTTTTATGATTCTCGGCGACATCTGCACGCGGGCTTGCGCATTCTGCGCCGTGACCAGCGGCCGTCCCACGGAGTACGACCTGGCGGAACCGGCGCGAGTCGCCGCTGCGATCGCCGAACTCAAGCTGAAACATGCCGTTATCACGTCCGTCGATCGAGACGATCTCAAGGACGGCGGGGCGATGATTTTTGCCGAAACTGTGCGGGAGATTCGAAAGCTCGATGAAGATGTGAAAATCGAACTGCTGACGCCGGACTTTCAGGGTTCGCTCGAATCGGTCAAAACGATCATCGACGCAGGACCGGATATCTTTTCCCACAATATTGAAACGATTCGCCGCCTGTATCCTGCGATCCGATTCAAATCGGACTACACGACCTCGTTCGGTTTGCTAAAAGCCGCGAAGGAGATGAATCGCGAAATTTTTATCAAGACCGGAATCATGATCGGTCTTGGCGAGGGAAAAGAAGAAATCGTCGACGTGATGCATCACGCCGTCGAAGCAGGCGTTGATATACTGACGATCGGTCAGTACCTTCGTCCCTCCGCCAAACACGCCGAAATCAAGAAGTACTACCATCCTGACGAATTCGCCGAACTGCGCGAAGTCGGCCGCCAGCTTGGAATTCGATGGGTCTTCTCAGGGCCCCTCGTCCGAAGTTCCTATCACGCTGAAGATGTCTTCGATCAAATGATGAACGCGGGCTGAAGCCCGCGAGTACATTTGGGAACAACGTTTGGCCTTAATGTAGTCGCGGGCTTCAGCCCGCGTTCTTTTTTGGCGCTTGACAAAGCCTCATAGGTCCGCTAAAAAGGCCGCATCATCAGTTCAAAGTTGCGCGGGTGATAGACAACGAAGTCCTCAGACCCCAGGGTCCTGAGGGCTTTTTGTTTCTGGACACAGAAAGTACAGGATGTATTCATGGTCTTAATAAAAGTTCAATACGACGCTTATAACAGGCAGTTCAAGTTTCTCGACGGGCAATTGGCCCGCATTCTGGAAGACGGTGAGACCTACATGCTCATCGCGGATGTGTGTGTTAAGGACCTGGAATCGAAGCAGCCTGCGGAGATTCAGTCAGGGCTCATTTCTGTCATAGAGTAGACTAAGCCGGCTTGTTCCGGAATGCACGTAGCCGTGGGCTTTACGCCCACGTCTTTTAATTGTGTTTGAACACGCGCTTAAAGACCGCCGCTAATACTTTTCTGTCCCTCTGTCCAGTAATCCTCAGTAATATGTTCCCCGCCCCACGTCTTTACTGACTTCCTGAAAAGGAGAACCGCGATGAGTCGTTTACTTGTGCTCCTGCTCATGGCTCACTCCGCACTGCTGGCCGCCGGATCACCCGAACTGTTGGTTGCGATCCGGAACGGGGATCACTCAACGGCTCAAAGACTCCTTCGCGCGGGTGCGGACGTAAACACTGTGGACAGCGACGGCACGACGGCTTTGATGCACGCGGTTATCGAATCCGACACCAAAATGATGAGGCTCCTGATCGATGGCGGGGCGAACGTCAATGCGAAAAACGCGCTCGATTCCACGGCGTTGATGTACGCCGCGACCAATTTGGCGAAAACCAGGCTCCTGCTCGACGCAGGAGCGGACGTGAAAGTAACAGGTAAGCGCGGCGCCACTCCGATGAGCATAGCCGTCACCACTTTCGGATCAAGTCCCGTTCTCAAACTTCTAACGGCGAGAGGCGCCCAGCCCGAGGACCGGCTAATGGCCCCAGCGGCCTCAAAGGGCGATCTGGAAGCGATCCGGTTTCTCCTCAGTATCGGAGTGCGCGCCGGTGACGCCACCGGTGCCACGATCTCCGCGGCGATAACAGGTCGATGTGAAGCGTGCGTCCGCTTGCTCGTGGAAAAAGGCGCTCCTGCCAACGGCCTCCGTCCTAATGGGGGAGGCGTGTTGAACGACACAGCCAAGCGAGCGATGCCGGAAATTTCCCAGTTTCTCCTGGATCACGGAGCTTCCCTGGAATCCAGGGACCGCGAGGGTTTTACCCTCCTGATGCAGGCTGTGCTTTCGATGGAAGCACGTGCGGATCGCGATCGGATGGTGGAATGGCTGCTGTCGAAAGGCGTAGAACCGAACGCGACAAATGATCGCGGTGACACTGCTTACCAACTCGCAGCCCGAATGGGGATTCCCTCCACCGTGGAACTCCTTGCAAAGGCCGGAGCAAAGGGAATTAAAGAGGAATGGCCCAGGGCCGCGGCCGGCTCTCCATCGGCAGAAGCGGCTGTAAAAAAGATTCTTCCGCTGATTGAGATTACCGGCGAGCCCGTATACAAGAGCCGCTCCTGCGTTTCCTGCCACAATAATTCTCTGCCGGCCATGACAGTCGCTTTAGCACGGAAAAAGGGGTTCCCCGTCAATGAGGGTCAGGCGAAAAAGGAACTCGGGTTCGCCGTAGATACCGACATGCCATACCTCGAGCCCATGCGCATGGGATCGACGATCGGCGGAGGTTCGGACACGCTCGGTTATACGCTAATGGGCATGGCCGCGGCCGCCTATCCGGCCGATGCGCTAACCGACGCGCATATCCACTACCTTTCGATTTACCAATTCCCGGATGGAGCCTGGAGAACGACCAGCTACAGACCTCCGGAAGAATATGGTCCGTTCACGACGACCGCGGTAGCCCTGCGCGCTATCAAGCTTTATCCCATACCCGGCCGGCGTGAGGAGTTCGAAGAGCGGGTTGCCCGCGCCAAACGGTGGCTGCTCTCCGCGAAAGCTTTCTCTCAAGAAGAACGTTCAATGCAACTCAATGGCCTGGCCGACGCAGGCGCCAGTGCTTCCGAACGCGCTCCGTTCGTGAAGGCATTGAAAGCCGCACAGAATCCCGATGGAAGCTGGAGCCAGCTTCCGGGCCTTCCTGCCGAGGCCTATGCCACCGGCGAGGCCCTTTATGCCTTGCATGTTTCCGGCGACGTGCCTGCCAAAGACCCGGCATACGAGAAGGGTGTGCAATGGCTGTTGCGAAATCAACTCGACGACGGATCCTGGTTTGTACCGACACGAGCGGTTCCCGTGCAACCACACACTTTCGAGAGCGGATTTGCGCACGGCTGGCATCAATTCGCTTCTGCAGGCGGATCGAGCTGGGCCGCGCTGGCATTGCTCTTTACGCTGCCGGACAAGCCTCTGCCTTCAGCACAAGTGCGGTAGAAAAGAATCTTCAGCCCACTATACTTGCGGAATGAAGGGAATCATCGTGACCGGATGTTACCTGGCGCTGGCCGGAGTTGCGATCGCGTATGAACTGAGTATCCGGATTTACGACACGGGTAATTCCGAATTTGCAGGCATGCTGTCTTTTCTGTTGACGTTACCGGCGAGTCTGATTGTGTCTTTTATTGCGAGCAGGGGTTTCGGGACTAGAGTGGGCGATTCGAACACGACCTTTGTCGTGATCCTGGGACTCGCAGCTTTTGTGAACGCCTGCGGCATTTACGCAATGGTTCGCCGGCCGAAAGTGAGGCCGTAGCCGTCACAACTCGCGACGGCCTTCCAGAGCTTTCGCCATTGTCACTTCATCGGCGTATTCCAGATCCCCGCCGACCGGCAGTCCAAGCGCCAGCCTCGTGACGCGTATTCCGAGGGGTTTTATCAAGCGGGAAAGATAAAGCGCGGTGGTCTCACCCTCTACATTGGGGTTCGTCGCGATGATGACTTCTTCGACCGAGCCCGCCTGCAGTCTCCGGATAAGCGACGCAATGGCGAGCTGGTCCGGACTGACGCCCTTCAGAGGAGAGATCGAACCCATCAGGACGTGGTATCGGCCCTTGAACTCGTGTGTCTTCTCCACTGGAAGGATGTTGTTGGATTCCTCGACCACGCAGAGCACGTGGTCCGAACGAGAGGGATGAGTACAGAACTGGCAGGGATCCACGTCAGTGAGGTTGTTGCAAACGGAACACCGGCGGATCGATCGTTTGACTTCGAGAATAGATTCGGCCAATTCCGTCGCGTCCGCCGTATCCATCTTCAAGATGAAGAACGCCAGGCGTTGCGCCGACTTCGTACCAATGCCCGGAAGTTTCTTGAATTGCTCGACCAGCCTGGTGACCGGCTCTGCTATATCCATGTCCTAGAACAGGCCGGGAATCTTCATCCCGCCGGTCATATTTCCAAGCTGACCCGCCAGAGCTTCGTCGACTTTTCGAATGCCTTCGTTGACCGCGGCGACGATCAGGTCCTGAAGCATTTCCTTGTCTGCGCCGCCGAAGACTTCCTGGTCGATCTGGATCGAAAGCAGCTGCTTGTTGCCGTTCATCTTCACGGAAACCATGCCGCCGCCCGCGCTGGCTTCAACGACAGTCGCTTCCATTTGCTTCTGCAGCTGCTCCTGCATTTTCTGAGCCTGCTTCATCAGCTGCTGCATGTTCATAATTATTCCCCCTTAGCGGGCTTGACCTGAGCCAGATCTCCGCGGAAAACCTCAAGGAAACGCTTCACGAGAGGCTCGTCTTTGGCGGTTTCCGCAGCAACTCCACGAGAGGACTGCTGCTCTTTCATTATAAGAGACACCGAAACCGCTTTGCCAACGAGTTCACTGGCGGCCGCGTCGAGCACTTTTCTGTGCTCCTTCGTCTGGAGCATCGCAAGCGGAGTGCCACCGGGCATCACGACTTCGACTGCGTCTTCAGTGCGGTCGATACGGTCGGCGTTTTGAAGATAGATGGCCGCGGCAGCAGACTTCTCCTCCACCCGGCGGGTAAAAATATCGGCGAAAGTAAACGATTCCGGTGAGGCCGGTTTCTCCTCGCGCTTTTCGTCGGGTTTTGGGGGTTTTGGCGCCGGAGCAGACCGCTTTATTGGCGGTGCGCTCACGCTTCCACCCCGGTTGACCTCACGAAGCACATCTTCAATGTCGCGGACGTGGCCAACCTTGGCGAGTTTGACAAACCCCACTTCGAGATGGAACCGAGGCTGAGAGGTCCAGCGCAAGTCATTCTCCAGCCGCAGCAGCATGTCGAAAAATCGGATGAGATCCTGTTCGGAAAAGTGCTCCGAGCGCGCAGCAAGCGTGCGCTTCTCGTCGGCGCTGCCGAGGACCTTGTCTTCGAGGCCGAGTTTCAAAACGAGGAGATCGCGGACCCGGCTTATGAATTCGCGAACATATTGCTGAAGATTGAGGCCCTGGTCTACAACGATGCCGACGGTCTCGAGCAGCGCCTTCGAGTCGCGCCCGGCCAGTGCATCCAGCGTCCGATCCAGAATTTCGGCTGGAATGAAGCCCAGGACATCGCGAACGTCCTCGTCAACCACATCCTGTCCGCTGAAGGAGATGATCTGATCCAGAAGCGATTGCGCGTCACGCATGCTTCCTTCCGACGCCTTGACGATGTAGCTGAGGGCTCGATCGTCGATTTTCACTCCTTCGCGTTCGGCGATCTGACGCAGGTGAGCCTGGATTTCGGCAGGAGAAATCGTCCGGAAGACAAACTGCTGACAACGCGACAGGATGGTCGCCGGCAACTTGTGGCGCTCGGTTGTCGCCATGATGAAGACGACGTGTGAGGGCGGTTCCTCCAGGATCTTTAAAAGGGCGTTGAACGCCGAAGTCGAAAGCATGTGGACTTCATCGATGATGAAGATCTTGTAACGGCTCCGCGCCGGAGCATACTTGGCGCTCTCGCGGAGCTCGCGAATGTTGTCCACCCCCGTATTCGACGCCGCGTCGATTTCAAAAACGTCGATCGATCTTCCCGCTGAGATCTCCTCGCAGGAAGGGCACTGGTTGCACGGAGTGATCGTGGGGCCTTGCGCGCAGTTCAGGCCTTTCGCCAGAATGCGGGCGGTCGTGGTCTTTCCAACACCACGCGGTCCGGAGAAAAGATAGGCGTGGCCGATGCGATCCTTCTGGATCGCGTTTTGCAGGGTCTGGATGATCGGCTTCTGGCCGACAACATCTTCAAAGACCTGTGGCCGGAACTTTCGAGCGATAACCTGGTATTTCATGAGGAAAAGTCAGCCGCGGATTGCTGTTCTGCCGAGAAAACAGGCTCAGGGGGATACTGTGTCACATTGGTTTACCCAATACCGTTGCTTCCTTCCGGACCTGGCGGGGTTTTCGGGCTCCAATTGCACAGCCCCCCAAAGCCTGTGCCGTTAAGCGGTCGCCGCTTAAGCGGAGAGAGTGGGATTCGAACCCACGGTGGAGTTACCCCCACACACGCTTTCCAAGCGTGCTCCTTAAACCACTCGGACATCTCTCCGATGATTTTTCGTTCCAAATTAGCTTTTCGACTCTACCACAACTGGTCTTGTACTGTAGCGGCGGTCTATGACCGCCGGACATCCTTGAAACTGGAAGGACCGGCTCATAGAAGGTGAATGAATTGGCCGAGTGTATGTCCCTCCTCGCGCCTTTGCACATGAAGTCGGGAGTGGCACATTCCCCTCCTCGTGAGGCCTCACGAGGAGGGGAGCTTGCCGGTACTGCGACTTTGTGCGCCATTAAGAAAATGCTGCGAAGCCGCCTTAGAAGGCGCAGACCGGGTGGTCGCTCACGTACCCAGTCTGGCTCCCCCACTTGCCGGTCAGCATCTGCGGGAAGCGGTCGGGCTCCCGCAATTCCACCTTCATAGAGAGCCGCTACAGCCACGGCCCTACGTCCGTGTGATCCGTATCTGCCTCGGGATGAGTTCTTCGAGCAGGGTCCGAATATCTTCCACGAGCTTCCCGTTATCGATGCGGCAGAACGCCGGAGGGTACTGCTCGAGCTTATTCAGGGCCTTGGAGAGCTGCGCCCGCGCACCGTTGAGGTTCCCCCGGTGGAGGTGATGCAGACCAACAGCAGTCTGGACCAGGCCCTGGTAATACAGGCGGAGCGGGCCGCCGGTCTCCCGCCACAAGTCTTCCCAGGCTTCGTGGGCGTCAAAGAACCGACCGGCGTTAAAAAAATTTATTCCGTCCTCCAGGGGGTCGCTCACAAGACCGGTCCGTTAAGTTACTGAGTTATATGCCTCAGATGGGGCAGTCGGTGTATTGGAAAATCGGAAAGCATAGCCCAAGGGCATGCCGATTCCAACAGCTTTCTTTACCCACGGAGCGGCCGTTCACTCTTTGCTTGCAAACCGGTCCCGGACCCGTATCATTTGGGTGTGGCGGGCGTCGACCAGACCGCTCCGCTTCAAGCCCAATCCGACAGTCATTAGCCGTCGAATGCATAAGGAGGATGAATGCAGCCAATCGCATTCTGCTATCGGTGCCGCGGTATGAGGGTAGGCTGGAACCAGCGCTACATTTTGCACTGCCTGATGTGTAAGGAGTGGATTTCGAAATCTTCTAAGTTATTGATTCTCACGGTGCTTCTTTCGATCATAGCTTTCACGTTCCAAACTCCGGGTTCCTTCGTTTTCTCTGACTTCAATCTCGATGAGGCCCAGACTCCGGTCCTTGCGGCCGGCGTAGTCCCTATTCCGAGCCCCGCCGTGACGGCGATGGAGGAATTCCTCGAGAAATACAACATCGCCGGGGCGAATCGGGGCCGCGTGGCCCGTGCGATCATCCACAGCAGCCGGAAACACGATCTGGATCCTCGCCTCGTGGCGAGCATCATGATTGTCGAGAGCCGGGCAAACCCCTTCGCGATTTCCGAAGCGGACTCTGTCGGAATGATGCAGATCCATCTGAAGACCTGGGGGGAGAAGGCCGTTGTCGAGGGCGTCAACCTTTTTAAAATTGAGGACAACATCGATTTCGGGGTCCGTATCCTCAAAGACTACGTCAAGCGGTTCGGCATGTGGCAGGGAGTTAAGCGGTATAAAGGATGGAATTCCGAAAGCCCTAACTCCAATCAAAATGCCGAGGACTACGTTCAGCGCGTCCGAAGCTTCTACGAATACGAGAGAAACCCCGCCAGTACGACCCAGGTTCTCCAATAGAGACTGAATAGCCTCAAAGGAACAAAAGCACAAAACGCTATCTCAAGCGTTTTGTGCCCTTTTGTGCCTCTTTGTGGCCGTCTGCCTGCCAGGATCTTATAGTATGGATATAAAGCAGTCTTGACAGTGATAGACTCAGATCCTATATTCGAAGTTGGAATATTTACGTCTAACATCTGCAGGCTGCTAGGAGGAGTTTACGATGAGCAAGATTATAGGGATCGACCTGGGGACCACCAACTCCGTCGTCGCCGTTATGGAAGGTGGGGAGCCGGTCGTCATAGCCAATCAGGAGGGCGGGCGCACAACGCCCTCGGTCGTGGCGTTTACGAAGGGTGGTGAGCGCCTCGCCGGGCAGGTTGCCAAGCGTCAGGCCGTCACAAATGCCGAAAATACGGTCTATTCGATCAAGCGGTTCATGGGCCGGCGGTATGACGAAGTAAACGAAGAAATGAAGATGGTGCCCTACAAGGTCACCCGTTCCAGCAACAACGACGCGCGAGTGGAAATCATAGGCAAGGAGTACTCGCCACCGGAGATCTCCGCAATGATCCTTCAGAAGCTGAAGAGCGCCGCAGAGGATTACCTCGGCCAGAAGGTGGATAAGGCGGTCATCACGGTCCCCGCATACTTCAATGATGCCCAGCGGCAGGCGACAAAAGATGCCGGACGCATCGCAGGACTCGAAGTGCTCCGCATCATCAATGAGCCCACGGCTGCGGCGCTGGCCTATGGTCTGGACAAGAAGAAGGACGAAACCATTGCGGTATACGACTTTGGAGGCGGTACGTTCGACATCTCGATCCTGGAAGTTGGAGAAGGCGTTGTCGAGGTGAAGTCCACTAATGGAGATACACACCTTGGTGGCGACAACCTGGATCAGCGCATCATCGACTGGATTATCGATGAGTTCAAGAAAGACCAGGGCATCGATCTTTCAAAGGACAAGATGGCACTGCAGCGTCTTAAGGAAGCTGCGGAAAAAGCAAAGATGGAGCTTTCGACGGTCCAGGAGACCGAGATCACGCTTCCGTTCATCACGGCAGATGCCACCGGCCCGAAGCATATGAACCTGAAGCTGACGCGGTCGAAGTTCGAAGCGCTGGTCGACGATATTCTTCAGCGCACCATCGGTCCCTGCAAGCAGGCTCTACAGGATGCCGGCGTGAAGCCGAGCGATATCGACGAGGTCGTCCTCGTCGGCGGCTCGACGCGAATTCCGAAAGTTCAGCAGATCGTCCGAGAACTGTTCGGCAAGGAACCCCACAAGGGTGTGAACCCGGACGAGGTGGTCGCCGTTGGCGCTGCCGTTCAGGCCGGTGTTCTGGGTGGCGAAGTTAAAGACGTGCTTCTGCTCGACGTGACGCCGCTCTCACTCGGTATCGAAACCCTCGGTGGAGTCTTCACGAAGCTGATCGAGCGCAACACCACGATTCCGACCCGAAAGAGCGAGATCTTTTCAACCGCTGCCGACAATCAGAACTCGGTTGAGATCCATGTGCTCCAGGGCGAGCGCCCGATGGCGCGGGATAACCGCACGCTCGGGAAGTTCCACCTTGTCGGTATTCCGCCGGCACCGCGTGGGGTTCCTCAAATCGAGGTCACATTCGACATCGACGCGAACGGAATTGTGAACGTTTCCGCGAAGGATCTTGGAACGGGCAAGGAGCAGAAGATCACCATTACATCGTCCAGCGGCTTGACCAAGGACGACATCAATAAGATGGTGAAGGAAGCCGAATCTCACGCTGACGAGGACAAACGCAAACGCGAAGAGATCGAAGCGCGGAATCGGGCCGACTCTCTCGTCTACCAGACCGAGAAGTTGGTGCGCGAGAATCGCGAGAAGCTCTCCGATTCGGATGTGAAGTCCGTTGAAGCCGCCATCGCCGACTGCAAGAAAGCCCTGGAAGGAGGCGATGTCAGCCGGATCAACCAGGCGGCGGACGCGCTCACCCAGGCATCGCATAAGGTCGCTGAGGCGATGTACAAGGCAGGAGGCCCGCAGGCCGGCGGCCAGGCCGGTGGTTCGGCACAGGGCGGTTCTGGAACCAAGTCCGGAGAAAAGGACGACGTCATCGATGCCGAGTACGTCGATGCCGACGACAAGAAGAAAGACTGAGGGTGTCCTCTGTAGCGGCGGTCTATGACCGCCGACAATGTAGCAGGTCGGAACATCGTCGGCGCTCATAGAGCGCCGCTACAGTGCGGTACCAACTTCCGACTATGAGCAGAGACGACCTTTACATCATCCTCGAGGTCGGCCGGGCAGCGTCTGTGAACGAGATCAAGAGAGCGTTTCGGAAGCTGGCCCGGCGCTACCATCCGGACATCAATCCAGGTGATAGCCGGGCCGAAGAACGTTTCAAGCGGATTACGGAAGCTTATGAAATCCTTAGTGATCCAGTGAAACGCGAGTTCTATGACGTCAACGGTTTCTACACGGAAAGCGTTCTGGAACAGCAGAATGAGTCGCCCTGGGGCTTCAGTTTCCAGGGATTCGATTTTTCTCATCGCAACCAGTCTCCGTTCGGTGACTTCTTCGGACAGCTCTTCGCGCGGCAGGCCATGCGGCGGGATCCGGAGCCCGGTCAGGATCTGGAGTATCAAATCGCGATCAGCTTTAACGACTCCATCCGCGGCGTGAAGACGAGTATCAGTGTCTTCCGCCGGCGGACCTGTCACAGTTGCAGCGGTTCGGGCCGCGCGGCGGGTTCGCGCGACTCGGGATGCGCGGCGTGTGCCGGTACGGGAAAAACAACGAGGGCCAAGGGCCATCTTCAGTTCGCCATTACCTGCTCGGATTGCGGCGGCAGTGGACGGACGGTTCCGGCGTGTCAGGATTGCGGCGGGGAAGGCCGTGTTCCGGCAACGGAAGACCTGAACGTGGAGCTGCCCGTGGGAATGAACACTGGATCGCGAATTCGAATCCCGGGTAAAGGCGATGCCGGACGCTTTGGGGGACCGGGCGGGGATCTTTACGTCGTAACCAACGTGGCCGCCCACCCGTTCCTGAACAGGGTCGGGGATAACATTCATTGCAGTCTTCCGATCACGGTTACGGAAGCCGCGCTCGGAACAAAAGTGGAAGTGCCTACGATCGAGGGCCCGGCGGTTGTTCGAATTCCTCCGGCCACGCAGGCCGGACAGGTATTTCGACTGAGAGGAAAGGGCGCGCCGTCGCTCCTCGATCCGGGTCAGCGCGGCGACCAGTACGTTGAAGTGAAAATTGTCATCCCACGAGTGGCTGATGAACGATCGAAAGAGATTCTGAGAGAGCTTGCGCGGTTAAACCCGGAGAATCCACGCAAGGATTTGTGGAAATAATGGAACGCAAGAAGAAAGGCAAGGCGGCCTACATGATCAGTGCAGTCGCCGAAACCTACGACATCCATCCGCAAACGCTGCGCCTGTACGAGCGCGAGGGACTCCTGAAGCCCTCACGATCGGACGGGAACACACGTCTATATACACAGGAAGATCTCGAGCGGCTGGAGCTTATTCTTAATCTTACACGAGACCTCGGCGTAAACCTGGCGGGCGTCGAGGTCGTCCTCAACATGCGGCAGCGATTGGAAGAGATGCAACGCGAGATGCAGGAATTCATCGAATACGTCGAACGGGAGTTTTCGAATCGCTCTCCCGAACTCAACCAGAAGATTCACCACGCCCTGGTCAAGGTAACGCCGCCACACGTGACTCTCGCGAAGCCTCGCAAATAGGAGCGCCGCTTAACCCGGCGCTGAAAATAATGAAGACTTTTCCCTACGAGCGAGTCGTGGAAGGACCCGACACGCTCCGCCTTTATTTAAACGAAATCTCGAAGTTTCCTCAACTGACGGCCGAAGAAGAGCAGGAACTCGGCGCGCGTGTTCAGAAGGGAGACGAGGAAGCCTTCCGGAAATTGATCGAGTCGAATCTCCGGTTCGTGGTTGCGATGGCGAAGAAGTACTCGCGTTCCGGATATCCGCTTCACGAATTGATCAATGAAGGCAATATGGGCCTGATCGAGGCGGCCTCCCGCTTCGACCCGGCGCGCGGTGTGCGGTTCATCACTTATGCGAGCTGGTGGATCCGGCAGGCCATACTCGCCGCGATCGCTCATCACGGCCAGAGCTTCCGCATTCCTCCGAAATTCAAGCACGAGCTCTACCGATTCGAAACCAAAGTTGGGCGCCTCACCCAGGAACTTGGCCGGCGCCCGAGTGTCGATGAGATTTCACGCGAGCTCGGCATGAAAGAGGAAGAAGTGCGTGACATGATGGAAGGCACGCCGACCGAGGTGTCGCTCAGTACGCCTGTTGGCGACGAGGCGGAGGCGCGTCTGGAAGACATGATCGAGGACCATACCGTCACACCTGTCGACGATGTTCTCATCGCTCAGTCCTTTGACGAACAGCTTCAGAAGCTGATCGGACAGCTCGACGAGAAAGAAAAGCTTATCATCGAGAGGAGGTTTGGCCTCGGTGATCGGGAACCACAGACGCTCGCCGAGATCGGTGCCGATCTGAAACTTTCGCGGGAACGGATACGTCAAATCGAAGAGCGCGCCCTCGGCAAACTGCGGCGCTCTCAGCGGGCAAAGCAACTGTTGGGATATTTGAATTAGCTGTAGAATGCCAACGTGATGTGTTCAGATTGTGGCGGCACAGGCTGGGTGCGGATTTCTCGCGACGGGGCCGAAGGTGTAGTCCGGTGCGAGTGTGTAAAAACCAACCGGCCCGACCGGCTCCTCGAGGGAGCCAGAATCCCGCTTCGATATGCTCACTGCGAGCTTGCGAATTTTGATCCTCTCCCGTCTGCGAATCGGTCCATTGAAAAGGCCAAGATCGCTGCCGAAAAATTCCTCGACGAATATCCAATGTCGCAACCTTTCGGATTGCTCTTCATGGGTCCGCAGGCATAGGAAAGACGCACCTTGCGGTAGGAATTATCAAGGAACTGATGAGGCGCAAAGCCGTGCAGTGCCTTTTTCGCACTTTTCCCGAGCTGCTGAAGGAAATCCAAAACTCCTATAATCCCGTGTCGCAGTCATCAGAATTGTCGTTGCTGGGACCGGTTTTGGAAGCCGAGGTGCTGGTATTGGATGAATTGGGGGCGCAGAATCCCTCGACATGGGTGCGGGACACCGTTTCCTATGTTCTCAACTACCGGTACAACGAGAACAAAGTGACGATTCTCACGACCAATTATCTCGACGAACGCGAAGAACGAAGAGATGCGAAAGTGGCAATTTCCGATACACTGTCGGAGCGTATCGACATTCGAATGCGGTCCAGGCTATTCGAAATGTGTAAGACAATTAAAATGGACGGAAAAGATTTTCGAAGGGAAATCAAGCACGCCGATCATCATTTTTGAGAGACTCCCTATTCCTCGTCATCGTCGTCTTCGTCACCTTCGTCAACCACTTGAATGAAGAACTGGGTTTCGCAGTCTTCGCAAACAAATTGTTCATCGTCGCCCGCGTCAAGCTTGCCTGCGCAGAGAGGACAAAAAGAGATTTCGGTGCTCATGCGTCCTAAATACTAGAATGAATTTTTAAAGTCAAAGAGGTTTTTCGGAGTTCGTAGCATGAAACGAAACGGAATTGAAGAGCAATACGTCATCGATGATTTCACCAGCAAGGATACCTGGCGGATTTTCCGCATCATGTCGGAATTCGTTGAAGGCTTCGAAATGCTCGGCAAGATTCCTCCGGCCGTCGCGATGTTCGGCTCCGCCCGGGTGTTGCCCGGAAGCGTCGCTTACGAAAAAGCGGAGGCGATTGCTCAGTTGCTCGGGGCCAGTGGATATTCCGTCATTACCGGAGGAGGTCCAGGCGTGATGGAGGCGGCAAACAAGGGCGCCGCCGAGGCCGGCGCGGTTTCGATAGGGTTGAACATCGAGTTGCCGCTGGAACAGAAACCGAACATCTACGCGAACAAGCTTCTCAACTTCCGATATTTCTTCGTACGGAAAGTCATGTTTGTGAAGTACTCTATCGCATTCGTGATTCTGCCTGGCGGATTCGGAACGCTCGATGAACTTTTCGAGGCGATCACTCTGATCCAGACGCGCAAAATCAAACCGTTTCCTGTGATTCTTGTCGGACGCGACTACTGGAAGGGCTTGCTGGATTGGATCGGCGACACGTTGCTCCGTGAGAAGATGATTGCAGTCGAAGACCTCGATATTCTGAAGACGGTGGATACGCCCGAGGAAGTTCTTCATTGGGTCCAGGACTACAGGACGCGAGAAGGTGCGCATAGTGCTTCAACCATCCCATAGACCCTGGTCAAAAGTCTCCGCGTTCCTCCTTTCCTTCATTGCCGCCGGGCTCCTTTTCACGACTGCAGCGCAAGGGCCAATCACCGGTGTCGATTCCATTCGCATGGACGAACTCCGGGATAAAGTAACGTATATCGCCTCGGAGAAATTCAAGGGCCGCGGCAACGGCACGCGCGAGCTGACCATGGCAGCCGAATACATCGCGGGCATATTCGAGAAGAACGGGCTGAAGCCGGGGTCCGGGCGCTTTTTCCAGAGTTTCGAGATGTACACCTCCCTGCTCGGCACAAACAACGACATGCGCATCCAGGGCGCCTCAGCCAGTGAGTGGAAACTCACTGTCCGGACGGATTTCATTCCGGAGCGCTGGTCCGTCAACGGTGTTGTTTCAGGGCCGATGGTTCTTGTCGAGCGTCCCGGATCCAATTCAGCCAATTTGAAAGGGAAGATCGCCGTGGTAAAGGAAGGCCGGGGTCTCGCCGACGATCCCGAGTTTCCGGAGAACGCAGCCACAGGCCACTCTCTCGAAGCCGAGGGCGCCATCGGTGTCGTCGTCGTTCAAGACCCTTCGGATCGGCGTGAGGGGGAAATCGCCGCTCTCGCCGAAGCATTCCGGGACGACCTGCCCACACGGATCGTTCCCATGAGCACGGTGGATAGTCCCGAGTACCCGAAGATTCCCGTCGTCGTTGTTTCCGGTGATGTGAGCAAGCGTCTCCTTCCTCTTCTGATGAACTCGCAAAACAAAGTCGAAGCAGCGATCACTGCCGATGTCAATCGCAAAACGTTTACCACGCAAAATGTCATCGGCCTGGTGGAGGGGACGGATCCCGACCTCAAAAAGGAAGTTATGGTTCTGGGGGCCCATTACGACCACGACGGCGAGGCGTACGGCCAGATCTGGTACGGCGCGGACGACAACGGTTCGGGCACTGCAGCATTGCTCGAGATCGCCGAAGCGTTCGGCATCGGCTCGATGAAACCCGCGCGAAGCGTTCTGCTATGTGCGTGGGCGGGAGAGGAGAAGGGGCTGCTCGGCAGCCGTTACTACGTGAGTCATCCCCTGTTTCCGCTGGATCGCACGGTCGCCATGTTTCAAATGGACATGATCGGCCGCAACGAAGAGCACGGCGCGGATGAATCGGAGGGAATTCCGGAGGAACGGGCTTCCGAGAACGGCAATACCATGAACGTTCTTGGTTCGGCCTACAGTCCGGATCTGAAGGCGATCATTTCGCGTATGAATGACCAGACCGGCCTGACCCTGCGCTTCCGATACGACTTTGGGGCTCAGGAGCTCCTGCAGCGCAGCGATCAATGGTCGTTCCTTTCGAAACGTATTCCGGCAGTCTTCTTTTTCGCGGGTCTGCATCCCGACTATCACACTCCTCGAGACACGGCTGCCAAGATCAACTACGCGAAGCTGGAAAAGGCTGCGAAGCTCGTTTATCTCGCCGCGGTCGATATTGCGAACAGTCCGGTTCGTCCCAAATACATCAAGCCTGAGAGAAAATAGCCGCAGATTTCACGGATTACGCGGATGGCGCGCATCAACGGTTCTTAATTTGCGCGCCATCCGCGTAATCCGTGAAATCTGCCGCTACTTTCTCTTCAGCAGAAGACTATTGACATCACGGAACCGAGGTTTCTAAAATTAGCACTCGGTCCTGAAGAGTGCTAGCAAGCCTTCGCAATCTATTTAAAACAAACGCAAAAGGAGAGCCAGACCATGAAAGTACGGCCATTGCATGATCGTGTTCTGATCAAAAGAATCGAAGAGCAGGAAACGATTCGCGGGGGAATCATCATTCCGGACACCGCAAAGGAAAAACCCCAGGAGGGCGAAGTTGTGGCGGTAGGCTCGGGAAAGCGTCTCGAGGACGGCAAAGTTCTGCCGCTGGAAGTGAAAGAGGGCGACCGGGTTCTGTTCGGCAAGTACTCGGGGACGGAGATCAAGGTTGACGACAACGAATACCTGATTCTCCGCGAAGATGAAATCCTTGGAATTCTCGCAACAACCGGCAAGTCAGCCGGAAAGAAATAGGAGGGGAGATGGCGAAACAGATTGTTCACGGTGAAGATTCACGGCAAGCCATTCTGCGGGGTGTGAATGTGTTGGCGGACGCAGTCAAGATCACGCTCGGCCCAAAGGGACGCAACGTGGTCCTCGATAAGAAGTTCGGCTCGCCGCTCATCACAAAGGACGGCGTAACCGTAGCCAAGGAAATCGAGTTGAAAGACCCGCTGGAGAACATGGGCGCGCAGATGGTGAAAGAAGTCGCTTCCAAGACGAGCGATGTTGCCGGCGACGGCACCACGACCGCGACGGTTCTGGCTCAGGCCATCTTCCGCGAAGGCGTGAAGACGGTTGCGGCTGGAGCAAATCCGATGGCTGTGAAACGCGGCATTGAGAGGGCGGTTGAGGTGGCGACCGAGGAGATTCGAAAGCTCTCGAAGGAAGTAAAGAAGGGCAGCATGATCGCCCAGGTGGCGACTGTCTCTGCGAACAACGACACTACCATCGGAAACATCATCGCCGAAGCGATGGACAAGGTCGGAAAAGACGGCGTCATCACGGTTGAAGAAGCGAAGGCCATCGAGACAACACTCAGCGTTGTGGAAGGCATGCAGTTCGATCGCGGTTATCTTTCCGCCTACTTTGTGACGGATCCGGACCGCATGGAATGCGTGCTGGAGAACGCCTTCATCCTGATCCACGAAAAGAAGATCAGCACGATGAAGGATCTGCTCCCGTTGCTGGAACAGGTCGCCAAGATGGGACGCCCGCTGCTGATCATCGCAGAAGACGTCGAAGGTGAAGCGTTGGCGACGCTCGTTGTAAACAAACTGCGCGGTACGCTGCAGGTTGCAGCCGTGAAGGCTCCGGGATTCGGCGATCGCCGTAAAGCAATGCTGGAAGACATCGCTATCCTGACCGGCGGCAAGTCGATAACTGAAGACCTCGGTATCAAGCTCGAGAACGTTCGCGTTGAAGACCTCGGAAAGGCGAAGAAGGTGGTCATCGACAAGGACAACAGCACGATCGTCGAGGGCTCCGGCAAACGCGGTGAGATCGAAGCCCGGGTCAAGCAGCTTCGTACCCAGATCGAAGAGACCACGTCCGATTACGATCGCGAAAAACTGCAGGAACGGCTGGCCAAGCTGGTCGGCGGCGTTGCCGTCATCAAGGTTGGGGCGGCCACGGAAACCGAAATGAAGGAAAAGAAAGCCCGCGTCGAGGACGCCATGCATGCGACGCGCGCAGCCGTCGAAGAGGGTATCGTTCCGGGCGGCGGCGTGGCATTCATCCGCGCCCTTCCGGCGCTGGAAAAGCTCAAGCTGGAGCACGACGAGCAGATCGGCGTCAACATCGTCAAGCGTGCACTTGAAGAGCCGCTGCGGATGATTGCATCCAACGCAGGGCACGAAGGCGCTGTCGTGATCGGTAAGGTGAAGGAATCGAAGGAACCGAACTACGGTTTCGACGCCGCGAGCGAAGAATACACCGACATGATCTCGGCCGGAATTCTCGATCCTGCGAAGGTGACACGCACCGCGCTCCAGAATGCCGCGTCCATTTCCGGTCTGATGCTGACAACTGAAGCCCTCGTTTCCGAAATTCCGGAAGAAGACAAGGCTCCGGCCGGTCCGCCGATGGGTGGCGCACCGGGCGGGATGTACTAGAAGGCGGAAAACAAACGCGGGCTAAAGCCCGCGACTACATTCCGGGAAGAACGTTCAGCCCCCATGTACTGGGAAGAACGTTCGGCACCCATGTACTGGGAAGAACGTTCGGCCCCCAATGTAGTCGCGGGCTTTAGCCCGCGTTTTTGTCCTCTTTATATAATTCCCTGAAATGGTTGCCCCCTCGCAATTCGACGAACTGCGCCGTAGATATCCCGTCTTCTGTTATGAAAGCTTCGAGGTCGAGAGAAATCCGTCACATGTGACGGCGCGATTTCGATTTTCAGCAGCCCCAGACATCTCATTTGCGCCGGAAATCCTTTTCGAGCCTGTTGCCGAAGGCTGGAATTCCGTCCCCGACGAGTCCCTCAACAATACAATCTTTCACCTCGGCCTGATCGAAGCCTTCAGTTATTGGAAAGCCACTGCGTCACCGGTCATCGAGGTCCGTGCAGGAAACCTCAGTCTCGAGCAGATTCGCTGGTGGGAGGATCTCCTGATCCACGGAATGGGTGAGTACTTCTATCACAATGACATCGATTTCACGGCGACGGACTTCGTCAAAATAGTCCCGAAGGGAACTCACGAGTACACGGCTTATCCCAACGCTCTTGCTCCACGCAGCTTGTTAACGATTGGAGGCGGCAGAGACTCCGCTCTTGCCGGGGCTCTGCTCCGAGAGTCCGGACAGGCCTTTACCTGCATGATGCTGAATCCCTCAGCGGCAGCCCGAGAGATTGCGAGCCGCGTGACCCCGGCCGATCCGGTGGTGATCCGGCGGGCAATCTGCCCGGAACTGTTGGATCTCAATCGGCGTGGATTTCTCAATGGGCACACACCCTTCTCGGCGTACCTCGCTTTTCTTGGCGCAGCGTGTCTGCTGCTTTACGGATACTCGAATGTGATCGTGGCGAACGAACGGAGTTCCGATGAGGGCAACGTGGTGTACCGCGGAAAGGAAATCAACCACCAGTATTCGAAGAGCCTTCGGTTCGAAGCGCTCTTTGACGAGTATCTCGCGAAGTATCTGGTGAGATCGGCGCGATACTTCAGCTTCGTCAGGCCGCTCTACGAACTCCAGATAGGAAAGCTGTTCTCGAATTTCCCCGATTTTTTCGAAGCCTTCAAGAGCTGTAACCGGAATCGTTCGGATTCCTGGTGCGGGCAGTGTCCGAAATGTGTCTCGGTGTTCTTGACAATGTATCCGTTCCTTTCCCATTCGGCCCTGATGCAGATATTCGGCGCGGATCTCTTTCAGCGGGAGGAAACGATTCCGATACTTCGTGAGCTGGCAGGTTTAGAAGTGAAGCCATTCGAGTGTGTGGCGACGACGAGAGAAATCATCGCGGCCCTGTCATTGGCCCTTGCAAAATCCAAAGCAGCGGGCGAGACGCTTCCGCCGGTTTTGCAATATGCGTCGCAACGCATAGCGGGTGTGAATGAGAACCACGCGGCGTCGGACATTCTGACTTCGTACGGTCCTCATCGAATATCTCCGGAATTTGAGAGCAGCTTGATAAAAGCCTTGAACGAGTCACCACGCTCTCGGTAATCCTTGAATACGCCGAAACTTGGCGAGGCCGGCGACAAAAGGCATATCCAGCCGGGTTCGGTTCGTTCGTAAGCCAGGGCGACTGCCAATTCCATGCTCTCGACAAAAAAAGCCTCCGGAAGCGGCGAATTCTGCGAGTGCAGTTCGATGGCCTTCCAGATCCGTTCCCCCGACGGAGGAAAGAGGATGACCGTCCCGATGTTCCCGGGAAGCCGGCTGCCGAATTCGGTGAAATCCAGATTTCTTTCATGACCCCCGAGGATGAGAGTCTGGACGTCGCTGCCCAGCGCATCCAGAGCCCCGAGTGTTGCCTCGGGTACGGTTGCGATGGAGTCGTCGTAAAAGGTCACGCCGTTAAAAGTTCCGACGAGTTCCAGCCGATGAGGCAGACCGCGGAAGGCTTTGACCGCATCCTGAATCGCTGCCGTCTCGACTCCACAGAGTGAAGCTGCGGTGACGGCGGCCATTACATTCTCGAGATTGAATTTCCCAGGCAGCTGCACATCGCCGGCTTTCAGGATTCGTTGAGCATCCTCCGGGTTAAACGGTCGCAACGCAGCTTTCGTCCGCTGGGCAATGGCATTTGGAATCGGATAGGCGGGGTTGAACACGAGGAAGTCATCGGGCTCCTGAAACCGGGTGATGTTTTCCTTCGCGGCTACGTACTCGTCGAAAGTGGAATAGTAATCCAGGTGTTCCGGAACAATATTCAACAAAACCGCGATGTGGGGACTGGATTCGACCTCGGCTAACTGGTGGCTCGAAAACTCGTGCACGAAGTAGGTGTCCCCGGATACGTCCATCAGTTTCGCAAGCGGAGGCTGGCCGATGTTTCCTACCAGCTCTGCCGGAAGGCCTCCCCGTTTCAAGATCTGGTAGATGAGTGAAGTGGTTGTGCTCTTGCCCTTGGTACCTGTAACGCCGATGATTTTGTCCCGAGGATAGTTGCTGAGGAGAATCTGGGAATGGGAAGTCAACAGGCACCCGGATTTCCGGGCTCTCGCAATCTGGTCTGTCGAGGCCGGAATTCCTGGTGTTTTAATGATGACTTCGCACTTTCCTGGCACAAGAGAGTGCAGATAGCCTGGCCCAAAATTCAGGCTCGAAGCAGGGTCCTGCTGGAGCCGGCGGGCGAGTTCCTGGGGGAATTCCCCTAACGTCCGTCGATCGGCAAGTGTAAGTGGTTTCGTGGGCCACTTTCTCCGGAGGAATTCATACGTCGCCTGCCCCTCGGTGCCGAATCCGAGGATAAGGATGGACTTCCTCTCAAGCTCGTCTAACTTCATGGAATTGCAATCTTCGTCGGGGCGTCGACATCTTTTGCAACGGCGTTGCAAAGTTTGCAACGACGTTGCAATCTTTGTCGAGGCACCGACATCTTTTGCCGCGGCGTAGCAAAGTTTGCCACGGCGTTGCAATCTTCGTCGGGGCATCGACATCTTTTGCAACGGCGTTGCAAAGTTTGCTACGACGTTGCAAAGTTTGCTACGGCGTTGCAAAGCTTGCAACGCCGCTGCGAATTTCGTAGCGGCGCTCTCTGAAGGTGTGAATGAATCGAAGGACGCGACGATTCCGAGCGTCCAATGAGCGATATTCCCCTCCTAACTTGGGAGGGGAGTTTCAAACGCCCAACTGCCAATTCATTTACACCTTATTCTTCTCCATTGCCGCTTGGTTAACTTACGAACGTACAGCCAAAGATCGACAAGCGGGCCCAGCGTAGGGTTGAGTACCCTTCCTATCGTCTCCAACAATTCCCGTGTTGGATTTAACCTCATTTCACCGCCCATTTAGACTAACCTGCCCGCGGCCCCCCCCATGGACCTGACTTGTCCCTCATTCTGACCATACTATTAACCTATGTCCACCCGCGATCTATCTCAGGCGCCGTCGCTGTTCGATGCGCCCCCGCCAACCGCGGCTGTCAAAGAACCGGTCAAGGAAGAAAGGGGAACGCTCAAGCTGGCCAGAGATTTTGTCCGATGGTGCTGCAGCGTTGGCGAAAGGTTCCGGAACAGTCCGGACATCGTCAACCTTCGTTACTGGGCGCGGAAAAACAAGCTCAAGATGAAAGAGCGGGAAGAATCCGAGATTCTGGAATTCGCCCGCCCTCTGTTCCTGAAGCGCATCGAGCAGTCGATCACGAAAGCCGAAACGCCAAATTGACTTCGTCTCTTGCGCCACGCTAACCTCTCCGTTTATGCACATCAAATCCTCTCTGAGTGTCCCCTGCCTCTTATTTCTTATATCTTGCAGTCAACCAGGCCAACCCAGCCAACCATCTGCGGATAAGCCGGCGGCCGCCTCCATCGTCGATGGAAACGCGATTAAAGCGCATATCCAAAAGCTCTCTTCGGACGAAATGGAGGGCCGGGCGCCCGGCAGCAAAGGCGAGGAGTTGGCGACAACATACATTGCGGACTACTTCAAATCGATCGGCCTGAAGACATTCTTTCAGGGGGTGCCGCTTGTAGGCGTGACTTCGACGGTTTCGCCGATGAAACTGAGCGGCGCCGGCAGTGGCCGCGTGCTGAAGTATGCGGACGAATTCGTGGCCTGGTCGAAGCAGCAGAAACCCTCGATTTCGGCCAATGCCGAGCTGGTCTTCGCCGGTTACGGCGTGGTCGCGCCCGAGTATCAGTGGAACGACTTCAAGGGCGCGAACGTCAAGGGCAAGATCATCGTGGTGTTGATCAATGATCCTCAACTCGAAGACCAGACGAAATTCGGCGGGAAGGCAATGACCTACTACGGCCGGTGGACGTACAAGTTCGAAGAAGCTGCTCGGCAGGGCGCCGCCGGAGCCCTCATCGTCCATGAAACCGAGTTCGCCGGATATCCCTGGGAGGTCGTTCGCGGTTCATGGTCCGGCGAGCAGTTCGACATGGTTTATCAGGATAAGGGCGCTTCGACGGTTCCCATACAGGGCTGGATCACACGCGATGTTGCGATGGAGCTCTTCAAGACTGCCGGACAGGATTTCGAAGACCTGAAAAAGAAAGCATTGCAGCCGGATTTCAAAGCCGTTCCGTTGGGTATCCGGGCCTCCGTTGACGTCAAGAACAAGTTGCGCACGGTCGAATCGAAGAACGTTTTGGGCGTGCTCGAAGGACAAGTTCCAGAGTATGTCGTCTTCACGGCGCACTGGGATCACCTGGGGATCGGAGAGCCTCAGAACGGCGACAAAATCTACAACGGGGCGGAAGACAACGCGTCGGGAGTGGCGATGATCATGGACATCGCAAGGGCGTTCACAAAAGTCCAACCGAAGCCAAAGCGGTCCATTGTCTTCCTCGCAGTAACTGCGGAAGAGCAGGGTCTGCTGGGCTCTCTTTACTATTCTGAGAACCCGGTTTTCCCGCTCAACAAGACCGTGGCGAACATCAATATCGACGGCATCAACCTGTACGGCCGCGACAAGAATGAGGTGCACGTTGTCGGTTACGGCTACACGACGCTGGAAGACACTCTCAAAGACGTTCTGTCGAAGCAGGGCCGTTCCCTCTTGCCGGAGGATGAACCCGAGAAGGGCTTTTACTTCCGCTCCGATCAGTTCAGTTTCGCCAGGAAAGGTGTGCCGGCCCTTTATGCTGAAAGCACAACGGTTGAAGACAGCAAGGAGTACACCGAGCACCGCTATCACAAACCTTCCGATGAATACAATCCGAACTGGGACATGAAGGCGGCGGTTCGCGACGGTGATGCGTTATTTGAAGTCGCCGAGCGCGTCGCGAATTCCGATCAATGGCCCGAGTGGAAGCCGGGCACGGAATTCCGCGCCATTCGCGAACAGATGCTGAAGAAGTAGACCTCTGTGCCTAAAGTCAGCGACCGCATCGAGCAGCTTCGAGAGCAGATTCGCGAGCACGAACACCGCTACTACGTCCTCGACCAGCCCGTTGTTTCCGACTACGAATTCGATCAGCTCCTGCGCGAGCTTCAGCGGCTCGAGCAGGAAAATCCTTCGCTGATCACGGCGGATTCTCCCACACAAAGGGTTGGCGGGGAGCCGGCGAAGGAATTTCCCACTCATCAATTTTCCCGTCCGATGCTCAGCCTCGAGAACGCATATTCCGAAGAAGAGCTTCACGATTGGGGCCGCCGCGTGGTGCAGCTGGCGGAAACCGATGCCGTCGATTACGTGGTGGAGCTCAAGATCGACGGTCTCAGCGTGGCGCTCATTTATGAAAATGGCCTTCTGACGAAGGGCGTCACGCGAGGTGACGGCAGAACGGGCGAAGTGGTGACGGGAAACGTGCGAACCATCCGCTCCATTCCGCTTCGGCTGAGCGAAGACGTTTCGGTGGAGATCCGCGGTGAGATTTTTCTCGGCCTCAAAGCGTTCCGGCAACTCAATGACGAACGCGAGCAGGCCGGAGAACCCCGTTTCGCCAACCCCCGCAACTCGGCTGCCGGCTCGCTGCGCCAGCTCGACCCGAGCATGGCGGCGAAACGGCCGCTGGCCTTTTATGGTTATTCAATCCTGCCCACCAGACCTTCCCAGTCGGAAAACCTGAAATGGATTACAGACCTTGGGTTGAAGGTGAATCCCCATCGCAAGCTCTGCCATTCGCTCCAGGAAATCATCGATTTCTGCCGGCATTGGGAAGAACATCGCGACGATCTCGACTATGAAATCGACGGAGTGGTTGTGAAAGTCAACTCGATTGAGCTGCAGGAGCGGCTCGGCAGTACGTCGAAGTCGCCGCGTTGGGCGATTGCGGTCAAGTTCAAGGCCCGGCAGGCAACGACAAAACTATTGGACATACGCGTTCAGGTCGGCCGCACCGGCGCGCTCACGCCGGTTGCCGTGCTGGAGCCTGTGCAGCTGGGGGGAACCACCATCCGCAACGCCACGCTTCACAACGAAGATGAAATTGAGCGCCTCGGCGTGCAGATCAATGACCGTGTGCTGCTGGAGCGCGGTGGTGACGTCATACCCAAAATCATGAGTGTCGTCGAGCAGGCAGCGGACCGGCGGCCGTTTGAAATGCCTTCACAATGCCCGGTTTGCGGCAGCGAAGTTTACCGCGAAGAAGGGGAAGCGGTTCGCCGCTGCCTTTCGCAGACTTGTCCCGCGAAATTGAAGGAGTCGCTGCTGCACTGGGCAAGCCGGAAGGCCATGAAGATCGATGGGCTCGGAGAGCGTCTCGTGGATCAACTCGTCGAAAAGGACCTCGTTCGCGACGTGTCGGGATTGTACAGTCTCACGCAGGAGCAGCTCGAGGCTCTGGAGCGGATGGGCACCAAATCGGCTGCAAACCTTTTGAAGGAAATTGAGGCGAGCCGCTCTCTGGAATTCTGGAGACTTCTTTTCGGGCTCGGAATTCGTCATGTCGGCGAACGAACCGCCCAGATCCTGGCGAAACATTTCCGGTCGATCGAGCGATTGGAAAAGACCTCCCAGGAGGAACTGGAGCAGGTTCATGAGGTCGGCCCAAAACTTGCCGAGAGCATCTACAAGTTTTTGAAGCAGCCGGAAAACCGCGAGCTTATCAAAAGATTACGGGATGCGCGCTTACCGATGAAGTCGGAAACCGTCGAAGACGAGCAACCGGAACAGATTTTCGCCGGAAAAACCTTTGTTTTGACCGGTACGCTCGATGGCATGACCCGGGACGAGGCAACGGCTCTGATCGAGCAAAGAGGCGGGAGAGTCAGTTCGTCTGTCAGCAAGAAAACGAGTTTTGTGCTTGCCGGCCGCGATCCAGGTTCCAAGCTTGAAAAGGCGCGGGATCTTGGCGTGCAAATCCTTGATGAGCAAGCATTCCGCGCGATGTTATAATCGAGGCTCTATGAACAGGCTTTGGATCGTAATTTTGATGTTCGCGCTTGTCGTCCCCATGGCGGCCCAGAGAGGAACAGCCCCGGCGGTCCCAACACCGCAGGGCCAGCAGCCCCCGAAGCCGGAAAGGGACCAGACGATTTCGATCAACGTCGATCTGGTGGACCTTCTCGTCAGCGTCGCCGACAAGAAGGGAAAGTTCAACACGAGCCTAAAGAAAGACGACTTCAAGATCTTCGAAGACGACAAAATACAATCCATCACGAATTTCAGCAGCGAGACCGACCTTCCACTGACGATTGCGCTTCTGGTGGACACGAGCGGTAGTATCCGGGACAAGCTGCGATTCGAGCAGGAAGCCGCGATCGAATTCTTCTATTCCACGCTCCGGCGAGGAAAAGACAAGGCGCTCGTCATCAGCTTCGATTCCGGTGTGGACCTCCTTCAGGATTTTACGGATGATCCCGAAAAACTTTCCGACGCCGTCCGCAAGATTCGCGCCGGAGGCGGTACCTCGCTTTACGATGCAATCTATCTTGGCGTGAACGAAAAGCTGACCAATCAGCCGGGACGACGTGTGCTGATTCTTATCAGCGACGGCGACGATAATTCCAGCCGGACATCGCTGACAGAAACTCTGGAAGTGGCGCAGAAGAACTTCGTCACGATTTACGGCATCAGCACGAATTCCGCTGCCTATTTTGGTTCCAAGGAACAGGATCGCGGCGACAAGACGCTGAAGAAGTTCTCGGAAGAGACGGGCGGCAAGCCGTTCTTCCCATTCAAGGTTCAGGACCTTGCGATCAGTTTCCAGGACATCAGCGAGGAGTTGCGGTCCCAATACCGGATTGCCTACAGGTCCAGCAACGCGCGGGCCGACGGCACGTTTAGAAAAGTTCGAGTCGACGTCTCGGACAAACGCTTCAAGGCCAAGACCCGCAACGGGTATTACGCACCGCGAACAACAGCCCAGAAATAACCACAAAGACCCTGTAGCGGCGGTCTGTGACCGCCGACGATCTCTCAATTGCGACATCGTCGGCGGTCACAGACCGCCGCTACAGGGCCTTCGTAGTTCTAATCTACTCTTAGCTTCCGGACAAAGATCCCGGCCTGGCTGAACAACCGGAAGGCGCTTTCGTTCAGCGGATAGTCCATGTTGTAAATGACCTCGCGGATTCCGGAGTTGATGATCATCTTCGCGCACATGAGGCAGGGAGCAAACGTCGAGTAGATGACTCCATCCTTGAGGGACACGCCGTGATAAGACGCCTGCACGATCGCGTTTTCCTCGCCATGCGAGCAGAAGCATTCTTCCAGGTCCGTTCCGGATGTGGCCAGGCGATTGCACCGGGGGCACCCGCCCTCGTTGCAGTTACGGGTGCCTCGCGGCGTACCGTTGTAACCGGTCGAAACCACGCGCTTGTCGCGGACGATGATCGCGGCCACTTTCCGCTTCATGCAGTTCGAGCGTGACGCAACAACCTTCGCGATGCTCATGAAATATTCGTCCCAGTTCGGCCTCTGAACCTCCTTGAGCAATCGCACCAACAGTTCGTCGATTTGCGGATAAAGCTTTTCGAGGGTGCTGTCATTGATCAACGTGTGTTCGGCCATCAGTTCGACCTTGACGAGGTTCTGAGATGTATCGTCCCCTTCAGCCTCTCGAATTTCGAGCTCTTTGAATTCTTCGAGCGTTTGGGGATCGCTTTCGCGCCGTCGCGACAGGATCCGCTGAAAACGAACCTCCAGCGGAGCCTCGACCCTGATGAGGCGGAAGTGTTTGGCGGCGCGAAATGCGTTCACTTCGGACGGATTTCGAATGGAGTCGATGATGTAGTGCTTGTCGTCTTCGATCTTCGCCAGCACTCGTTCAGCGAGGACCTGGGCGCCGTATCTCTGGCGCAGTTCGTTTCCGATCAGAATCAGACACTCACGGGTGAGCGGGAGCCCGCGCGAGCGTATTTCGTCGCGAATGACGTCGGAAAGCGAGTAGTAGTAGAAGCTTTTCTTCGCGAGATAGCGGGCAACTTCCCCTTTGCCCGCAGCGTTTCTGCCAGTAAGTCCTATTAACATTCGACGCCTTACGATACTATGAATCCTTTTTGACGGGGAAGGAAACTGCATGTTTGAGAACAAAAGGATCGCTGTATTGGGGGCCGGCAAGCTCGGAGAAGCCTTGATCACCGGCATGATCGATGCGGGGATTGCTTCGAAGAAACAATTCATTGCGACTGCCGCTCATCGCGAGCGTCTCGAACAAGTGCGGACGAAACTGGAAATCGAGACCACCCTCTCGAACGGAGAGGCGGTTCGGAAGGCGGACCTGGTTCTCGTGTGCCTGAAGCCTCAGACGGTGGCAGAAGTTCTGCGTCAGGTGGTGAACGATATCACCCCCAATCATCTTGTCATATCCGTGGCGGCCTCCGTCACCATTCGGTTCATCGAAGACATCCTGAATAAACCGATTCCCGTCATTCGAACGATGCCCAATACTCCATGCCTCATCAAACAAGGCATGACTGCAATTGCGCCGGGCAAATACGCAACGGCCGATCACGTGGCCCAGACAAAAAAGATCTTCGATGCCATCGGACGTTCCCTGATTCTCGACGAGAAACACATGGATGCGGTAACCGCCTTGAGTGCCAGCGGCCCGGCCTTTATGTACATCATTATCGAGTCATTTGCCGAAGCGGGCGTGAAGGTCGGTCTTCCCCGCGAGGTTGCCACGGAACTGGCCGCACAAATGGCTCTCGGCGCTTCAAGCATGGTCCTCCAGACCGGAGAACATCCGGCGAAACTGAAGGACCTTGTCACGACTCCTGCAGGCTGCACGATCGACGGGATACTCGAATTAGAGGACGGTGGCCTGCGCGTTACGTTGATCAAGGCCGTGGTCCGGGCTACGCAACGCGCCAGGGAACTGGTTAATGGGTAAGGAGTCCTTTTTGAAGTAAGAATTGTGAGGCGAGGGTATTCCCCTCCTGGAACAGGAGGGGTGGCTGCGCCATCAAGAAAAAAGATCCCGTTCCGAAGCGGCGCAGACGGGGTGGTCGCTCACACAAAATCTTTCGCCGAACTGACCACCCCGGCCGCGCCTCAAAGGAGGCTTCGCGGCATTTTCTTGATGGCGCGTCCACCCCTCCTGTCCCAGGAGGGGAACACCCTCGCCTGAGACCATTTCGAGAAATTTGGTTGCGGCTCTCCTGCGCTAAGCTTCTCGTGGTTTCTCTTTCAGTTTTCCTGCAATCAGGAGCAACGCCCGAGTGCCTCCTCTTCACGTTGTAATGGTCGCCGGTGAATGCGTACCCTTCGCCAAGGTTGGCGGATTGGGTGATGTTGTCGGCGCGCTTCCGCTTGCACTCGAGAAACTCGGTGTTAGCGTCACGGTTGTTATTCCCCGGCATCGTGTCATCGACCTTCACAAGTATGGGTTCGAACGTTATCCGGCTCGCGCCGAAGACTCCATTCCGCTGGGACTCGAGCGGATTCCGTACGACGTGCATCGGGGAAAGATGCCGCGCTCTTCCATTGAGGTCTTTCTCATCGGGAACGACCGGTTCTTCGATCGCGATGGGATCTATGTCGACGTCGCGACCGCCAGGGACTATCCCGATCAGGCCGATCGCTGGATCTTCTTCCAGCGCGCCGCCATGGAATTCCTGAAGGCCCGATTTCCCTTGTTGGATATTCTTCACTGCCACGATCATCAAACGGGTCTGATGCCTGCCTACCTTTCGAAGCTGTACCGTAGTGACAGCGCATTCACAAACACACGTTCCATCTTCACGATCCACAACATGGGGTACCAGGGACTGTTTCCAAGAGAGGCGATGACCCGCACCGGATTCAACGACGCCGAGTTTTATCCGACCAGCCCGTTTGAGTTTTACGGCTTGTTGAACTTCATGAAGGTAGGGATCACCTATTCCGATCTCATTACAACCGTCAGCCCGACCTACGCTCGCGAGATCCAGGAAAGCAGAGAATTCGGCTATGGTCTCGAAGGCGTCCTTCGCGCTCGATCGAGCAGCCTGATCGGTATTCTCAATGGTATCGACGATTCGCTCTGGAATCCGCAGACGGACAACCTGATCGCCGCCACGTACAGCCCTGCCGACCTGTCGGGAAAGCTCGAAAACAAAAAGGCGCTGCTGAAGAAATTTGAATTGGATGCGACCCATCTGGATTGGCCGGTCCTGGCGATGATTTCCCGCATCGATGTCCAAAAAGGCTTCGACCTTCTCGTCAGTATCCTGGACCATCTGCTTTCAAAGGATCTCTATTTCGCCCTGCTCGGAAGCGGAAACAAGGAGACGGAAGCGTATCTCCGCAGCATCATCGAACGCCATCGCGGCAAGGCCGGCATTCGATTCGAATTCGACAATGGAAGCGCCCACCTTACCGAGGCCGGAGCGGATATGTTCCTCATGCCGTCAAAGTACGAGCCCTGCGGCCTGAACCAGATGTACAGTCTGCGTTACGGGACGGTCCCCATCGTTCGCGCCACTGGAGGCCTGGCGGATACCGTGCGTGAATACGACCCGGCGACCGGCCAGGGCACAGGCTTCCGCTTTCGGGCTTACGATCCCGACGAGTTCAAGGAAGCCGTCAATCGCGCTCTCGCCCTATGGCCCGACCGCGAACAATGGCGGCGGCTGATGCTGAATGGAATGCGCGAGGATTTCAGCTGGACGGAATCAGCTAAGAAATACTTGGAGGTCTACGAGCGCGTCGCGGGAAGAAAAGAATAGGTCTGCACACTCATTTTTCCGAAGATTCGTAAATACAATTCTGATTTCGGAATTTCTCGATGTTTTTCCCCTTCTAACGTATTGATTCAACACGCCGGCGTAGTGGTCCCCTTATTGCATATTATTGGTTTCTTACAAGTTTCCGGGACTCGGCGTTCATTGATGTCTCGTTCTCACAGGGGGTGAGGGGAGAGAAGGATGACCAGGGTCCCGGAAAGTATTGACAGCCGCGAATTACGGCACTGCATCAGCGTGATTCGCGGCTTTTTTATTGGTTGCGATTATGCGGCGATCGAAATCTGGCGGACGCGGCTGGTGATGATCAAGCGGCGATCGAAATGGACTTCGAGATTGAATCCGACGTAGATGCCTCGAAGCTTCAGGAAGCTGCCACCGAGCGAACTCCCGGCGAGCCGCGCGGGAGTAAATTCCGGGAAGAAACGGCCGCCCCGAATCAGAATTTCACCGGCGCGGGCGGAGATGACTGTGATCTCATAAGTGCTGTTTTCGGTTCGGACGACCAGCCGGTCCATGTCCTCCCGAGTTTCGAGCTGTAAGCCTTCGGTCCAATCGTGTCCCGACCACGTATCAAGGAGCGCACTGGCCGAACAGGTTACCCTCGTATCCATAAGTTAATCTGTCATCCTTTACCTATATTAATATTTTTACCACGGGGATACTCGCTGTCAAACCCTTTCGATGATCATTAGAGTGATATCGTCGGTCTGAGACCGTCCACCAGTAAAACGCTGAATGGTCTCCAGCAATTTCTGCTCCAGATGCTTGGACCCGGATGGCGCCTCCCGTCGAATCACGTCTTTTACGCGCTCTTCTCCCAACATTTCGCCGTGGGGATTCTCCGCTTCGGTCAGTCCGTCGGAGTAGACCACGAGAACATCACCCTTTTCGAGTTGGAGACTATCCGGTTGGTACGAGGCATAGGAGAATGCCCCGACGATCATGTTATTGGATCCCAGTTCTTCGATTTCTTGCTTTGCAGCCCGGAACAAGTAACTGGGATTGTGTCCCGCACTGATATATTTTCCCCGACCTTCCGAGCTCACTGTAAGCAAAAACATTGTTACAAATCGCCCCGAGGAGGATTTTTCGCAAAGAAACCGATTTAATCGGTTGACAGCCTCGTCGACCCGCAGGCCGGCCCGGAGCTGCATCTGGAGGCAGCCCAGGAGCATCGAACTCAGCAGGGAAGCCGAGATTCCTTTGCCCGACACGTCTGCCAGCACGCCGAACAGTTCTCCCGTTTCCAGCTTGAGGAAGTCGTAAAAATCACCGCCAACGTACCGCGTGGGTTTCGAGAAGGCGTGGATGCTCAGGTTCTCGATTTTCGGTAAGGTTTGCGGAAGGAGGCTGCGTTGCGTTTCCTCGGCGAGGGCCAGCTCCTGTTCGAGCTTCTTTCGCTGCTCGATGCTCTTGATCATCTCCACGCGTTCAAGAACATTGCCTGCTTCGACAGCGAGTTTGTTGATAATTCTCTCGTCGAGACCGGACAGGGAATGCATCCTCTTGGTGCTGTCGAGGTAGAGAATCCCGAGGATCGAGGGAGTATCGGCCTGCGACGGAAGTCCCATGAGGGGCAGGCATGCGATCGCTCGCAGGTTCATCGCCACAATGCTGGCTTGCTCGATGTATTTCTTGTCGAGGCCCTCAACCATGAAGACCGGCGAACCTTTGGCGACCACGTCGTTCACAACCGTCTGGCTCGTCTGAAAGTGCGAAGGCGTAAGCGTTCGTCCCATGCCGTCCAGGCCCGCGGCGTAACCGAAGGCCGTGCCTTCTCGCACCAGGATGAATCCGCGTTCGGCGCCGCTGATCTTGAGCGCAAATTCCAGGATCTTCTGGAACGCGGCGTTAGGCGTGAAAAGTTGTTCCCACTGGTACTGAAAATCGAGAAGGCACGAAATCTTTTCGAGGTCGGAATATTCGGGCGGCAAGACCACGCCCAGGTTCATTAATGATTTTTCGAAAATCTGAGTAGTGTCGGCCTTGGCCGGCGCCCTTGTTGAGAGATCATCGGTGACCAGATACTGCAGCTCAACGCGGTCTTTCCCGAGGGCGATTCTGTCGCCATTCTTGAGAATGTGTTGTTCGATCAGCTGGTCGTTGACGAATGTGCCGTGCGTGCTGCCGAGATCCTGAAGGAAATATCCCTCCGGCATCATTACGATCTTGGCATGGTGCCGGGAGACGTGCTGATTGCTGAGGACGACATCCGCGTCGCCCTTTCTTCCAATCAGGACTTCACTGGACGCAATCAGGAATACGCTTTCCTGCCCGTCTGGTCCGACCCAATATAGTCGCGGCGTCGACATGTAACATTTACCCGGTGGTAATTCGGGGACAGACGTATAAATCACCTAATTAGCGAATGACATGAGTTTGCATGCTAATTAGGTGATTTATACGTCTGTCCCCGAATTACCACCACGCGCTATTACCCGTGGCTTTGTTCGTGGAGATACTAGTACAATTCGAGGAAATTTGTTCATGGGATTTCGCTATGAGACTGATGAAAGCAAAGCTGTTACTGCTGCCCGTGATCGCTTTTCTGACCATCACTTCCGCCCTGGTGGCGCCCGGATCGAATATTCCCGAAGACCGCGGAGCCATGGGGCTGTCGCAGGTGTTGAAACGTCTGGATGTCATCGGCAGCGTTCTTCATACGGGTGCCCATCCGGATGATGAAAACAGCGCGTTGCTCGCCTGGCTCGCCCGTGGACAGGGTGTTCGTACCGCCTACCTTTCCGCCACTCGCGGAGAAGGCGGTGTGAACCTCGTGGGTCCAGAGTTGTTTGAAGCTCTCGGAGTAATCCGCACCGAAGAACTCTACGGCGCGCGACGTCTGGATCATGCGCAGCAGTTTTTCACACCCAACTATGAGTTCGGGTTTTCCAAGAGCGCTGAAGACACGTTTGGAAAGTGGGGGCGAGAACAAATACTTGGCGATTTCGTGCGCGTGATTCGATATTTCCGTCCCGAAATTATCATTTCACGATTTACCGGTACACCCCGGGATGGACACGGACATCACCAGGTGGCAGGCATCATCACGCAGGAAGCCTTCAAGGCGGCAGCCGATCCCAATCGCTTTCCCGAATACGGAAAACCCTGGCAGGCGAAAAAACTCTATCTGAACGTCGGCGGCGGACCGGGCGGACCTGGCGGCAACGACCAGCCCCAAACGCCTCCTCCAGGTTTGGACATCAACACCGGAGAATTCGATCCAGCCCTAGGTCGTTCCTATAGCGAGATTGCAACCGAAGGCCGGAGCCTTCATCGCTCTCAGGCCCAGGGCGGCGCGCAGGAGCGGGGGCCTCGCCCGACGCGAGTCCAGTTGGTGCAGAAGACTGTCAATGTTTCTGATCTGGCGCCGCTTTTTTCCGGAGTGCTCTACAAATTGACGGATCTCGCACAGCTGGATTCCGCAATCTCCTCCGACCTCACAACTCTCGAGCAGCGGATTACCGCCATTCGTCAGAAGGTCAACCTGCTGCGCCCGGCCGAGATCATGCCGGACCTGGCGGCTGCGCTGAAACAGCTACAACAGATCAAGGCAAGAGCTACCCACGAACACGTTCGTTTTCTGCTCGAGCAGAAGGAAGAGGATTTTCAGGAAGCGTTTCGGTTGGCGTCGGGCCTGGTTATTGATGTTCTGGCATCCGACGATACGCTCGTGCCTGGGCAGGAGTTCAACCTCACGGTCAGCGTGATCAATGGAGGGCCGTACGAGTTTTCCAGCCTCCGCGCAACAACCGACCTTCCGCAGGGGTGGGACGCCGTTTACGACAACTCCACGGGAAGCCTCCGGCCGGGCCAACGCCTGGATCAAAAATTCAAAGTGAAGGTTTCCCCCAACGCCGAATTCACCCAGCCCTACTGGCTTCGTGAACCACGACGTGGCGACCGTTTCGTCTGGCCCGCATCATCGACACTTCCGATGGAGACACCTCTATTCGTGACTCGCGCGGAAGTGGACTACCAGGGCACGACGATCTCGATGAAGCAGCCTGCGGAGTTCCGTCGTGTCGATCGAATGTACGGCGAACAGCGCGTTGCACTGAAGGTTGTTCCTGCATTGTCTGTGACCATAAATCCGGATATCGCGATTGTTCCTCTAACCGGCAACCGGCGGAAAGACTTTACGGTCACCGTCGAGAACCAGAGCACAACGCCGGTCAACACGGACGTGTCTCTCGTGACACCGTCCGGCTGGACGGCTACTCCCGCCACGCGGACCGTCAACTTTACTCAACAGGGAGAAAAGGCGTCGCTGCAGTTCACGGTCTCCGTTCCCGCAACTGCCGGCGACTTTGTCGTGCGCGCCGTTGCGAAGGCGGGAAATACAGAGATCAGGAATGGATACACCGTGGTCTCCTATCCACATATCGAAACCCGGTATATCTACTCCCCGGCGGAATCCAAAGTCGAGGTTCTGGACGTGAAGACCAGGGTCACGTCCGTCGGCTATATCGAAGGAACCGGCGACGCTATTCCCGATGCGCTCCGGCAATTGGGAATGAATGTGACAGTTCTTTCACCGCAGGACGTCGCGACCTCCGATCTTTCCAGGTTTCCTGCGATTGTTCTCGGCGTCCGGGCCTACGCGGTGCGTGATGACCTTCGCGCCTACAACAAGAAATTGCTGGACTACGTATCGAACGGCGGCACCCTGGTCGCCCAGTACAATCGAGGCAATGAACTGGGAAATCTTCAGATCGGTCCATATCCGTTCACAGCGCCAAATGTGAACCAGAACAACCAGGAGCGCGTGACCAGGGAGGACGCTCCCGTAAAGATCCTGGAACCGAACAATTCTCTCCTGAATGTTCCCAACAAGATTACGGAGAAGGACTTCGACAACTGGGTCGACGAACGCGGTACGTTCTTCCTCCGCACCTGGGATCCCCGATACGTTCCGCTCCTGGAAAGCCACGACCCCGGTGAAGAAGCCCGGCAGGGTGGCCTGGTTGTCGCCAAATACGGAAAGGGCTCCTACGTCTACGCCGGCTATTCCTTCTTCCGCCAGCTACCCGCTGGGGTAAAGGGCGCCTACAGGCTCTTCGCCAATCTGGTCAGCATCGAAAACGTAAACTAGAGAACTGTAGCGGCGGTCTATGACCGCCGAAAAGCCGGCGGTCGTAGAAGGTGTGAACGAATTGCCAGGACAGGGTGTTCCCCTCCTCGGAGAGGAGGGGTGGCTGCGCCATCAAGAAGATGCTGCGAAGCCTCCTTATGAAGGCGCAGACGGGGTGGTCATTCCCGGATAACGTTACAAGGTCAGCATTTTCCATAATGACCACCCCGTCTGCGCCGCTTCGGAGGCTTCGCGCCTTTTTATTACTGGCGCAGCCACCCCTCCTGTTCCAGGAGGGGAACACCCTTTCCTGCGATTCATTCACACCTTCATAGAGCGCCGCTACAGCGGATTACTTTTGTGCACAAGCCGCGGCTCTTTTTGCCCGTCTCAGTGGTAAAATCACACCATGATGTACCGATCCTTTCTGGCGGCAATTCTTTGTCTGAGTGTTTCTGCCTCACTGCCGGCGCAGATCTCCCGGGATGCCAAGTTTGAGATTCTTCGAACTGTGATTGCCGACCAGGCATCCGCGCGCATCGCACTGCCTTTTGGCAACGATGGCGTTGATCTCTCGGAAGCAGGAGATGTCAACAAAGACAAGCTGGAAAAGGACATGAAGAAGAACGGTCAGTCGATTGAAACGGGCAAGGTTGTAACGATCACCGATCTCGCTTTCGACGACAACAAAATCGAGGTCGAGCTCGATGGCGGCGGCAAGAACAAAAAGAGTTTCTTCGACCGCATTCAGGTTGGTGTCGGTTCGGGGAACTCGACTGTTCCTGTCGGAAGAGACGATCAGACCAAGAAAGCCAAAGGCTCCAAAATCATTCTTCGGTTTGCCAAGAAAGTTCCTCCCGAGCTGACGCCAGCACGACTGAAGGAACTGCTTACACCGATTCTCGATTTCAACAAGCGCAACTTCCTGAAGACAGGGATCGATGCCCTTCCACCAGAGTACCAGGAAGCGGTGAAGGCGAAAGAAGCCAGGATCGGTATGGACCGCAGCACGGTCATCATGGCGTTGGGGCGTCCCGACAAGAAGATTCGCGAAAAGAAGGACGGTATCGAGTCTGAGGACTGGATCTACTTCGAGCGCGGCCTGCGTGCCAAGTTCGTCACGTTCGAGAATAACGTCGTCGTTCGAATCGCCCAGTACTGACCCCACGTAATGTTTGGTTATTGGTTGCCTCTCGTTGTCTGGTTAGTGTCGATTTTTCTTTTTTCCACGGAGTCATTTTCTGCTGGGGAGACGTCTCACTTCATTGTTCCAGTGCTGACGTTCCTTTTCCCGAACTGGTCTCTGCAGCAGCTTGACATAGGCCACGCTGTGATTCGAAAACTCGCCCACATCACGGAGTATTTCATTCTTGCCCTTCTCGCTTACAGGACGCTCAGGTATGAAAAGCGTGATCTCCTGGACGCGAAAGTCTGGACCGGCGTGTTGGTTCTGCTGGCCGCGCTTTCCGACGAGTTCCACCAGAGTCTCACGCTGACACGACAGGCGTCGATCGTCGATGTGGGATACGATTGTTTAGGAGCGCTGTGGGCGCTTTGGCTGATTTCCACCTATGAAACCCGGCGTTTACGTTCACATTCCGTTCTGTGAGCAGCGTTGCTACTACTGCGCGTTTACAGTCGCTGTTTCTCCAGAGGAAACATATGAGCCGTATGTTCGCCGCCTGATCCGGGAAATCGAGCTTTCCGGATTCAAGGAGCAGCCGGAGACGATATTCTTCGGCGGCGGAACGCCATCCATTGTCGATGCTGCGCTGATCGAAGGAATCCTTCGCGCCCTTCCCCCGTGCACTGGGGAAATAACCATCGAAACGAACCCCGGAACCCTGAGTGATTCGAAGCTGGATCGTTACCGCGACAGCGGCGTGAACCGCATCAGTCTTGGCGTCCAGTCGTTTCACGACGAAGATCTCCGCAACGCCGGCCGGCTCCACAACGCCGAAGATGTTTTCCGCGACATCCAATCTCTTCGAAACCACTCTTTTGAAAACATCAACGTGGATCTGATCGCCGGCCTTCCCAACCAGCGTCTCGAAGTGTGGAAGCAGAATCTCGATTGGATTGATCGGCTCCGTCCCGAGCACGTTTCCGTCTATATGCTGGAGCTCGAAGAGCGCAGCGCCTGGGGTAAGAATCTCGCGAACATCCCGGCCGAGGAAGTGTTCGCCTCCTGCTATCTTGAAGCTGCCGAACGGCTGGCCAGCGCCGGGTACGTTCATTATGAGATCTCGAATTGGGCGCTTCCTGGTTTCGAGTGCTGCCACAACCTCAAATATTGGACCGGCGTGCCCTACCGGGGTTTCGGTGTCAGCGCCCACTCATTTTCCGGATTGCGCAGGTTCTGGAACGTGACTTCCATGAAGGAATACGCGGAGATGCTGGACTCCGGAAAGCTTCCGATATCCGGAGAAGAAATGTTGACGCGAGACATGCGGCTTGAAGAAGCTTTCCTGCTCGGACTGCGGCGAACGTGCGGGTTCGACGTCTGGAGTGTAGCGCGTGATCTGGATGTTCGATATCCTCCCGAGTGGTTTGATCGAATCTGCGAACTGGAAGATGCGGGCTGGATCCGGTTTGATGGTAAGGTTCTAAAGCTGACTCCAGCCGGCTGGCTGCTCGCCAATGGCGTGACCGAGGAATTGCTATGGCCGACACTGTTATCGACCTCCGAAGCGACACCGTAACAAAACCCTCGCCGGAAATGCGACGGGCGATGGCCGAAGCGGAAGTTGGGGACGACGTCTTTCTCGAAGATCCGACAATCAATCGCCTCCAGGACCGCGCTGCGCACATTTTCGGGCGGGAAGCCGCGCTCTTTGTGCCTTCCGGCTCGATGGGAAACCTGACGTGCATCATCGCGCAGACGCGTCCCGGCCAGGAGATCATTTGCGAAGAAGCCGGTCATATCTACAACTATGAAATGGCTTCCATGTCCGCCATAGCCGGCGTGCTTCCTCGCATCATTACCGGCCAGGACGGAATCCTGAGCTGGGAGACGATTTCAAAAGCGATCCGTCCCAAAATCTACTATCGGCCGCAGACCGCGCTCATCTCCCTGGAAAATACTCACAACATGGCCGGCGGCACCGTTTATCCAACGAAGCTCGCGCTCGAGATCTGCGACAAAGCTCACGACCTGGGGATCCCGGTTCACTTGGACGGCGCGCGCATCTTCAACGCCGCGACTTATCTCGGCGAGGACGTAGCCGAGATGACGAAGAAGTTCGATTCGGTTCAGTTCTGCCTCAGCAAGGGGCTGGGCGCTCCGGTTGGCTCGCTCATCGTGGGGTCCCGCGTTTTCATCGAGCGATGCCGGAGCATTCGCAAAATGCTCGGCGGTGGCATGCGCCAGGCTGGTGTGCTTGCTGCAGCCGGTCTTGTGGCGCTGGAAAAGGGGCCCAGGCGTCTCCAGATCGATCACGACAATGCGAAGTTTCTGGCGACTCAGCTCGCCGGGATTCCCGGTATTACACTGGACCCGGCGAAAGTGCAGACAAACATCGTCATCTTTGATTTGAAGAAGTCGGGATCGTCTTCAGCGGACTTCCTTCAAGCCCTTGCGAAGCGAAACGTTCTGGCTGTTCCTGTCGACAATGAAAGAGTTCGTATGGTGGCCCACCTCGATGTCGATCGCACCGGCGTCGAGACGGCGGCGAACTCGGTGAGGGAAGTGCTCAAGCGATGAAGAAGACTCGAGTCGGCGTGATTTTTGGCGGAAGGTCCGGAGAGCACGAGGTCTCGTTACGATCTGCGGAGTCGATCCTCAAATCCATCGATCGTTCAAAATACGACGTCGTGCCGATCGGAATCACTGCCGAAGGCCATTGGCTCGCTGCCAGGAATGCGCTCTCTCTGCTGCCGGCGAAAGACGCCATTCAGAAGACCCTCACAACGGGCGAGCCGATTACTCTGCCCGCCGAGCCGGTCGCTCAGGGAATTGTGGATGTGATCTTTCCGGTGCTTCACGGCACTTATGGAGAGGACGGTACGATTCAAGGTTTGCTCGAACTGGCGAACGTCCCGTACGTCGGGGCCGGCGTCCTGGGTTCCGCGGTCGGCATGGACAAGGATGTCATGAAGCGGCTTCTCCGTGACGCGGGTTTGCCGATTGTCGATTACTGGAGCTTGCGGAAATCGGAAATCGAAACGTTTGTGGAGAACAGACTCAAGGATCTCCCTTATCCCGTCTTCGTGAAACCGGCGAACCTGGGATCTTCTGTTGGAATCTCGAAGGTGCACGGGCCGGAAGAACTTCGGACGGCCCTGGATGTCGCGGCGGAATACGATCGAAAGATCGTTGTGGAGCAGGGTGTCGATGCGCGCGAGATCGAGATCAGCGTGCTGGGCAACGATGATCCGATCGCTTCCGTGGCTGGCGAGATCGTTCCATCGCGGGAATTCTACGACTACGAAGCCAAGTACGTGGACGATGATTCGCGGCTGATCATTCCCGCCGTGCTCGCGGAAGCGGCACAAGAGGAAGCGCGCCGGGTTGCCTTGTCCGCGTTCAAGGTCCTGGAATGTTCCGGAATGGCCCGCGTGGACCTGTTCCTCGAGAACAGTACTGGAAAATTCTACGTCAACGAGATCAATACACTTCCGGGCTTTACGACGATCAGCATGTATCCCAAGCTATGGGAGGCTTCCGGAATTCCGTACTCCGAACTGATCGATCGCCTGATCGCACTCGCCGTGGAACGCCACGCGGAGAAGAATAAACTCCGGACCAAGTACTGAGAGGTTGGGGAACCAAGAATTAGCCGCGAATTACGCGGATTACGCGAATGGGGCGCATCAAGAACTTTTTCTGCGCCCCATTCGCGTAATCCGCGTAATTCGCGGCTAATTCTTGGTTCCCCAACCTCTCAATCGAGTTCGCGCCATTCGACACGCCCATCTTCAAACACGAGCACCCCGCTGGCGACGTCCTTCGCAAATTGAACGTGGTGGGTGACGACGATCTGCGTCATACCTTCGTTGTCCAGTTCGCGCATGACGTTGAAGACCTCATCCACGAGACGAGGATCCAGTTGCGACGTGGGTTCGTCATACAACATCACTTCAGGCTGCATCGCCAGACCCCGCGCGATGGCCACGCGCTGCTGCTGCCCGCCTGAAAGCTTCGCGGGATAGGCATCCTCTTTTTCCGCCAGGCCCACGCGTTCGAGAATTCTTCGGCTCATCGCCGCAGCCTCGTTCGGACGCATCTTTTTCACCTGCACGGGGGCCAGCGTGACATTCTCGAGCACAGTCAGGTGCGGAAACAGATTGAAGCTTTGGAAAACCATTCCCGTCTTCAATCGCATCTGTTGCAGCATTCGTCTCTTTTCAGCAGGCAGGTTGGCCGCTTCGCCGGCGTTCCACTGCACGGCGACATCACCAATGGTTATTCGGCCGCTATCGAAGAACTCCAGGAAATTGATGCAGCGGAGCAGCGTCGATTTCCCGCAACCGGATGGGCCCATGACAACGGTCAGGTCGCCGGGCGGGAATTCCAGAGTGAGATCTTTGAAGAGAGTGTGGGTGCCGAACGATTTCGTCAGGCCTTCGATCTTAACCACCGCTGATGCGCGCTGGCACTCCTTAACAGGATTTTCTGCTGGCTTTCTTTCGCGTTGAAACCGATGGCATACGGGCAAAAGATGTTGGAGCGCTTCGCACGCGAGAACTCGTCGAGATAATATCCGCCGATCTTGAAGTGATATTCGTCCACGGTTCCGGACAACGCTCCATCGCCGTTGTACTGCCACGCGCTCGACCGGCGTTTGTCATTGGCGGTGATGATGATGTAGAGATTCTCGGGCGCCATGTCGTAGACATCCTGGCTGCTCAGGTTTCCGACGCCTTTCAGATCGCCCCATCCTGTATGCGAATGAAAGTCCCCGATCAACGACAGGTGCGGAAGATTGGCGAGGAATCTGTTAATCCTCCGCGAGGCGCGGCCGTTCTTCTCCACGCTGGTGTGACGTCGATTCGCCGTCTGGTAAGAAATCGCGTGCTCGACAATATAAATGTTGCTGCTGTCGCGATATCCCAGCAGGAGACCGAAACATTCCTTCTTATAAACTTCGATGGCGGATATAAGAAGAGCCCAAAAGGCATTCGCTGAAATATAGACTTCCATAGGTGACCCGACGGGCAGTGCGGAAATTCGGGGTCAGACGTGTGAATTCCCTTTTTCCATACAAGGTGTGTTGATCGGAAAAAGGGAATTCACACGTCTGACCCCGAATTTCCGCACACCCGACTGTTCCGGATTCTAGCTGTTCAGGCCCCAATTGGGAACGGGCTTTTATGGAAAAATAAGGGCCGCATTTACTGCGGCCCTTCTTTAAATCTCGGTCTTCGCGCCTAATTTTTAGTTTTTAACTACTTCTTCTTGGTAGCTTTCTTTTTCTTTGCTGGAGCTTTTTTCACTTTTTCCCTCCTATGGGATGTTTCTTTTTACTTAAGCCTCGCTACATATTGAGGCCTTAACTATCCATAGCCGTTAGTATTGTGGCGAAACTTTTACCTGTCAAGCATAAATTTCGCTTTTTGTGAGGGTTAAGCTCTACGGGAATTGGTAGTAACCCCTGCGGTGGAGAGTTTCGAATCCAGCCCGCGCGACGGCGACCTGAATGTCCCGAAATACCGGTGCAGGCCCGTCGACTCTATTCGTTGAAATGTAGCCCAGCACGTACTGGTTTCGCGCCGCCTCCGCCGCAGTGGCGTACGATTGCTCGATGTTCTGGATGGAACTGACAAAGTAGGCATCGCCGCCCGTCGCCTTGGCGTATTTGTTAAGCAAGGAAAGCGCACGGGTCAGCACATTTTCATCGAGACCTACGGCGTAGACTTCGATGCCTGTCTCGAGCAGGCTCTTGACGGTATCGTCGTATGAATGATCGCTTCCTTCGTTGTAGCCATCGGAGATCACGAGTACGATCTTCCGCCGGTCTCGTTCGCGCTGAGCAAGATCGGATGCTGCCGCGAAGATGGCGTCGTTGAGAACTTTGATCCTCTTTGGTCGTGCCGTGGATGCGGGACCGATTTGTCCGGGAGGTACGACGGCTGCTCCGTTTATCACGGGACCCGGAATCGAGAATGGGCCGCCCGGAGCAGGCGGGTAGGGAATCGGATCGCCTTTGATAGCTCCGAGCGTCTTCATGGAAGTTTCAACGACGGCTGACTCACGGGAAAAATCGAGGACCTTCTTCACAAACTTGTCGAAGCGATACACCGACACTTCATCGAACTCGCTGAAGGCGCCGGCAAGCGCAGGAAAAGTCTTTTGTACTTTGGAGAGCGAACTTTCAGAGACGCCGGTGTCAATAAGGACTGCCGCCGATAACGGGACGGGATCGATCGTGAAGTTGGTAATCGTTTGCTTGCGGCCGTCTTCGAGAATGGTGAAGTCGTCTTTTGTAAGACCTGTGACTAATTTGTCCGCTTTGGTTTTTACAGTGACGGGCACAACGACAAGATCGACTCTCGTACGGATCTGAATATCCTGGGCGCTTCCTGTGATGACCGGCAAAAGAAGAACCAGAAGAAACAATCTGCTACCGATCCGGATTCTTTGCCGCATAGTATCCCTTCCTTGCTTTGACCGTGTAACTCGAGTCTCGCGGAATGATTCTTATCTCGCGGAATTTTCCATCTTTCGCAGTATTCGTTGAAACGTAGCCCAGGCTGTACTGGCTTCGCAGCTCTTGTGCGATCTGCTCGAATATTCTTTTGAAGCTGTTCTGGTTGGTCAGCATGAACATCGATCCGCCGGTCTCGTCCGACAATTTTCTTAGCGTTCCCGGATCCCCGCCACGCGCTCGTCCTCTGCCAAAGAAGAAGCCGCCGCTGCTATTCGAGATCGAATAGATCACGGCATCGCTCTGGTGTGCAGCAACCAGAGCCTCGAAGAATTTGGTCTTGCTCGTGGTGTCTTCGCCGTCACTGATCAGGATAATCGCTTTCCGGCCGGCTTCGCCGCCGAGTTTTTCCCGGCATGCGAGCCAGACCGCGTCATAGAGCGACGTACCGCCGCCAATCTCGAGCTCGTTGATGGCCGCCTTCAGGCGTCTTGTGCTCTCTGTGTAATCCTGCACGAGGGTTACCGAACGATCGAAACCCATCACGAGAGCCAGATCGTTCGGGCGCAAAATCGATTCGAGAAAACTCGTCGCGGTCATCTTCTCTTCGTCGAAAACCGGCCGGACACTGGGGCTCGTGTCGATCAGCATGGCCATTGTCAGCGGCAGTACATTCTCACGCGCGAAGTGCTGAATTTCCTGACGCTTTCCGTCCTCTTCGACGGTGAAATCCTTCATGCCAAGCCCGGGGATGAACCGCCCGCGCCGGTCGGTTACGGAAAACTGGACGTTCACCAGGTCCACGCTGACTTTCAGCGTGTCCTGTGAAGGAGGCTCCGCAAAGCTAACAGGCACGGTAAGGGCCAAAGCGAGAACCGTGACTCGAACGGCGTGCATCAACCCCATGTTATCATGCCCATTTGTATGACACTGACTTAGACGAAGCGTCTCGATTCGCGTTAAGAACAACTTGATGCTGAAATTAACGAACACTCTGACCGGCAACCTGGAGCCCTTCTCTCCGGATAACGGCAATACCGTACGAATGTACACCTGCGGTCCGACGGTATACGACTTCGCGCACATCGGAAACCTGAGGACCTTTGTGTTCGAGGACATATTGCGGCGCCATCTGCGAGGCAAAGGCTGGACGTTGAAGCACGTGATGAACATCACGGACATCGACGACAAAATCATCAACAAAGCTATCGAGACGGGCCAGGACATCAGGACTTACACGGCGCCATACACCGAGGCTTTCTTTAAGGATTGCGAAACGCTGCGCATCGAGCGCCCTGACATCGTGACGCCCGCAACGGATTACATTCCCGAAATGATCGATCTCGTGGGCCGTCTGATTCAAAGTGGTTACGCTTACCCGGAAGGCGAGTCGATCTATTATCGGATTTCCCGGTTTCCGAGCTATGGCCGTTTGTCGCGCCTCGATAAAAGAGAATTGAAGCTTGGCGCGCGCATCGACGTTGACGAATACGAGAAGGAAGAACCCCGCGACTTCGTTCTCTGGAAAGCCCCGAAGCATGAAAAAGAGCCGCGATGGGAAGCGCCATTCGGAACAGGCCGGCCGGGGTGGCACATCGAGTGTTCTGCGATGGCGATGAAACAGCTCGGAGAAACTCTCGATATTCATTGCGGCGGCGTCGACAACATCTTCCCACACCACGAGAACGAGATCGCTCAAAGCGAGGCCGTCACAGGAAAGCCCTTCGCCCGGTTCTGGATTCACGGCGAGCATTTGCTCGTCGAAGGCGAGAAGATGGCGAAATCGAAGGGAAATTTCTATACGCTTCGGGATCTGATCGACCGCGGATACGATCCCCTCGCGATCCGTTACCTTCTCGTTTCCGTGCCATACCGCAAGCAACTGAACTTCACCTTCGAAGGCCTCGACGCCGCAAGAAGCAGTCTGGATCGGATCAAGGAATTTCTTTTCCGTCTGAAAAGTTCGAAGTTCAAGCCCGGCAAGAATCCCGCAATTTCGGCTGTGTTAACGACTGCGCGTAAGCAGCTCGATGCCGCGCTCGACGATGATCTCAACACAGCGCAGGCTCTTGCCGCCGTTTTTGGGCTCATTAAAGAAGGCAATATTGCGCTTACCGACGACGCCCTCGAGGAAGAAAACCGTTCGGAAATCCTGCAATGGTTTGAAGTTGTCGAACAGCGGCTCGGTATCGTCCCGACAGTGGAAGCACTCGTGCAGGTCGATGAGAAGGTCGACTCGTTGATCGCCCAGCGAAATGAGGCCCGCCGAAACCGGGACTTCGCGAAGGCTGATCGGATTCGACAGCAATTGCTCGATCTTGATGTGATCATTGAAGATACGCGCGAGGGAACAAAGTGGCGGCGAAAATAGTGTCCGACAAGCTCCCGAAAATAGTTACGGAACTTCCCGGCCCCCGGGCCCGTGAGGTGATGGAAAACGACCACCGGTATATTTCCCCGTCGTATACACGTTCCTATCCTCTTGTCGCAAAAAGCGCGCGCGGCGCCATTGTCGAGGATGTCGATGGAAACTTCTTCCTGGATTTCAGTGCCGGCATCGCCGTGTGCTCGACCGGTCACTGCCATCCGGATGTTGTCCGGGCCATTCAGAAGCAGGCGGAGTCTCTGATCCACATGTCGGGCACGGACTTCTATTACGAGCAAATGCCGCAGCTCGCGCGCAAGCTCGAAGCCCTGATGCCCGACGGCAAGGATTGGCGCTGTTTTTTTGGAAATTCTGGCACCGAAGCGATCGAAGCCGCAATGAAGCTTGCCCGCTATGCAACCGGCCGCTGGCAGTTCATTGCCTTTCAGTTTTCGTTTCACGGCCGCACGATGGGTTCTTTATCGCTGACATCATCGAAGGCCGTTCAGCGGAAAGGATTCGGGCCGCTGGTGCCGGGCGTGACACATATTCCGTACGGCAACGCGAGCTACCTGGAAGACATCGTGTTCAAAACGACGGTCAATGCCGGCGAAGTTGCGGCGATCGTTGTCGAAGCGATTCAGGGCGAAGGCGGATACGTGGTTCCACCGCCTGAGTTTCTTCCCACACTCGAGAAGATCGCCCGCAAGCACGGGATCCTGTTGATCGCGGACGAGGTGCAGTGCGGGATGGGCCGCACTGGAAAGATGTTCGGCTTCGAGCATTTCGATTTTCACCCAGACATCGTTGCGATCGCGAAAGGTATCGCGTCAGGTATGCCGCTCGGCGTTACCATGGCTCATGCCGACGTAATGACATGGCAGCCCGGCGCACACGCGTCCACGTTCGGAGGAAATCCCGTGTGCCTGGCGGCTGCGCTCGAAACCGTCCGTTTATTGCAGGAACAATATGTCGCGAATTCGGCGAAAATGGGCGCATTCATTCGCCCGAAGCTCGAGAAACTCATGAGTCGTCATGCGGTGATCAGCGATGTCCGCGGTCTCGGCCTCATGATCGGAGTCGAAATCACAAAGGACCGGAAAACGAGAGAAAAAGCGCCGGAGCTTCGTGATGCCATCATCAATGAATGCTTCCACCGCGGCTTGTTGATCCTGGCTGCAGGTCCTTCAACGATTCGGCTCTCGCCGCCGTTGATGGTCGATGAAGAACAGGCCCAGTTTGCCGTCGACACATTGTCCGACGCGATTGCGGCTGTCGCCAAATAACTGACCCATGCCATTCCCGCTTTTGCTCCGCCGGTTCCTTACCTTTGGCCGGCGCTCGGAAATTCTCGGCATTGCCTACCTTCGTTCTCTGGGATATCGCGTAGTCAGATCCGGCTATCGCACGCGGGATGGTGAAGTGGACGTCATTGCCTGGGAAGATGAGGTCCTGGCTTTCGTCGAAGTGAAGTCGCTCCAGTCATCGGAGCCGCCCGAAGACTCCGTCGGCTACCGGAAACAAAAACGCATCATCCGGGCCGCGGAAGCCTACATCGCCCGTCATCGGCTTCACGATGCTCCCTGCCGATTCGACATCCTTTCAGTGACCGTGCTTCCGGGCTCCAGGCCGGAATTCCGCCTTCTCCGTGATGCCTTCCGTATGTATAATTGAGGCTCTACGCGGGACTAACTCAGTGGTAGAGTGCGACCTTGCCAAGGTCGAAGTCGCGGGTTCGAATCCCGTGTCCCGCTTTTTACTTCAACCATTTACAGTCTCCATTTTTCGACTTCTACCCCAAATCTACCCCATTAAGAAAAAATCAGTTGATAAAGGCCGATTCCAGCGTCTGCAAGGCTTCAATACGGCTTTCAACTGACGATTGCGTGTAGACGTTCAGATTCACATCGACACCGTGCCCTTGCTGATCCGCGATGAGCTTGGGATTAACGCCTTTTTCGTTCATGAGGGACGAGTGCGTGCGCCTCATGACTCGAAATTCGACCCATTCCAATCCCACCGTTTTTAGCCGAGGCCGGATGTATCGATTTAACATGTTCTCACTGCCGATCGGTGTCGTCAGTTTTTCGGACGGGAACAGCCAACCTTCGCCCCCTGTGTCGGGTGAGGATGAAAGCCACAGCTTCAGATCTTGCTGCAGCCCAGACGGGAGTGCTGCACGGTGCCTAATACTACCGGTCCGAGACTCCGCAGTAAGGCGTTTCCACTTTCGGCAATAGAAGGGAAAGTAAACCTTTTCTACAAAGTCGTTCATTGTGACGTCCGGCGGAGCGCCCAAGGCAACCCGCCCGTTGATAGG
>WNFT01000056.1_pt1 | contig 63212 bp, 72 predicted proteins | sample 5400191 | NCBI WGS metagenome assembly WNFT01 (sample SAMN13153359, study PRJNA577476) | soil metagenome | isolation source: 80 cm saprolite under Madrone tree | place: USA:California | collected 2016-06-14 | reverse complement strand
GGATCATCGTCGACGGGGCCGTCATCATGGCCGAGAACATCCTCCGTCACCTGTCCGAGCGGCGGCCGACGGGCCACCGCGTCGTGCGCGAGGTCCAGCACGCGGCGCTCGAGGTCGCGCGCCCGCTGACGTTCGCCGTGCTCATCATCATGACGGTGTACGTGCCGATCCTGACCTTCCAGCGGATCGAAGGGAAGCTCTTCCGGCCGATGGCCGTGACGATCTCGGTCGCCGTCGTGGGAGCGCTCCTGCTCACGCTCACACTGATCCCCGTGCTGTCGAGCTTTCTATTCCGCCGTCCGCCGCTCGAGCGTGAGAGCCCGCTGCTCCGCTGGCTTCGTCGGCCGTACACGCCGGCCATCCGGTGGTGCGTGCGGCATCCCGTGTTTCCCCTGCTCGGGGCCGGCGGCCTGTTCGCGCTTGCCCTCGTCGTGTTCGCGCTGCTCGGCAAGGAATTCCTGCCCGAGCTGGACGAGGGCGACCTGTGGCTGCGCGTGAAGTTTCCGGTCGGCATCTCGCTCGAGGGCGCCCAGCCCTACGTCCATCGCATCCGCGAGCGGCTTTCGAGCTTTCCGGAAGTCCGCGTGGTGGTGTCCCAGCTCGGCGCTCCCGACGACGGCACCGATCCCAATGGCCCGGACAATTGCGAGTTCTACATCGGGCTCCGGCCGCGGGGTGAGTGGCGCTTCCACGACAAAGAAAAGCTCATCGACGCGATGGCCGGGTCGCTCGCCGATCTGAGGGGGATCACGACCAACTTCTCCCAGCCCATCAAGGACAACGTGGACGAGGCGCTGGCCGGCGTGAAGGGCGAGCTGGCCATCAAGCTCTATGGGCCCGACGTCTTCGTGCTCGAGGCGAAGGCCCGCGAGATCGCCAGCGTCCTGACCAATGTGCGAGGCGTCGCCGACCTCGACTACGATCACCTGGTCGGACAGCCCCAGCTTCAGATCGTCATCGATCGCAAGGCCACCGCCCGCTATGGCATCAACGTCCAGGACGTCCAGGACGCGATCGAGGCGGCCACCAAGGGCCGGAACGTCACCGACATCTTCGAGGGCGAGCGACGCTTCGGCGTCGTGGTGAAGCTCGCCCACGACGGGGATCCGCTCTCGAGCCTCAAGGCCCTGACCGTGAGCGCGCCCAGCGGCGAGCGCATTCCCCTGACCCAGCTCGCCGAGGTCATCAAGACCGAAGGCCTGACCCAGATCTTGCGTGAAGGCAACCTGCGCCGCATCGCGATCAAGTGGAGCGTGCGCGAGCGCGACATGGGGAGCCTGGTCGCGGAGGCGATGGCGAAGGTGAACGCGGCGGTGAAATTACCCGAAGGGTACCAGATGGTCTGGAGCGGACGCTTCGAGGACCAGCAGCGGGCGCTCGCGCGGCTCTATGTTATCGTCCCGCTCGTGATCTTCATCATCTTCATCCTGCTCTTCGGCACGTTCCAGTCCGTCGGCGACGCGCTGCTCATCATGCTGAACCTGCCGTTCGCGATCATCGGGGGCACGCTCGCGCTCTTTCTCTGGCGCTCGAACTTCAACATCTCGGCCGCCGTCGGGTACATCGCGGTCTTCGGCGTGAGCGTGCTCAACGGCGTCGTCCTGGTCTCGTCGATCCGCCAGGCGCGGACCGAGGAGGGGCTGTCCATCCACGACGCCGTCATCCGGGCGTGTGAGATCCGCTTCCGGCCGATCGTCGTCTCGGCGATCGTGGCCGTCATCGGCTTCTTGCCGGCCGCGCTCTCCCAGGGGATCGGCGCTGAGATCCAGCGCCCGCTGGCCCGGGTGGTCATCGGCGGCTTGATCTCGTCCACCGCCCTCACCCTGCTCGTGCTGCCGGCCCTCTATGCGCTGCGGACCCATCGCGGGCGCGTGTCGGACGCTCCGGTGACGTCCTGAAGTCTTCGCGAGGCCGGCGGCTCGCGCTCGTCCTGCTGGTCGGGTTCGGCTGTGCGGTGGGGCTCGTGCTGATCGAAGTCGCGCTTCGGCTCCAGGAGGCGAACCGGGACACCGTGCGCAATCAGTTCGTCGAGGATCGCGTGTTGCTTCACCACCGCCTGCGTCCGAACTTCAGCGGGACGATCCGGGGTGCGCGCTTCACCACGAACTCCCGCGGGCTCCGTGATCGCGAGTTCGCCGTCCCGAAGCCGGCCGGCATCTTCCGGATCGCCGTTCTCGGTGATTCGTTCACCGAAGGCAGCGGCCTCGACGACGCGGAGACCATGCCCAGGCGCCTGGAAGCGCGCCTGCGCCTGACATCGTGCGGCCCGGGAATCGAGGTCGTCAACGCGGGCGTGTCGAGCTACTCGCCGATCCTCTACTACCTTCACCTCAAGCACGTGGTCGCGCCGCTCAGGCCAGATCTCGTCGTCGTGAACTTCGACATGACGGACGTCCAGGAGGACATGATCAGAACCGAGATCGCGTCGCTCGATGCCCAGGGCCTGCCCGTCGCCGTGCCGGCCAACCGGCGACTCGAGTGGGCTCAAGTCCTGCCGCCGCTCCTGCCGCCGGCGCTGCACGGGCTGGACGACCGGCTCTCGCGGCTCGCCGTCTACCAGCGATGGCGCCGGTCATCGCTCGGCACGTGGCTCTTCGGCCAGCGGCAGCTCGATCTCGTCGGTCTGGAAGAGAGTGGCCTGGTCGGCGACCTCCGCTACGATCCTTTTGCGATCACACGAGAGATCGACACCGAGCAGATCCGCCGAGCGTGGGCGCTCACCGGCCGGTACATCCGCGGGATCAGCGATCTGGCGCGCAGCCTCGGCGCGCGCTTCGTGCTGGTCACCTATCCCCATCCCCATCAGGTGAGCGCGACAGCCTCGCCGGCCGGGCGCCAGGGAGCAGGGATCGGCGCGCACCTCTTCGCGTCGGAGCGCCCGTTCAAAATCCTGGAATCCCTGGGCGCGCGGAACGACTTCCCGGTAATCAATCTGCTGTCGCTGTTCCGCTACCGGGAGGCCGTCGACGGCCCGCTCTTCCGATACGAAGATTTCCATCACACGGTCAAGGGCGCCGACCTCTTCGCCGAAGGCGTCTTCGCCGGCCTGCGCCAGCACGGGCTCATCGCCTGCGCCAAGACCACGTCCGGAACGCAGGCTCACCAGACCCAGTGGCCGGGAATCCAGACCGACTCGAGGCCCGTCGCGCACCACTCGCCCGGAGCCCACATCGGCCGATAGCCGGGATCTGGTACGACTCGCGACGTGCACGGGCCTCCGTCGTTGACCACCGGCGCTCGGGGCTGGGGCGTGGCCGCAGGCGTCCCGCCCGTCATCGGCCGGATCACACCGTTGACGACGAGCGCTGAATCACGCGGAACACGAACGGGTTGGCCACCTCCGAGCGCCGCGACCGGGACGAGCGCCGCGGCCACGACGACGATCAGGGTCCTCATCGATGCCATGACCGCAGTGTAAGGGCAATCGGATATCGCGGCCACGATGGGGCCCCGCATGCCCCCAACGTTCGGAGCGTCAGCTGTGGTCGAGCTCAACCCACCGTTCATCTAGATCGCGGGACCCGTTGCGACGTAGCCCAAACGCACCAGGCCGGGTCGTCCTGGTATCGGAACGTCAACGCGGTGACGCGCGCGCCGAGTGAGTCATCGATGAGCTGTTTGCACTGCGAGTGATGCGCTCGCATCAGCGGCTGGCGGCGCGAAGTGTCACGAAACGGCGTGAGTCCGCGTATCGGGACCGGAATCGAGCATCAGGCGTTCGACGCGCGTCGGTAAAGTGCGACGCGAGGCGAACACATGCGAACCAGCGAATCCCAGAGCCCGCGAATTCTCGTCGTCGACGACGACGCCGTCGTGCGGCGCATGCTGAGCGACACGCTCGGCCGCGCCGGCTACGCCGTCGTCCAGGCCTGCTCCACCACTGAAGCGCTCCGCGTCGCCGCTGACGAGGAGCCGGCCCTCGCCATCGTCGCTCTCGTTCTGCCCGACGGCGACGGCATCGAGCTGCTCGGCCAGCTCCGGGCCTCGTGGCCGACGCTACCGGCGCTCGTCGTGGCCGCCTGCGTGGAGCTGCGCAGCATCGTGGAAGCGATGCGGCGGGGCGCCCACGACTACCTGAGCAAGCCGCTCGACCCCGACGTGCTGCTCTCGGCCTGTCGTGCCGCCCTCGCCCGCCGTCCCGTCGTGAAAGCGCCGGTGCGGCCGGCCGAGCTGCCGATCGTGGGCGCGAGCGCCGAGACGGCCCGCGTGCGGGAGACGCTGAGCCGGCTCGCTCGCACGCGCGCCGCCGGCGTGCTGATCGTCGGCGATGCGGGAGTCGGCAAGACCTGGCTCGCCGGCGCGCTGCACGCGGGCAGCCACCGGCACCACGCGCCTTGCCTGCTCCTCGACTGCGGCCGGGCCTTCGCGCCCGCCGTCGCCCTCTTTGGCACCGACGGCAACGGCGGCCTGCTGACGGCGGCGGCCGGGGGCACGCTGATCCTGGACGACGTCGAGCGTCTCGCGCTCGATCTGCAGGCCGCGCTGCTCGACTGGCTGGAGAGGCACCACGCCGCCGCTCCGCTCGTCGTCGGCCTCACCACGCGGGCAGCCGCCGAGGGTCCGCTCGTCGCCTGGCTGGACCGAGCCAGCGTCTCAGTGCCGCCACTCGGCGAGCGCACCGGCGACATCCTGCCGCTGGCCCGCCACTTCCTCGCCGAGGCGGGCGCGCTCCACGGGCGTCAGTTCCTCGGCTTCACGCCGGACGCCGAGCACCGCCTGCTCGGCCACGGCTGGCCGGGCAACGTGCGCGAGCTCCAGGAGACGATCGCACGAATCGCCGAAGGTCTTACCGGCGGCTCCGCGCGTGGCGAGCACCTCGCCCTGGCCACCCCCGGGCCGGCCCCCGCCTGGATGCCGATCGGCAACCCTCGGCCGCTCAAGGAGATCGAGGACGCGTACATCGATCACGTCATCGTGCTCGCTGGGGGCAACAAGACCCGGGCCGCTCAGCTCCTGGGAATCGCGCGCGAGACCTTGCGCACTCGCTCGCAACGCAGAGAACCACGTCTCCCAGGGGAGAACCGCTTGAAGATGCAGCCGGTCCTGGGCAAGGCGTGAATAGCGCCCTTGTCGGCGGAATGGCGAGCTCGGGAGCGTCGCCCGAGGCTGCGCAGGTCAGCGCGGACTTCCTGACACTGCTCCTTCTCACCATTTGTGTCGGCGCAGAGACGTCTCAATCAGAGAGCGACACGTCCGATCCAACGGACGACCAGCCTCTCGTGCGGGTCGGCTCCGTCACCCTCAACGTCGCCGACGTCACCACGATCGGCACGCCCACTATCTGAGGAGACCCGAGCATGTTGCGAGCTCTTTCCACCGGGGCCGCCGGCCACCGGACGAATCAGGAAGCGGTCGATGTGATCGGCAAGGGGAACTTCGCCGACCTGCTGTCGAAGAGCTCCTGCCCACGCAAAGCATCCCGCTGGCCGTTTCAGTCCGCCGGGAAGGCGGTTCGCCCCGAGGCCGTCGAGGCCGCGTGGAAAGAGTACCGCGCCACCGGCTCGCCGGAGGCGCGCGAAACGCTCATGCAGCGTTACATCCATCTCGTGCGCTACATGGCCGGGCGGCTCGGCCGCACGCTGCCGCCGAGCGTCGAGTTCGACGACCTCGTCTCGACGGGCGTCGTCGGCTTCCTGGGCGCGCTCGACACGTTCGATCCCAGGCACGGCACCGATTTCAGCGTGTATGCGCTCACGCGCATCCGCGGCTCGATGGTGGACTTCGTGCGCGAGATCGATCCCGTCGGCCGGGTGACGCGCCGCAAGCTGCGCGAGATGGAACGGACCCTCACCGACCTCGAACAGGAGATGTCGCGTCCGCCCTCGGACAGCGAGGCGGCCGAGCGACTCGGCATCTCGATCGACAACTATCACGAGCTGCTGAGCCGGGCCAGGGCGGCGATGACGCTCTCGCTCGAGTGGGTGGAGAGCGAGGGCGACGACGACGGTGAACCCGTGACGCGCGCCTGGATCCCCGATCCTGCGACCAAGGACCCGCTCGCGTCGCTCATGGACAAGGACAGCGTGGGCCGGCTGGCCGCGCTGGTGGGGGCGCTGCCGCCGGCCCACCAACTCGTGCTTCATCTGCACTACGTCGAGGAACTGAACTTCCGCGCGATCGCGATGGTCATGGACATCTCGGAGTCGCGGGCGACACAGCTCCACACGGCGGCGGTGCTGGCGCTGCGCGGCCAGGTCAAGACCGGTCGGCTTCAGCAGGCAGCCGGGCCGCGGTGAACGCTCGAGGCTAGCGCTCTACCTCCTGTCCGTCGTGCTCGCCGGCTGCGCCATCGCCGATAGGCGCGTGCCGTCTGGGTGCGTAATCCGCGTCACCGGAGGCAAGCCGGAGCCGGCTGCACTGCCGTGCGCGAGGAGAGTCCGATTCTCGATGTGACTGCGCGGACGCCGCTCACAGCATCGGCGTCGATCTCGACGACGCGTCCGAGCGGCCGAGCACGCTCGAAGATCTCGCTAACGGCTCATTGCTGACGCTCGCGGATCTCGAATATGGGGACGCGCGTTTCTTCGCTGATCTGAAGCACCGCCTCCGGGGTCAGCCCCAGCGTCTCCACGGCGGCATTGTGGAAGCGCACCGGCGAGCCCTCCTCGAGGTCGCCGATTGCCTCCTGGCTCACCAGATTGTCCGCAAGGTGAATCGCGGCGGCATTCCTCTGGTATGCCGCTGGCGCCAGGTCGAAGCGGTGGTGGGCGCGGATGGCGGCGGTGATCGATTCGGGCATCATCCAGTGCGTCGCGAGCAGCGCGCCCAGCTCGCCGTGGTCGGTCTGTAAGATCTCGACCTCGGCCAGACTGAGCGGCATGCCGTTGGCTTCGGCGTGACGCCTCACCGCAGAAGCCTCCTTCGGGTAGTGGCTCTCGAGGACGAGGAGGCCGAGGTCATGAAGCAGTCCTGACAGGAAGACGCTCTCGGGATTCAGATCCTCACGGGCGCCGATCGCGTGGCGGGCGATGACCTCCGAGCAATGGGCCACGGCCAGGCTGTGCCGCCAGAAAATCTCACGGGTAGCCTGCGTGCCGCGGACGGGCGCGGCGTCGTAGAGGCTCGCCATCAGGGCCAGCCGCCGGATGCGAGCCAGGCTCAGACGGAGGAGCGCGTCGCGGATCGACGACACCGAGCTGCGGCCGACATAGGCTGCCGAGTTGGCGGCTCGCAACACGCGTGCGGCGATGACGGGGTCCTGGCGGATGATCGCCGCCACCTCGGCCACCGAGGCGTCCTCGCGGCCGAGGGTCGCGATCAGATGGGCAAGGACAGGCGACAGCGACGGAAGGTCGCTGAGGCCTTCGATGTCGGCGACGAAGCGCTCAGTCAGCGTCGGCATACTTCCCCTCGTCGGAAGATACGGCCGCTCGCCGCAAACGCAGCGGGCTCTTCCGGTCCGTATACGCGGACTTGAGCGAAAATTGTGTTCCGAGGGTCTGCGAGGCCCGCTATCACCCTGCTGGCGCTAGGAGTTCTTCCCCGGCGGTGGGAATGCTTCCGCGCCGTCTCTTCCGCCCTCGGTATGGTTGCGCGCGCTAACCGACTGTTTCCTTTCGCGAAGCGAACCTGGTATCGGCCTTGCGAGTGTCCCCCGCTAAGCACATGACCAGTTCGCCACTGATAAGCATGGCGCGTCTCCCGATGACGCTTCGAGGCGTCGTCTGCGACGAGTTCTCCGACGCGTCGATCTCATGTCCCAGAACACCGTCGGTCCGAGAAGTTTTACGCGTTCAAGACTGAGGGCACACGCCAGATGAACACTGCAGTCAGGGAGCGAAGGCTCGAACAGCACGAGGTAGAAAGGCCGAACGCGCTCGGGCAGCTTACGGGCGAGCCGCCGGCTCAGAAAGGCGCCGGGCCCGAGGCGACCGCCTCTCAAGGCTCTCTGCTCGCTGCGGCCGCAGAACTCGTCGCCGCGATGGAGGCATTCGACGTCAGAAGCGACCGCAGTGGGGAAGGCGGCCGCAAGGATGAATCGCTGAACTCGGGCCGTCCGATCGTGACTGGCGCGTTCCAGAAACCGCGCGCGCGCGGGCCCGAGCCCGCGGCCGCGGGTCGCAGGGCGAGCGGGCCCGGGGCGGGCCTCACGGGGCCCCAAACGAGGGCGAACGAATGGGCTGCCGAAGCTCTCGAGGTTGAGCAGCACCCTCGTACGTCAACTGACGTCACGCCCTCACCGGCGTGGCGGGACTACTTCGCACAATTTCGTGCGCCAAACACGCCCTATCTCGTGATCACGGCCAAGGACCAGGCGTCCCTCTATGATTTTTTCAAGCGCACGTTCGCGGGAGTGGAGACCGTGGAAGTCAGAATGGATCGGCGCGCCGGGGATCGGCGCCCGGCGGCGGACCCGGTGCCAGGCGACCGGCGCCCAGCTGAGCGCCGCTCGCGGCCTGAGGTTGAGGCCGAACTCCGCGCCAGCGGCTTTGCCTTCGTGCGCTCCCAGCCCCGCCCTGATGTCAGGCGGGCCGGCTCCTCACGGGGAGACCAGGAGCATCCGGCAACGCTGGGCCGCACGCCGTCCGCTGTCGAGCCGCCTCGACTCTCCCCGTTTCGCCGGGCCTCCAGCGCTTGACGGGGACACCGTGTTCCGCATTCGACCCGGAACCCTGGACTCATACTGAATTGAAAGGCGGGCAGTAAATGGATTGCAAAGAGAAACCGGGCACCGAGATTCAGCAGCAGCTCATGCTCTGGGTCGAACAGACCAAGCGTCTTCTCGTGTCGCTTCCCACCTGTTTTAGTGAACTCGAGCAGTTGAAGGGTGAGGCCGGCAGGTTCAACGAGCGAATGAGCGCGCTCGAGCGAGAGAATCAGGAGCTTCGGCAGAGTCGCGACGACCTCACCAAGACCTTTGGCAAGCTGAAGGAACTGATTGTCGGGCCCCGTGACGAACCCTCCCAGAAGGTCGCCGACGCGCCAAGCCCGGGATCGTTCGGTATACCTGACCCTTCGGCATTGCATGCCTCAAAAGTTCGCCTCTTCTCTGGGCTCCGTCAGCCTGCGGACAACCGCGCAACTACTCCATGATCGCTCTCCACTTCGCACACGGAAACGGCTCCACGAGGGAGGCCCCAGAGGCGTTCGGCCGGGCCGCGCGCGAAGGTGGTTATCACGATGACTGCCGCGCTTAAAACGGCGTCGACGGCCGCGAGGACGCTCGGCCAGCCGGTCAACCGGCGCCTGGGGGACGTCCTGGTCGCGCAAGGATTGATTACCCAGGACGGTCTCGCGCGCGCGATCGCCGCGCAAAAGGGCACGAGCGAGAGGCTCGGCTCCGTGCTCCTCCGCTTGAACCTCCTCGCCGAAGAGCAGCTACTTGGATCCCTCTCGCGCCAGTACGGGGTCCCCTCGATCGCGCTCTCGCAGCTGGAGATCGACCCCGAAGCTCTGAGTCTCGTGCCCGCCCAGATTGCCAAGAAGCACCACGTCCTGCCGATCAAGCGGGTGGGCAACATGCTGACCCTGGCGATGGCGGATCCCACCGATGTGTTCGCGCTCGACAACGTCGCCTTTATGACCAATCTGCAAATCTTGCCGCTGGTCGCGTCCGAGGTGGCGATCCGCGAGGCGATCGAGCGGCATTACGAAGGCCAGACGAGCGGTATTACCGACATCGTCTCAGAGCTCAACACCGGAGGCTCCCCCGACGTCGAGGTCGTCGATGAGGGCGACGAGGCGGCCACGAAGATCGACGTCTTCGAGCTGAAGGAGTCGGCCGACGAGGCGCCGGTCGTGAAGCTCGTCAACAAGGTGCTGGCCGACGCCATTCAGAAGGGCGCCAGCGACATCCACTGGGAGTCTTACGAGAAGGCGTTTCGCGTCCGGTTCCGCGTCGACGGCGTGCTGCACGAGATGCTCTCGCTACCCAAGAAGGTGGAGGCGGCGACCATCTCCCGACTCAAGATCATGTCGAATCTGGATATCGCCGAGCGCCGGGTCCCCCAGGACGGCCGCATCAAACTGCGCTACAACACGCGCGAGATCGACTTCCGGGTGTCGATCCTGCCCACCATCTTCGGTGAGAAGGCTGTCCTCCGAATCCTCGACAAGGACAACCTCCAGCTCGATCTGTCCAAGCTCGGCTTCGATCCCTGGGCGCTCGAGCAGTTCGAGAAGGTCATCCGTCAGCCCTACGGAATGATCTTGATCACGGGGCCGACGGGCTCCGGCAAGACGACGACGCTCTACTCGGCCATCCACACGATCAACTCGCCCGAGCACAACATCATGACGGCCGAGGATCCCGTCGAGTACAACCTCAAGGGCGTCAACCAGGTCCAGATCAACGAGGGCGTGGGCCGGACCTTTGCTTCCGCCCTGCGCGCCTTCCTGCGCCAGGACCCCGACGTGATCCTGGTCGGCGAGACGCGCGACCTCGAGACGGCGCAGATTTCGATCCGGGCCGCGCTCACCGGCCACCTGGTCTTCTCCACGCTGCACACCAACGACTCGGCTTCGACGATCGCCCGGCTCATCGACATGGGAGTCCCCCCGTTTCTGGTCGCCTCGTCGCTGCTGCTCGTGCTCGCGCAGCGGCTGGGCCGAAAGATCTGCAAGGACTGCAAGGAGCCGTACGAGATGGACGAGGAGTCGCTGCTGCCCTACGGCCACGTGCTCACCGGCGTCGGGCGGACCCAGGTCTACAAGGGCCGGGGCTGCGCGACGTGCAACTTCACCGGGATGAAGGGACGGGTCGCGATCTACGAGATCATGCCCGTCACCCAGGAATTGCGCGACATGATCATCAAGGGCGCATCGACCGCCGAGCTCAGGCTCATGGCGCAGTCGCAGGGGATGAAGACGCTGCGCCAAGCGGGGCTTCTGAAGGTGCTCTTCGATGGCGTGACGACGGTCGAGGAGGTGCTGCGCGTCACCGTCGCCGAGTAATTCAGTGCCGCCATCGCCCTCGGAAGCGGTGGCCTAGGAAGCCGCGTTCAGACTCGAATCAGGCGGCGCGCTTGGACTTGCGAAACTTCGCCGAGGCGAGGCGGCGTCGAGTCGCACGAATCAGCCGCCAGTCGGCGAACCATTCCCAGATGGCGCCCACCATGACGGCGCCGCCGATGATGCTCAGCAGCACGACAAAGTTGGCTATAGCCATCGTGAGTCGTGGTGCATGAGCCGCATCCAGAGCATGTGAAGCGCGGCGACCAGGAGCAGCACGTAGCCCCAGGTGGTCGAGACCACGATGGGCGAGCTCGCTCTCACAGCCATGGCGCCGCCCGCGTGATCTCCCACGTCGAGATCAGATCGGGATCGTAGATGATCTCGCTGGTGGAATTGAGTCGGTACTCACCCCGGCGCGCCGGCGAGAACCCACGCACGTCGGGTGGCAGCCAGAACGTCTCGCCTTCCCACACGCCCTGGAGGGCCACGGCGAAGCCGCGCGCCCGATCCGCCGACACGATGATGCCGTGGACCTGAGGCTGGGCGACGACGTCGCCGTCCTCGTCGAAGTACGTCAGGGTGATGAGGACGTACTTGCCGATGTAGGCCGCGATCTCACGTCGGTCCGCCGCCGTCCCCGCCTGGTCACGGCCATCCGGCGGCCACCAGCCTGCACAGGCGCCGAGCAGCAGCGCGAGCGTCGTGATCGCGACGAGGAGGCCGAATCTCTTGTAGCTGCCGGTGAGAGCAGGCGGGCGGCGCATCCTGCCCGGCTAGAGCATGGGCAATGCCACATTCGTTCGAATCGCAACGTGAGCGTTCCGAGGGAAATTCGTGAAGTCGCCGATGACTCAGGTGGCGACACCTGACGGCGTGGCACCAGAGTGCCATCGCGGCGTCCGGTTCTACCCGGCGGGAAGCTCGACCTTATATGTGACGCCGCGGTCGGGCCGGTTGGCGACGGTCAGGCGGCCGCCTTGGGTGTCCACGATGGCGTGGGCGGCGGCCAGACCGACCGAGGGTCCTCGCCCGCTCTGACCGTCGCGGACAACGAACGGCTCGAAGATGCGGGCCAGCAGATGGTCGGGAATGTGAGGGCCGTCGTCCTCGAGCACCGCCACCGCCCAGGCACCGCCGTCGCGCTCCTCCCGGCGGGTGGACACGCGCAGCGTCCCGCCCCCGGGCACCGTGAGCAGGGCATTCTCCGATTCCAGGACGAGCGCGAGCAGGGCGCGGCCGATCTCGCCCGGATCGCCCAGGGCCGACGGCCCGCCCGACGGATACGCGCGCTCGATGCGGATGTCGCCACCACGGAGCTGGGGCTGGCGCAGGCGCAGGATCCGCTCGAGCAGCGCGGTGAGATCGACGAGCGTGCGGCCGATCCCGCCGCCTGTCGAGAAGCGCCGAAGGTCCCCGATGACATCGCCGATCTCGCGACAGTGTCCTTCCAGCGCCCGGAGCTGGTGCGCCGTCTCCGCGTCGGGCGGCGCCTCGAGCAGGCGCTCCATCCTCAGCGTGACGGTACCGAGGAGATTGTTGACCTCGTGGACGACACCGGAGACGAGATGGCCGAGCGCCAGGACCTTCGCGGCTTCCACCAGCTCGCCCTTGGCCACCTCGAGCGTCGCGGTCTGGCGCTCCATCGTCGCGGCGAGCACCGAGTGCCTCAGGGCGAGCGACGCCTGGGTGGCGTACATGTCGAGGAGCTGCCGCTCGATGCCCGGGAGCACGGTCGTGCCCGGCGGGAGCGACAGCCCGAGCACTCCGAGCGCGCCTTCGGTGTCGGCCAGCAACAGGCCGTAATAGCTCCCCTCACCCGCGCGCTTGCCGCGGATGAGGAGGGGGCTGGCGGCGTTCAGGACGCGCCGCGCATGATCGGTGTCGAGCTCGGACACGGAGGCCTGACTCGGGGCGATGGCAGCCAGTCGAACGCCGTCGCCGGCGACGAGTTGCAGCGTCGTCACCACGCCCGGACGAAGCGTGGCGGCGCCGGCAGCGATCATCTCGTAGAGGGTGTCGGCGCTCTTGGCCGTCGGCAGGGCCTGGGCGGCCCTGACCAGCTCACCAGCGCGGACCGACAGCGCGCTACGCGTCACCGGTCCTCGAGGTGGTAGGACTTCAACTTGTTGTAGAGCGTCTTGGGATCGACGCCCAGGATCTTCGCCGCACGGGCCCGGTTACCGGCGCAGTGCTGGAGGACCTTCAAGACGTGACGGCGCTCGATGTCGTCGAGCGAGATGAGGGCGGTGTCGATGTCGTCCATCGACACCGCCGGCAGGTAGAGCGCGACCTCGGCCGCCGTCACCTCGCCATCTTCGCTCAGCACGCTGAGCCGCTCCACCACGTTGCGCAGCTCGCGCACGTTGCCCGGCCAGTGATAGCGCGTGAGCAGGCCCATCGCTTCGGCCGTCACCTTGATGGGGGCGCGCCCGGGCGGGGCCACCTGCTGGGTGAAGTGCTCGACGAGGAGCGGGATGTCCTCCACCCGCTCGCGCAGCGGCGACATCTCGATGACGATGACCCCGAGGCGGTAATAGAGGTCGTGACGGAACTCGCTGTTGGACACGGCCTTGGCCAGGTCGCGGTTCGTCGCGGCGATGATGCGCACGTCGACGTACAGGGTGCGGTCGCCGCCCAGTCGCCGGATCTCCCCACGATCGAGGGCGCGCAGGAGCTTGGCCTGCATGGCCACGCTCATCTCACCGACCTCGTCGAGGAAGAGCGTGCCCATGTGGGCCAGCTCGAGGAGGCCGTGGCGGCGCGCCGTCGCACCCGTGAAGGCGCCGCGCTCGTGACCGAAGAGCTCGCTCTCCAGCAGCTCGTCGGGCAGCGCCGCGCAGTTCAAGGCGAGGAACGGGAGATCACGGCGCGCGCTGCCCCGGTGGATCGAGCGCGCGGCCAGCTCCTTGCCGCTGCCGCTCTCGCCGAGGATCAGCACGTTGGACGCCGACTGGCTGGCGCGATCGAGCAGACTGCGCAGCCGATCCATCACGCGGCTCGACCCGTACAGCAGCGGCTCGATCTCCTGCTGGGAGACGGCACGGCGGAGCGAGCGGTTCTCGAGACGAAGCCGCCGGTACTCGGCGGCGCGCGTGACGGTCTGGAGCAGCTCGGCCATCTGGAACGGCTTGGACAGGTAGTCGAAGGCGTGCAGCTTGAGCGCGTCGACGGCCGTCTCGATGTCCGCGTGCCCGGTCACGATGATGACCTCGGCGTCGTGGCCGTCGGTCCGCATCTGCTGGAGGACCTGGATCCCATCCCGGCGGGGCATGCGGAGGTCGAGGATGACGACGTCGAACTCCTGCTCGGACAGCGTGGCGAGACCGGCATCGCCGTCCGCGGCAGCGGCGACGTTGAAGCCGCGCTTCGCCAGCCCCTGTACCAGGATCTCCCGCAGCTCTTGCTCGTCTTCGACGACCAAGAGCCGCAGCGCGTTAGGCATTCGCCCTCACCCGAGCCAGTTAAAGGTGGCACCGAGAGTAGCGCAGGGGCTCGGCGCCTGACAAGAAAACCGTCGAACGCCGCGGCTCGCCCGAATCCTGGTCGCCGGGATCCCTCCGGACCTCCCATGACCCGCCGATAACCCAGTCAGAGGGCTCGTTGTGCGAGCTGATGCACGCGCCTCAGCGATGCCCGCCCGGACGGGCCACCAAGCGCCGGGGAAGCAGCACAATGCGACACGCGGCCAGTCCGAGATGACCACCTCGAAGGGAGATCGACCATGAGATTCCGATTTGTCGATCGGTGCATCGCGCTGGCGGTCGTCGCCTTCCTGCCCGTCGTGGCGCTGGCCTCGAGCTTCGAGGTGACGCCGGCGGTGCGGGCCGAGCTCGAGAAGCAATCGAAGGTCCTCGCTGCCTGGGCCGCCGATCCGGTCATCGTAACCGCGGTGAAGGAACAGAACGCCAAGGGACCGATCGCCGGCATGGACAACGCGAAGTGGAAAGCGGCCCGCAGGAGCGATCCGATCGTGCAGGGCCTGAGCGGAAGCGCAGCTGGTCAGTTCATCAAGAAGAAGATCGACGCCAGCAACGGCACCCTCGACAAGGTGTTCCTCAACGGCGCCCACGGCGAGAAGGTCGCGTTCGCCGAGAAGACGATCAGCTACATCCACAAGGGCCAGGAGAAGTTCGACGTGCCGATGAGCACGGGCAAGCCCTGGCAGATGACGAAGCCGTGGTTCGATGAGTCACTCCAGGGGTACGCCCTCCAGGTTGCCGTGCCCGTCATGGACGGCGGCAAGGCGATCGGCGTGCTCGTCGCCAGCGTGCCCGTCGCCTACCTGGAGCGCGTGGCCAAGAAGTAACGGGCGAAACGCGGGAGATCGACATGAACGTCATCATGCGGCTGCTGCCAGGGTCATCGATCCGCGCCCGCCTCCTTGGCGCCTGCGGTGGTCTCGCGCTGCTGACCGCGCTCGTGGGAGGCGTCGGGACCTGGGGATTCGCCACGATGAACGCGGCCTTTCAGCAGGCCGTCAACGAAAATCTTCCCGCGGTGAGCCATCTGGTCCAGGCCGACCGCGACATGCAGCGGGCCCTCGTCGCCCAGCGCACGCTGATGTTCATGAAGTCGGACTCTTCAGCGGCGCAGGAGCAGATGAAGAGCTACACGAGCAGCATGCAGCAGATCACCGGGCACTGGAAGGCCTACATCGTCTTCCCGGCGCACCCCGATGAGGCAAAGCTCCGCTCGGAGTTCGAAGCCGCCCAGGCCGGGTGGGAAAAGTCGGCGGGCGAGGTCGTGAAGCTCCTCGCCCGTGACTCGACCGACGCGCGCAAGGACGCCATCGACGTTTCGCTCAACGAAGGCACCGAAAAGTTCGAGAAGGCCCGGAAGATCCTGCGCTCACTCAGCGACATCCATCTGAGCACCGCGGCCAGCAACGCCAAAGCCGAGGAGGCGCGGGCCGCCGCCATCCGCTGGTGGATGTTCGTCGGGATCGGGGCCGCCCTGGTGTCGGCATTCGCGGTGAGCCTCGTGCTCGCCCGCTCGGCACGACCGCTCGCCGAGGCGGCCGATCTGCTGCGCGACATCGCCGACGGCGAAGGCGACCCCAGCCAGCGTCTCACGGTGGGGTCCGAGGGCGAGATCGGTGAGCTCGCGAGATCGTTCACCACCGGTCAGCCCACCTCGGGAACCCAGGAGCAGGCCGCCAGCCTCGAAGAGACCGCGGCCAGCTTAGAAGAAATGTCCGCCGACGAGTTCAGGCGCCAGGGACCTGGCGAATCGACGGCCAGGTCGGGAGGAGAGAAGCGTCAAGAGCGGGGGAGGATGAGGGCTGAGGATCCGGCACCGGCGGATTTCATCGAAACGCTCACGGTCAAGGGGGCGAACGGCGCGAACGGCCACAGCCACATCAACGGCCACTCGCACGACGGGTTCGAGGAAATCTAAGCACCGCGACCTAGTTCATTTGCACCAGCGGCCGGTCCTGCCGTCGGCGGCCCTCTCTGCCGCCCCGCTCACCGCAGATCGCTCGGGAAATCTCCGAAATTCCTGACGTCCCCCTGCGCAGTCCAAGGTAGACCGTTGACCCTCGAAATTTTGGGTCCGCCCTCGGGATCGGGCACCACCCGGCCGATCACCTTACTAGCATCCCGGAAGTAGCGGCGGAGGAGGCCCCGTACCCATGGAAATCGGCGACGTTCAAGATGGAGGGACCAACCCGGCCGGCGAATCCCGTGCCGGCGCCGTCGGGCCGTCATATTGGGCCGAGGCCCTCCAGGAAACTCGCGGGGCCGGTCGCGACGTTCCCGATGTGCAGACCGATCGGGTCGACGCTCTTCGCCGCCGGATCCGGACTGGCGATCTGGTCCCGGATCCCGACCGGATCGCCAAAGCTCTGCTCGGTCAAGGAGTCGTCGACGCCTAGGATCGGGCTCGGAGAAGGCTCCCAGTGAGCGCCTCCTCGAGCCTCGCCGAGGTGCTCGATGAGGAATACTCGCCAGACGGCATTCAACCCATACGACTGGAGTTCCTCAAATGACGACGCTCGACACAGCGCTCATGTATCGGTCGCCCAGGCTCGGCGACTTCAGCTACGGGACAGAAGACGTGATCCGGTTCCCGCAGGGCATCCCGGGCTTCGAGCAGCTGCAGCAGTTCCTACTCTTGGCCCGCGACGAGTACGCTCCCTTCATCTTCCTGGCCGCGCTCGAGCGGCCAGAAGTGGCGCTGCCGCTGGTGCCGGTGGCTCCGGCCACGCTCGACGTGCGGCCCTCGCGGGCGGCTCAGGCGTCGCTGGGTCAGCCCGACGAGGCCCCGATCACCTACTATGCGGTCGCGTCCATCGGACCGAACGCCGCCGAGATCGGCGTCAACCTACGCGCTCCGATCGTGATCAATCGGGACACCCGGCTCGGCTGTCAGATCATCCTGCCCGACGAGACGCTGCCGATCGCAGCGCCGCTGCTCGCCTAGCGCCATGCTGGTTCTGACCCGGCGCATCGGCGAACGGCTGCGAATCGGCGCGGACATCGAGCTGGTCGTGCTCGATGTTCGCGGGCGCGACGTACGGCTTGGCGTCAGCGCGCCGAGCGACGTTGCGATCCATCGCGAAGAGATCTACCTGAAGATCCAGGACGCCAACCGGACGGCTGCGCCCGGCCAGCCCGGGGTGACCGACACCCTGGCCCGAGCCGCGCGGGCGCTGCGCCGGCGCACGCCGGAGCCTCCAGCCACTGATGGCACTCAATGCGCGAGCCCGTCCGCGCATTGAAGATCCCCTTCGCCGACGTCGGCATTGCAGGCAAGCCCTATGAAACAGACGTGCTGGCCGCCGCCACCCGCGTGCTGAAGTCCGGGAACTACATCGGCGGCTCGGAGATCGAAGCCCTCGAGCGGGAATTCGCGGAGTTCTGCGGCGCCGCCGAGGCGGCGACGGTCCGCACCGGAACCGACGCGCTGACGTTCGCGCTCCGCACGGCCGGCGTCGGCCTCGGCGACGAGGTCATCACCGTGCCCCTCGCCTTCATCGCGACCGCCGAGGCCATCTCCCACGTCGGAGCAACGCCGGTCTTCGTCGACGTGGATCCCGAGACCGCCTTGATGGATACCCGCCGCGTGGCCGCCGCGATCACGCGCCGGACGCGCGCGATCGTGCCCGTCCATCTCTGGGGCCAGCCCGTCGAGATGAGCCCGCTGATGGCGCTCGGACGCGACTACGGCATCACCGTGATCGAGGACGCCTGCCAGGCCCACGGTGCCGAGTATCGCGGGCGCCGGGCCGGTAACCTCGGCGATCTCGCCGCGTTCGGCTTCTGTCCGTCCAAGAACCTCGCGGCCTGCGGTGATGGGGGCATGGTCACGGCGAGGGACCCGGGGGCGCTGGCGCTCGTGCGTCGGCTGCGCGACCACGGTCAGTCGGCACGCGACCAGCACGACGTGGTCGGCTACAGCGGCCGGCTCGATGCGGTGCAGGCCGCTATTCTGCGCGTGAAGCTACGCGCGCTCGACGGGGCCAACGCCCAGCGCCGGAAGCTGGCGCTCCGTTACGAGGAGGCGCTCGGCGACATTCCGGGCCTCGTGCTTCCGCGTCACCCGGCGCATGTGCTCCCGGTCTGGCATCTTTACGTGATCCAGGTGCCCCAGCGCGACCGCGTGCGAGAGGAGTTGGCCGCGGCCGGTGTGGAGACCGGTGTGCACTATCCGACGCCGGTCCACTTGCAGCGCGCCTATCGCTTTCTCGGCTACCAGGCGGGTGACTTTCCCGTCAGCGAGCAGCTGGCCGAGAACATCCTCAGCCTGCCCTTCCATCCGGAGCTCGGCGAGACCCAGATGGCCTATGTCGCCGACTGCCTGCGGCGCGTTCAGTGAGCCGGCTCGAGGGTTCAGCGCCGCCCTCGGCACGACGGCCCGAGCGCGAGGACACCCTGCGCGTGTTCGGCCTCTACCTGGCCGGCCTCGCCAACGATCTGCGCGGCCCGCTCACGGCATTCCTCGGCCACCTGACGCTGCTCACGAAGCGCTCCGACTTGCCGGGCGACCTCCGCGAGGCCTTCGAGCTGTACCGACAGGTGACGTCGGAGACGCTCGACCGCTTCGGGCGCGCCATGGAGTGGGGCCGGCGTGTCCCGCTGGTCGAGCGCGTGGACCTCCAGTCGGTGGTCAACGCGGCCGTTGCGACGTTCGAGACCGAATCCACGCCGGGGATGGTGTCCCTGGAGCTCGACCTCACGCCCACGCCGGCCGTCGCCGGCAACGCCGACCAGCTCCAGCTCGCGATCGAGCACGTCGTGCGCAACGCCTCGGAGTCGCTGGAAGGCCGCGACGGGACGATCTCGATGACGCTGAAGCCGCGCGGCCGCCAGGTGGCCCTCGTCGTGAAGGACGACGGCCCGGGCATCCCCGACTCGATCCTGCCCCACGTCTTCGACGCGTTTTCCTCCACGAAGAGCATCACGGCCGGCCTCGGGCTCGGCCTGGCCATCGTGAAGGACATCGTGGATCGCCACCAGGGCCAGGTCACCATCGACTCGTCCAGCGCGGGCACCACGGTGACGTTCCTGTTCGACGGCGTCGACGAGGCCGTCGGCGACGGGCGACGGGCGGGGCGCAAGCGCATCCTGCTGGTCGAGGACAACGTGGCCGTCCACGAGACGTATCGGTTGCTCCTCGAGAAGTCAGGCTTCGAGGTGGTGTCGGCCACCGACGCCGACGAAGCCCTGCTGCTGATCACGCGCGAGACCGTCGACGCCCTCGTCGTGGACGTTCAGATGGCGGGCCGCGACGGCCTGGCCCTCGTGGAAGCGCTCGCCAACTGGCACAGGCACCTTCTGCCGAAGGTGACGCTCCATACCGCGTTTGCCTACGAGGACCGCGTCCGCGCCGTGGCCGATCGCTATGGCATCGGGCTCCTCGAAAAACCCTGCCCGTGGGACAAGCTCCTCGAGACGGTGACCCGGTTGGCCAACACGCAGGCGTAATCGGGCAGATCTGTTGGCGCAGTATTCGCGGGCGCTAAGTCCGGGCGCTACGCGACGAGGGGGGTTTGGGGGGAAGCGGAACGGGTCCCCCCAATTTCATAATCAAGGCGGTCGCCAGACCTCGCGCTGACGCTTCGCGTTGCGCGTGACTTCGGGGCTACTCCGCGCCGGGGAATCCGGGAGGGGCGGTGGCCTGGCCGTCGCGGGCGCGCTTGAGGCCGTCCAGCACCTCACCGTCCACGCTGACGACGTCGCCCTGCATCACGCGCATGAGCCAGCGCTGACCACACGTGCAATCGAAGACGACGGTCGACTGGAGCGAGCCCTGCTTGCCGCCGGTCAGGAGATGGATACGGTGCAGGCGCATGCCGTGTGTGGACGCGCACGTCCGGAACTTCGTGTGGGGCTCGATGTCGGTCTCCCGGCGCGCCATCAGGCGAACGCCAGTTCCTGCGCCTGGGGCGCGCAGCGCGGACCGCAGAAGCGGAGCGAAGAGCGCGGGCTCGCGAACGGCTCGTCGCAGCACGCGCAGGCGCGCATCCACCAGCCGCGAGGGCTGATCTCATTGCGCAGGAAGACGAACAGGCTGAGCGGATGCACGTCGCGCATCACGCGGCAGAGGGCGTAGAAGTCGAGGCCGCGTCCGTTGTTGAACAGCGAGGTGACGTCGCTCTGCTGGACCTGGGTGAGCGGACGGTAGCGCGGAGCGTCCGGGTCCTTCCACACCGGCACGCCGAGGCTGGTCAACCGCGCCAGCACCGTCAGCACGCGCTTGCGGTCGCAGTCGAGAATCGTGGCCATGTCGTTCACCGAGCAGTTGCGGCGGAGGAACACGACGGCCGCGATGAACGCGGGATCGACCTTCAGCGACACGGTGCGGCGCTCGGCCGAAGTGACCGTCATGCCGGCGCCATCGTCCGCTCGTCGCGGAGTCCAAGGATCTCGGCCAGCAGCGACTGATAGCGGACCACCGATTCCTCCCCGGCCAGGGCCGCATCACTGCCTTCGAGGGCCGCGGCAAAGCGCGTCCAGTCGGGAACGGCGACCACGGGGAGCGCGACGGCCATCAGCCCACGCACGGCATCGGGCAGGTCGAAGTCCTGCGCGACGACGCCGTCGACACCGACGGCCTCGCCACTGACCTCACCGCGCGCGATCGCCGCGAGCAAGTCGAGGACGGCGCGGTTCAGCCCGGCCACGCGGTGGAGCACGCGGGCCGCGGCTTCCGTCCACAGCCAGTGCCGTCCCTCGGAGCCGTACGTGTAACGGACCAGCGCGGCCGTGGGCTCGGGGGCGGCACGCCGGACCGAGGTCACGAACGCCGCCTGCAGCTCGCGGTAGCGCGCGCGCGCAGCGGCTCGGGCTCCCTTCGTTCCGTCGGCTCGCCAGGCCGCCGAGACTCGCAGGCGGTCGGGCAGGATCTGCGCGAGCGACGCACGCGACGCGAGCAAGCCGCTCAGCGGGATGTGAATGCCGCCGTTGACGTGGGAGAGCACCGCGGGCGGCGCCTCACGGTCACGGCCATAGAGCAGATCGACGACGGTCGCGGCCGCCGCCGACGACGGCAGCCGCAGCAGCTCGTCGACGAACGCGACGACTGCGGCATTGACGGCTACGAGCGTGGGATCCAGCGCCATCAGGTCACTTGCCTTTTGGGCATTGCCAGTCTTGCGCATTGGCCACCAGAGGGAGCAAGAGGCATTCCACGCCGCATTTAGTTGATTTCGTGATGGGGCGTCCGCCGCACCTGGGCCCCACCCGGAAACCCTTACCAGGGACGATGGGAAAAATTCCCGCCTCGAATTTGACAGATCCACCAATTAAAGGGCGCTGCCCATCGGAATGGCCTGCAGAACGCCGAGCGGAATCGTGACGTGGGTGAGGCACACCAGGCAGTAGAAATCCGCCTCGATCAGTCCGCGAACACCCTGGAACGACAGCGGCTTACCACAGCGGCCGTGACAGAGGGTGTCGTCGGGACGGCGGAACGCCGCCACAACCGGTGGAACTGGAGCTGTTGCCGGCGCCGGTGTGATCGTCACTGGCCGGGGCCGCCGGAGTTGCCGCTTGGAACGTTCGCTGGTCAGGACGGTCATCGGTGAGCCTCCTTGGCGTCGTCACGAGAGCAAGAAGCTCACCAGACCTGCGGAGATCGACACGGCGCGGACTTGCGGCGTCAGCGTGCAGGCGCGCGCCGGCAATCCGTGCCGAGATGGGCGACATTGCCGGAGGGCCCATGCGATTTGGCCCTCGACGTCAGTGATGACAGATCACGCACTCGAGCGGCGCCTGGGCTCCACGGCGATTCTGGTCCCGATGGCAGTCGATGCACCAGCCCATGCTCAGCCGTGGTGGCGGCGGTCTGAGGCCGACGAGGTTCAGCAGGTCGTTGCTGAGCGTGCGGCCGGTCTCGGCGCCCACCACGCGCATTCGCTCGATCGGCCCGTGGCAGGTCTGGCACGCGACACCGGCACGCACGTGAGGCTTGTGCGGGAAGTAGGTGAACTCCGGAACCTTGAAGACGCGGACCCACGGAATCGGCTCACTGCGACGGGCGTACTCGTGGATCTTGGCGATCTCGGGATTGTCCTGAGCTCCGATGATCTTGTGGCAGCCCATGCAACGCTCGACCGACGGCAGTCCAGCCGCTGTCCCCCGTCGCGCCTGGGCGTGGCAGTACTGACAGGCGAGCTGGAACGAGCCGGCGTGCACGATGTGGTTGAAGAAGATCGGCTGGGTCGGCGCGTGCGGCACCGTCGCGACGGCTCGATGATCCTCGTCGCGGAACGGCGGTTGCGCGAGCGAACGGACATAGGCGACGACCTGCGCGACCTGCGCGGCGCTCAGCAACGCCTTGAACGGCGGCATCGTGGGCGCGAGACCTTCGGCGGGGCCGCCGTTCTCGATGATGTTTCTGAGGAAGCCGTCAGGCACTCCATTCATCAACCGGCCGTCGGTCAGATCGGCCGGCTTCGTCCCGAACCCGGCGGCTGAGGCTCCATCACCGCGGCCCGATTCTCCGTGGCAGGGGGAACAGTTCCGGGCGAAGAGGGCCTGGCCCGCCTGGACGTCTCGAGGATCGAGGGCAGCAAAGGCGCCCGCCCAGAAGGCGGCCAACAGGAGTGCAAGAACGGCGAGGAGGCAGCCCCCGCCCATGAGCGAACGAGCCATGGGCCACCGCGACGCGGAGGCAGGAGGCCTCCGCCGGAGGTTATTCCTTGATCATCTGCTCCCGGCGCTTCAGGTAGAAGTGCCGCACCGAGCTGTACAGGTCGATCGTCGTCTCTTCCACGCCCTGGAACAGCTCGTAGTTCAGCGCACGATCGTTGATGGTCTCGCCGATCTTCATCCCGAGCTGGTCAAAGAAGAACGGAATGAAGTAGTTGAGCGGATTCATGGCGCCGTCGACGCCCCTGCCGATACCGTCGCGCACGGTCATCGGGCCGAAGAACGGCATCACCAGGTAGGGCCCGGGGCCTGCGCCCCAGAAGCCGAGCGTCTGGCCGAAGTCCTCCCGGCTCGGTTTGAGGTCCCCGGTCTTGGCCGCGTCAAAGAGGCCGCCGAAGCCGAGCGTGCTGTTGACCACGAACCGCGATACCTCGCGGAGGGCGCCTTCCCACTTTCCCTGGAGCAGGCTGTTCACGAAGCGCGGGACCCAGGTGATGTTCGAGAAGCCGTTGTCGATCATGATCTGAGCCTGCTCGGGCAGGACCGCGCGATAGCTACGGGCGACCGGCTTCAGAAGGTACTTGTCGAGGTTGTAGTTGAACGTGAACATCTTCTCGTTGAACGACTCCCACGGATCGTATTCGTCGTCATCGTTCTGAGCGCCGGGATCGGCGGTGGCCTGAGCCACGATGATCGGCGCTGACGGAGTGACCGGCGCCTCGGCTGCGTTCGACCGCGGGAGCGCAGCGACTTCCTCGTCGGTCGTGGTCGTGATGGTCGGGACCTCGGCTGCCGGTGGCGTGACGGCGACCGGTTCGACGTCGCTGACGGTGGCGGGCGGGAGTGCGTCTTCGCTACGGAGCGTTCTGGTGAAGGTTCCACAGCCCGTGAGCACGAGTCCCACGAAGAGCCAAACGATGGCGGACGGTGAACGGCGCACGAGCGACCCTCCCCGAGCCCACGGACTCATACCTCAGATATCGACAGACTATAGCCGAAGCGAGAGCCCGGCTGGTGAGAAATCCTCAGAGGGTCACGTCAACATTGTATCGGCGGCCCGGATGCCGTAACGTGGGAGTGCAAGAAAGAGTCCACGATCGCAAGGAGCGTGCGTGAGTCGGGCAAAGAGCCGCGAGTTCGCGTGTGACGTCGTCTCGGAAGCCGTGCAGATTCGCTTGAAGAGGTGGGGCGGTTTCGGGCGCCCTCCTGGGTATTTCGTCCAGTGCAATCAGACCGACTGCCAGTACGTGGACGAGAACAAGCCCCCCTGCCCGCTACACATCGGGATGTTCGCCGACGAGATCCGTGAGGCGGATGCCGAGCGCGCCCGCCGCGCGACTGACGGCTGAGCGGGCGCGCTGCGCCTGCGCATGATCAGTGCTTCGTGATGTCGTAGATGGTGCCGGCGGCCGCTCCTAGCCCCGTACCGATCAGCGCACCCTTCCCGGCCCCATAGCCGGTCCCGGCGCCAATCGCCGCCCCGGCGCCCGCTCCGACCGCCGCTCCCCCTACGGTCCGACAACCGGCAGCCGCCATGACGAGGAGCAGCATGCCGGAGATCGCTCCGATTCTCGCCTTCCTCACGTCCATCATGACCTCCCGAGGCAACGGCCTCAGGAAGTGAGAGGCCTAGCGACCGGCCGGCGGACGGAGGATGACGATGGTCGGCGCCCCGAGGTACCGCTGGGCCACGCGCATCAGGTCGGCCGCCGTGACGGCCTGGACGGCGGCGCGATAGCGCTCGGGAAAGTCGCCGCCCACGCCTTCGATCTCGTAGAACGCGAGGTACCAGGCCTGGCGGGCATTGGTGCGCCGGTCCATAGAATAGTTGCCGAGGAGGAAGCCCTGGGCGCGCCGAAGCTCGTCGGCGCTCACCGGCTGCGTCCGCACGCGCTCGATCTCCCGCTGCAGCGCGGGCTCGGCGCGCGCGACGTTCTGGGGTGCCGTGCCGAGGTAGAGCACCAGGAGGCCGGGCTCGCGCACCGGCTCGTAGAACGCGTTGGCCGTGTAGGCGAGCGCCTCCTTGTCGCGCAGCTCGGCGAAGAGCCGCCCGGCCATTCCGCCGCCCAGCACGGTGGCCAGCACCTTGACCGCGGCGTGATCGGCGTCGGCGAGCGCGGGCGCGAGACCACCGGCCGCGATCTGTGCTTGTTGCGCCGGTTGCGCGATCACGAGACGTCGGGCGCCGGAAGCGGGCGTCCCGTTGCGGGGCTCGGCCAGCTCGCCGCCGCGCGGGAGGCCCCCGAAGAGCTTCCGCGCCTCGGCGACGACGTCCGCGCTGCGGACCTGGCCGCTGACGGCGAGCACGATGCGCTCGGGCCGGTAGAACTGACGGTACCAGGCGACGATCGCGGCGTGGTCGATGCGCTTCAGCGACTCCGGCGTGCCCAGCGTGGGCAAGCCGTACGGGTGGAATCCGTAGGCCGCGGCGTACAGCTCGTCGAAGGTGCGGGCCACCGGGTTGTCGCGCTGACGCTGGATACGTGAGAGCAGCCAGTCGCGCTCACCGTCGACGTCGGCCGGTTCGAGCTTGGGCGTGAGCGCCACCTCGGCGGTCAATCCGATGAGCTCGCGCCAGAACCGTGCGAGGGCCGACGCCTGGATCCCCGAGTAATCGACCTCACCGGACGCAGTCAATTTCCCGCCGAGGCCCGCGACCGCCTCGGCCAGGTCGGCGCCGCTGCGCCGCGCGGTCCCCTTCACCATCACGGCGTGCACGAAGTTCGAGATCCCGGCGTTCTCGGCGCGCTCCCAACGCGTGCCCATCCGCACGAGCAACGCGACGGCCACGACCGGCGCCAGCGGGTTCTCGCGCACGAGCACGGTGACGCCGTTGTCCAGGCGTTCCCGCGTCACGTCCCCGGCGGCGATGGCGGGGGCGGCGCGGCCGATCATCGCCGCCACGAGGACGGCGATGACCACGGCGGCCGTGGAGCGGATCGAGCACCGCATTATCGAGACGCTGGAGGGAGGAAGCGCACCCGAGCGTAATTGTCGTCGGCGAAGTACTTCCGGGCCACCGCCTGGATCTGGGCCGCGGTGATCTTGCGCAGCCGCGACAAATACGCGATCTCGTCGTCGAGCGTCCACGTGGTCTCGGCCTGGCCGTAGGTCTTCGCGAGGCCTTCGGCGGTCTCGATGTCGAACGCGTAGTTGCTCTCGGCCGTGATGATGGCACGCTGGCGTTCGGCCTCGGTCACGCCCTCCGCCTTCACGCGCTGGATGACCTCCAGAATCGTCGCCTCGGCCCGCGCGAGATTGGCTGGATCGAGGCGAGCCACCACGGTGGTGAGCCCCGCCCGTTCCCAGGCGCCGTAGGCGGCCTCGATGGCAAAGACCAGGCGATCCTGATCGCGCAGGCGCTGGCTCAGGCGTGACGAGGGCGAGTCGCCGAGGATGTACGTGAGGAGATCGACGGCGTAGACGTCGGGCTCGTTGGTGGCGGCCGTCCGCCATCCCAGGCCGAGATACGCCTGCTGCTCGGAGCGCCGGATGTCGTCGCGCCGGCCGCCGGCGAGCGTCGGCGGGCTCGCGCTCGGCGGCCGCGGCGGCGGCGAGCCGCTCAGGCGCCCGAAGGTGGCCACGACCGCGTCCCGCACCTCCGCCGCCTTCACCGCACCGACCGCGACCAGGACCATGTCGCCCGGCACATAGAACTTCTTGTAGTAGGCGTTGAGACGATCTCGGGTCAGGGCACCGATGAGCTGTTCCGTGCCGAGGAGCGGCCGGCCGTACGGATGGGGCGCGTAACCGACTTCGTAGAGCCGCCGGACCATGAAGCGGTCGGGATTGTCCTCGGTCAGCCGCATCTCCTCGAAGACGACCTTGCGCTCGGCGTCGAGCTCGCTCTGCTCGAAGCTCGCGTTGACGGCGATGTCGGCGAGCAGCTCGATGCCGGCGCGCATGTGCTGGGCTGGCAGGACGACGTCGAAGTGGGTGTAGTCCTGCGACGTGAAGGCGTTGCTCGTCCCGCCGAGGCCTTCGATGAGCGCGTCGATCGAGCCCGGCGGCCGGGTCGGCGTGCCCTTGAAGAGCATGTGCTCGAGGTAGTGCGACAGTCCGAGCTCGTCGGCCGTCTCGTCGCGACCGCCGACGCGCATCCAGAGCTGGAGCGCCACCACGTCGCTGGCGCGATGCTCCTGCGCGATCAGCACGACGCCGTTGGGGAGGACTTCGCGCGTGGGCCGGCTCGACACGGCGGCCCGGCCTCCCGCCGCCCCGGACGCACAGCCGGCGAGCAGCACGAGCACCAGGACGAGGCGCCCGCGAGCGCTCATGCGACGCGGTTCAGCGCGTAATCGAAGATGTCGAAGTTTCTCAGGTCCGTCCCCGCGCGTGTTCCGGACACCAGCGCGCGGTTGAGCACGAAGGGCACGGTCTGCTCGCTGACGCCGCCGTGCGAGCGCAGCGGCTCGCGCAGCAGCGAGAGGTCGTGGGCCTCCGGCGCCTTGCCGAGCACCACGTCACGTTCGGAGACCACGATGACGTCGCCGAGACGGTCGGCGGGAAGCTCGAAGCGCGCACAACCGGTGGGGCCGTCGTACACCTCGGCGACGCCCGGCGTCGCCGCGAGCCGGGCGATGACGCGGGACGCATCGTCGGCCCGCGAAAGGTGGATCGTGGCGAACGAGCCGAGCGCTCCGTGGTGGACGACGTAGGGATCGGTGATCGGCAGGATGACGCGGGCCTGGCCGGATCCCACCACCGACTCGACGAGCGGCGTGAGGTAGACGACGTTGGGCGTCCCATCGGCGCGCGACTTGGCGTTCATCCCGTGATCGGCCGTGATGCCCAGGATGGCGCCGCCGCGGTCGAACGCATCGAAGTAGTGGTCGAGCATCGCGTAGAACTCGTTGGCCACCGGATCGCCCGGCGGATGCTTGTGCTGGATGTAATCGGTGAGCGAGAGGTACATCACGTCGGGGCGCTCGCGCTCGAAGAGGGCCAGGCCCGCCGCGAGCACGTACTCGGAGAGCCCGGCGCTGTAGACGTCGGGCACGGGCATCGCCACCAGGTCGGTCACGCGATCGATGCCGTGCTCTTCCTTCGTGGCCTCCGCCGCCTTCTCCGACGAGAAGCAGACGCCGCGGAGGCCGTGGCCGAGGAGCCGGCGGAGCTTGTCCTTGGCGGTGATGACCACGACGCCGGCGCCCTCGCGCGCGAGCACGGCCAGCAGCGTCTCGCAGCGCAGGAACTGCGGGTCGTTCATCATGACCTCTCGCGCGCCGGCGGCGTCGTAGAAGTAGTTGCCGGCGATCCCGTGGACCGCCGGCGAGACCCCGGTCACGATCGAGAGATTGTTCGGATTGGTGAAGCTCGGCACCACGCTGCGGGCGAGCGTGGCGAAGCCCGATCTCCGGAAACGGGCGATGGCCGGGCTCCGACCAGCCGCGATGGCCGCGTCGAAGTACGCCGGGTCGGAGCCGTCGATGCAGACGATGACGACCGGACCGCGTGGATAACGATACGTGCGGCCATTGACGGTGACCGTGGGCCCCGGAGTCATGGACGCCACGGATACTACTACGGCGGCGTGGCCGGCCGCGGGTGAGGAATTTTTCCGGCACGCCGCGCGAGACGGCGCGCCCCGTCGACGACGCGCACGCTGAGCAGCACGGCCAGCACCGCGGCGTAGATGTACTGATCGGTACGCCCGACCTTGGCGAGCCAGATGAAGTGCAGCGCGGCCAGTACGCCGGTCAGGTACACGAGCCGGTGCAGGCGCGTCCAGCGGCGCGCTCCCAGGCGCCTGATCATCCCCGTGGTCGACGTCAGCGCGAGCGGGATCAGCGTCAGCAGCGCCAGCATGCCGACCGTGATGTAGGGCCGCTTGACGACGTCCTCGGCCATCTGGCCCCAGTTGAAGAAGTGATCGACGAGGATCCAGACCGAGAAATGGAGCACCGCGTAGGTGAAGGCGAAGAGGCCGAGCAGGCGGCGCAGGAGCGCGGGCCAGCCCCATCCGAACACGATGCGGAGCGGCGTCATGGCCAGTGACGCGAGCAGCAAGCGGAACGTCCAGTCGCCGAGGAGATTGGTGATGAACGAGATCGGGTTGGCGCCGAGATCGTCGGTGTTGAGCCACACGGCCCGGCCGATCCACCACGCCAGCGCAGCGAGCGGCGCCAGGCCGATCGCCCACACCACGATCTTCGGAACGAGCCGGCCGCGACGGCTCACGGCCGATCAGTAGTACTTCTTGAGGTCCATCCCGGTGTAGAGCGACCCGACCTGGTCGGCGTAGCCATTGAACATCAGCGTTGGCCGGCGCCGGAACTCGCCGATGCGCCGTTCGGTGGCCTGGCTCCAGCGCGGGTGACTCACGTTGGGGTTCACGTTCGAGTAGAAGCCGTACTCCTGCGCCGCCGCCTTTTCCCACGCCGTCTTCGGCTGCTCGCTGACCAGCCGGATGCGCACGATCGACTTGGCGCTCTTGAATCCGTACTTCCAGGGCACGACGACACGGATCGGCGCACCGTTCTGGTTGGGCAAGACCTGGCCGTACATGCCGACGGTGAGCAGCGTCAGCGGATGGAGCGCCTCGTCGAGCCGCAGGCCTTCGACGTACGGCCAGTCGAGCCCGCCGCCGAAGAAGCCCGGCTTCTGGCCGGGGAATTGCGCCGGATCGAGCAGCGTCGTGAACTCGACGAACTTCGCCTGGCCGGTGGGCTCGACCTGCTTGAGCAGCGCGCTGAGCGGAACGCCGATCCAGGGGATCACCATCGACCACGCCTCGACGCAGCGCAGGGCATACACGCGCTCCTCGAGCGTAAACGCGCGGACCAGATCGTCGATGTCGTATGTCTTGGGCTTGTGCACGAACCCTTCGACCTTGACCGTCCACGGCCGCGTCTTGAGACGATGCGCTTCCCGCGCCGGATCGTCCTTGTTGACGCCGAACTCGTAGAAGTTGTTGTAGGTCGTCGCCGACTCGAGCTTGGTGGCCGCGTCCTTCACCGAGAGCGCCTCGTTGCGCTCGGCCTTGAGTGGTGCGCCCGCCGGCGGCGCGGCGGCGTCGGCGACGTCGTACGCGCCGAGCGCGACGGCGGCGGCGCCACCGGCGATGAACGCGCGGCGGTTCAGATAGAGCTTCTCGTCGGTGACGTCGGACGCCTTGAAGCGCTCGGCCCGTCGGATCAGCATCGTCCCTCTCCCTTTGCCGTCACTATCTCACACGCTCAAGACCCGGCGAATCGGTAGCCCTGCCCGTGCACCGTGAGGATGAAGCGCGGGTGCTCGGGGTCCGCCTCGAACTTCCGGCGCAGCCGCAGGACGTGCGTGTCGACCGTCCGCGTCGTCGGAAAGCGCTCGTAGCCCCACACCTCGTCGAGCAAGCGCTCCCGGGTAATGACCTCGCCGCGATGGGCGAGCAGGTACAGGAGCAGGTCGAACTCCTTGCGGGTCAGCATCACCTCGTGGCCGGCCTTGAAGACCTGCCGGCCCCGGCTCCGCACGCGCACGTCGTCGAAGGCCAGTTCCTCGCCCTTCTGTCGCGGCCCCGGCCGTCGCAGCACCGCCCGGACACGCGCCAGGAGCTCGCGCAGCGAGAATGGCTTGGTCAGATAGTCGTCGGCGCCCAGCTCCAGGCCGCGAACGCGGTCGGCTTCCTCACCCCGCGCGGTCAGCATGATGATCGGGACGTCGATACCGCGGGCGCGCAGCGTACGACAGACGTCCCACCCGCTCACCACCGGCATCATGAGATCGAGCACGATGAGATCGGGGGCCTCGCGGGCCGCCACCGCCAGCGCGTCCGCGCCGTTGCCGGCCGTCAGCGTCTGATAGCCCTCGAAGCGCAGGTTGTCCTCGAGGCCGCGGACGATCTCCGGCTCGTCGTCGACGATCAGGATGCGCGGCATGCCCCTAGCGTAGCGCCAGGGTCAGGCCACGTGTCACAATCTCGTCAAATCGTTCGGTCGGGCGGTGCTGACCTAGCGAGGAGCTCCCGGGGCGGCATTGAGGTCGATGTGGTACCGCTTGGCAACGGCCTGCCAATCTCGAGAACGACCCCACTGAATGAGCCTGCCTTTTTCGAAGAGGAACCAGTAGGGGACGTTGCTGGTGCCTGTGTTGAGAACCACCTCGCCAACTTCTAATTGACGTCCGTCGCTGGTCCGCGCTGGTCTGATCTGCATGCCCTCGACGTCACGCCGTCTTCCCGAGCTGTCGGTGTACTGGTTGGGGTAGAGACGCAGGACCTCGTCCTTGGGCATGCCGACCGACAACTGGTTGAGGCTGGTCTCGCGCCAGACCATCGGGCCGCCGCCACATCCTGAGAGTACGATGACGAGGAGTACGGTCGTCCAGGCGCGCCCACCCATAGCGCCCTCCTTCGGGCTCGATTGTTCAAAGCCAATCGGTGCCCTTGCCAATTAGTGCTCCTCATACGATGGTGCCAGTGACCCTCCCTCATTGGGAAACTATTCGGCGACAGCTACCTCCTCGTCAAATCGAGCGCCACCTGGGCTGCGCCCAGCAAAGCCGTCCGTGACTCCAAAACGACCTGGATTGGAATGTCGGCCAGCAACTCGGCCATGCGGCCCTTGCTGCGGAACGACTCCACGAAGTGACCGTCGCCGAGCCGGGGGAGGATCTTCGGCGCGATGCCACCGGCCACGAAGACGCCGCCCACCGCGAGGCCTTTGAGCGCGAGATTCCCGGCCTCGGCGCCGTACGCGGACACGAAGATCTCGAGGGCCCGCGTGGCGTTCACGTCTTCGCTGCCCAGGCCGGCAGCAGCGATCGCGGCGCTGGGATCGCCCGTGGCCATGCGCTCGGTGAGCCACGCCGGCTCGGCGAGGCCGCTGGTGGCCCGGACGAACCGGTAGATGTCGCGGAGCCCGGGCCCCGACACCACCCGCTCGTAGGAAACGTGGACGTGGTCCTTGCGGAGAAACTGGAGGAGATCCACCTCGATCTCGCTGCGCGGGCCGAAGTCGGCGTGTCCGCCTTCGGAGGCCGTCACGAGGTGGCGAGAGCCGTCCCAGACGAGCAACGCCTCCCCCAGTCCGGTGCCAGCGGCGATGACCGCGATATTCCCCATCCGGGACCGCCCCGGTTGCAACGTGTACAGCGACTCGGGCCCGAGCCCGAGCACGCCGTGCGCCGTCGCCTCCAGATCGTTGAGGAGCCTGACGCGCGTCGTGGGAATCGTGAGGAGCAGCGCCGCCTCGTCGAGCTGCCACGGCAGGTTGGTCGTGACGACGCGTCCATCGACCACGGGCCCGGCGACGCCGAAGCACGCGGCGGCGATCGCTCCCGGGGCACGATCACCGAGGAACGTCTGCAACACGTCTTCGAAACGGGCGTATTGCCGGCTCGCCAGGGTCGCCTCGCGCACCGGCATGAGCGGCCCCGTGCGGCCGTCGAAGAGGGCGAGGACCGTCTTCGTCCCGCCGATGTCGCCGGCGAGAATCATCGAGGTGTTACTTCATGACACCTGAATAGATGTCGGTGATCGTCTTGAGGAACTTCACGGCGTCCTTTCGCGTCCGCTGGAACGAGTTGCGCCCGATGATCGAGCCGAATCCCCCGCCGTCGCGGATGGCGCGGACCTGGTCGAACACCGCCTCGTCGGTGTCGGCGGCGCCCCCCGAGAAGATCACGACGCGACGGCTGTTGAACGTCGCCTGAACGACGTGACGGACCCGCTCGCCCAGGGTGCTGGCCGGCACGCCGTGCTTCTCGTAGACCTTGCGGGCCGGCGCCTGCTCGAGATGGGCCGTCGGCAGCTTGACCTTGATGACGTGAGCGCCGAGCTGAGCGGCGATGTGCGCCGCATAGGCGGTGACGTCGAGCGCCGTCTCGCCCTCCTTGGTGAGCCCCGACCCGCGCGGATACGACCACACGACGACGGCCAGGCCGGCGCGCTTGGCTTCCTCGGCCAGACCGCGGAGCTGGCCGTACATGGTCAGCCGATGCTCGGATCCCGGATAGATCGTGAAGCCGATGGCGACGCAGCCGAGACGGACGGCATCGGCGACGCTGGCCGTCAGGGCCTGGGAGGGGTCTTTCTCCTCGAGCAGCACGTCGTGGTTGTTGAGCTTGAGGATCAGCGGCAGCTCGCCCGCGAACTCACGCGCCCCCGCTTCGAGGAAGCCGAGCGGTGCTGCATAGGCGTTGCAGCCCGCCTCGAGCGCCAGCTCGAAGTGGTAGCGGGGGTCGTACGCCACGGGGTTCATCGCAAAGCTGCGGGCCGGACCGTGCTCGAAGCCCTGATCCACTGGAAGGATCACGAGCTTGCCCGTGCCGGCCAGCGTTCCGTGATCGAGCAGGCGGGCCAGGTTGGTCAGGGTCCCGGGGTTGTCGCTGCCGTACCAGGAGAGGATCTCTCGCACGCGCTCGGACATCGTGACCTCCTACGTGGGTTCCTGTGTCTCCAGCTTACCGCCCTTCCCGCGCGTCACCGCCATCATCGCGGCAGCCACAGCGTGAACCGGCTGCCCTCGCCGGGCCGGCTTTCGACGTTGATGCGTCCGCCGTGGGCTTCAGTCACGTGCTTGACGAGGGCCAGCCCCACGCCGCTGCCCCGCCGGGCCTGCGTGTCGCTCCGGCCCACCCGATAGAACTTCTCGAAGATCTTCTGGGCTTCCTCCCGCGGCACGCCGATGCCTCGGTCGGAGACGGCGATGGCGACGCCGCCGTCGGCGGCCTGCGCCTCCACGCGCAGCCATTTCGTGTCCCCCGAATACTTGATCGCGTTGTCGACGAGGTTCGCCAGGGCCTGACCGACGGCGTCGGCGTCCATCGCCACCTCGGGAAGGTCGGGCGCGATCTCCACCTCGACCTTGAAGCCATGCTGGCCGAGCGGATACGCGAAGGCGTCGAGCGTCTCGCGGACGAGCGGCTCGACGGCCGTCGGCGCCATGTCGTAGCGGCGGCGGCCGCCCTCGATACGGGAGAAATCCAGGACGTTGTCGATGAGCCGCGTCAAACGCTCGCTCTCGCGCGTGATGACGCGGTAGTACTCCTGCCGGCTGGCATCGTCGGGCACGCGTCCCATCTCGAGCGTCTCGCCATACATCCGGATCACGGACAGCGGAGTCTTGAGATCGTGGGACACGTTGGCGACGAAGTCGGCCTTGAGCCGGGCCATCTCCGTCTCCCGTCGCACCAGGCGGCCTACGGCGACGACACCGGCGGCGATGACGACGATGAGGACCGCGAGAGCTCCCATGCCGATGCTGACCTGGCGGCGGACGGAGGCCACCGGCGACGTCCCGCGCGGCTGATAGATCGCGATGCGCCAGCCTGGGAACCCGTTGCGGAACGGCACCGCGGCGACGAGATCGGCCCCGTCGAGCGGCCGCTGGCTGTAGACCGGGCGGCCCGCCGAGTCCACGATCGCATAGATGGTCGGCGCCTCCTGGCCGGGAAGCAGCGATTCGAGCACCTGGCGGCGCAGGCCTTCCGCGCTGCGCGTGATTCCGATCAGCACCGGTCCACGGCCGTCGCGGAGCACCGCGGTGAGCACCGAGATCTCGCCCACGGCGACCTCGCGGCGGCCACCGCGGTCTTCCCATCCCCGGGTCATCAGCGCGCGCAGCGCCGTGATCACCGGGGCGTCGCCATCGACGGGGGCGCGAGGATAGACGACCCGCGCGTCACGATCGAGGACGTAGAGACGCTGAGCGATCGGTGTCGCCGCGACGAAGCCGTCGAGCGCGGGTTCCCCCGGGCCTCTGGCCGCCAGCGTGGCTTGAAGCCGGGCGAGCGCGTCGTCCTCGGTCGCGCGGAGGACCATCTCGACCTTGTCCGCTGCCATGGCCGCCACGTCGCGGGCCTGCTCACGCGAGAGCAACTCCGCCGAGTGCTGCCACTGGCGGAGCGAGACGTACCCGAGCACGGCGACCGTCGCCGCCGGCAGGACGATCGCCAGCAGCGTGAACACGGCAAAGCGGCGCAGAGCCTCTCAGCCTTTCTCGTCGAGGAGCCGACGGATCAACGCCTCCGTCTCCTCGTAGGCGCCCTCGCCGATGTGATGGAAGCGGACCACGCCGCTGCGGTCCACCACCACGCGCGTCGGCCACGCCCGTATCGCATAGCGGTTCCAGATCGCGAAGTCGTTGTCCTGGACGACGGGATAGAGGATGCCGAGCTTCTTCGTGGCCGCCGCCACCCCCGTCGTCGGCTTCTCCCAGAAGAATTCCGGCGAGTGCACGCCCACGATGGTCAAGCCCGCGCTCGCGTACTTGCCGTGCCAGTCCCGCAACTGCGGGATCACGTTCTGGCAGTTGATTCAGCCGTGGGTCCAGAACTCCACGAGCACGACTCGACCGCGGAGGCCGCCGATGGTGAGCGGCGGGCTGTTGAGCCACGGGCCTCCCGCGATGTCGGGCGCGACACGGCCGGTCCGCACCTGAGCGGGGACGACGCCGGCCGAGAGCGCCAGCGCCGTCACGAAGACGAGGGCCACGAGGCTGCCGCGCGTCTTCACTTCTTGTCCATCATCGAGTCGTCCTTCTTCATCATGGTCCCGTCGTCTTTCTTCATCATCATGGAATCATCGCTCCCGCCGCCGCCTTCGTTGCTTTCGCCATGACCGCCTCCTCGTGGGATGTGACTGCGCGAACGGAGGCAGTGTGACGGAGCAGCCGGTGCCGGTTGTCACGGCGCTGTGAATTCGAGCGACGGCTCTAGACGATCTCCTCGAAAGGTGTCGCCTCGCCGAACCGGCTCATCGAATACTTGGGCAAGCTCGCGTAGACCTCGCGCAGTCGCAGATCGATCTCGCGATTGGCGAGCGCGAACAGGCTGCGTCCCTCGGGGTCACCCTCCACCAGGAATGGGCCCAACCGCTCGACTTCCAGCACCCACAGCGCCTGGGCGATGCCGAGATCCGCGAGCCAGTGGACGTCCACCACGCGCTTGATGCACTTGCCGTAGGCGGCGCCCAGGCCATAGCCGACGGTCGTCAGATACACCGCGCCGTGGGGGACGAACCATTCGCGATAGGCGACCTCGGTGAGACCGGCCTTGCCCACGATCACCCGGGCGCCCGACTGCTCGAACCAGCGCGTCATCGACTTGCCGAACCTGAACGACGCCGTCGCGGTGACCGCCTCCACCGCGTAGGAGCCGTCGGCGCGCACGGTGGCGGCGGGCGAGCAGTGGAAGTTGACGTTGGTGAGCTGGCGCACGCTCGCGGGCAGGCCCTGGCCCAGGTCCACGACCTTCCGGTAGACGCCCTCGCGCGCCGTATAAAGGATGCCGTCCAGGTACACCACGTCACCGAGCTTGAGCCGGCTGATGGCCTCGGCGCTCACCGGCGTGGTGAGCCGTACCTCGTCCATCGCCACGTCGTCGAGCCGCTGGGGCGGCGCAGACGGTGTCACGGCCTATTCGATCCCGGTGCGTCGGTAGTAATCGGTGAACCACTGGGGATCGCCGCGATGCTCGACACGGCCGTCGGGATGGATGCGCGCGGTGGCTCGGCGCGACGACAGGCAGAAGCTGTGCATTCCGATGGGCATGCCGCCCGTGTGCGAGTAGGCCACCTCGATGTGCGTGGCCACGACGAGGGACGACCCCGCGAAGCCCATCGCCCCGATGCCGATGTAGTTGCCGAGCGCCGTCAGCTCGTCCTCGAGCTTCGCGATCTCCGGGTCCGGGTTGCGGCTGCCGACCGCGCGCAGGCAGGCCGCCTCTTTGCCCAGCCGCACGCACGTGTCCTTGGCGCCGCCGATCCCCACGCCGACGATGGCCGGCTGGCAGGCGAGGCCGCGCCGGCCGAACTCGACGAGCGTGTCGACGAAGAAGCGCTTGATCCCGGCCACGCCGTCGGCAGGAAACAGCATCCGGTAGTCGCTGCCGAAGAGCCCGCCCTTGTGGACGGTGGTGACGTCGATCCAGTCGCCGCCCGGCTCGAAGGCGTACGTCACCTCGGGGGCGTGGATGCCCACGTTGTTGTTGTGATCGACGCGGGTCAGCGGGTGCACGCGGTTCGGCCGGAGCGGGATCGACGCGGTCGCATCGGCCGTGGCCCGGCGGAGCGCGCGCTCCATCGCGACGAAGCCGCCCTCGATCTGCGCTTCGTTGCCGACGCGCACGTAGTAGCGTGGCAGCCCCGTGTCGGCGCACATCGGCCGGCGATCCGCGGTGGCCAGCTCCCAGTTGGCGAGCATCTCGGTCAGCACGAAGCGGGCGAGTTTGTTGCGCTCGATGTCGCGAGCGCGGCGGACCCCGTCGCGATAGTCGGCGGGGATGTCGATGGCCGCGCGCGCCGTCAGCTCGCGAGCGGTGTCTTCGATCAGTTTGGCGGGGATCGCGCGGGCCATGTCTCAGGTCACCCTAGCCGCCGAGTCCACGCGCGTCAAGCGCGTCCGGAGGCGGGCGCCCGGCCACGGACGCACGGCCTCGAACTGCCGCGGCGAGACGATCGCGGACGTGGGACTCGTGCCTGTCTTGGCTGTCAGCCCCCGCGGGGCTCTCGGCGTCGAGAACCCCGCGGACGCTGCCGGCTCTGTTGCGCTACGGTGCGAACGCGACCTGGTTGTTGACCGCGTCGAAGACGTCTTTCGCCTGCTCCTGGGTGGACTTGACGTTCCCATACCAGACCGAACCGCCCACATTCGACTGGGAGGCGGCGTAGGCCAGCGCCTGGCTGATCGTCAGGCTCGTTGCTGGCCCGAACGCGCTACTTGCGTTGATGAACGTGCTGCACGTAGGGATGTTGGCGCAGATTTGCGTCAGATCGATGGCGACGCCTCCGATCGGTCCGGGAGCACCGATCTTGTTGCCGCCGAGGGCCGGATCACTGAAATAGACGTCGAGGGCAGTCGCCAGCATCTGCGCCTTCAACATCGCGTTCATCGCGGTCCCGGAAGCGTTCGCGGCCTTGATGACGTTGAAGACGTAGCTGGCGACCTGAGAGCACGTCGCCGTCCCGCTCAGATCCTGGAACGGGGCGTATTGCCGCAACCAGGTACCCGACTTACAGACCGTGGCTGACGATGCACCGCCGGCGATGATCGCCTGGCCATTCTTGTTCTGCCAGAAGCCCATCGTCAGGGCGCCCGTCCGGACCGGGCCGCACACCGTCACCGTCTGGCTCTTCGAGCCGGTTGCGCCGGTATCCGTCGTCGTGAACGTCGCCGTATTGCCGTAGCTCGTGCAACCGAACTGGGGGACCGGGATAGTTCGGGAATATGAGTACAGGGTCGGGCTCGCGTCCGTGTTGCATAACGCCCCCAGAGGTCCGGTGAACGAATCGCCGACGGTTGCGCACTCGTCGATGAGGTTCGGCGTGTCGAAGCTGAACCCTTGCGTGAACTCGGCGCTCTTCGTCGTCGAGTTGGGCGAGAGCCACGTGATCGTCACGTCGTTCGTCTCGCTGCTCGCGACCGGTGCCTGCGAGTACGCACAAAGGTAGGGAAGACTGATGAAGGCGTTCTCGGGAACCGTCAGGCCGGTGGCCGAGCCGCTGTTGACCACGCAGCTCGCATTCGGGTCCGGCGTTTTGGTGTTCGTGTTCGGATTGAAGGCGCTGAGGATATTGTCCACGACATCGACGCCGGAGGCGTTGTTCGACCCGTTCCCCGCCGGGTTCGGGTTGGTGACGGTGATCGTCCCGTTGACCTGCCAGTTGCTGACGATACCGCTGTCGTGCGTCACCGAGACGCTGTAATTGAAGGTCGCGCTTCCGCCGACTTGCTTGACCAGCGTCTTGTCGACCTTCTTTTGAATGGACCAGTGGAAGGTACGGTCGTAGGACGCGTCCGCGTCCTTCGTGACGATCAGCTCCGCCACCGCCGGCGGATTCGGCGTGTCCACCTTGAATGCGTCGTACTTGCACTCCGACGGACTCGTCGCACCAACCTTACAGATCGCCAGGATGTACACGCCACCCGGGTTGTCGGTGTCGTCGAATGGTGCGAGACCGATGATGGGGTGTCCGTTCGGGCTGGTACCCATGGCGTGGGTCCCGACATAGGTGGTGATCTGGTGGTTTACGACGGTGAAGGTGCGATTGGCGACGGAATCGCCACTACCGGAATCGCCGGTCGTTCCTCCGGTCGTGGTGTCGCTGAGGTTACCAGTCGCGCCGTCGAAGAAACCGCCGTTCTGGGAGCCCGGCGTTAGCACGGCGAAGAAGTAGTTGCCGTCGGAAAGGCCGGCCTTCGTTGGGCCGCCACTCATATAGACGGGGTCCTTCCCGGTATAGTGGTTGCAGTTGACGCCGTTCGGGCTGTCGAGGCAACCACCCAGCACCGCGTCGAACGTTGTGAAGGCCGCGCCGCTGACAGCCCACGCCGGCGCGGGCCCGATCACCAGGGCAAGCGTGAGCACCGCAACGCCGAGAAGCGCGGCAAAGATGCGTGTACAGTTCTCGACTGATCTCATTGTCGGACAAGTCGCTTTCTCCCCCCCGTCGCGCGCAGCAAAGAGTTGGTCAATAATCCGACGTCACTAGTGGACCTGGAGGTTGCCGCCTCCCATCGCCTGCTCCTTCGTCGTCTTGGTGATTGCGTCCCAGTAGCTGGAGAACACCAGAGCTCCTGAACCGTCCCAGATCGTGATGCCGAGCGTGTCCTTGGCCGGTCCGGAGTTCGGAACATCGTGCATCTGAATCTGGATGGTGAAGTTGCCCCCGAGCGACGTGATGATGGTGGGCGTCACCGCGTCCCAGGTCTCGGCGGTCGCCTTGCTGGTGAACGTGGCCGCGCCTTTCGTTGCGTCCACGTTCAGCTGGATCAGCACGTTGCTCTTGAAGTGGAAGATCGTCGTGCCCCGGCGCACGATGATATTCAAGTTGCCCTGGAGATTCGTGCCGGCCTTGTTGTACTTGACGTTCAGACCGAGGTTCGCTTTCGATCCCACGTCACCGGCGAACTTGCCGACCTGGTTCGAAGTCAGCACTAGCTGACCGCCTCCGGTGATGAAGTTCGTCTGGTTCGGCAGGTGGACGTTCACCGTGGCCAGGTCGCTGGGCCCAGTGTAGTTCCCGGTGAGCACCGCGGTCACTGTGTAACTCTGGCCACCGGCAGCGCCGACACTTCCGGTCCACGTGCACGATGCCGAACCGGTCGTCGCGCTGATGACGCCTACGCTGGCGGTACAGGTTTGCGGGGCGCCACCGGCAATCGGCGTGGCCGTGAAGACGACCTTCGCGGTGGTGATGTCACCGCCCGAGACGCTGACGAACGCACTGGAGCTGACCGCAGCCGTGCTGCTGTTGCTGGACGCCGTCGTATAGTCCAGGAGGCCCGTGTAAGTCACGGTGCCGTTCGCGGCAAGGACCGTCAGCGCGCCGCTCGTGTTGGTCACGGTATAGTTCGCCAGTTTGCCGGAACCGTTGTCGCTTACGATCGCGGTGATCGGGTACGTGCCGACACCGCTGCTCAGGGTTGCCGTCGTGGACCGGCTCGCAGTGATGGTGTCCGCGAACTTGATCCCGATGATGGAGCCCGTGAGCGGCGGGTTCGGTGAGTAATAGGTCCTGGACTTGTTGTCGGTCGTGACGATCAGCGCGGCCTTGCCGATGGTGAAGGTCGCCGTGCCGTAGGTGATGGCGTAGTTGCCGAGGACCCCGGCGGGGCTCAGCATCGCGCTGAGCGCGTAGATGCCGACCGTCTCGCCCGCCGTGCGGCTGTAGGCCGCAGTGACGCCGTCAGTGGCGAGGAAGCCCGTCAGCGTGCCGGTCAGTGTCGGGTCGGCGTCGCCATAGATCTTGCTCGCCGCGTTCGGCGTCACCGAGGCGGCCTTCCTGGTGATCGTGAGGCTCGCCGTGTTGTACGTGATGTAGTAGTTGCTCAGGAGTCCCGCCGGACTCAGCGTGGCGCTGATCGTGTAGGTGCCCACCGTCTCGCCCGCCGCGCGGCTGTAGGTCGCGGTGACGCCGTCACCCGTCAGGAATCCGGTAAGGGTGCCGGTCGTCAACGGGCTGGGATCCGGCGAGCCGTAGATCTTGCTGGCTGGCGCCGGCGTCACCGAGGCGGCCTTCCTGGTGATCGTGAGGCTCGCCGTGTTGTAGGTGATGTCGTAGTTCCCGAGAACTCCGGCCGGGCTCAATGTCGCGCTGATCGTGTAGGTGCCCACCGTCTCGCCCGCCGTGCGGCTGTAGGCCGCAGTCACGCTGTCACCGGCGAGGAAGCCGGTCGGCGTGCCGGTCAATGTCGGGTCGGCGTCGCCGTAGATCTTGCTCGCCGCGCTTGGCGTCACCGAGGCGGCCTTCCTGGTGATCGTGAGGCTCGCCGTGTTGTACGTGATGTCGTAGTTGCCGAGAACGGTCGCTGGGCTGAGCGACGCGGTGATCGTGTAGGTGCCGACGGTCTCGCCCGCGGCGCGGCTGTAGGTACCCGTGACGCCGTCACTGGCGAGGAAGCCGGTCAGCGTGCTGGTCAGCGTCGGGTCGGCGTCGCCGTAGATCTTGCTCGCCGCGCTTGGCGTCACCGAGGCAGCCTTCCTGGTGATCGTGAGGCTCGCCGTGTTGTACGTGATGTCGTAGTTGCCGAGAACTCCGGCCGGGCTCAATGTCGCGCTGATCGTGTAGGTGCCGACGGTCTCGCCCGCGACGCGACTGTACGTTGCGGTCACGCCATCACCGGCGAGGAACCCAATGAGCGCACCCGTCAGCGCCGGATCGGCGTCGCCGTAGATCTTGCTCCCCGCGTTCGGCGTCACCGAAGCGGCCTTTTGGGCGATCGTGAACGACTGATCAACATCCGCCGCGGCGTTGAAGCTGGCATTCCCGGCCTGCGACGCGCGGATCGTGCACGTTCCAGCGGCAACGATGTGAACGGTGACGGCAGACACCGTGCATGTCGTCGGCGTCGTACTGGTGAACGCGACCGTGAGTCCTGACGACGCAGTCGCGCTCACCGTGAAATCCGGATCCCCGTACGTCCTGGTCCCGAGCGGGCCGAACGTGATCGTCTGGTTCGTCTTGCCACCAATGGTTAGCGTCCCGCTCCCTGTCGCGGAATCGGTCGCCGAAGTTTGTGCTTTGACATCGAAGGCCGTGGAGCCGCCTGGCGTGCCGGCACTGGTCGTGATCGTCAGTGTTGCCGTCCTCGAGGTCTGGGCCGGAGTGAATGAAACGGGGTTCGGACTGAACGAGGCGGTCGCGCCGCTCGGCAGCGCGCTGATTACGCTCAGAGTCGCGGTGAACGCACCGGCACTTCCAGCACCACTACCCCGGTTGACCGTCACGGTATAGGTTGCGCTCCCGGGCGTGCCGGACGTCAGTGCCCCAGACTGAGCCGACACCGAAACCGACCCAACCTTCGGGGCGGCCGCCACATATGGCCCCACGAATGGTCCGCCCTCGCCCACCGGCGCGGCGCCGGCCGGACGCACCTCTTCCGTGCTCGTGTCTTCGAGAGCTCGCGCCATGTTGAGGCGCCCGTTACCCGTTTGAGACTGGGCACTGGCCGGATCAGCGGTACGCGCGAGCCGACCGACGATGACGCCGTTCGAAAGGGTCGGGTCCACCGCGCGCATGAACCCCGCGACGCCGGCCACATGGGCGGCGGCCGTCGACGTTCCGCTCACCACGACGTACGCGTCGGCGACGTCGGTGGTCTGGATATCGGTACCAGGGGCGGCGATGAAAACGCTCTGTCCCTCGTTGCTGAACGGCGCGAGCCTGTCATTCGGATCGGTGGCGGCGACGCCCATGACGCCACGGTGTCCGGCGGGAAAGGTCGGATCGCTCGAGGCGGCGTTACCGACGGCAGCCACGAGCACCGCGCCCTTCGACCACGCGTAGTCGAGGGCGTCCTGAAGGTGCGCGCTGAACCCCGTGGCGCTGAACGCCATGAGGATGACGCCGGCTCCACGGTCGGCGGCCCAGACGACTCCGGCGATGATGTCGCTGTCGCGACCAATCCCGTTGGCGTCGAGTACGGTCACCGGCACGACGCGTACCCCGGCGTAGCCGACGCCGGCAATTCCCTCCAGGCTCCCCGTGTTGGCCGCCACGATGCCCGCGAGCCAGGTACCGTGACCGCTGGGATCCGTGGTGCCGTCGGAGCCGTCGAGGATCGAGACGCCGGAGATGACCTTGCCGGCCAGATCGGGGTGCCGGCCGTCCACCCCGGTGTCGAGAATGGCGACCGTCGCCGTCCCCGTCGGGGCTATGGTGCCGTAGACAGCGTCCCAGCCGATCCGCGGCAGCGCCCACTGATTGCTATAGAGCGCGTCGGACGGGATACCCTCGGAGCTACGTGTCGTGTTCTCTTCGACGCTCTCCACCTGCAGATCGCCTCGGTACCTCGACCGGACGGCAGCGAGCTGGTCGGCTGGCACCTCGACCACGTGCAGCCGGAGCGGCGCGATGGACGACGTCTTGACGCCGCCGTTCCGCGCGAAGACCGCGGCCTGCTCCTCGGGCGACAGCCCCGAAACGAGCTTGACGATGAGCGAGGACGTGGTGCCCTGCGCGGTCGCGGCAAGAGGGACGAGGAGACAAAGGAGGGCCAGGATCACCGAGAAGCCTGTCAGGCGCGTTTTCACCGTTTCCTCCGCATATGAACGATCCGCGTATGAATGGAATGAACGGGACGTAGAGCACGTGAGGATTGCCACGCACGACTTCGAATGATTGAACTTCAGGCGATAGAACGTGAGTGATAGAACTCAGCCAGGCGAGGAGGACGCGCACGCCGTTTGGAATATGGAGTCGCCGAAGAGCGGCGTCGGTCACGACGACTTTGACGCTCTTCTGATGAGAATCTGGGCGGTCAGTGGCGGAGCTTGCCGCTCAATCAAGGCGCGTGCCCGCGATGACACAGACCCGCTTTTGCGAGTCACCATCACGGTGTCGATAAAGACGGCTTGTCGCATGACCGAGCGAGGCCCGAGCAAGTACGTGGCCAAATCAACGAGTCGAGAAGAGATCGATGGATACGAGGCGGGTGGTGGCACCGCCGCGGGAACAGGAAGAGTTTCCGACCCGAACTTTTGGGCGCCCGCGGTGGCGAGCGGCCACCAGTCCTACACGATTCGCGTCACCGTCACTGCTCGGTGAGATCGAGAGCGGCGCCGAGTGCCCAGCGCGTGGTCAGAGACCCCTCAGCGGATCCGAAATGCCTGACCGATGAACTCCGGAAACCGGTTCTCCAGATCCGTGACCACGGCGTCGGCGACTTCAAGAGCGCTGCCCGGACGCTCCTGGGCCTCGCCTCGCGTCCACTGCTCGATGTAGGCGTCGGAGTCGTGAATGCCGAGCTGCATGGCGGCCGAATCGATGAGCATCTGGAAACGCTCGGAGAGCGGCCGCGTCACCGTCTCGGTGGAGTCGCTCACCTCCACGCTGGCCGGGACGCCCCGCCAGGTGACGATGCGGTACGTCGCCACGCTCAGCCGCCCATGTACTGGCCGAGGAGCGTGATGCGATCGCCCGGGGCCAGGCCGGCGTCGAGCGAGTGGGTGACCCCGAGCACGGCGTCGTTCACCAGCACCTCGATGTGCTCGCCGATCTGATCGCCATGCCAGAGCGCGGCGTCGAGCTCGGGGAAGCGTCGCGTGAGCCCGCGGAGCAGGGAGCGCACGGTCGTCCCCTGCCCGAGCGGCTCGTCGAAGAGCCGGCGACCACTTCCATCACCGCCGACGAGCTTCGTCACCCACGAGACGATCTCGACGGGAATCGTGGTCGTCGCCGTCGTCATGTCCCCGGCGCGCAGCAGGTGGCGGCCTTGGCCAGGCGCAAGCCACGCGGCGCCTGCGATTCGCGCTCGAGGGCCGGCGATTCGTCCTCCAGGTCGTGATTGAGGACGTAGACTTCCCACTCGACGCCGTCCGGGTCTTCCACCCAGAACTTGTCCTGGTTGGCGTGACAGCAATCGACGCCGAACTCCTCGCGCACGGGGAGACCCGCCGCCTTGACGCGCTCGAGCTGGGTCACGACGTCGTCGCGCGAAGGGAGCTGGACGCCCATGTGGTTCACGTGGCCTTCGCCCGCGGCACGACCGTCGGACAGCGCGAGGTTCAGGGGCCCCCACGGAGGGAGGAACTTCACGTAGCCGGGCTTGACCTTCACCGGCGACACGCCGAGAAACGTCTCGTAAAAGGCGCGGCTCTTGGCGAGGTCGGACACCGTCATGTGGACGTGGACACGGGGCGTGCTCATGCTGGGCCTCCTGATTTGCGCGCGCGGACGAACGCGCTCATGAATTTCCCGTCGATCGCCGGCGCCGCGGCGTCGACGTCGAGACCGGCCTTGATCAGCACCTCGCGCGCGTCCTCGACGCGGTAGATGCGCGTCGGCTCGATCTCGACGTCGACGAAGCCGGCCCGGGCGAGCTTGGCGCGATACTCGGCGTCGTCGAGCGCACCGGCCACGCAGCCGATCCAGAGCTCGACACTCCGGCGCAGCTCCGTCGGCACCGGCCCACGGACGACGACGTCCGATACGGCGAATCGCCCACCCGGCTTGAGGACGCGGAACGCCTCGGCCAGCACGCGGTCCTTGTCGGTGGAGAGGTTGATCACGCAGTTCGAGATGACGACGTCGACGCTGGCGTCCGGCAACGGGATGTCCTCGATCTCGCCCTTCAAGAACTCGACGTTGGTGACGCCGGCCTTCGCCGCGTTGTCGCGGGCCAGGACGAGCATCTCGTCGGTCATGTCGAGGCCATACGCCTTGCCGGCCGGGCCGACGCGCCGCGCCGAGAGCAGCACGTCGACGCCACCGCCCGATCCGAGATCGAGCACCACCTCGCCGGCCGCCAGCGTCGCCAGGGCGGTGGGATTGCCGCAGCCGAGCGACGCCTTCAGCGCCGCTTCGGGCAAGCCGGCCGTCTCGTGCTCGCCGTAGAGATCGCGGGTGATCGGATCGCACTCGCCGCGGGACGACGCCGGGCCACACCCGGCCGTGCCGCCGGCCGTCACGCGCAGGGCGGCCTGGCTGTACTTGTCTCGCACTCGCTCCCTGACGTCGTCGGTCATGGCCGTGCCCCTCAGCAGCACGCGGTGAGCAACCGCACCAGCTCCGAGACCATCTCGGGCCGGGTCGAGTAATACACGAAGCGCTCCTCCTTGCGACTCTGGACGAGGCCGGCACGGCGCAGGCGATCGAGGTGATGAGACAGGGTCGGGCCGGGAATCTCGAGCTCGGCCTGGATCTCGCCGGCCGGGGCCTCACGCCGGGCCCGGACCAGGAAGAAGAACACCTCGAGCCGCCTGCGGCTGGCCAGCGCCTGGAAGGCGTGGGCGTGGGTATCGCGCGCCTGGAGCCGGGCCAGCGGGAGCGTCTTCATATTTCCAGCATTATCGAAATATGAAACTGTTGTCAAGCCCCTCAGATCCGCTCGAGCTCGGCGACCGTCCGCTCGTTCTGGACGTTGCCGGTGTTGAGCGTGCCCGCGGGCTCGAGCAGCAGCACGTGGACCTCGTCGCTGAGGGCCCGCGGACAGTGTTCGACGCCGTGGGGCACGATGATCAGCTCGCCCGGGCCGACCTCCCGATCGCCGTCCCGGAGCTGCATGCGCAGGCGTCCGTGCACGACGAAGAACAATTCGTCCTCGCGATCGTGGTGATGCCACACGAACTCACCGCGGAGCTTGACCACCTTGACGTGCATGGCGTTGACCTCACCCACGATCTTGGGCGACCAGGCGTCGCTGAACTTCCCGAACTTTTCGGCCAGGCGCACGACCGCCACGGTGCTCCCTCCTCCGCGCGTGGCCGCCATCGTCTCGAGCCAGGCCTCGAGCCGCGCGGCGATCTCGTCGCGCACGCGCCGAAACACGTTCAACCGATCCCCGGTGGTCCCCCCCGCCTGCGAGGGATCGGGGAAGCTCCAGTGCAGGCGGTGGGTCGGCTTCGGGAAGATCGGGCAGCGCTCGTTGGCGCTGTCGCACACCGTGATGACGTGGTCCCACGGCTGGTCGAGCAGCGTCTCCACGGTCTTCGAGGTGTGACGGCTCAGGTCGATGCCGACGTCGGCCATCGCACGGATGGCGAGCGGATGCACGCGCGTCGCCTCCGTCCCCGCGCTGGCCACGTCGAAGCGATCGCCGGCCAGCGAGCGCAGCAGTCCTTCCGCCATCTGGCTTCGCGCCGAGTTGTGGGTGCACAGGAACAGCACGCGTTGCTTGTTCACGTCCCACCTCCCGTGTAGTCTCGACCGCACATCCCGGTCACGAACGCAGTGTAGACCCGCAACGGAGGTCGTGGTGGCCGTAACCACAACGCAACATTTCACGCTGGCCCGGCGCGTGACCGCCGAAAGCGTCGGCACCGCGCTGTTGCTGGCCGCCGTCGTCGGCTCGGGCATGATGGGAGAGCGTCTGGCCGGCGGCAACGTCGCCGTTGCGCTCCTCGCGAACACGCTCGCCACCGGCGCCGCCCTCGTGGCGCTCATCCTGACCTTCGGGCCGATCTCGGGCGCGCACTTCAATCCGGCCGTGACGCTCGCCGATGCCTGGCAAGGCGGACGGCCCTGGGGTGAGGTGCCCGCCTACGTTGGCGCGCAGGTCGTTGGCGCCTTCGTCGGGGTGGCGGCCGCCCACGTCATGTTCGAGGCGCCACTCTTCTTCGCATCGCGCCACGCACGAGCCGGCGGAGCGCAGATGTTCAGCGAGTTCGTGGCCACCTTCGGGCTGCTCGCCGTGATCTGGGGCTGTGCCCGGCGGCGAGCGCCGGTCGTCGCGTTCGCAGTCGCGGCGTACATCACCGCCGCCTACTGGTTCACGGCCTCCACGTCCTTCGCGAATCCGGCCGTCACGCTGGCCCGCGCGGCCAGCGACACCTTCGCCGGCATTCGTCCCGCCGATGCCCCCGGCTTCATCCTGGCCCAGCTCCTCGGCGCCGCCGCCGCGACCACGCTGTTTCGCTGGCTCGTCCCGAGCCTCCCCGATGTCGCGGCGGACGTCGTCCTCAGCGAGCGCCGCACCGACGAACCGGTCGACTTCCGGAGCGCGTGACGTCAGGCGTGTGTCCGGGGCCGATCACCATTCGGCTGGCCAGCTCGGCGGACGCCGATACGATCGCGGCGATCTACAACGAGGGCATCGCCGATCGCATCGCCACCTTCGAGACCGAGCCACGGACCGCGGCGGAGATTGCCACGCTGCTGGCCAGCAAGCAGGATCGGTACCCCACGGTCGTCGTGGAGCGCGATGGTCGAATCGTCGGCTGGGCCGGCGCGAGTGCCTACCGCAGCCGCCCTGCCTATGCCGGGGTCGCCGAGCACTCCGTCTACGTCGCCCGCGCCGCCCGGGGGACCGGCGTCGGGCGGGAGGCGCTCGACGCGTTGTGCCGCGTCTACGCCGAGCGAGGATTCTGGAAGCTGGTGTCCCGAATCTTCACGGAGAACAAAGCGAGCCTGGTCCTGCACGAGCGGTGCGGCTTCCGCGTCGTCGGCGTGTACCGGCGCCACGGACAGCTCGAAGGCCGGTGGCGCGACTGCGTCATCGTCGAGAAACTGCTCTAGCCCTCTTTGTCCTCGTACTTCTTCTTCAGCTCGCTGACGACGGTGGCGTCGGCCAGCGTCGTGGTGTCGCCGAGCGCGCGGCCCTCGGCCACGTCGCGCAGGAGGCGGCGCATGATCTTGCCGCTGCGGGTCTTGGGCAGCTCCGCCGCGTAGATCACGTCGTCGGGGCGCGCCAGCGCGCCGATCTTCTTGGCGACGTGCTCCTTGATCTCCTTCTTCAGCTCCTCGGTCTGCGGCCGCCCGGCCTTGATCGTCACGAACGCGGCGATGGCCTGGCCCTTGATCTCGTGCGTGCGCCCGATGACGGCGGCCTCGGCGACGAACGGATGATCGACCAGCGCCGATTCCACCTCCATCGTGGACACGCGGTGGCCGGAGATGTTCATGACGTCGTCGATCCGGCCGAGCAGCCAGAGATAGCCCTCCTTGTCGCGCTTGGCGCCGTCCCCCGTGAAGTACATGCCCGGGATCTGGCTCCAGTACTGCTTGACGAAGCGCTCGGGGTCTCCGTAGATGCCGCGCAGCATGCCCGGCCACGGCCGCTTGATGACGAGGTAGCCGGCGTCCACCGACTGGCCCTTGTCGTTGACGACGTCGGCCTCGATGCCGGGGAACGGGAACGTGGCCGAACCCGGCTTGCACGTCGTCACACCGGGCAGCGGTGAGATGAGGATGTGGCCCGTCTCCGTCTGCCACCACGTGTCGACGACCGGGCAACGGCCGCCGCCAATGACCTTCCAGTACCAGACCCAGGCCTCGGGGTTGATGGGCTCGCCCACCGTGCCCAGGAGGCGGAGCGAGGAGAGGTCGCAGCGCTTGGGATAGTCATCGCCCCAGCGCACGAACGTGCGGATGGCCGTCGGCGCCGTATAGAGGATGGTCACGCCGTACTTCTCGACGATGCGCCAGAAGCGGTCCTTGTCGGGGAAGTCGGGGGTGCCCTCGTACATGACGCCGGTGGCGCCGTTGGCCAGTGGCCCGTACACGATGTACGAGTGCCCCGTCACCCACCCGATGTCGGCCGTGCACCAGTACACATCCTCCTCGCGGAGGTCGAAGATCATCCGGTGCGTCGCGCTCACCCCGGTCAGATACCCGCCGGTGGTGTGCACGATGCCCTTGGGCTTGCCGGTGGAGCCCGAGGTGTAGAGCAGGTACAACATGTCCTCGGCGTCCATCGGCTCGGGCTTGATGTACGCGTCGGCGTCCTTGACGAAGTCGTGCCACCACACGTCGCGATCGTGCTGCCAGTTGATCTCCTGGCCGGTGCGCTTGTACACGATGACCGTGCTCACGAACGGGCACTCCTTGAGCGCCTCGTCGGTGTTCTTCTTGAGCGCCACCTGGCCACCGCGACGCCAGCCCCCGTCCGCGGTGATGACGACCTTCGACTTGCAATCGTTGATGCGGTCGCGCAGCGACTCCGGCGAGAAGCCGCCGAAAACCACGCTGTGCGGCGCCCCGATGCGGGCGCACGCCAGCATGGCGATCGGCAGCTCGGGGATCATCGGCATGTAGATGGTGACGGCGTCGCCCTTCTTGACCCCGCGCTTGCGGAGGGCGGAGGCGAAGTGGTTCACCTCGCGATACAGGTCCCAGTAGGTCAGCACGCGCGTGTCGCCCGGCTCGCCTTCCCAGATGAACGCCGCCTTGTTGCGGCGCGGGCCCTCGACGTGCCGATCGAGGCAGTTGTCGGAGACGTTGAGCTTGCCGCCGACGAACCACTTCGCGTCGGGCAGCTTCCACTCCTGCGTCTTCTTCCAGGGCTTCATCCACCGCAGCTCTTTGGCCTGCTTCTCCCAGAAGCGCAGCGGATTGGCCTTGGCCTCCTTGTAGATCGCCGGGCTCGTGACGCGGGCCGCCCTGGTGAAGTCCTTCGGCGGGGGAAATTTCCGTCCTTCCTTCAGGAGGGCCTGGATGGGCTCGTCGCGCTGTCCGGTCTTCGCCATGGCTGATCCTCGCGTTTCCGAAGCGGAGTGGAACTACGAGCTCCCCGGGCGGGCCTCCTGCAGGAACTCTTCCCTCTTGGTCTTGAGCCGGGTCACCAGGTCCGAGTAGGACGCCGAGCGAATGATCCGGTCAAACTGGGCACGATAGTTGGCGATGAGGCTGATGTTCTCCACCGCGATGTCGTAGATGAGCCAGCGATCGCCCCGGCGGATCATCCTGGCGTCCACGGGAATGTCGCCGCGCTGCTTCGTCACCACGCGGGCCCGTACCGTGGCGTATTCGCCATCGACGGCCTCGTTCGTGTACACCAACTTCTCGCCCCGGTAGATGTCGATCTTGTTGATGTAGGTCCGCTCGAGCAGATCGGCGAAGAGCTGGACGAACTCCTCGCGCTCGGCCGGCGTCCTCGCCTGCCAGTGGCGACCGAGGGCACGCTTGGCCGTCTCCTGAACGTCGAAGATCTCGATGGCCGCCTTGCGCACGGCCGCCCGCCGATCGGGCCCCTGGAGGTTCGGATCTTCGAGAAGCTTCAAGACCTGGTCGGTGTACTGGCGAAGCTGTTCGGTGGGGGGGCCCGCAGCCGCAGGCATCACCCCAACCAGCACAACCAGCACGACCAGCCCTCCCCAACGGAACACGTTCATTCAAACCTCCGTGTGAGTTACCCCCGAATGTACGGATCAGGACGGCCCGGCGCAAGTTTCGAGAGATTGTAAAGGCTGGACTCTCGATGCGTCCGAGCCTTGGCTGGCACACGGTAAGCACCGATGAGGCTCACCGTTCCAACCTTCAATCGACAAGGGGAGGAGACATCCATGCAGAAACCCTGGCACCGCATCGCGCTCGCAACCGCGCTGGTGGCCGCGCTCGGAACCGCGCCGGCATTCGCCGGCGGCCCGACGAAGGCGAGCGACACGAAGGCCAACGACACCAAGGCCAGCTCGCCCTCAGCGTCGCCCAGCATGTCGGCCGGCGACTTCGTCGCTCGTCACACGATGACGGGCGAGGTCACTCGCATCGATGCGAAGAAAGGGACCATGACCCTGAAGACGGCCGAGGGAAACCTCGATCTGCACTTCCCGCCCAGCGCGCTCAGCAACGTGAAGAAGGGTGATCGCGTCACCGTCGAGCTCGCGATGAAGCCCGAGGGTGGTCCGGCGGCGTCGGGCCCCAGTGAGAAGACCGGCCCGGCGTCCACCACTGACTCCGGCAAGAAGTACTGATCCGCAACGCGGTAGACTCGACGCGCGATGACGCTCGCGCGTCGAGTCGCCGTTCTCATCGCCGCCGGTCTCGTGCTCTGTGCGGCCGGGCCGACCGTCACCTACCACGGAACCGGTACCGTCCTGGCCCTCTTGCCCCCGCCCTCCGATCTCCACGCGACCCGTCCCGTGATCGTGATCGAGCACGACCCGATCGCCGGGTTGATGGCCGAGCGCATGGCCATGCCGTTCATCGCGGCGTCGACCACGCTCTTCGACGGGCTGCATGCCGGTGATCGGATCTCGTTCTGGCTCCAGGACACGCCGGGCGCGCTGCTCCTCGTGACGATCGAGCGGACGCCGCCGCGCCACTGAGCCGGCGGAGGAGGCCCTATCCGAACCGCACCCCATCGGACTCTCCGGAGGTTCTACGCCGACGATTCCGGCCGGCGGCCGTTCGTCAGCGCGCTGTTCGACGACGCGGCCGAACACTACGACTGGGTCTGCCGGATGATGTCGTTCGGCGCGGGCCAACTCTATCGCCGTCTGGCCCTCACCCGCGTAGGCCTGGCTCCCGGGATGAGGCTGCTCGATGTCGCCACCGGCACCGGTCTCGTGGCTCGATCCGCCCTTCACGTGCTCGGCCAGCCCGGCGGCGTCGTCGGCGTGGACCCCAGCCGCGGGATGCTCGAGAAAGCCGCGGAGACGCTCACGAGCCCGCTCGTGCAGGCCAGAGCCGAGGCGCTGCCGTTTCGCGCCGGCCACTTCGATCGCGTGAGCATGGGCTACGCCCTTCGCCACGTCGCCGAGCTCGAAGTCACGTTCCTCGAGTTTGCTCGAGTCCTGAAGCCAGGCGGGCGCCTGCTGATCCTGGAAATCTCGCGGCCGCGCTCCCTCATCGCTCGGTCGCTGCTCCAGCTCTACCTGGGGCGAGTGCTCCCCCTGGTCGCGAGGATCGGAACCGGGCACAGGAACGCCGAGCTGCTGGTGAAGTACTACTGGGAGACGATTGCCGAGTGTGTGCCGGTCGAGAAGATCGTCGAGATCGTGCAGGCGAGTGGCTTCGTCGAGGTCGAGCACCGCATGCTCGGAGGCTTCCTCGCCGAGTACGTGGCGACGAAGCCGGGTTAGCTGGCCTCGATCTTGAGCCCGGCCTTGGTCACGGTCACGGCGGCCTGGCCGGCCTGCCGCAGCACTCGAGCGAACTTGTGCTTGTCGAAGAAGGCGCTGATCTGCGACTCCGAAAATTCGACGAGCAGATCCTCGGCGACCGTGGCCGTGTGGATCACGGCACCCGAATTGTCCTGCAGGTGGAACATCTGGACGCAGAGGTCCTGGGCGAAGAAGTCGTAGATGACGCTGGTCGGGAACTCACGCTGGAGGTACTCGCGGACGACCTTCACCTTCCACTCGTCGACGTCGCCGGGCCGGCGCTCGAGCTCTCGCTGCCATTGCGGCGACAGGGTGCCATTCGCGGGAGCCTTGAAGCCCTCGAGCAGCGACTCCCGTACTCCGGCTGACTGCGGCGTCCTTGCCTCGAACATGTGCGGAACCTCCACGGCGCGCGGCACCTCGATGTGGCGCTGCTCGGCGACGCGCGCCTCGGCAACGCGGGCCTGAGCGACTCGCGGTTCGGCCACACGCGGTTCGGCGGCCCGGGGCTCGGTCGGGCGCGGCTCGACGCGGCGCCCGTCGGCGACGCGGAGCTTCTCGGTAACGGCGCGAGCGGAGGGGCGGCGCGGCGGGGCGGGAAGCGGCCGGGCCGGCTCGGCCGGCCTGGACTCCTCGCTCTTGCGCGCCGCGCCGACCGGAGTGAACTGGAGACCGAACTTGAACTGCACGAAGTCGACGCGGTGAAAGCGGAGGTGCCGGGCCTTGCGGAGGAATGCCTCGGGGAGCTGCTCGGCGACGAAGATCACGCGGGGGGGCTGACCGGACGACAGGCGCGCCATCGGGTACAGCCGCCGCAGCGCTTCGGGATCTTCCTGGCACCACGAATACGCGTCCAGCGCTCGCATCAGCATCTCGTCGTCGGCGACGAAGCCGAGCGCGACGAGGGCGAGCGACGTGGCGCTATCGACGGCGACGAGCTCGATCGTCGCGCCGCCCAGGGAAACGCCGGTGTCCAGGATCTTCAGCCCGGCTTCGATGGACTCGGCGTTCTCGGCGACCGCGGCCTGGAGATCGTTCACGTCCTCGAGCTTCGTCGTTGTCTTCAATGCGCAAACCCCCCGACCCTGCCTTGGCAACGGCTATGCCAGGTGCGGCGCCACGGGAATTTCGAGCACAATCGACGATTTACCGCGGCCGTTGGCAGCGATCGTCGTGATCGGGGATGTCACGGTGACATGAGGCCGTCAGCACGATGTCACCCGCGCGCTACAAGTGCGCGAGGAAAAAGTCCCGAACCTTCGGCTCGAGCTCGGCCGCTTCACCGTGTCGGCCGCGGTCGAGGACGTGGAAATCGACCTCCGAATTGGCGCCGAGCGCCGCGCGCAGGAGCTCCGCGTGATGGAAGCCGATCTGCTCGTCCTGACGGCTGGCGATGAGGAGCACGGGAATCATCACGCGGGCGACCGCATCGACCGGCGCCGGCCGGGTGATATCGGCTCCGAGGAACACGAGCGACGAGAGTCGCATCAGGTAGACGAGCGGCCCATAGGTCTCCCGGCCCAGGAGACGCAAGTCGGCGAACGGCGCGTAGGCGGCGACGGCCCGGATGCGCGGATCGTCCGCGGCCGCGAGGAGCGCCACCGCTCCGCCGAGCGAGAAGCCGAAGACTCCCACGCGCGCGTGGCCACGGCCGTGGAGCCAGGCGACGGCACGCAGGAGATCGCCGCGCTCGCGGAAGCCGAGCGTGGTCGCGCGGCCGCCGCTCTCGCCGAAGTAGCGCAGGTCCATGAGCAAGACGGCGAAGCGAGGCGCCAGAGCGGCCGCGAGCGGCAGGAGGTCCGCCTTGTTCGCGGGATAGCCGTGCAGGAGCACGACCGCCGGCGCCGCCGGCCGGGGGACGAACCACCCTGCGAGCGTGACGCCATCCTCCGCGCGAATGCGAACGTCCTCGACGCGCAAGGCGACGTCGGCGGGAGTGAGCGGGATCGCGATCCGAGGAGGACGGACGACGAGCCAGAAGCTGGCGACACCGAGAGCCGCCAGACCCGCCGCGACGAGCCCGAGCCAGATCAGTGAACGGCTCAGATCGTGCGGCGGCTCAGGTCAGCGGGACGTAGTCGTACTCGCCGATTCCCTGCAGGACGAGGAAGATCGCCGAGCCCTGTCCGCCGTTCACGACGAGGTGCGGCCGCTTGGGCGGGACCGTGTGCGTCTGTCCCGGCTCCAGGACGACTTCCTCCTTGGGATCGCGCAGGAAGAGGCGCACGCGCCCCTGGAGCACGTAGAACGTGTCCTGCGTGTTCGTGTGATAGTGCCACGGCACCTGCTGGCGCGGGCCGATCTGCAGCTCCTGGATCCGGAAGCCCGGCCGCTCGGCGTGTCGCGCTCTGCGCTCCACTTCGTAGAGATGACTCGCGTCCTTCACCGCTTCCATGCTCGACTCCTTCAGTTGAGCTTCGCGCGCAGACCGTGGAGCGCCTTGCGCGCTTCGGCGTCGCCAGGTGCCGCCGTGACGGCGCCCTCGAACTCGCGCAGGGCCTGCCACCACTGTCCCTGCCGAATGTAGATGCGGCCGAGGTTCATGAACGGGAACTGGCGCGGCTCGTAGCGCGGGGCGCGCTTGGCCTTCTCGAGCCACGGCACCGCTTCGTCCAGCTTGCCCTGTTGCATCAGGTACACGCCGATGTCGTTGTAGGGGTTGCCGAAGTCGGGATCGACCTTGATCGCCTTCAGGCATTCCTCCGTCGCAGCGTCGAATCGGCCCTGGAACGAATACGTCCAGCCCAGGAACGTGTGGGCCTCGGCCGTCGGGCGCACGGCGAGCGAGCGGCGGTAGAGCGTGATGGCCTCGTCGAGGTCGCCCGCCATCTGACGACGGTACGCCTCTCGCCACAGCTCGATCGCACGCTCGAGATCTTCTGCGTCGCTCACGTTGCTCGCTTCCGCGGGGCCCGGGGCGGGGCTATTGTACGCGCCGGGAGGCCGCGCATGCGCATCGCCGACGTCCGAGCGTTCCCGACATCGTTCCCCGGCCGGCCGAGCCCAGTGTCACGCTCGGTATCGGGCGCGCCGTCACGCGCGATTCCGTCGTCGTGAAGGTGACGACCGACGACGGCGTGATCGGCTGGGGCGAATCACACCACGGCCGTTCGCCGGGCGCCGTGGCCCACCACGCCAACACCACGCTTCGCCAGCTCATCGTCGGGATTGGCGGCTACTTCGAGGGGGACGTGTCCAAGGGCAATCTCTTCCGCGATCGCAACGGCTGCGTGACGCCCCTCGAGCGGCCGGGCCTCGGGCTCGACGTCGACGAGGAGTTTCTGATGAAACATCCGGCATCGAGGGCCCCGGATACATCTAACTGACGCGTCGCGCTCGCCCTTCTGACACGGCCGTCGTCAAAGAGTCACGCCGCCAACGCGGCCGCCGCTGAAATATGCGCCCTGGCGGCCCAAAACTCGGGCATTCACCTTGCACCAGCGATCGGCCATGGCTCCAAAGGTTCTGGTCATCGAGGATCGCGAGTATGTCCGCCAGGTGATGGTGGCAGTCCTCGTCGACGCCGGCTACGTGGCCGTCGGCCTTCCTTCCGCGGTCACGGCTCTGGACCGGCTGGCCGAGATCAGGCCACAGATCATCTTGCTCGACATGGAGATGCCGGGTATGAACGGCCGCGAGTTTCTGGTGCGCCTGCGCGCAATACCCCGATGGGCCGAGCTCCCGGTCATGATCGTCTCCGGCTACGGCGAGACGTCCCTGCCTTCTCCCGAGCGGCCCGGTATCGCCGTCCTCGCCAAACCGTTCGACAACACCACTCTGATCGACTGCGTCGGTCGCATGGTGGGTCCGGCGTCGATTCCCACCAGCGCCTGATTCGCTAGTGGCCCGGGGCGGGGCTACGGTCGACGGGCGCGATGGCGCCCATGTCGGAATCGAGCTGGAGCGTGTCGGCGATCTTCGTGTAAGAGGAGAACATCTGCGTCACGCCGATGACCTCCATCACGCCGCGCTCGCCAGCCCCGAGGCGCCTGAGCTCGGCGAGGTGGAACCGAGTGCCGAAGCTCGAGCGGGTGGTGAGCGAGACGGCGAAGGCCAGCGCCGTCTTGAGCCGGCGCGTCAGTCGCTGATCCGAGAACGCCCGGCGCCAGGCCGCCCACACGTCCGCGAGGTACGCTGGATCGCGAGCCAGCACGCCGAACGGCGCCGGCACCAGCCCGCCGTGGAACGCGCGGATCTCAGCGAAGACGGCTGTCGCATCGCCGGCGGTGGCATCGTCGAGCGGCGGCAGCACCTCGGCCAGGCCGTCGGCGACGACGTTCAGCGCATTGGTGATACCGGTCACGAAGGCCGCCTCGTACCAGGGCGCATCCTCGGCCATCCCCTGCAGCTTCCCGGCTGCAGTGTGCGCGGTCACTCAGTACGAGCAGGCATTGACGCCGCTGACGACGGCCGCCACCATCTCCTTCTCGGCGCGGGTGAACTCGCCGGGCCCCATCGCGCGCTTCATGGCGCGGCCGTGCGGCGCGCCGAATTCGGGGTCCCACGCCATGACGCGGCTCATCGCCGGGGGCTGCTTGAAGTCGTAGGCGAACCACTGGCTCGACAGCTCGAACATCTTGCGGGTCGCATCAGGGTACTCGTCGGCGTCGCGAAGACGAACGGTTGGCATGATGTGCCCTCCTCAGCGGCCGCGGAACACGGGCTCGCGCTTCTCCACGAACGCGCGCGCAGCCTCGCGATGGTCCTCGGTCATGCCGCAACGGGTGTGATGCCACGCTTCCAGGTCCAGCATCGGGGCGAGCCCGGCCGTCTCGGCCGCGTTGAAGTTGCGCTTCATGTAGCGATACGCGATTCGCGGACCGCTGGCGAGCCGGCGGGCCAGGGCGAGCGTCTCGTCCTCCAGGCGGGCGTCGGGGACCACGCGGTTGACGAGGCCCAGCGCCAGCGCCTGCCCCGCGTCCAGGATGTCGGCGGTGAAGTAGAGCTCGCGAGCCTTGGCCGTGCCGACGAGCTGGCTCAAGAAGTACGAGCCGCCGAAGTCACCCGAGTAGCCGACTCGCGCGAACGCGGTGGCGAAGCGCGCCCCGTCGGCGGCCACGCGGAGGTCGCAGGCGAGCGCGAGCGACAGGCCGGCGCCGGCGGCCGCACCCCGCACCATGGCGATCGTGGGCTTGGGCATCTCGTGCAGCCAGCGCGAGGCCTCCATGCGCGCGCGCAGCGCCTGCGCCTTGTCTTCGAGCGTGTCGCCCCCGGACTCGCGCCCCTCGGCCATCGCCTTGACGTCGCCGCCGGCGCAGAACCCGCGGCCGCTACCGGTGAGCACCACGACGCCGACCTCGGCGTCGGCGGCCAGCCGGGGCAGCGCCTCGAGCAACGCCTCGAGCATGGCGGGCGAGAGCGCGTTGAGCCGGTCGGGGCGATTGAGCGTGAGCAACGCGACGCCGTCCTTGACGACTTCGAGCACATCCTGGGCCATGGCCTCCTCCGTGTACACGACGGTGATCGAGGCCACATCATAAACGGATAGGCGAGGACACGCGTGCGCTCGAAATTCTGGGTCTGGCTCTTGCTGGCGGCGGCCACGCTGGTCATCGCGTGGAACACGGACATCTTCGTCCCCGTCGAGCACTGGCTCGTGTCGCTGGCCGGCCACCCGGAGATCCGAAATCAGTTCAACGATCCCGATTACGGCCGCGTGGACGCGCTCACCCTGCTCCTGTCGGTCTTCGTGCTGTCCCCGTTCGCCGCCTTGCTGATCATCGCGGCGTTCACGTTCGCGCTCATCATCGCCGCATTGCTGATCGAGCCGGTTCTCAGGACGTTCAGCCTGCCCGACTGGGTGGCGGTGCCGGTGGTGCTGGCCGGTTCGGCGTGCGGCGTGTGGGCGGCCAGTGGCTTCTGGCTGCCGCAGTCACTGCATTTGCTGGGGCTGGTCGTGAAGGCGTGGACGGTGTACTTCGGCCTCGACCGGCCCTACCCGCACTAATATTGAGTTGGGGGGACCCGTTCCGCTTCCCCCAACCCCCCTCTTGGCGTTGCGCGCGACAACGCGAACTGCGTCGCACGCTTGGGGGGGCCCGTTCCGCTTCCCCCCAACCCCCCGTCTTGGCGCTGCGCGCGACAACACGAACTGCTTCGTGCGCATTCCAATCCGGTCTTAAACGGGCGGGGGTGTTGGCTACTTCGGCTTGATCAGGAATTCGGCGCGGCGGTTCCTCACCCAGCAGGCTTCGACGTGCTCCGAGCACTCGGGGCGCTCCTCGCCGAAGCTCACCAGCGAGATCCGATCGGCAGCGATCCCCTGGGAGACGAGGTAGTCGCGGGCGGCGCGCGCTCGGCGTTCGCCGAGGGCGAGGTTGTACTCGGCCGTACCACGCTCGTCGGCGTGGCCTTCGATCAGCACGAGCGTGTCGACGTTGTTTTTCAGGTACTCGACGTTGGCGTCGAGGACCCTGGCGTCGTCCGACCGGATCAGCGCCCGATCGAAGTCGAAATGGACGGCCTTGACCTCGGGGATCGCCACGAAATCGGCGGGCGCCGGCCGCATGGCTGGTGTCGGCGCTGGCTGCTCGACGGCGGGAGGCGGCGCAGCCACCTGAGGCTCCGGGGTCTTCGGCGGTTCGGGAGCCACGGTCATGGGCGCTGGCGGCGGCGGAGCCGGCTGCGGCGCGATGGCGACGGGACGAGTCGGCGTCACCGGCTGTACCCGCTCGAGCACCACGCGGAGCGGCATGTCGGTATTGCGCACCCGGCCGACCATCCGGTCACCGTCGACCTTGAAATCGATCGCGAAGGCCTGGCCACCCAACTCGTGCTTCATCGTGAGACTGGATCCAGAGATGTCGAACTGCACGCGGGCGCCGGTGAGGCCGCCATGGCGCAGCGAGATCGGCACCGACTCCGCGGCATCGGCCCCGTCGAAGATGATACGGCCATATCCGTGCGAGCCACGCTGATAGAGCTCCGCGATGGCGTCCTCGTTGCGCGGGATGTCGACGATCCCGTAACCGATCCACTTCCCCGCCCACTTGCCGGAAACGTCCATGCGGTCCGAGCTCACCGGCGGTGCATTCACCGGGGGCGCGGTCGCCATCGGCCGCTTCGGCGCTCGCGACGAGCAGCCTGTCGCGACGAGCGTGACGGCGATCATCAAGAGTGCGAGTCGTCGCATGCTGCCCTCCTTGGCATCTACGACATTAGCAACAAACCTGCCAGGAAACGGCCAACCTTTTGCGCGATTTCGAGGTGAGACCGGCAACGGCGCGGCGCCGACACGCGACAAGTTGAGCGGTGAGGTGACAAGTCGGCATCGCCCTACTTGCGCGGGGAGCGAGCGCGCGTGGGGGCGTAGGTTTACGTCGGGCGCGTGATCACTCGAACGCGGTGAGCCGCCGCGAGCTGCTCGAGGCCGTCGATGAGTCCTGGCCCCGGGCGCTTCACCTGCCCCGCGGGGATCGCCCAGACGCGTCCAGACTTCACCGCAGCCAGCCGGTCCCAGCCCTCGCGAGTGCCCAGATCGGCGGGCGTCGCGCTGCCTGGCCAGGCGGCGATCACGATCACGTCGGGATCGAAGCGAAGGACGGTGGCGAAATCCAGGCGCGGCCACTCCACGCGGGCGTGGCCGCCGAGGTTCACGCCGCCGGCCTTGGTGATCAGATCATCGACGAAGCTCTGCGGGCCGCCGGTGTAGCCATCGGGCGACAGCTCGAGATAGACGAGCGGGCGGACGCGACGGCGCAGGGTCCGTTCGACCACCGCGGCGATGCGCGCACGACAGCGCGTCAGGTAATCCGCGTTCGCGGCGGCGCTGCCGATGATGGCGGCCAGTCGCGCCATGCCGTGGACGAGGTCGTTCAGCGTGTGCGGCCGCATCACGAACACCGGAACACCACGCGACGCCAGCGCGGGCGCGCTCGTCAACGCGTGCAGCGACGCGGCGACGACGAGGTCGGGCGCGAGCGCGGCCACGGCATCGAGGTCCACGTGCTTGAAGCCGCCGACGCGCGGCACCTGACCGAGCTCCGGCAGGTCCGAGTGCTCCTCGACGCCCACCAGACGATCGAGCGCACCCAGCGCGATCAGGCACTCGGTGCACGCCGGAGCCAGAGAGACGATGCGGCGGGCGCCCCGATCGAGCGCCAGCGGACGCGCGAGATCGTCGACGGTGAAGCGCGCGGTCACTCGAGCGTCGTGAGGTCGGCGAGCGAGCCGAAGATGCGATCGGGCACGACGGGGGCGTCCGCGGGCAGGCCCTGTCGCGAGCGATCGAGCCAGGCCGCGCTCACGCCCACCTGCTTGGCGCCGAGCACGTCCCACACGAGGTGATCGCCCACCATCCACGCATCGCGTGGATGCGCTCCGAGCGTTTCGAGCGCGTGACGATAGACGCGCGCATCCGGCTTGCCGCAGCCGAACTCGCCCTCGATCACCACGACGTCGAAGAAGCGCGCGAGGTCCCAGCGCACGATCTTCTCGCGCTGCATGCCGGCATCACCGTTGGTGACGAGCCCGAGCGCGATACCTCGCGCCCGCAGGCGCTCGAGCGCGGGGAGGGCGTCGGGGAAGAGCGACCACGTGGCGCGTCGGCGGTCGGCGAAGTCGGCCGCCACCCGCGCGGCCAGGCCGTCGCGGAGCCCGCCGCAGCGATCGAGCGCCCCCTCCACGATCTTGCGCCACGCGCCCATCATGTCGGTACGCTCCAGCCGGTGGCGCTCGGGATCGCTCCAGAACAATGTCCCCACGTCGCGGATGGCCGCCCGCAGCGCGTCGGCATCCACACCGGCTGGGGCCGCCACCGTCGCACACGCTTCCGACCAGCAGCGCGCGGCGTCGCCGCTGTAGTCGAGCAGCGTGTCGTCGAGATCGAAGAGGACGACGTTCACACGGGCCATCCTTCGCGCGTATGGCCCATGTTCCAGAACATCCACTCGTAGCGGCTGGTTGTCGTGAAGTGGCGGATCATCTGCCGGCGCTCCTCGGCACCGATCCGGCCGGCGATCTCGTTGGTCGCATCGAGCACCGCCTGGACGACGGCGCCGAACTCGGCGGAGGCGTAGGTGCCGATCCAGCGCGTGTAGAGTGGATCGCGCGAGCCCGCTCGCTCGAGCGCCTTGCCGACCTCCCAGTAGATCCAGTAGCAGGGCAAGAGCGCAGCCACCGCCTCGTGGAACGGCGAGCCGTAGGCGGTTGCGATCAGATAGCTGCAATAGGCCAGGTTCGTCGGCGCCAGCGGCGTCGCCGCCACGTCGGCCTCGGTCAGCCCGAACTCCTTGAAGAACGACTCGTGGAGCGACCGCTCGACCTGCAGCGCCCCCGCCGCGTGCTCGTTGAACATGATGATCCACGCGTCTCGAGGCGCGCGCGCGGCAGCCAGCGAGAGCGCACGCGCGAACTCGCGCAGGTAGAGCGCGTCCTGCACGGCGTAGAACTGGAAGCTCTCACGGGGAAGCGACCCATCGGTGAGCCCGCGCAGGAAGGGATGGCGAAGGATCGCCGCGTAGATCGGCTCGATCCCACGCCACAACTCATCGGTGAAGGCCATGGCCGTATGATACGGCACGGGGAGGACCGACCATGCTGGAGCTGGGACTCAAGGGCAAGGTGGCGATCGTGACGGGAGGCAGCGAAGGGCTCGGCCGAGCGACGGCCGAGCGGTTTGCGCGCGAGGGCGTGAGGGTCGCGATCTGTGCGCGGCGCAAGGACGTGCTGGAGCAGACGGCCGAGGCCATCCGCCGCGCAACCGGCGGCGAGATCCTGGCGCAGCCGGCGGACGTCACCCGCCCCGACGAGGTGGAGGGGTTCGTGCGCGCGGTGGTCGGCCGCTTCGGTGGCGTGGACATCCTCGTCAACAACGCAGGGACCTCGGCCGCGGCCGGTTTCGAGAAGGTGGACGACGCCACCTGGCAGACCGACTTCGACCTGAAGCTGATGGCCGCGGTGCGCTTCTGCCGGCTGGTCATCCCGATCATGAAGCAGCGCGGCGGCGGGCGCATCGTCAACGTGACGACGGTCGGGGGCAAGGCCCCGCGGCCCCAGGCGCTGCCGACCAGCGTGACCCGGGCCGCCGGCATCAACCTCACCAAGTCGCTGGCCCTCGAGTACGCGGCCGACCGCATCCTCGTCAACACGGTGTGCCTTGGCATCGCGAAGAGCGCCCAGCTCGCCCGGCGGGCCAAGGACGGCGACCTCGATGCCCACTGGCGGGAGATGGGCAAGCGCGTGCCGATCGGCCGGCTGGGGGAGCCCGAGGAATTCGCCGATCTGGTCGCCTTCCTCGTGTCCGAGCGGGCCGGCTACATCACCGGGAGCGCGGTGAACTTCGACGGCGGGGCGTCGGCCGTCGTTTAGCGGCGAGGGGTCGAGGGCTTTTCACAACGGCGACGTTGCGGGGTCTTACGGGTCAATGGGTCAACAGCCTTTCGAGACCATCCTGGAAGCTCATCATGCAGAGATATATCGGTACCTCCGCCGGGTCACCTCGCGCGCCGCCGAAGCCGACGACCTTTCCCAGGAAACCTTCCTGCGCGCCTATCGCGCGTATCGGGCCCTGCCGTCGGACGCCAACGTGAGGGCCTGGCTGTTCAC
>WNFT01000055.1_pt1 | contig 63308 bp, 39 predicted proteins | sample 5400191 | NCBI WGS metagenome assembly WNFT01 (sample SAMN13153359, study PRJNA577476) | soil metagenome | isolation source: 80 cm saprolite under Madrone tree | place: USA:California | collected 2016-06-14 | reverse complement strand
CCCGCACTGTAGCCGCTGTCGCCGAAAACGATGCGGCCGGCCGGGTCCCGAAGCTCGGCGGTACATGCCAATTCCGGCACGGCGCCAGGCATCCGGGTGACGGCAAACACAAACCCGTTCCAGAGTGTCTTAGTACGGGTTGGAACCGTCTGGGTTCGGTTGCAGATCAAGTCTTCCCTGGACTGTGCATCGGATGCTACAGCCCAGAGAACGAAGCCGAGGATCAGAAGGCCTTTTTTCATTAAAGCAACGTCCCCCGAAGGATAACCATTGCCACGGAGAAATAGATCACGAGTCCGGTCACGTCCACGAGCGTGGCAACGAACGGGGCAGAGGAAGCGGCAGGGTCGAATCCCAGTCGCCGCAAAATGAAAGGCAGCACTGATCCGACGAGCGTACCCCACAGAACGATTCCGATCAGCGCCAACCCGACTGTTATTGCGACCAGCAGCCAATGAGGACCATAGAGATCCGAGAATGCGGACCAGATTGAAATTCGAAGGAATCCGATGCTGCCAAGAATTCCGCCGAGCGCCAGGCCCGCCATCACCTCGCGGCGAACCACGCGCCACCAGTCGGTAAGGCCCACCTCGCCAAGCGCCAGCGCACGAATAACGAGTGTTGCGGCCTGTGATCCTGAGTTTCCACCGCTGGAAATGATAAGGGGAACGAACAATGCCAATACAACTGCACGCGCGATTTCCCCCTCAAATACTCCCATCGCAGTCGCCGTTAACATCTCTCCAAGGAAGAGCGCAGTGAGCCATCCGGCACGCTTTCGAATCATTCGCCCGAAACCGATGCGCATGTAAGGCTCGTCGAGGGCTTCCGATCCTCCGATACGCTGGATCTCCTTCGTTGCGGCCGCTTCAGCCACATCCAGAACGTCATCGATGGTAACAATTCCAATGAGCATCCCGGACGTGTCGGTCACCGGCAGGGCCGTGCGGTCATATTGACGGAACACGGCGACGGCGGTTTGCTGGTCGTCTGTCGCCTTGAGCGCCACGAAGTGTCTGTCCATGAGATCGCTAACGCGGTTATCCAGTGAGGTCAGCAGGAACTCTCGAATGCGGACATCGTCGATGAGCAGTCCATCCTCATCGACGACATAAACAACGTTCAATGTTTCGCTGTCCCGGCCGTGAATGCGGATGTAGTCCAGCACTTCACGAACGGTCCAGCTCTCGCGTACGCCGATGTAGTGCGGCGTCATGAGCCGGCCGATGGAGTCCTCCGGATAGCCGAGAAGCGTCAGCGCGACCGAGCGTTCCGCCGGTGTGAGCAGCGCAAGCATCTGTCGAGTGACTTCAGCCGGCAACTCCTCCAGGAACATTGTTCGATCGTCGGGCGCCATGTTGTTCAACAATGCCGCCACGTCTTCCTGGGCCATTGCCTTCAGCAAAGTCTCTTGCTGCTCGCGAGACAGATACTGAAAGACCGCTGCAGCGTCCTTGCGGGGAAGGATACGAAAGACGATGACCTCCTCCTCCAGACCAAGCTGCGTGAGAGTGACTGCCAGGTCGTTCGCATGACGATTGCGAACCAGATCCCGCAGCCGTGTATAGTTGCGCGCCTGTATTGCAGCGGCCAGTTCGTCCGCAGGCCGGGCCACGTCACGGATGATGCCAAGTACTTCTTCGCGTTGAGAACCGGTGAGCTGTTGTTCCATTTGTGTAAGTGCCGCCCGCACGACGTCGTGATGATGAACTTCCGGTCCGACCGCCTTGACGGCATCGAGCCAGACGCGATGAATCAAATCCAGGTCGCCGGGCGTTAACGCAGGAGGATGGGCGCCGAGATGATAGGAGTCCGTTCTTCCACTATTACGATGAACAACCAGCCGGAGTTGTTGGTTTTTGGGTTTTTCGGCGCGCTCCCACGCTTCGCCCAGGAGCCGGGCCTGTTCGTCGCACGAGAGAGTCCGGGATTCGCCGACATAAACCTCCGACGAGTTCAGCCGTAAAGCAACCGCAAGTGTTCCGTCGAATACATTTCGTGCCGGGACGATGAGCAGCCGGACAGGCCGGCCATATCGTTCGGTCAGAGCCACAACCTGGGAGAACAAATAGCGCTCCTCCCGTGTCGAGCCGGTCCTTTCCAGCGATTCTTCTTCCTCCCCGAGCAGGCGAATCGTGACGACAACGACGTCTCGATCGCCTGCAGCCTGGAGCGCGGCAACGACGTGGGCGAGAGAGTCCGCGTGATGGACGCCAACCACCACGTTGCCCGGACGGACCTGGACCTGTCCGAGAGAGACATCGGGCGATGTGGAGAGCGCGAATGGCTCTTCTTCGTCCTCAACAGACGACTCGATCCTCTTGCTGCCGGCCATAGACAGTCCCAGACCGCCGATCAGGCTGACTGCGGCAATCGAGGGAATATCGCCGCGAAGCACCATGGCGAGTGCGCTCAGACTTACAACAGCGCCGACAGCTATCAGTCCCACCGGCACCTGGCGACTTCCCACCCGGACGTTAATCGGCGTCGAAAACGGCTGAGGCTCACGGCACGTCGACCGCAGGCGAAGAATGGCCGCGATCTTCAGCAGAAGTGTTGCCGCGATCGCGATTCCATAGGCTCGGCTCAGCCAGCTGACTTGAGCCCCGCTTGCAAAGGTAACGAGCACGGCTGCCGCTGCAGCCATGTTGATGGGGCCGGCTGCGGTAAGCGTGCCTTGCGCCGATAGACGCCGGAGGAGCTGTTCCGTATCCTCCAGAGCCGCATGCGCGGATGGCACCAGCATGAGAAAAGCGGCCACAAGGACCAGGACGATAACCAGGCCATTTGCCACTGCCGGCAGATCCAGATAGTGCGCGAGGCCTGAGAGAGGTGTACTGACCCATAACCCGGCCTGGTCCGCAGGTACCAGGACGAGAAATAAGAAAGAAGAGAACACTGTCAGGACGAAGACCAGAACAACGATGAAAAAACTGGTTCGACGCACCGCCTCGAGCCGTGGTGGGGCAAATTCATTCGCTGCTCGCGCCAGGGTCCCCCCGCCGCCCAGCGCCGGAAGGACGAGGGCGAAGCCGGTCAATAGGTCCAGTACCTCTCTAAAGAAAGATCCGTTGACTCCACTGCCCTGCAGAGGCGCCAAAGCGAGTTCCAGGACAGGAACGTCGTGGCGCACGACGGTCGCCGCGCCCAGCAGGATCACTGCGAGGATCAGGAGGACGCTAACCCAAACGGCTTTTGCGACGGCCGTGGGAGGGAACTGAAGACCGATTCTGGTTCGGGTCCAGAGCAGCCCGACGAGGACAATAGCTCCGACGGTGACCAGTTCCTGGATCGTCAACCGCGCCGTCACGCTCCACTTCGCCATCCAGACCGCGCCAAAGCTCACGGCGTACTGGCCGCACAGCGCGCAGGCCAGAGCCACGAGAAGAAGCCGTTCCGTCAGTACGGCGGCTGTTGCTATGTTTGCCACACGCGGGCCGAAAACGCGTTCCGTGCGGCCAATCAACCCCCCCGGTACGAAAAAAGCCCAGCTTTCAATGTCGATGGCCCGGACGAACGCGCTTAGCGCGCAGGCTACAAGCACGAACCACGGCGCAGATTCTCCGATGCCGGATCGCGCAACTCCGATCACGAAGAAGGCAGCGATACCCAACTCTGCAAGGGCAAGTGCCGTCGCCCTGGAAACCGACATAAACGACAACAGCGCAGTCGTGGATAAAACGACTCGTACCTGTCGATTCGGTATCAGAGGTGGAGCTGCGGAACTCATGTCTTCATGAAAACACAGAGTCCAGGCGCCGCCAAGTGTCAAATCCGCGACTGAGAAATGCGCGTCGTCAGAGGCACCTGAGCGATGATTTTCAAGCCGTAGGCTTCGAGGGCGACGAGTTTGCGGGGGTGGTTCGTGAGGATTCGCATCGAGTGGATTTTAAGGGCTGACAGGATCTGGGCGCCGATGCCGTATTCCCGCTGCTCGCCGCGGAGGCCGATGGTCTCATTGGAATCACCCCCCTGTTTGCCGTGGTATTCCAGCAAGGCAGAGGCCGCCCGGGAGCGGCCCATTTCGTGCAGATAAAGAAGAACGCCGCGGCCCTCCCTTGCAATCGTCTCCATGGCGCCGTCCATTTGTTCGTGGCAGTGACAGGCGCGCGACCCGAACACGTGTCCCGTCAGGCAATGCGTCTGTACGCGGACCAGGATGTCTTCGCCGTTTTCGATGTTGCCGCACACCAGGGCGATGTGGCTTTCCTGGTCGAGGATGCTCTCGAAAGCGATCATGCGGAAGTCGCCGTGGCGTGTGGGAAGGGTGGTCTCTCCCACCTTGTGGACAAACCGCTCCGTCCGCAGGCGATAGCGGATGAGATCTGCCACGGTGATGATTTTCAGATTGCGCTGCCCTGCAAACTCGATGAGATCGGGCACACGGGCCATCGTGCCGTCTTCTTTCATGATCTCGCAGATGACGCCGGCGGGGGTCAGGCCCGCGATTCCCGCGAGATCCACCGAAGCCTCCGTTTGACCCGCGCGAACGAGCACGCCACCGTCACGCGCTCGAAGCGGGAAGATGTGGCCCGGCCGCGCGAGATCGGCGGCCCTGGTTTTCGGATCGATGGCAGTCAGGATCGTTTGTGCCCGGTCGAATGCGGAAATCCCCGTAGAGACATTGCGCCGGGCTTCGATCGATACACAGAAGGCTGTTCCATATGGCGACGTGTTGCTGTGATCAGAAACCATCAGTGGAATATGCAGCTCGTCGAGACGCTGGCCGGTCATGGCGAGGCAGATGAGGCCGCGCCCGAATGTGGCCATGAAGTTGATCGCCTCAGGCGTCACCTTCTCGGCCGCGACCATGAGGTCGCCCTCGTTTTCGCGGTCCTCATCGTCCACGATGATGACCATCCGGCCTTCCTGGATCTCGGCAATGGCTTCTTCAATCGTTGCGAATTGCATATATTTCACGAAGCCAGAAGCCAGGAGCCAGGAGCCAGAATGGTATTAAGCTACGCATCTAGATTCTTCCTCCTTCTGGCTTCTGGCTTCCCCTCTTTTGACAAATACGGCGTAATGAGATTTTCCACATATTTTGCCAAAACATCGAACTCGATGTTTACGGGGACGCCCGCTTTGGCGGCCTTGAGGTTTGTATTCTCGAATGTGTGCGGAATTATTGCGACTGAAAAAGCGTTGGAACGCTTGAGAGCCGCGATTGTCAAGCTGATGCCATCCACGGCGATCGAGCCTTTCTCCACGATATAACGCGAGCCGGCCTCAGGATATTCCACTTCGAGTTCCCAGGCGTCGCCCTGGCGGTCGAATTGGCGGATGTGACCGACGCCGTCCACGTGGCCCTGCACGATGTGTCCGCCGAACCGCGAATCGCCCCGCATCGGGCGTTCGAGATTCACGATGGCGCCTTTGCGAAGATTTCCGAGGCTCGTTCGATCGAGCGTTTCGCGCGACATGTCAGCGGAGAAGGTCGTTTGATCACTGGACCGCGCCGTCAGGCAAACGCCGTTCACGGCAATACTTGATCCGGCCCGGAGATCGCTCATGACGTCCCGGCCCCGCACCCGAATCGTGCGGAACTCCTCGGTATCGCTGATCTCGATGACCTCACCAATTTCTTCAATGATCCCTGTGAACATACGCGGTCAGCATGACGTCCGGCCCCGCCGTCTGGATCGTCCAGCCTTCCAGAGCGATCGCCTCGGATAACTTGTCCATGCCTTCACCGCCAATCGCGGGAATTTCACGGCCACCGAGGATTTTGGGCGCCACGAAGACCACTAGTTTATCAATGATTCCGGCTCGGAGGGCGTTGAAAGCCAGGTCTGGCCCGCATTCCAGAAGAAAACTTTGGATTTCTCGGCTGTAGAGCTCCCTGACAAGCGCCTCGAGGCTGTCACGGAAGAGCAGGCCGCCGTCGAAATCCTGTATGCGATTGCGGCGATCCAGGACAATTCGGAGAAGCGGCCGCCGGCGTGGGAGACCGCTGCGGTCCGTGAGCTGGGGTTTGTCGGCAAGGAACGTACCGCTGCCGGTTATAACGGCGTCGCACCGGTGCCGGAGCCGGTGAACGGCGGCGCGGGACTCCTCGGAAGTGATCCATCGGGATTCGCCCTTGCGTGTGGCGATCTTTCCGTCGAGGGTCATCGCGAGCTTGAGAATTCCGAATGGCTGATTTCCGGTCTTGTAAGTAATGAACGCTTCGTTGAGACGCCGTGCTTCCTCTTCGAGGATTCCGGACTCGACCTGAATGCCGGCCTCACGCAGCATTTTGAGCCCGGCGCCGTTCACCTCCGGATTGGGATCTTGCATGGCCGTGACGACCCGTGCGACTCCCGCCCCGATCAGGGCTTTCACGCAGGGCGGCGTCCGGCCCTGATGCGAACACGGTTCGAGCGATGTGTAAACCGTCGCTCCCCGCGCATCCTGTTCGGCCTCGCCTAATGCAAGAACCTCCGCATGGTACAGGCCATCGTAGGTGTAGAAACCTTCACCAATGATTTCCCCGTTTTTGACGACTACCGCCCCGACCATCGCGCCTGGACTCGTGAGTCCCGCTCCCTGCTCAGCGAGCTCCAGCGTCCGGCGGATATAGGTTATGTCGTCCATGTTATGACGAGGAGAAACAGGTAAGGGTGTTCCCCTCCTGGGACAGGAGGGGTGGACGCGCCATCAAAAAAAATGCCGCGAAGCCTCCTTTGAAGGCGCGGCCGGGGTGGTCAGTCGTGAAACATCAGTCGTGAAACATTCTCCCGAACTGACCACCCCGTCTGCGCGTTCAAAGGTGGCTTCGCGAAATTTTCTTAATCGCGCAGCCTCCCCTCCTGTTCCAGGAGGGGAACACCCTCGCCTCATCATCTTGTCAAACTTGTTGTTCTTCTTCATGCAGCGAACAAGGATTCCACGAAATCGTCGGCGGAGAATTCAATGAGGTCGTCGAGTTTTTCGCCGACGCCGACGAAGCGAATGGGAATCTTCAGGTCTTTGGCGATAGCCGTGACGACGCCACCCTTCGCGGTCCCATCGAGTTTCGTCAGGACCAGTCCGGTAACACCGGCGCTCCTGGTGAACTCGCGGGCTTGCTGGAGCCCGTTCTGACCGGTGGTTGCATCCAGCACGAGCAATACCTCGTGAGGCGCGCCGGGTATTTCCCGTTTCGCGATGCGCGTCATCTTTTCCAGCTCCGCCATCAGGTTATTTTTCGTGTGCAGCCTGCCGGCCGTATCCACGATCACATAATCGATTTTGCGAGCCCTTGCGGATTGCAGTGCATCGAATAGTACCGCCGACGGGTCTGCGCCTGCCTTCTGCTTGATGAGCGGCACATCGGCGCGAGTCGCCCAGATTTCGAGTTGCTCAACGGCAGCCGCGCGGAACGTGTCGGCGGCGCACAGCATCACACTCTTCCCATCCCGCTTGAACCGTTGCGCGAGCTTGCCTATGGTAGTCGTCTTACCCACGCCATTCACGCCGACCATCAGGATCACGAACGGATTGCCTTCGGCCACCTCGGTGGGTGGCGTGTAATTGACCTTGAGGATCTTCCGCAGTTCTTCCTTGATTGCGTCCCGGAGCTGCCTGGGATCCTGGAGTGTCCTGCGCGAGACCTGGTCGCGAATCGATTTCAGGATATCGTTGGTGGTTGTTACGCCGATGTCCGCACCGATCATGATCGCTTCCAACTCCTCGAGCATGCCGGCATTGATTTCTTTCTCGCCCTGAACCAGATCCTGGATCTGCTCGGTAAAGTTCTCCTTCGTCTGCTTGACGGCTTCCTTGATCTTCTCGAATACGGTGGGTTCCCGCTTGGGCGTCCCGAATAGGGTGATGAATTCCATTATGTTGTGTTGAGAAATGGTATCGTAGCCGCGGATTTCACGGATTTCACGGATTACGCGGATGGCGCGCATCAACGGTTTTTAATCGCGCGCCATCCGCGTAATCCGTGAAATCCGCGGCTACGATACCATTCTTATTCCTCTCTCAGTTTTCTCTCCATCAGGTCGTCGATCGCGGCCCGAGGGTTCAGGCCCTCATAAAGGACCGAATACATTTTCTCAGCGATTGGCATTTCCACTTCGAGCTTTCGAGCAAGGGCAACGGTAGCCTTCGCCGTCTTCACGCCCTCAGCGACCATACGCATGTTCGAAACGATTTCGTCGATATTTTTGCCTTGCCCGAGGGCGATCCCGACCCGGTGATTCCGGCTGAGGCTTCCATAGCACGTGAGAACCAGATCGCCTAGTCCGGCCAGTCCCGCCAGCGTCTCACGGCGCCCGCCGCAGGCTTCCACGAGCCGCATGATCTCGGCGAGACCGCGGGTAATCAGCGCCGCAGCCGGGTTGGAGCCGAGGCCCAGACCTTCCGCCACGCCGGCGGCAATCGCGATGATGTTTTTTACGGCGGCGCCGATCTCCACTCCAATCAAATCCGAATTGGTGTACAGCCGAAATCGCGGCGCCGACAATTCTTTCTGGAGGAAGAGGCGCAACCTCTCGTCCGGCGACGCGACAACCAGAGCAGTGGGCTCGCCTCGCGCAACCTCCGGTGCAAACGTCGGTCCGGAGATCGCAGCGACCTGCGGCATGAACGCTGGCTTCAACACATCCACCACGACTTCAGACATTCGCATCAGCGTGTCGTTTTCGATGCCTTTCGCGGCGCTCACGAAGTGCATCTCGGCATCGAGCAGCGGCATCATCTGTGAAACGACGGGCCTGTACACGTGCGACGGCACGGCGATGATCACGATCCTCGCTCCCTGTAGGACCTCTTTCATCGTATTGCTCACGTGCACCGACTCCGGAACGCGGGCCGACGGCAGGTAGATCGGGTTCTCCCGCGTTGCCAGAATCGTCTCGACGAGGTACGACTCGTACGCCCAAAGCCGTACTTCACGCTCGGCGCGCGCCATCGTGATCGCGAGGGCGGTACCCCAGCCACCGGCGCCGATAATTGCGATCGGGAAACTCATAGGGGTTGCAACTGTAGCGGCGGTCTATGACCGCCGTGGGCGCTCATAGAGCGCCCCTACAGTAAATATTCTCTCAATTTTTCGTATACGGCGCCTGTTGGTTTCAGGCTGCTTTTGAAGAGGAAGATGCGGTCCACCAGGAACGAACCGAACTCGTATTCGTTATATTCGGATGCCGCGGCGACCAGCGAAGAGTCCATGCGAGTATCACGAGCACGGGCCAGCGTGATATGCGCCCGAAACTTGCGCCTTTCTTTCTCGAAACCGAGGCGCTCCATCCGCGTATCCAACCGTTCGGCAAGCCCTTCCATCGTAGGCGCCTCCATGCCGGCCCAGAAGATTCGTGGGGATCGCGTTCCCGGGAAGAATCCGACGCCCTGAACTCTGACCGTGAACGGCTTCCAGGCCAGGCCGCCGAGCACCTCGTGGATATCGTCAATGCGCTTCTCCCGCACCTCACCGATAAATTTCAGCGTGATGTGGATCGATTCCGGGGCAACCCATCGCGCTGTATCGGAAACGGGCCGTAGCGCGCGCTGCACGTCGCCGAGCGCCTTTCGGACTTCCTTCGATAGATCAGCTGCGATAAAGATGCGCATTCACACTCTCATGAGCTCGCGCCGCACCATGTCCAGAGCGGCCTGCGAAGCTTGCCAGCGGACCCGTTCCCTGTCCCCGGGATAAAGAAATTGCCGGTGTTCGGTTCCACCGGGAGTGGCTACGGCGATGTGCACCGTACCGACGGGCTTTTCGGCCGAACCGCCGGTTGGGCCGGCAATGCCCGTAACTCCCACACCGACCGTCGTGCCCGCACGCGCGCGAATACCTTCGGCCAGACCACGTGCTACTTCGGCACTGACCGCTCCCTGCATTTCGATGAGGAGCGGCGGAATACCGGTCAATTCCATCTTTGATTCGTTGGTGTAACAAACAACACCGGACATGAAGTAGCGCGAGCTGCCCGGCACACTCGTGAGACGCTGGGCGACCATGCCGCCGGTGCATGATTCGGCGACGGAGATCGTTGCACCTTTCATGACGAGATACATGCCCACGACTTCCTCGAGAGATTCTTCCGACCGCGCAAAAATGAATTCGTCCAGCTCATGATCGATCAGATCGCCAAGCTCATGCACCAGCTTTTCGGCTTCCTCCTTGTTTTTGCCGCGAGCGGTCAGGCGCACGTCAACCTGGCCCGGCTTGGCGAGAAGTGTCGTCTCGATGTTTTTGTACCTGGTATAGATAGGTGCGATCCGCGCGTCGAGCGTGGATTCCGGGAGGCATGCGGTTCGAAAAACGGACCGCGCGAGCGCAACGCCTCCGGCCATCTCGTGCAGCCGAGGGAGGCAGGAAGCCTCGAACATCGGCTTGAGCTCCGAAGGAGGTCCCGGGAGCAGGATGACGTGATTTCGCTCATTTGAAATCCACAACCCAGGGGCTGTGCCTTGGTTGTTTTCCAGGATGTCCGCACCGGTCGGTACCAGCGCCTGGCGGGCGTTGTTGGCCGGCATCTCCACACCGCGCGCTTTGAATCGGCGCTGGAGCCGGGCGACGATTTCGTCGTTGAGCACCAGTTGGCGCTGCAACACGCGCGCGACGACCTTCCTGGTGACATCGTCCTCGGTGGGCCCGAGTCCACCGATCGTAATAAGGATCGGTGTGCGGTCCAGCGATCCGCGAACGGCGTGTTCGAGGTAACTTTCGTCGTCTCCGACGATCGTCTTCATCACCACGGGAATTCCGATGCTGTTGAGCTGCTCCGTGAGATAGAGCGAGTTCGTATCTCTGAAGCGCGGCGTCAGAAGTTCCGAACCGATAGCGATGATTTCTGCGGACAGCATGATTATGGCAACGGTTTTCCCATGATGCCGAGGCGGACACGATAGAGCGATCCCGAGTCCACCACCATCAGGTTTTCGTGCATATCGAAAGCCAGTCCTACCAGGCTGAGCCCTGCTACGAACAACTCGGGGTTCTTCGGATCGCGGAGCCGGAAAATGCCCCGGCGCCCGCGGTACGAAGCGACCGCATACAGACTTCCCTCGATATCGAATGCAAGACCCTGTGGCCGGCCGAGACCGGTGAAGAACCGATCGACCTGGCCGCTGGGGGAGATTCGATAGATCGAGTCGAAGCTCGATGTTGTGGGACCCGTGACGTACAAGTAATCGTCGAACCCGAACGCAAGGTGATAAGCTGCCATGCTCGGCTCGAGCGTGGCGAATACGAAAATTTCTTTGCTGGCGCTGATCTTGAAAATACTGCCGCTGCGGTCGCCGACATAAAGGTTGCCATCGCGATCGAACGCCATTCCCGTCGCGATACCCATGCCTTCGGTGAACAGTTCGGTGTGGCCTGCCGAATTGACCTTGTAAATATTTCCCTCGAAACGGCTCGAAACAAACAACTCGCCCGTCAGGCTGAACGTCAGACCCGTGGCGTTCATGATGTCGGTCACAAACGGTGTGACGGCGCCCTTCGAAGTCACCTTATATATCGAGACCGGAGTTTTCTGCCCGCGGCGCCCGCTGTAGGTGGCATAGATGTTGCCTTCGGTGTCGATTGCAGGATTTGCGACCGGATGGAGATTCGAGGCCAGCTTTTTCCCAACTTCGTAGGGAAACGGACGGCTTGTGCGGCCATTCGTGGAGACAATCAGATCGGACGTTCCCGTTTCCGCGGACGATTCCGGCACTTTCGCGATGATGTGGTCGTTCGACGCCATCGTCACCTGGGCGTTGAAATCGCCGAAACGAACTTCCGGCTGCGAAGTTCCGGCAAGTTCCAGGCCGGAGTATTCGATGATCACCTCGCCGCCGGGAAGCGCAGCCTTGGGCATGACGTTCTTGATGGTGATGTCTTTCACTTACTGAATCCGTATCGAATCAACGCCAGCACGAGCATCGCATAAAGTCCTGCACCGACATCGTCTGCAACCACACCAAGTCCGCCCCTGAGTCTTTCGAGCCGTCGGACCGGAAAGGGCTTCAGGATGTCGAACAAGCGAAAGAGCCCAAATCCTATCGCGATATACAGTGCCGAAAGATGAAACCTTCCGGCCGCCGGAGCGAACGTGATCATCTGTCCCACAACTTCGTCGATCACGATGTGCTGAGAATCATGTCCGTAAAGGTGCTCGACCCGAGACGATGCCCAAATGCCAACAACGAGGAGCAAAATTATAGCATGCGGATAATACGCGCCCGCGCCCAGCCCTTCAATGATGAGATACAACAAGACGCCAACCAGCGAACCTGCCGTGCCGGGCGCTTTCGGCGCGAAACCCGCGCCAACAGCGGTTGCGACGGCAATTGCCAGCCGGTCGGCAACGGTGAGACCTTCAGTCTTCGTCTTCACGATTTCCATCGGATGTGTGGACTTCTTCCGGAGGTGTTTCCTTCGTGGGTATTCGGATTTTTTCGCCTGCCCACTCGCCGAGATCAATCAGTTTGCAGCGCTCGCTGCAAAACGGCCGATAGGGGTTGTTTTCGTATTGGGTCTCCTTTTTACAAGTTGGGCACTTCATAGGTATTTTTGACTGTAGCGGCGGTCTATGACCGCCGACAGTGCAGCAACTTGCCGGAGCGTCGGCGGTCATAGACCGCCGCTACAGTATTCTTCCGATTAAATCGTATTCCAGACTATCCGTAATCTCGACCTTGTAAAACTCGCCCGTGACAGGTTCAATGTCGCCGGTGTCGTTAATGAGAACGTGGCCGTCGATTTCAGGCGCCTGAGTTTCCATACGGCCCTGGAGGAGGAGGTCCGATTCATCCGAACGGCCCTCCAGTAGAACCTCCACCGTACGTCCGATCATCGAACGGAGTTTCTTCGTTGAGAGCTTCGCCTGCTGCTTCATGAGTTGATTGCGTCTTCGCGCAGCCACGCGCCGCAGGATTTTGCTGTCGAGGTCGAAGGCGCCGGTGCCATCCTCGTCGGAGTAGAGAAAGACGCCGACGTTATCGAACTGAACATTGTTGACGAACGTGAGCACTTCGTCGAAGTCGCCTTCGGTTTCACCCGGGAAACCTACAATAAAGGATGTGCGCAGGCCCGCGCCCGGCATCAATCTGCGTATCGCGTCGATCTGCCGCTCGAACATGCTGCGATTACCGCCGCGCCGCATGCGATCGAGAACATTCCGGCTCGCGTGCTGGTAGGGAATGTCGAAGTACTTGCACAGGCGGTCCTCTTCGGCGACCAGCCGGACAAGGTCGTCGGAAACCATGTTGGGATAGCAGTAAAGGAAACGGACCCACTGCAAGCCGTCGATCCTCACGAGTTCACGCAACAGTGTCGTAATTCCATCGGAAAGTCCGATGTCTCTTCCGTATGCCATCGTGTCCTGGGAAACGATGACGAGCTCACGGACTCCCTGTTCGGCCAGCCGTCTCGATTCGGCAACAAGATCGGGGACGCTGCGGCTCCTGAACCGGCCGCGGAATCCCGGAATCGCGCAGAACGAGCAAACGTGGTCGCAGCCCTCGGAGATCTTGAGGTAGGCCATGTATGAGGGCGTTGTGAGGATTCGCGGAATCGTCGGGACTTCCTTCGACGTGTACAACGCGTCAATCGACACGTCCGGAACGGCGGCTGACGAGTCCAATTGCACGGCCTCGAGCACCCGTCCCAGCTCGTCGGGACCAAAGATGAAATCGATCTCCGGAATTTCCTTCTGGATTTCCGCGCGGTAGCGTTCCGCCAGGCAACCTGCAACCACGAGCTTCTTGCAGTTGCCCTGCGTTTTCAGTTCCGCCATCTCGAGAATCGTATCGATCGATTCCTTCTTGGCGCTGTCGATAAACCCGCACGTGTTGACGACGATGATGTCGGCATCCTCTTTGTGCGGAGTAATCGAGTACCCCTGGCCGGCGAGCGTACCGAGCATGACTTCGCTGTCGACAAGGTTCTTGGGGCAGCCCAGACTGACAAACCCCACCTTCGGCATTTTCTTTTCGGACATTATTGTTTTGGATTATTGGCGCGAGGGTCGTTCCGACACACGCCGTAGATCGCCCTCCAATACCTCGATCCCACGATCGAGCAACGAGCGTATCGCGAGAAGCCCTTCTTTCTGCGCATTTACCAGATGTTCGGCTGTCCGGCGCGGAAACAGGCCAAGGAACCTGTCCGTGACGGTATTTCGCCAATCCCACATCTGATCGGAGAATCTAGTTTCCTGCTCTCTTGCTTCTTCGGCCATAGTGTTCTCCTTCTTAATCATTGTAACAAGAAACCCGGGTGAGGAGGATTATCAGCCGCGGATTACGCGAATTACGCGGATGGGCGCGCTCTCACAGTGTATTCTCGATTGTATGAAGATTAGCGCGCCCATCCGCGCAATTCGCGTAATCCGCGGCTGATACAAAACGGGTTCACGGCATTCTCCCTGCCTTTCGCGCTCGTCGTACCCGAAAGGGGTACCTTTGTGGATTTGGCAATAAGAACACGAGCGCCACCAGCCAGAAGCTGAAGAAAAGCCCGATCAACAGCAGAAGAACGCTTCCAAGACGGAGATAAAGGATGCTGGAAACGATCGCAAGTCCCACGCCCGAGATTGTCATCACGACACGCCGGAACAGGTGCGAAAGGAACTTCTCCAGGCCATCGACGTCCGCCGGATGAATGCGAATACGAACCTGGTCCCGGCCGGCCCGGGCGAAGAAGGACTCCATATCCTTGAGCAGTGTGTAGACTGCCGTGCCCTCCTTTACGACGCGATCCTTGAGCGTGGGCCAGCCGGCCGGACCGAGGGAACGCTCGAGAATGTTTTTGTAGATCGGGATTGCCGTGCTCATGCTGTTGAAGCGCGGGTCGTACGCGAGCCCGATACCTTCGAGCAATCCGCCCGTGCGAAGGATGTAAACCGCGTTCGAGGGGAGCCGTAACGGAAATCGATAAAACGTGCTGAGGATATGGATCGAGATTTCCTGAATCTGCCGCTGCGTGAGACTCCTGTCGAGGTGAATCGAGATGATCGCCTGCGCGGCTTCTTTGACCATCGTCGGGCTGACGTCGGGCTCGATCAGATCGAGCTTGTAGGCGACATCGATCAGGTCGTCCACATTGCCGCGCACGGCGGCGATGATCAGGCGAACGAGGTCCTGCTTGAATTCTGGCGTAATTTCCACGACAACCCCGTAATCGAGAAGAACGATTCGGGCATCCGGCCGGATCAGGATGTTGCCGGGGTGAGGGTCGGCATGGAAGAACCCGTGAACCAGGAGTTGCTCGCCATAAAACTCGATGAGATTCTCGATCATCTTGCGCGTGTCGATGTTGTGCCGGACGATCTCGTCGACTTCTGTGACACGGAAGCCTTCGAAGAACTGCATCACCAGAACGCGCGTGGTGGTGACCTCACGATAAACCTTCGGGATGATGACGAAGTCACTGCCGCGATAGTTGTCGCCGAAACGTTCGACATTGTCCGCCTCGTGGTGGAAGTCCATCTCTTCGAGGATCACTCGCGAGAATTCTTCGATCACCGCGCGGGTTGCCCGAATCGTGTGGTGATCGATGAATTGCTCGATGACAAAAAGAAGGTTTTGAACGATGCGGATGTCCGTGGCGACCAGCTCTTCGACGCCGGGACGAAGAACCTTGACGATCACGTCTTCGCCGCGATACCGGGCACGATGCACCTGTCCGAGCGAAGCCGCAGCCAGCGGTTCTTCCTGAAAGTCCTCGAACACACTTTCGAGAGGGCGTTTCAATTCATCGTGGATGCGTCGTCGAAGCTGGCTGGTGGGAAAGGGCGGAACACGATCGTGCAGCTTGGCGAGTTCTTCCAGGTAGATGGGCGGAACGATGTCGGCCCTAATGCCCAGAGGCTGTGCCAGTTTGATGAAGCTCGGTCCGAGCGAAGCGATGCGCTCTGTCAGTTTGCGAGCCCGCTCACGGTGGGCTTCGTCGGACAGGAACCGCGGAGGCCCCGCCAGGATCCATCGGCGGCGGTCCCGCAGGAACCCCAGCAGAAAAGGCACAAGCCGAAACCATACGACGAAGATTCGAAGGATCATGAGTGTACCGGGGGACTGGGGATCCTGGCCGCGAATGACGCGAATGACGCGAACGGGCGCTCAAAAGAATCTGATTGATGCGCCCGTTCGCGTCATTCGCGTCATTCGCGGCCAGGATCCCAGTTTCCTACAGCTTCAACTCCCGGATGGTTTCTTCAAGGATTTGAAATTCCGACGACGTGACGGGAAGCCGTCCGTATTTCGATTTTTCAAAAACTTCGAGAGCTCTTGTGAGGATAGACCGGCGGTCGCGATCCGGCAACCCGAAGATCCATTCGCGCCACGTTTGGCCGGGCCGCCGCTTTTCGAGCCGGCCCGCCGCTAGCCGTGCAGCTCGATAGAACAACTGCTCAACGACATCCTCATTTACCGTGCCGCCGACCCTGCGCAGCCGCCAGATCCGAAACCGGGTTTTCAGCGCCCTCCGATTCCTGTAGGCCCCGTACCCGATGAAGATCGCTGCAACGACACTCCAGAACCAGATGGTCTCGAACAGCTCCCGGCTCATCTTGGCAAAGCGATCCGACAACATCTGGCCGCGCGCTACCCACCGGTCCGATTTGTTGCGAAGGTCCGTTTGGATGTTCTGTACGCTTTCCTGCGCACTGTGGAACAACTGAAGCTGCGCGCCGGAATCATAAATAATGATGTAGGAATTCCAGTACAGCTCCATCGCATCGACGTATTGCAACATCTGCGTCGCCAGGTTCAGTTCTCTATGGTTCGGATCCGGCGGCGTTGGATCGAACTCCATCCATCCCATGCCGGCCTCGTAGACTTCAACCCAGGTGTGGGCATCCGATTGGCGGATGATGTAATCACCACCTACTGGGTTGTATTCGCCCATGAGGAAGCCGTTGATGAGACGAGTCGGGATTCCCGCTGCTCGCAGCAGGATTGCCATCGATGATGCGAAGTACTCGCAGTGTCCGGCCTTTGCATCGAACAGAAAAGTGCTGATCGGCTGCGGACCGGGCTTCCAAGTCAGCTTCAACGTGTACTTGTAATTCCGCTTGAGGTAGCTTTCGATGAGCGATGCCTTATCCATCGTCGACTTTCCGCGCGCAGTGATGTCTGTGGCAAGCTGCTGAATTCGCGGATCGATGTCGTGCGGCAGCTGAAGGTACCGGGCGCCGATCTCCGGCGGAAGCCGTTCTTCCTGTTGAGCAGCCAGAAATCGTCTTCGATTCGGGATTTCCGACCGCACTACATATTGCACGCGCCGGAGCGTTTGAAGTCTCATGTAGATCGAATCGTCGGCATCCGTCTCCAGGCCCGGCAAGCGGCCCGCAACGGCACGGACCTGATGCGGTCCGAACAGTGTTGTCGTGGCGAGCGGCTCGAGAAGGATTTCATATCGCACAAGATCGCCGGTTTGTTCAATCGGCCGAAGCCAGTATTGTTGGTCGGGCGACTGTTCAACGGAGAAGCGACTGCGCTTGGTCTTATACCAGTTGTGGCCATCGAACCGGTCGAGCGAAATACCACGCCATTTCAAGACGCCGAACGGGGTTCCACTGAGCTGTCGCGCGTGCATTACAACAGCCGAACTGAGCTTCACCTCACCAATCTCGCCCAGTTGGACGTTATCGGTGAATCCGGACAATAGCAGCGATGGCACCTGGGCACGGCTGAAGTAACCGGTGCCAACTCGCGGAATCAAGAAGAACAGACCCACCCCGGTAAGGATGATCCATACCGTCGCCCACAGGCTCATGCCTCCCAGCGGCACGGCAACTTCCTCCATCTCGGTTTCGGACTTTCGCTCGGACCTGTACATGTCGAAGCTCATCAGCGTAGAGATGAGCGCGACGAGGAAAAGGAAGAGCGTCGCCACGAAGGACATATCGATGGTCAACGACGATGCTGCCAGGATCTGCAGAAACGAAAGGATGATCAGGTACAAGTAATCTTTGTCCGATTTCTGCTGAAAGAGCTTTGCCAGCTCGAGGAAGAGCACCAGGTGAATGGACGCCGGGATGAACGAGCGCGACAGAATCAGCATGTCGAAAACAAAGAACACGATGTAGACGCACGACACCAGAAACGCGCCCCTGCCAGCAAGCAGCGGCGGCAGTGCCTTCACAGTTCGATACACACTGATTGCAAGGCCAACCGTGAAAAGGACGATGGACGGGCCATCCAGTCTTCCGGTGAGCGCCAGCGCTATGAATGCGCTGATGATCAATGCATGACAAGAAACCTGGAAATACCTTTTCATCCGTTTCTTAATGAGATTCGCAACCCGGCTTCGGGGGCATCGGGCGGTTCGGCCGCAGCGGACATATTTACCAAAGCAAGGTAGTGCAGGATCGATTCGAGTAACGCTTCCGACGTTCCGTATCCGGTCTTCCAGTCATCGGACACGAGCGCCACTTCAACATCGTCGTTGATCAGGTGATATGCCAGGGAGGCCGTGTGCGAGACCAGGCGCTCGAACTCCTCCGTATCGCCGGGGCGCCCGAATCGATCGAAAGCAAGCACAATGCGCCGGTTCTCTTCAGCTGCATATTCGCGGGTTTTCAGAACGGCGGCTTTGGCCGAGGCCTTCCAATGGACGTGCCGGGCACTGTCCGCCGGCAGGTAATCGCGAATGGTGTACAAATCGTAGCCAAACCCGCGCTCGAATCGTTGATTCTCACCCTGGATGTCCAGAACCGAAAAATTGATCCGCTCCTGCGGAAGGATTGCCGGGTAGCAGATGCACTCCGCTTCGACCCGATACTTTTTGTCTTTCACGAAAAACCCGAAGGGATAACGTGACGCCGACTTGATCTGGTTCACCAAGTACCGACCGCGCCTGTTGAGTATCGCCTGCCCGGCCTGGGTGACGTGCCGCTGCGCCCGCACCACAGGTATATAGAAGCTGGAGAATCGAAAGGCATTTTCTTCTGGCGGTTCGAAGTTCAGCGAGAAGCTCGGAAAAACTTTCTTTTCGTTGTGGACTTGAATGGAAATCGGAAAGGGTTCGCCTGCGAAACAGTTGGATGGAATTCGAATGTCGAGGCGAAGGTTTCCGAAATTCAGACCGGAGAGAAAACCCGAAAGGAGAAGCACGGCCAGCAGCGCCGACAGCACCATATACAAGAGGTTGTTGCTTGTGTTGATGGCAGCGAAGATAACAACGGACACCGCTGCGAAATAGATCCAGCCCTCGCGTGTGATGTGGTAGCGCGAGATGAAGGGAAGCCAGTCCCAATCCACGCTTGCAGCAAGCCGCGGCACGAAGCGGAAACCAACCCACAGCGCAATGCTCAGGGCGATCAGTGCGGAAATGCCTGCGGCGAGAACTCGCCCGTCGCGGCCCATACTCGAGGAATACAGCGCGGCCATCAGGGCGATCCCAAGCAGGCCGATCGCCGTGGTGAAGGTTTTCACCATCGTGGTGTGTCGTTGGTCGCGGAGAAGTTTATCCCTCAGCCAGGAAAGCATGGAGGGCCTCAAGCCGGAACTGTAGTCTGGTCGACAATCTCTTCCAGCACGGCTCGAGCGCACGCAGCCGAACGGGCGCCGGAACGAACCATCACGAGCCGGTGCTCGAACACGGGATACAAAAGCCTTTTGATGTCGTCCGGAATGACGAAGCTTCGGCCTTCGACTATGGCCAGCGCCTGCGTCGCCCGGAAGAGCGCTGCGGTCCCGCGCGGGCTGATGCCGAGCTCGATTTCCTGGTGTTCCCGGGTTCGATTAACTATGTGGATCATGTAATCGACGATCGCCTCGTCGATGTGTACCTTCCGGCTTTCATCCTGAAGGAAGAGAACCTCGTCGGGCGTCAAGACCGAGGGCACGGTGTACTGACTGTGGCCGTTTGTAAAGCGCTTGAGGATTTCTTTCTCGGCCGCCGCGTCGGGATAGCCGACTTCAATCCGCATCAGGAATCGATCGAGTTGCGATTCCGGCAAGGGATATGTCCCATGATGTTCAACCGGATTCTGTGTGGCCACGACCATGAAGGGACGGGGAAGCGGGTAGGTCGCATTTTCGATCGTGACCTGGGTTTCATTCATTGCCTCGAGCAGCGCGCTCTGTGTTTTCGGCGTCGTGCGATTGATCTCATCCGCCAGGATGATATTTGCAAAGATCGGTCCCTCTTTGAACTCAAACTCATTCAGCTTCGGGTTATAGACCGAAACGCCGAGCACATCGGAGGGCAACAGATCGCTCGTGAATTGAATCCGGTGGAATTTGCAATCCAGGGATCGCGCTAAAGCATGGCCCAGCGTGGTCTTACCAACCCCCGGGACGTCTTCAATCAGCAGATGCCCTTCGGCCAGCAGGGTCACAATGGCTAGTCCGATCGTTTCCTGCTTTCCCTTGATCGTCCTGGCGATCGCCTCTCTCAGGGCGGAAATCTTGTCCCTTGTCGATGTTTCGAGCGCGTTCATAACCATCCGGCCTAGTCTAGCACGGGGACATTTACTGGTAGTCCGGGTCGGTCCGTAAGTTCTTCTGTTGAAAGCAGGTGCCGAGTGGTCAAAAAATCTGGGGGACCCCATACTTTCGGGGCCGTTTCCGATCACTTAAAGCAATAACGAGCTAAATGTTTTTCCGCTAAACGAAAGGGACCCAAAGATGAATTCCGAAATCATCGGAAACGAGAACGAAATCCTCATCGAAATCAAGGAACTCGAAGCCGAAATCGCAGCCGAAGCGCACTTCGGCTTCCTCGACTAATCAACCCGCTGCAAAGGTTTACAGGCCTCCGCGACCTTTTCCCGCGTCGCCGCAAAAGATGTCGATGCCTCGACAAAAGATGTCGGGGCACTGCAATCTTTTGCCGGGGCGTGGATATCTTTTCCCACGTCGCTGCACAAGATGTCGTTGCCTCGACAAAGAATGTCGAGCCTCTGCGAAAGATGTTTAGGGGATAGTAAGCGAGCTTGAGGCCGACCTGATGTGAGCAGGTCGGCCTCATCTTTCTACGAACGAGAGACACAGCAATGAATATCGATTGAAGAACGAAATTGAACGCGCTTAAGCAGAATTTGCGTCCCGGCTGGGAGTGCTAGCTCCCGGCTCGGCCGGCAGGAAGTCTTCCGTCAGGCAATCCGCAATCAGATATGTCCCACCATCCTCCAGGTTGCGGACTGATTCCACGCCTATCCAGTTCAACTCCTCTTGTTCGGCCTCACAGTGCAGTCTTGCAAATCGCATATCGCCCTTCACAGACTCTTATCGGCAGGGCTGAGCAATTCATTAGCAGAATTTCCTTTGTTCGTAAGTCCTTCTTTTAATGGGCGATCCGATCCAGCTCAAAAAAATCTGGCGCCCCCCATACTTCCAGGGACGCCTCCGATCACTTAACGCATTGATCGAGCTAATGTGAGTAGTCTCAAACGAAAGGACAGAGCAAACGATGAATACCGAATTGAAGAACGAAATCGTCAGCATCGAAATCGAAGAACTCGAACAGAAGATCGCCCCCGGCGGAGCCGACACGAGCTTCCTCGATTAAGTTTCCGGAATTTGGGTTCGGCCGGGAGTGCTAGCTCCCGGCCGTTTCCCGAAGTCTCACCCACCAAACACCAACTGCCAACTACTGGACAGCGGACAGAATGTCCACGCGTCCCTTTCCCAATTTGCCCAGATATAAAGGGTTTTGGGCGTTAATGTTAATGACCGCAGCGCCAATGGTGGTCTTTGGATCGGTGGTCTTGACAGCCATGATGAGAGCGGCCTCAGCCGCGACCATCGGTGCGCTGAATGACGTTCCGGAGACCATGCCGTACATCCCGCCCGGGTAGGCCGAAATGATATTGACGCCTGGCGCCGTCACATAAACGGTACTTCCGTAGTTGGAGAACGAAGCCTTCACATCTGTGTGGTTTACTGAGGCTACCGAAATCACGCTGCTTACGGAAGCAGGGAACTGTGGAGTCTGTTTGTTTTGATTGCCCGCGGAGGCCACAACCACCACGTGGTTGCTTGCGGCAAAGGCCAGCCCGCTTTGAATTGCGCTATACGATCCGCTCATTCCAAAGCTTAAATTGATGACCCGCGCGCCATTCCGGACCGCGTAATATATCGCCTTTGAGACCGAGAAGACATCCGACTGACCCGAATCATCGAACACTCTCAACGGCATGATTTTGGAGCCCGGTGCGACCCCGGCCATAATGCCCGCGCATAGGGTTCCGTGGGCATATGCGGGATTGCCGCTGACAGGAACGACCGTCTGATCCAGGAAGCTCGCGTCGGCTTGATCCAGGAAACTTACATCGGCCTGATCCAGAAAGCCCGTGTCGGCCTGATCCAGGAAACTAGCATCCGCTTGATCCAGAAAGGATGCATCCGCCTGGTTCAGCGTTGCAGCATAGCCCGCTCTTGCACCCACGAAATCATATCCGCCAGTCAGGTGTCCTGCCAGGGCGGGATGGGCGAAATCGAGCGATGAGTTGAGATCCGCAATCACAATCCCGGCGCCTCTGGATTTTGCCTGCGCCGCTATGGTCCGGATCCTTTGGAGCTCCGGCTGAGCCTTGTACCAGTCCACTGCCGTGGTCTGTCCAACTGTCAAGACACCCGTCTGCGAACGGCCAGGGACGGCAACGATCTTGTCCGCCTCAATGGACGTGATGCCTAGCAGCGTTTGAGTTAAGGAAGAGACGATTGGGAGGCTCGGGAGCTTCAGAAGGTATATTTTCGTCCCCGGTACCTGATCCAGAAGCGTTCCACCGAGCACGTTCAGGACGTTAAGGATGTTTCCAAGCGAGCCGAGTTGAACAATGACAGGGACATCCGCCGCCATTGCGTTTACGCTAAGGGTGCAGAAAACCAAAAGGCACAATAAGATCCGTTTAGCCATCTTAACCATCGTCAGTCCTCCCCGGACGTCGTCTCAACGGCGGACTCAGCCGCCTCTGGCAGTTATCGGCAAAAGGTCAGCGGACTTTAGCGAAATCAGGCAGTTGGCCCGAATTAATGGGAAGACGCCGGAATGCCGAAAAAAGAAGGAGTTGCAACCTTCGGGTATACGGCAACTGAAACGGCTTATGGCACTGGAACAACTCTTCGATCAGATGTGGGGCCAGGTTCGTCAAGCGAACCTCTCGAGCGGCCAGCCGCGTAGCGGTTCGTCCAGGGAGAGCCTTGCGATTGCGCGCCAGGCCCTGGCGCTTGCGACAGAGTCTCAGGACAATCGCCATCTGGTCGAGGCGTGGTGCATGATGGCCTATGCTCTGAATGCGAATGAAGAGTGGGTCGAAGCCGTGCAGTATTACAGGCAGGCAATCCAGGCACTCGAGCGGGCGGGTGATGAGCAAAGGGCGGCGCGAATCCGGTTGGGTTTTATGAACGCTCTCTCGTTGACCGGGCAGTCGCGCGAAGCTCTCACGGTGGGCCATGAGGCAGCCAGACTGTTTCGCGAGCAGCACGATTCAGCGTCGCTGGCGAAGATTGCCACGAATCTGGGGTCCGTATACAAGCGTCTCGATGATCATGAACGTGCTCTGGCGTATCACTCCGAAGCCGCCGACCTGTTCAAGCAAATGGGAGATGAGCGCGGTCTGGCACAGGCCTACCTGAATCTCGGAAATGTACTCAGTGCCCTCGATCGATTCAGCGAATCCGAACGGATGTACAAGGATTGCGAAAGGGCATTTGAGCGACTTGGAATGCCTGAACTGCTGGCCCAGGCCCGTTACAACAAAGCGTATCTTTATTTCCTGTCCGGCCGTTTGAGTCAGGCCCTGGCGCTGTTCCGCGACGTTCGAAGCCTTTTCCTTGATGCAGGCAGCCACCGTTTTATCGCGCTCTGCGACCTGGATGAAGCCGAAGTCTACGTGCAGCTGCGGCTTCCTCATGACGCCATTGTTCGAGCCCATGCTGCGGCGGACTCTTTTCATAAACTCGAACTGGCGTACGAGCAGGGTAAGGCGATCGCCTTTGCGGGCGTAGCTCTCACTCAGAAGCAGCAGTTCGGCGACGCTCTTTCCGCTTTCCGCGAAGCGCAGACTTTGTTCGAGCAGCAGGGCAACGTTTTCTGGAGCGCCCAGCTCGATCTGTATCGAGCGGAAGTTCTATTTACCGTCGGGCGGCACTGGGAAGCGTTTTCGCTGGCTTCGGACGCCGACTCGAAGTTCAAGGAACTTGCCTGTTCGGCAAACCGCCTCGTCAGCCTGGTTCTCCTCGGGCGTGTGTCCATGGAACTCGGCCGGCTCGACGATGCGCAGTTTTATGCGCACGCCGTTCGAGATCTGACTGAGGAGACAAAAACTCCGCTATTTCTTTTCGCCTGCTATGCATTGTCGGCAGAGATTGCCGAGCGCGAGGGGCGCATCGAAGAGGCCCTGGGTTACTATCAGGAGGCTGCCCAGGAAATCGAACTGAAGCACACGCACCTGCACCACGACGAGCTCGGAATCACGTTTTACAAGGGTAAAGCGGAGATCTTCGAATCTCTTGCGGCCCTGACCCTGGCACTTCATGGCCATGAAGCTTCCGGCCAGGCTTACACCTGGTGCGAAAAAGCCAAGTCCCAGATGTTTGTAGACGCGCTGGCGCCGCACCTTCCGTCGGTCCGGAGCCACGCGAGTGAGGCTTTGCTCACCCGCGTCGATCGCATTCGCGGAGAGTTGAATAGTTCGTATCTTCGGTCCGGGTCGGAGAACTTCGCGGCGCTGAGCCTGTCCAAGGCCAAGGAAGTTGAACTGAAAGAAGACGAGCTGGTCCGGACGCTCAGCGAGTTATCGGAGTCCGACTCGGAGTACGTATCGCTTCAGCACGCATCGAGCATCGGGATCCAGGAGCTGCAGCAAGCACTGCCTGAGGACACAACGGTCGTCGAATATTTCTTTGCAAGGGACGAAGTAATGGCCTTCATTATTTCGAAAAGCACGTTTCACTGTTCCCGGCACGTGACTCCCACGGAGCGCATTCAGTACCTCGTGGGGCGCCTGCAATACCAATTGAAGAAGTTCGCGTCCGTCATCGCCTTTAAGGATTCTCCCGAGGAAGAAGCGGCCTTAAAGAACGGAACAGATGAGCTGATGCAGAAGTTCTACAAGGAGCTGATCGAGCCGATCGCTTCAGTCATCGAGACCGGGCGGGTTGTAATCGTTCGTCACAGCCTGCTGCACTCCGTGCCGTTTCATGCGTTCCATGATGGCGAACGTTATCTTGCCGACCGCTTCGACATCTCGTACGCGCCGAGTGGATCGGTTTTGAAATATTGCATGGACCGTCCGGACGTGACCGCTGCAGCGCCCTTGTACGTTAAGAAAGACGCCATGCGTCAAGCCGTGCTTCGCGAGAGCGGGGCCGCTCAGTTCATCCATATGGAAGTGCCGATAGCGCTCCGGCAGGACAATCCCGTTCTGTCGGGAGTCGAGTTTGCCGACGGGATGTTTTGCATCCCGGACGTCTATTCGACACAGTGGAATACGAACATCCTCTCGCTTAGCCGGATCGAGCCGTCCGTCGAGATAGAGGGGAATGGCGACGATCTGCTGGGTTTGTTGCGGGCATTTCTCTATGCGGGAAGCCGCTCGGTCCTGGTCGAGCAGTGGAGAATTCGACGAGAACCCTCGGATGCGTTTTTCGAGCGCTTTTATTCCGAATGGCTTTCGGGAAAGAGCAAACACCAGGCGATGCGAACAGCCCAATTGGCTGTGCGCGCCGACCATCCGCACCCCTTCTACTGGGCGCAGTTCTTTCTCGCAGGCCGACCCTGAAGAATCAGTCTGATCCCGCCTAAAGTTTCAACCTCCGGATGCCGATATAGTGGACACGTTGTTTCTTGGTGAGGAGGTTTTATGCAGGGATTAGCCACTGAAAGCACAGACTTAGCGCCTGTTCCGAGTAAAAGCACGGGCCTGGCGCCTGTTTCGACGCGATTTCAGTCGATCAAGATGGCAGATCGCTCTCGTGAGCAGATGCTGTCTATGGCGTCGATGCTGGTTTCGCTTGTAGACCTCCGCGATTGTTACACCGGCGGGCATAGCACACGGGTTGCCGAGTACAGCCATCGGATTGCCCTGGAGATGGGATTAGGCGACGAGGAAACGGAAATGTTGCTGCTCGCTGCCTCGCTGCACGACGTCGGAAAGATCGGAGTTCCGGATCACATCCTGCTCAAACCGGGCCGTCTGACCGAGGATGAATTCGAGTACATCAAGAAGCATTCCGAATTCGGCTGGATGGTCCTCCGCACCCTTCAGGGTTTCGAGGAGCCCAGCCTCGTCCTTCTGCATCATCATGAACGCTTCGACGGCGGCGGCTATCCGGGTCAACTCTCGGGCACCCGCATCCCACTCGGGGCGCGGATCGTAGCGGTGGGGGATGCCTATGATGCGCTGACGACGAACCGCCCTTATCGCAACGGCCGGAGCCACGAAGAAGCGATCGCAGAGATCGCTCGCTGTTCAAAGACCCAGTTTGACAGCAACGTTGTTGCTGCCTTTATTCAGTCGTTTCGGTAGACGGAGTAGTCCGGCCAACCAGAACTCCTGACCGGAACCCCGCCCAGCCTGCTGAGACTTTCTTAAGTCGTCACACATGTGTTGACAGACGTCCATATCTAGTTCAATTTGACAGCCAAGTTTGGCGGAGGACTGTCCAAAGGAATTGAGACAGGCCGCGATTTGGGGAACGACCTTCGTGGGCGTTAATGGCGGTAGCTCACCAATTTGAACCCCAGGTCCCAGACCGCTTCTCTGGGAAATAAGATGAAGGACCTCAGGCTAGTTCTCGCCCTGCTAATGATAGGCGTTGGCGTGGGCACAATCTTTATCGCGCTTACATTTAACACGGCCGGCGGATCTTCTTTTTTTTCCGGGGGTCTGGAGACTGCCGTTGAAGACCCGGAAATTCCGCCCGGAACCGCCCTTGCCCAAAAATGCGCGCAGCCTGGTGTGGTGAACTGTTTCGGTTTTGATAGCGCCAGCGCTTTGCATTACGCCTGGCCCGCACGAACAGTTTGCGACGAGGCCTTCAAGGGACAAAGGAACCAACAGTTCGGAAGAGACCGCGAGGGAAGCGGGAATACGTTCGCCGTAGTTCAAAACGACCAGTGCGTCTTTCCGGAAATTGACAGCAAGACGTTCCATTCGGGTTCTGGCTCGCTCAAGATCACGATCCCCTCCAGCAGCTCGGCGGATTCGGGAGGATATTTTTCGGAGGTCTTCAAGAGAAACCGCGACGGCCGGCCTCTCGGAACGTATATCGGTCCGGAGTCTCCGTGGGGGAAGGTTCTCTACTTCCAGTTTTATCAAAAGTTCGACAACGATTTCCTGTCGACGGACTTCCGATGTTTGGAGGGGGACTGCGGCGGTTGGAAACAGGCGATCTGGTATGGCAACCCCCCCAACGGGAACAGCGCCAGCAGCCTTGAAGTTACTCTCATCAATGGCTGGCAGCGCGGTGTCCCTCAGCTCTACGGTCAGATCGGCGCCGACTACTATGGTGTCCAGGATGTTCGCGGTTGTATCTACAACAGAGGCGCGAATGGCACCGGAAGTGGTTTTGAGTCGCGTGTCAATTACTCTGAGCCGCCTTGTATCCGCTATAGAGCCGACCAGTGGATGGAATTTACGGGCCGTATAGAAATACGGGGCGAAAACAACCAGCCGGCCAGCCGCGTTCAACTGTGGGTGGATGGAAAATTGGCTGTCGATTACAACCAGGCGAAAATCGATTGGGCCGGATCTGCTGGAAATGGTTTTGGACAGTTTTTGCTCTCGCCTTACCACACAAAGAAAGATGGTTCCCAGGTCCATCCAACCGCTCACACCTGGTACGACGATCTCATCATATCGACGCAGCCGATATCGATGGGCGACGTCGTGAATTGATCTCTCCTTCCTGAATCGTTTCAAAAAAATCAACATGGAGACAAAAAGAGTGAAGTCGATCAGTATTTTCGGACTGGGTTATGTTGGGGCCGTAACAGCGGCCTGTCTTGCTTCTCGCGGTCACAGAATCGTCGGGGTGGATCCGAATCCCCTGAAGGTTCAGCGCGTCGGATCGGGAATGAGCCCGATTGTCGAAGCTGGTGTTCAGGACATGATTTCGACCGCCAACCGCGCAGGCCTGATCTCGGCGACTACGGATGCCGATGCCGCGCTGGCGGGTTCCGAAATCTCGTTCATTTCCGTCGGCACACCGAGTCAACGGAACGGCAAGCTGGATCTGTCGCACATTCGCAAAGTATGTGCAGACATCGGCAACGCCTTGCGAAAGAAGAATTCGTTCCACTGGATCGTTGTTCGCAGCACCGTGTTACCGGGCACGACAGAGAGTGTCGTTGTGCCAGCGATCGAAGCCGCAAGCGGTAAGAGAAACGGATGCGATTTCCTGGTGTGCTTCAACCCCGAGTTTCTTCGCGAAGGTACAGCCGTTGCCGATTTCTTCAATCCTCCCTTTACAGTCATCGGCTCAGGCGATCCGATTCAGGCAGCTCCAATCCGGGAGTTGTACAGCTTCCTTCCGGCCCGCGTATATGAAACTGAGATTCCAGCAGCGGAAATGATCAAGTATTCCTGCAATGCGTTTCATGCGCTGAAAGTTGCTTTTGCGAACGAAATTGGTACCGTTTGCAACTCGATCGGCATAGATGCCAGGACTGTTGCGGAAATCTTCAAGTCCGATACTCGGCTCAACATATCGCCGGCTTACCTGACACCCGGTTTTGCTTTTGGCGGGTCGTGTCTTCCCAAGGACCTTCGTGCGCTTACGTATCAGGTTCGAGAACTGGATCTCAGACTGCCGCTGCTGGAATCCATACTTCCCAGCAACAGCGAGCATATCGACCGCGCGGCCGAAGCGATCCTGTCCTTATCCAGGCGCAAGATCGGCGTGTTGGGGTTGAGTTTCAAGCCGGGCACGGATGATCTGCGAGAAAGCCCTCTCGTCCACCTGGTGAAGAAGCTGATCGCCGAAGGCTGCGATCTGCAGATCTGGGATCCTAACGTCGCGCTTGGCCAGTTGATTGGATCGAACCGGGAGTTCATCGAGGCCTATATCCCTCACATCGGCACATTGCTGCGCGACGAACTCTTGAGTGTTTTGCATCATGCCGACGTAGTCGTGGTCGGAACGAACGCCGTGACGCGGGACGAGCTCGCGAAACTTATAAATGATCGTCAACAGGTTATCGATCTCGCCAATCTGGTGCAGCCGGCGTTGAGAGAAACCGCGATGGCAGCCCAAGCGTAACATCCAATGAAAATTTTGTGGGCCAAGTCGGGCGACCTGCTCCCTCTGGATGCCGGGGGCAAGATCCGCAGTTTCAACATCGCCACGGAATTGGCGCGGCGTCATGAAGTCGATCTGTTTATCTTTTATCCCACCACCACGCCCGACCCGCACCTTGACTTGCGAGATCCATTCGGACGGGTCGAGTGCATGCCGCTCCGCCTGCACGAACGCGCCAGTTTCCGCGATATGCTGGCATATTCAGCCAATGCGCTCACGAGCCAGCCATACCAGATACGCAAGGATTGCCCACCACAAGTGCTCCGGCGCTTGCGTCAGGTTCTGCACGAAGGGCACTATGACGCGCTACTGTGCGATTTCCTCCTGACCGCAGCCGTCGTTCCGTGGGATGTTGGCGTTCCCACTGTTATCTTTACCCACAACGTCGAAGCCGTAATATGGCATCGGCGTTTCCTGGTCAACCCGAACCCATTGTGGAAACTCGTCGCCTGGCGAGAATACAGGGCCATTGCACGTGCGGAACGCAAGTTCACGGACATGGCCGATCACGTTCTAACGGTTTCTGAAGAAGATCGCAGAGCTTTTGTGAAATTTCTGCCCGAAGAGAAAGTCACAACGGTACCGACCGGGGTTGATCTGGATTACTTTCGGCCGGCGGAACGGTCCCCGAACAGCCCCACACTCGTGTTCACCGGCTCGATGGACTGGCTGCCCAACGAAGATGCCATCATTTACTTCTCCACGGAAATTCTGCCGCTGATCCAAAAACGGATTCCCAATGTAACGCTGTGCGTGGTCGGGAGAAGGCCGACTCGAAAGGTGCTCGCACTGGCGGGGAAGAACACCTCAGTGCAGGTGACCGGTGGAGTCGATGACATCCGGCCCTATGTACACAAGGCTGCCGTGTATGTCGTCCCCCTGCGTATCGGCGGTGGAACCCGCATCAAGATCTTTGAAGCTATGGCTATGGGATCGGCTATTGTTTCCACGAGCGTCGGTGCGGAGGGCCTCCCCGTGGAGCACGGCAAGAACATCCTGCTGGCCGACTCACCCGAAGATTTCGCCGAGCGCACAATCGCTCTGCTGACGCAACGGGCGGAGCGGGAGCGTATTGGGCGCGCGGCCAGGGCTCTCGTCGAGAGCCGCTATGGATGGGCAGAAGTTACTAATGTGCTGGAACAAATCCTGGTGCAGGTCGCAAAGACAAAGTGCACGGGTAAATTCATGAGTAACGTGCGGCCTTTCAATGAAACGATAACCCCGAGTCCTTAGGAGAACTCTTATTGTGAGCGCCCCGGCCCCCGGTTCTACTAGTTTTCAGGCGGAGCTGCGGCGTTATGTTCACAACAAAAGCGTCCTGTTTTCTCCACAAATCACTGGCGTCGTAGCCGACGTTGTCGGGTTCGCGTCGGCCGGTCTTCGGGAAGGTTTTCGGACCGCTCTAAACAGGTTGACGGCTGATGCTAAGGTGTGGCCAACCCGCACGTTTATTGAATTTTGTGAGGCGATCGTCGAGCACCACACCCGGGACGTCAGACCGGCAGAACAGGAACTCATTGGCAAGTCGCTATTCGAAGCGTACATCCATTTTGCGGGACCTCAGCTCGCATTTGAGCCTGTAAGCAGGACACGGTTCATGCGCTCTTTGCGCCGTTGCGGCGCAAAGAGTTTTGCTGCAACTTTTCTTTCCTTGCACCTGTTCAACATTGTTTGCAGGGAGATTTCTGAAGACGCGGCGTCGGGAATGCCCGACCAGCAATCCTATGAACTCTACATGTACGGTATTGAACGGGGGTGCCGTGATGTTGTGGTGCGTGCGATGCGGCATCTGCAGGACGAACTGGACGAGCGGTGGGCCGCAGCGATCGTCGGCGCCATCGAGGCGGAACTATTTCACGTCGATTGAATGAGAGGGTATCTGAAAGCGAAACTGTATTCCGGACTCGATGTGCTGCCTGAGTCCTATTCTGACGTTTTCCAGGCCGGCGCACGGGCCAGCTTCTTTCTGAGCCGCGACTGGTTCCAGAACTTTGCCGAACACATCGTCCCCGACCCGCGAGAACTCCGGATTTATGGCGTCGAAACAGCAGACGGGCACGGCGTTGCGACTTTGCCCATGATTCGGAAGCGGCAATCCAATGGCCTGTTATCCCTTGCGAGTCTTGAGAGTCTGACCAATTACTACACGTGTTACTTCGCGCCGATGCTCCGGAATCAGGACGAGACGAACGAGGTAGCGAAAGTCCTGGCGATGGGCTTGTGGGAAGATCGGAGCCGCTGGCATATCCTCAAGCTGCAGCCCCTGAGCCGCGACTCCGCCATCTTCACTGCCCTCGTTAACTCTTTTCGAGATATGGGCATGGTCGTTCAGACCTATTTTTGTTTCGGCAACTGGTACCTGGACGTGGCGGGCCGAAGCTACCAGGAGTACGTGCAAAGCCTGTCTTCCGTACTCCAAAAAAACATTCCATACAACCTCCGCCGGCTGGAAAGAAACGGCGGCGAAATTGTCATCATCACCGGCGAAACGGGTCTCGACAAGGCGCTCGACGATTATGAGAGAGTCTACAGTGCGAGTTGGAAAATCCAGGAAGCCGCTCCCAGCTTCATCCGGGGCCTGGCGTGGAGGGCAGCCCGAAACGGCTGGCTTAGGCTGGGGTTGGTTTATGTGGATGGAGAACCGGCGGCTGCCCAACTATGGATTGTTCATGAAGGTGTGGCTTCAATCTACAAGATCGCCTACGACGAACGTTTTGCGAAGTTGTCAGTCGGAACCGCGTTGACGGCAAAGCTTATGCAGTGGGTCATCGACGTGGATAAGGTCAGGATCGTCGATTACCTCAGCGGCGAAGACGAATATAAAAAGAACTGGATGTCACACCGGCGCGAATTCTGGGGAATTGCCGCGTTTAACCCATGGACCGTTCGCGGCCTGGTGCAGATCGCCCGGCAGGTCGGAGGGAGTGCCGCGAAAAGGACTCTTGAAAAATGGATCAGGAAGTAAGCTCGATGATTGTTGCCAGGGACCAATTCCTGTCCTGGAACATGATTTCTGCGCGACAGTCCGATTGGACTGACTCCACGAGCGTCGCGGCCAGGTATTCATTTTTTCAGGCTCGTAATGCGATCTACCACAGCCTTGGTCTCCTTGGCATTGAGCCGGGAGCGCGTGTTCTTGCTCCATCCTATATCTGTCGTGCTGCGATCGACCCTCTGATCGCGTACGGAGTCGAGGTCGATTTTTATCCGGTGACACGCGACTGTTCGATCGACATCCGCGATCTTGAAGGGAGAATTAAGCCGGGCACTGCGGCTGTCCTCATTGTGCATTATTTCGGTTTCCCACAACCTCTCCTGGACCTCAGAAGAGTTTGTGATGCGCATGGACTGGCCCTCATCGAAGATTGCGCTCATGTCCTGTCCGGAGAAGTCGACGGTAAATCGCTAGGCACCATTGGCGACGCCGCAGTTTTCAGCTGGAGAAAATTCCTGCCGATCTACGACGGGGCGGAGCTGGTGATCAACAGGCCGGTGCGGCAGGCTGCGATTCAATGGACAAGCGAGGGTGGCTTGTTCACTTTGAAGGTTGCCGCCAACATGTTGGATGCGAGTCTCGGTCGGACGAATCAGCCGCTGCTGAAACTCGCCTATCGGGGCATTCGGGCAGGTGAGGTGATGTTTCGCAAGTGCGCGAACTGGCATCTGCGCAAGTCGCCAATGATGCAGGCGGAAACCACTACTTCAGTTTTCGATATGCAATGCGTCAATTGGCCGATGTCGCGGTTGTCCCGCTGGACCAGGCGTCATTCGAATATCGGTAGTATCATTGCTGCGCGCAGGCGTAACTATGAAACGCTGCTGGAAGAGCTTTCCTCAATGAAACATGTGAGACCGTTGTTTTCGAGGTTGCCTTCAACTATTTGCCCCTGGGTGTTTCCGGTGCTGTTTGCTGATTTGACGGATGCGCACGTTTCGCTGCGTCGGCGGGGAATTCCTGCGGTCACCTGGGGCGGAGTGCGACATCCCCAGACAGGGCCAGGAAAATTCACCGATACGGACTTCTTATACGAAAATCTGGTATTTCTGCCGGTTCATCAGTGTCTTCGGGATCGAGATGTCGTTAACATAGTGCGAACGGCAAAAGAGCTGTACGTGAGGAGAAACTGAAACAGGATTCATGTCATATCTGCAGCCCGTATTTCCCGCGCTTTTGTTTCTGGCCTTCGTGGCTCTCTTTCGCATATGGCGCAGGTCCACATCGAATGACAGACCACGGCTACTGACATTCAGCCTCGTGGGACTCCTGCTTCTTTCCTTGAATCCTCTGGTATGGCTCTTTTCGCGACCCCTCGAAATCTGGTACGACCAACATCCAACTCCCGGCGAGCCGGCTGACGCAATCGTCGTTTTGGCCGGTGCGGTAGCTTCACCATTGCCCGATCGTCCATACTCGATGATCGGTCCCGACACTTATGTTCGGCTCCACCACGCCTCGTGGCTGTTCAAGCACTGGGCTCCTCAACCGGTCCTGGCATCCGGAGGTGGGGAGGACGGCAAGTCATATTCACAAACGATGCGGCATTTTCTGGAGGCAGAAGGGGTTCCACCGGACAAGATCTGGGTCGAAGACCGCTCCCAATCTACCTACGAGAACGCTCTGTACGGCGCCCAGATTTTACGGCAACACGGCATCTCACGAATTGCCCTGGTTACTGACGCGCGGAGCATGCTCCGCGCTGAGGCCTGTTTCAGGAAACAAGGGCTGGCGGTTGTGCCCGCTCCATTCCGCTTTTACAACATGGATCTCACCCTCGAAGACCTCCTGCCAACGTGGCGAGCCATTGAATCCAATGGCGAGACTATTCACGAACTCGTCGGCCTGCTCTGGTACTGGTTCCGCGGACGGATTTAGCGGCTGTAGCGGCGCTCTATGAGCGCCGATGCTCCGGCGGTCACAGACCGCACCCTACGTACGCGCCTCATTTCCCTTTCCGCACGAACCGCCTTTTCCCTGCATTCCCCACATGGAATTCATCAACTTGATTGAGCTATCCATTAACTTTTTCATAAAGCTCCAAACTCCTCGCCCTTCCTGCTACCGTATGCTGAACAAAGGCCATTGATTGCTGATTGGTCTTAAGATTGCTGCAGTCGCGCCGGACGCCGTTTGGTCTTCGTCGAACACCGAGTATTCCGGGGGGTAATTTTGAGATTGCGTAGATCTCCAGTCGTCGTGACGGTAAGTGCACTGGCTCTTGTCCTCTTTCATCTCCACATTACTTCTGCTCAGACTACTGCCCTGGGAAGTCTTGCTGCTTCGATGCAGCCGGGGACATGGGCGGAGCTTCAAACCAACAATCTCAATGCCACGTTCGCCAGTTCGGACATGGGGGGAGGAGCTTCCGGCCAGATCATCGGTTATACCGACGACGCCGTCTGGGATCCGGTTTCACGTCAGGTCTTCTTCCTCGGTGGCGATCACAATTGGAGTGTTCCCACGACGGCCAAATTCGTGAGCTATTCCGAGGCCACCAACTCCTGGCAGAAGCGAGCAGCGCTGTCCTGGGCTTCAGGAGTCGTGCATGGCTACCACCATAGCGCGGTCGATCCGGCAGCGGGAATTTTCTATCATCGGCCGTTCAACGAGCGGGCCGTACACCGATACAACATCGCCGCCCAAACCTGGGATCAGCCGCCGATGGCGAATCTTCCTTTCACCAGCGACTACAACAACTGCTGTGATGCTCTCGAGTATTTTCCAGAATTGGGAGGTCTGGTATGGGTGAGTGGAAGCGGAAGCGTCTATCTCTATCGCAGCTCCACCAATCAATGGTCCACTCTTGCCCGCAATCTCGCCATCGGCGGCACGTGGCACTCGGCGAAGTACAATCCGGTTTACCAGGTACTGATCTTTTACAGTGAGCAGACCGGGGCGCTCTACAAGCTTTCCAGCTCCGGACAAGTGACCCGGCTCGCGAACCCGCCCATTGCGCTGTACGATGGTGGTTTGGTGGGGCCCTTGACGGTCGATCCTGTCAGCGGGAAGTATCTGGCACTGAGGCCGAACAATGGCCAGTTGTATACGTATGATGTCCAGACGGATGTTTGGCAAGCGCAATCGAGTCCCACAAAACCGAATTTTGATTCGTTTGTGGTCGCCGCTCCGATCAGTACCTACGGCGTGAACTTGTTCGTTTCATGTTCAGACCGCGCCACTTGCCGCGTCTTCATTTACAAGCATTCAGGAGGCAGCCCGGCTCCGACGGACACCACATTTTCACTATCCAATGGAGGCGACGTCACAGCGGTGCAGGGCCAGTCCGCATCCAATACGGTCACGGCCAGCCTGGTCTCTGGCACCGGGGCATCCGTCTCCTTCGCCGCTTCCGGTTTGCCGGCCGGCGCCACGGCTTCCTTTTCCCCCGCATCGTGTCTTCTCGCATGCTCTTCGACTTTGACCATCTCGACCTCCGCGTCCACTCCGACAGGATCCTCGACGGTCACTGTGAGCGGAATCGCCGGCTCTGTGTCCCATACCACTTCGTTGACGCTGACCATTAGTGCGCCGTCGTCGTCTTCCTCTTCCTTTGAACAGAAGTGTGCTCAGTCGGGCGTGCTCAACTGTTTCAGCTTCGACAGCCCCGCTAATCTCTTTTACGCCTGGCCGGCGGGTACCCAGTGCGATGCCGCTTTAGCCGGGCAGAGCAACTATGGCTTCGGCCTTGACCGCAAAGGCCCCGGCAACACCGTCGCCGTCGTTCAAAACGGCCAATGCTTCTATCCCCAGATCGACACTTCCAATCCTCACTCCGGTGCCGGCGCGCTGAAGATCACCATTCCCTCCAAAAGCGGCGCCGATTCAGGCGGCTACTTCAGCGAACCTTTCAAGCGCAATCCTGACGGCACATTTCCTTATATCGGACCGGGTTCTCCGTTAGGCAACGTCGTGTATTTCCAGTTCTACCAGAAATTCGATTCCAATTTTTTGAACACCGACTTTCGGTGCACCGATGGCACCTGCAGCGGCTGGAAACAGGCCATCTGGTACGGCAATCCACCCAATGGATCCAGCAGCAGTCTCGTCGAATCCACCATGATCAATGGCTGGTTGCGCGGCGTTCCCCAGATGTACGGCCAACAAGGTCATGATGACTACGGCATCGAGGATGTCGCGGGTTGCACCTATGGGAAGGCCACCGGCCAGGGCGGCTCCGGATCCGGTTTCAACTCCCGGGCCAATTATTCCGCTCCGCTGAATGCGGCCTGCGCCCACTATCCGGCCAATCAATGGACTGAATTCACCGGCCGTCTCGAGATTCGTGGCGCCAGCAACGCCCCTTCGAGCCGCGTTCAACTGTGGGTCGACGGGCGGCTGATGATCGATTACGGGGCAGCACGCGTCGATTGGTCCGGAAGCGACGGTAATGGTTTCGGCCAATTCCTGCTATCGCCCTATCACACCAATAAAGATCCCAATCAGGATCACCCGGTCGGCTATACCTGGTATGACGATGTGATCATCTCGACTCAACCAATTGCGCTGAGTGGCGGGAGTACGCCAACTCCACCGAATGTAGATACCACTCCACCCTCCATTACAAACATTACAGTTTCCAGCATTACCAGCAGTGCGGTCACTGTTACCTGGACGAGTAACGAACCGGCAGACTCACAGGTCGAATACGGAGTTTCCACGTCTTATGGCAGCCAGAGCTCACTCGACAATGCTCTGGTCATGTCACATTCACAAACGATTTCCGGTCTCATGGCAGGAGCCACCTACAACTATCGGGTGAAATCGCGCGACGCGGCTGGAAATCTGGCCACGTCACCCAGTGTCACCTTCACGACTGCTTCAGGCGGTTCGGCTGGCGGATCCACGCCGCCGGTCACCGGATTGATCGGCTACTGGAAATTCGATGAAGGGACTGGAAGCACCGCCGCCGATTCGTCCGGCGCCAACAATCACGGCAGTTTGAGCCATGGCCCCATCTGGACGGCAGGCCGAGTCGGTGGCGCGCTGCAATTCAACGCGACCGATAACGGCGACGACAGTGACGATCCGCGTGTGGTGATCGGCAGGAATTTCGACATTGCGTCTGTTCCTTTCACGCTGTCAGCCTGGGTTAATCCGGTCGATTTTGCCGACTACCGGGCCATCTTGAGCAAGCGCGACTCCTATGCGGTTGCCGATATGCGGCTGGATTGGGGGCTCAAGAAAAGTTCCGGAACGGTGTATATCGGACGATCGGGATCACTGGTGGAATTCGCCTACGCTCCTCAGGTCAATACGTGGACGCACCTTGCAGTCGTTGCTACTTCAACCGATACCACGCTGTATGTAAACGGAGTCCTGCAGCAAACAGCGGGCGTCTCGAGCCTGGGCACGGACGCGGCGGCCAATACAGTTATCGGCGGTACCGGTGAGCCGGCAGGCGGCGACAATGATCCTTTTAAGGGGAAGATCGATGAGGTCCGGGCGTATAACCGGGCTCTGTCCACGTCTGAGATCCAGGACGTCTTCAACTTTACCGGTAACCCTCTTCCGGTGCCGGCGGGGCCGACAACAACGTTCTCAATTCCGCAGGGTGGCGGGCAGGCGTGGTTGACGACGGCAACAACGGACTCGATCCAGGTTGGATATGCACGCGTGCAGCCGGATACGGGTACGTCTCATCCATCGGGAGTCGCGATTTTCGGATTTCGAAGCGGGGGGATACTGGTGAGCGAGGCGGGTGTGCCTGCATCTGCTGCAGTGCAATCCGGCCGCGTTTACTGCGATGTGAGCGGGCCGGTTAATACGGGCATTGCTCTGGCCAATCCGAGTAACCAGGATGCGGTGCTTTCATTCTATTTCACTGACATGGCCGGCAATGATTTCGGGCAGGGTTCCTTCACATTGAATGCCGCCAATCAGATCTCGGTATTTCTGAACCAGGCGCCTTTTAACGGCCGTCCGTCCATGCAGGGAACGTTCACTTTCAGCTCCTCGGTTCCGGTTGGTGTCATTGCCGTGCGCGGCTTCACGAATGAGCGGGGCGAGTTTTTGATCACCACGTTGCCGGTTGCGCCAATCCCCGATACCGGCACTAATGCGACCCTGCTTCCGCATTTTGCCGCCGGGGCCGGTTGGACGACGCAGGTGATTCTCACCAACCCCTCCAATAACCCATTAACAGGGACCGTACAGTTTTTTGGTCCGGGATCACCCAGTCAGGCTGCCGCCGTTTTAAATGTGTTGGTGAATGGCGCGGCCAATTCCACCTTCTCCTACACGATCCCGGCGCGCGCTGCAGTTCGGCTGGTGGTCGAAAATTCAGACCGAGCCACCATTCAGGTCGGTTCTGTTCGAATCACTCCATCAGGCAATATCGCTCCTGTTGCGCTGGCTGTTTTCTCGTACAAGAACAACGGGATCACGGTGAGCGAGGCGGGCGTTTCCGCCTTGCCAACGGGTACCGCATTTCGAATGTACGCCGAGACATCCGGCGCTATGTCTCAGATTGGTTCGATACAGACGGGAGTGGCCATGGCGAATCCATCGCCGGCTCCTGTCGCTGTCACTCTCGAACTGACGCTGCTGGACGGTTCGTCGCTAGCACTGCCCTTCACAGCGACTGTGCCGGCCGGGGGCCAAATTGCACGATTCATAAAGGAGATGTTTCCGGCACTTCCGGCGACGTTCCGGGGTTTTTTGAAGGTAACGTCAACCGGACCGATTGGCATGACCGGCATCCGCGGCAGATACAATGAGCGCAATGATTTTCTGACCACCACAACCCCCCCAAGCAACGAAGGGCTTGTTTCGCCTGAAACGGAACTCGTCTTTCCGCAGATTGTCAGTGGCGGCGGCTACTCCACACAGTTCATTATATTCGGGCAATCCGGCTCGGGCAGACTGTGGTTGAATTCCCGGGAGGGAACGCCGTTGCCGCCTGAAACCTTACAGCGAATACAATAAGCGTTACCCCCCAGCACGGTTCTACGGGACTGGAGTGTTCATGTCCGTCTGGATCTCCGCTTGAGTCAAAGAGCGCTTGTAGAAACGTAGGTCATCGATGGCGCCCGCGAATGCGTCACTGTCGTCACCGGTGCGTGCGATGTTGACGGCCGCCGTGGAACCCGTCCCCAGCGTGACGACGGCCAGGCTCTGCTGTAGAACTCCGTTCACGTACAGCCTGGTTCCGGTGGAGTCGGCCACGACCGCCACGTGTGTCCACGTGTTTAGCGCAGGAGCAAAAGTAAACGTGCGTGTTGTCGTGAAAGTCGTCACGTAGACCCTGCCGGTTGAAGTCTCCAGGCCCACATCGAAACGCATGCCGGCCGCAGAGTAGCTGGATCGTTTGCTGAAGATCACGTGCCAGTCCGAACGGTTCACCGGCCGGACCCAGGCTTCCAAAGTAAACGGTAACGCCGTGACATCCAATGTGCTCGGTAGCGAGACCTTGTCGTCAACGCCGTCAAAGGAAATCGCATTGCCAGTGTGGCCGGCGATCCATATAGGGCCGTTGGTCAGGGTGCCGGTGAAGCCGTTTCCGGTTGAATCGGCAGTCGTCAGGCCCGTCCCTTCATTAAAGGCGTACGCGACGGCCGGCCCATTTGCGGACGGGGTGGCCTGTGTGGCCACATTGGAATAACCGCTGAGATTGCCCGCTGCGTCTGTCGCTCGCACTCGGTAACTGTAGCTGGTTGAAGCGGCGAGGCCGGTGTTGTTGTAGGAGGTACCCGCCGGGGTTGCAATCTCCGTGAATGTCGTGCAGCCGGCACCCTGGCAACGTTCCACACGATACCCGGTGACGCCGACATTATCGGTCGAGGCCGTCCAGGAAAGGTTGATCTGGCTGCTGCTGATTGCCGTCGACGTCAGGCTCGACGGAGCGGACGGCGCGACCGTGTCGGCCGTAGTGGCGCTGGCAGTGTTCGAGTACGCGCTCACGTTGTTATGCGTGTCGGTCGCGCGCAAACGATAGGAGTAAGTCGTCGCCGGGGTCAGACCGGTATCGGAATAGGTGGTCGTCGTCGAAGTGGCGATCTGAGCGAAATTGGAGCAGCCGGCTCCCTGGCAACGTTCAAGCAGGTAGTTCGAGATTCCTATGCTGCTGCTCGAAGCAATCCACGATAGATTGATCTGCGTTCCCCCCGCAGCCGTTGCCGTCAGAGTTGACGGCGCAGTCGGCGGGGTGTCGGTAGTCGCAGATGCCGTGTTGGAGTAACCACTGAAGTTTCCTCCAGCGTCGGTCGCCCGCACGCGATAGCTATAGCTGGTCGCTTGCGATAATCCGGTGTCGGAATACGACGTAGATGTGGTCGTCTGAATCTGTGCGAAGTTGGAGCAGCCCGTTCCCTGGCAGCGCTCAATGCGGTAGCCGGTGACACCAATGTTGTCCGTCGAAGCCGTCCACGAGAGGTTGATCTGGCTGCTGCTCGCCACTGTTGTCGTCAGGCTCGATGGCGCCGAAGGCGGGACCGGATCTGTTGTAGTGGCACTGATCGTGTTCGAGTATCCGCTGAAGTTGCCGGCAGCATCGGTAGCACGGATGCGATAGGTATATGTGGTCCCGACTGAAAGGTTGATGTCCGTAAACGAAGGGGTGGGCGTTCCAGTCGCACCGACCTCGCTGAACGTTGAACATCCGAAGCCGGTGCAGCGCTCTATACGATATCCGGTGACGCCGGTGTCATCCGTCGATGGACTCCACATCAATGTGATCTGCGTAGAGCTGGTCGAGGCATTAGCTGACGCAACGCCGAGCAGAACGTTTTGCCAGTTCACGGCAAGGTTCGTAGTCCAACCCGCGTTGTAACTACCGATTGATCCCGCCAGAGCGTCTTCTGCCGCGAGGTAATTCGAAGAGGCCGTGTTTTCGAAGGTATAGCCGGCACCGGCCGTCCATGCGACACCAACGGAAACCTTCCCAAAATCAATCAGAAGATCACCTGCCTTCGTTGTATTGACAGCAGCGCTCGTTATACTAGTGGTCGCGACACCACCGTCATCCGTGATGGCGGAAATGACATCAAGGGGCGCAGTAGTGTTCGAGCCTTTAATGACCACAACAGAGATGACCAGAGGTTGACCAAGGGAGAGGTTCATCGTGAGAGTATGTCCGGTTCCCATATTTGGTGCCTTGGCGTACCAGACCTGGCTTCGCAGATCGACTCCCGGAACGTGATTCGTCGGGCCTGCGGCCGAGATCCATGTGTTTCCCTTGTTGTCGCTCAAAGTCATCGTGACGTTCGCGTGAGACGAACCAAACACGACGATCAAGTCCGCACCCGTGCTGTCGAATGGAGCCGTCGAGTGCGTGGTCAGAGAGGTACTGTTCATGTAGCTCTGGCGCGCGATCACGGAAGGCGGAGTTCCACCCGGAATTGCCGTCATATTCGACGGCACCGTCGGAGGAGTCACGTCGCCGGAAATCGTAACAGCCGTTGCCACATTCGAATACCCGATGCTGAGATTACCTGCCGCGTCCCTGGCACGGGCGCGGTAGCTGTAGCTGGTAACGTCCAGGAGTCCCGTGTCGAGATAACCGCTGCCCCCCGGGAGAGGCGTAATAGTCGCGACCAGCGCCAGGCTCGCGCAGCCGGCGCCCTGGCAGCGCTCGATGAGATAAGAGATACCGACCAGGTTGTCCGTCGAGGCAGTCCAGGCGAGAACGATCTGGCCGCGGTTCCCCGGCGTAGCCGTCAGATTCGATGGATCCGAAGGCGGAACTATGTCGACTGTAGTCGCGGATGCGGTGGTCGAATATGCACCGAGAGTATTGTTCGTATCGCTCGCGCGCACGCGATAAGTGTAGTTGGTTCCCGACGTCAGGCCCGTATCCGCGTAAGTCGTCGTGGTCGATGTACCAACCTGCACGAAGTTGCCGCAGGGACCGTTCTGGCAGCGCTCGATGAGATAGTTGAGGATACCGACGCTGCTGGTCGAAGCCGTCCAACTCAGGTTGATCTGAGTTGCACCGGCAGCCGTTGCTGTCAGATTCGTCGGCGCCGTCGGCGGAGCCACGGTCGTGGCAGAAACGATCGTGGAGTACGCGCTGAGGTTGCCCGCCGCATCGGTTGCGCGAACTCGGTAGCTGTAGCTCGTGCCGCCCGCCAGGCCGGTGTCGTTGTAGGATGTGCCCGCCGGTGTCGCAATTTGAGCGAACGTTGCGCATCCCGCGCCCTGGCAGCGCTCGACCATGTACCCGGTAACAGCCACGCCGTCCGTCGAGGCCGTCCAACCCAGATTGATCTGGCCGCTGCCGGCTGCCGTCGCCGTCAGGTTCGAAGGCGCGGTTGGAGGTGTAGTATCCGAAATCGTTGTAGCAGTGGCCACGTTCGAATAGCTGCCGAGGTTGCCTTGTATGTCGACGGCACGCACGCGATAGCTGTAGGAAGTGCCTGGAATCAGGCCTATATTGCACCGTCCGACAAGACCAGTGGGAACGCTGCAACCAACAAAACCGGTCGTGATCTGCGTGAAGGAGCTGCAGCCGGCACCCTGACAGCGCTCCAGCTGATATCCCATGACACCGATGTTGTCTGTCGAGGGAGTCCAGGTCAGATCGATCTCCGCAAAGCTTGTCGCTGTCGCAGTAAGGTTCGATGGAGCCGATGGAGGAACGGTGTCTACCGTGTAGGTGCCGACTACATTGTAACCGCTGAGATTGCCCTGGGTGTCGACGGCACGCACGCGATAGGAATAGAACGTCGCCGGAGTCAGGCCGGTATCCGAATAGCTGGTCGTAACCGGTGTGGCGATCTGAACAAAGTTGGGGCAGCCACCTCCCTGACAACGCTCAACTGTGTAGTACGAGATCCCGACGCTGCTCGTGGAAGCTGTCCAACTCACGTCGATTACAGTTTCGCTTGCAGCCGTAACTGTCGGATTCCCCGGCGCTGTTGGCGGCGTTCCGGTCACGTCCGAGGCCGTGTTCGAGTACACACTGAGGTTTGCGCCATCGGTGGCACGAACGCGATAGCTGTAGCTCGTGCCTGCCGACAGCCCCGTATCGGAATACGACGTGGATGTCGAGGTTCCAATCTGCGCAAAATTGTTGCAGCCGCTTCCCTGGCAGCGCTCGATCATGTAGCCCGTCACACCGACATTGTCGGTCGATGCGGTCCAGGTCAGATTGATCTGACTGGCGCTGGCAGTTGCAGCCGTCAGGTTCGCAGGAGCAGTCGGCGGTGTCGTATCGGCTGTAGTGGCCGCGCTGGATGTACTCGAATATGAGCCGAGATTGCCCGCAGCATCCGTGGCGCGGACGCGATACGAATATGTGGTACTCGCAGAAACTGTCGTATCGTTATAGAAAGCTGCGCCGGAACCGGTGCTGCCGATTTGTGCGAAGTTCGAACATCCAGCTCCAGCACAGCGCTCGATGAGGTAACCCGTAACCCCAACATCGTCCGATGACGAATTCCAGGTCACGGTGATCTGACTGGAACTGAGAGAGGCGTTCGCCGACACGACGCCGGTCAGGACGTTCTGCCAGTTTTCGGCCAATGCCATGGTCCAGCCCGCCACATAGGAGCCCGCCGCGGAACTGAAGGAATATTCGCTGGCAATGGATTGAGAATTGTAGTCCGTATAGCCGGTGCCGGCGGTCGGAGTGCCGGCGGGGCTGGTCTTCGCAAAATCGATCAGCAGGTCGCCTGGCTGCGTCGTATTGATGGCGGCGCTGGTGATGCTGGTCGTCGCGGTGCCGCCATTGTCGGTGATGCCGGAAGTGGCATCGATCGGCGCCGTCGTATTCGAACCTTTAATGACGAGCGTACGCATGATCAGCGGGCCGGCGGTGGACAGGTTTACGGTGATTGTGTGCCCCGTTCCCACATTGGCCGCTTTGACGTACCAGAGCTGAGTGCGCAAATTGACGCTGGGAGACGAGTGACTTGTGGGACCAGCGGCCGAGATCCATGCATTTCCTTTACTGTCGCTGATGGACATCGTCGCAACTGTCGTGTTGGACCAGGCATAGACAAGGATCAAGTCACCGCCGGTGCTGTCGAGCGTAGCGGTCGTATGCGTGGTCAACGAAGCACCCTGGTTGTACTCCTGCCAGGCGATGATCGAGGCCGGCGTTCCCCCCGCGAATGCGACAGAGTTCGCCGGAGCCGTTGGAGGCGTGGTGTCCGCGGGCGTCACACCCGTTGCCGCGTTGGAGTAGCCACTGAGATTGCCTGCATTATCTATTGCCCGGATCCGATAGCTGTAACTGGTCGAGACCGCGAGCGGTCCGGCATCCAACCACGCGCTCAGGTTACCTGTGATGCTGATAGCGGTCGCTACCTGCACAAAGTTCGTGCAGCCCGGGCCCTGGCAGCGCTCGACCTGGTAACTGATGCCGAAAAGGTTGTCCGTGGATGAGGTCCAATTAAGATTAATCGATGTGGGGCTCGCAGGTGTGGCCGTCAGATTCGTTGGAACCGTCGGCGGAATGATATCCGGTGTCGTCGCGTTTGCGGTGTTCGAGTATCCGCCCAGTGTGTTGTTCGTATCGCTCGCACGGACACGGTAACAGTACGACAACCCGGAGGCCACCCCTGTATCCAGGTAAGTCGTCGTGGCCGACGTACCGATCTGAACGAAGTTGCCGGTGCAGACGACTGACACCGGGCTGCGCTCGATAAGATAGTTGAGAATGCCGATGCTGCTGGTCGAAGCCGTCCAACTCAGGTTGATCTGAGTTCCACCCGAAGCCGTTGCTGTCAGGTTCGATGGTGCCGTTGGGGGTAGCGCATTCGTAACGGCGGATGCCGTGTTCGAGTAACTGCTGAGGTTCCCTGCCGCGTCGGTGGCGCGCACGCGATAGCTATAGCTAGTGCCGTCCGAAAGTCCGGTGTGGGAATACGACGCAGCTGTGGAGGTTCCAATCTGCGCGAACGTACTGCAGCCGACTGCCTGGCACGCTTCGATGGTGTATCCCGTGACTGCGACATTGTCGGTTGAGGCGGTCCAGGTCAGGTTTATTTGACTCGTGCCCGAAGTCGTTCCCGTCAGATTGGACGGAGCAGATGGCGGTACTGTGTCTGCAGTGGTGGCGCTGGCGGTGTTCGAATACCCGCCCAGGTTGTTATGCGTGTCGATTGCGCGCACACGATAGGAATAGCTGGTTGCCGAAGTCAGTCCAGTATTGGAGTACGTGGTCGTAGTTGAAGTGGCCACCTGAACGAAATTGGAGCAGCCGGCACCCTGGCAACGTTCGACCAGATAGTTCGAGATTCCCACGCTCCCCGTTGACGCCGTCCACGAGAGATCGATCTGCGTTCCGCCTGCAGCCGTTGCCGTGAGGGCCGGCGCAGTCGGTGAAGCGTCCGTCAAGGTTGACGTTATGTTGGAGTAGCTGCTGAGGTTTCCTGCGGCATCGGTCGCCAGCACGCGATAGCTGTAGCTGGTTGCCGGTAAGAGGCCAGTGTTGGAATAGGACGCAGCGGTGGAGGTTCCAACCTGCGCGAATGAACTGCAGCCGGCTCCCTGGCAGGCCTCAATGGTGTATCCCGTGACACCAACGTTGTCGGTTGAAGCCGTCCAGGTCAGGTTGATCTGAGTCGTGCTCGAAGCCGTTCCCGTCACATTGGACGGCGCAGATGGTGGCACGCCGTCTGTCGTTGTGGCGCTTGCGGTGTTCGAGTATCCGCTCAGCGTGCTCTGGGTATCGCGGGCGCGCACGCGATAAGAGTACGTTGTTACCGATGTTAGACCGGTATCACTGTAGCTGGTCGCCGTCGGAGTGGCTATTTGAACGAAGTTGCTGCAGCCGGTTCCCTGGCAGCGCTCGACCAGATAGTTCGAGATGCCGATACTGCTGGTCGAAGCGGTCCAACTCAGGTTGATCTGAGTGCCGCCAGAAGCTGTTGCGATCAGATTCGCCGGCGCCGTTGGGGGTAATGCATTCGTAACCGCTGAGGCCGTGGTCGAGTAACCGCTGAGGTTCCCCACCGCATCAGTGGCACGCACGCGGTAGCTATAGCTGGTGCCGTCCGAAAGTCCGGTGTTGGGGTACGAGGCAGTTGTGGAGGTACCAATTTGAGTAAACGAACTGCACCCGGCTCCCTGACAGCGTTCGATCATGTACGACGTAACGCCGATATTGTCAGTCGACGCCGTCCATGTCAGATTGATTTGACTGGTACTCACAACCGCGGCGGCCAGGTTTGTTGGAGCAGTCGGCGGTGTGGTGTCGGAAGCACCGGTTGTGGTGGCGCTGACTACACTCGAGTACGCGCCGAGGTTGCCGGCGGCATCTTTGGCGCGCACGCGATACGTATATGTGGTGCCCGTACTCAGTCCAGTGTCGGTGTAGGATGTGGTGCTGAATCCGGCTGTAGTACCGATCTGCACGAAGTTTGAACACCCCGAGCCGAGACAGCGATCGATGAGATAGCCCGTGACGCCTGTATTGTCGGTCGACGGATTCCACGTCAATGTGATCTGGTTAGAGCTGGCCGAGGCATTCGCTGATACTACGCCAAGCAGAACATTCTGCCAGTTCGCCGCTGGAGCAATGGTCCAACCTGCGCTGTAGCTGCCTGCCCCACTCGCTATGGAGTCCTCTGCTGCAAGGTAATTTGAGGAAGCCATACCTTCGAACGTATAGCCGGTGCCCGCCGTCTGGGTGACGCCAACGGCGCTCTTCGCAAAATCGATCAACAGGTCGGCTGGCTGAGTCGTGTTGATCGTCGCGCTGGCGATGCTTGTGGTCGCGGTGCCGCCGTCATCGGTGATGGCGGAAATGACGTCGATGGGAGCAGTCGTGTTCGAGCCTTTAATAACGAGCACAGAGATAACCAGTGGCTGAGCGGGGGAGAGGGTTATCGTGACCGTGTGTCCCATTCCAACGTTCGGCGTCTTCGCATACCAGACCCGGCTTCGCAGATCGACGCCCGGAGTGTGGTTCGTCGGGCCTGCTGCCGAGATCCATGTATTCCCCTTGCTGTCGGTGAGCGTCATTGTGGCGTTCTGGTGGGAGGAGCCGAAAATGACGATCAAGTCACCACCGGTGCTGTCAAATGCCGCGCTGGTGTGTGACGCAAACGACCCCGAATTGATGTAACTCTGGCGGCTTATGACAGACGGCGGAGCTCCACCAGCGGCGCCGCGGGCATTCGCGGGCGCCGTGGGAGGAGTTGTATCGCCGACGGGACCCACGGGTGTGTTCATGTCCAATTCGAGCTCGGTTTGCGTCAGCGCCCTGTTATAGACGCGAACTTCGTCGATTCGGCCGGTGAAGTTTTGTCCGTATAAGCTGTCTCCTCCGATCTGGAGCGGCAGAGTAGATACGGTCAACGGAGATGACTGAAGCTGTGACGCGACGTTGATGCCATTGATCCAAAAGGCCAGTTTGGTTCCATCGAACGTCGCAGCCACGTGTGTCCACGTGTTCACCGGAAGTACGGAACCCGCGGCCGAGTTCTGCCAACCGTTTCCGAATGTGCCACCGACGGTGGGCCCAACTCCCGCGGTAGACGCGGCCTCGAGGTAGTAGCTGTCGTTCTGCTTGTAGATCAGGTCGGTCCATCCCGATGGCGTAACGGTCGGATACACCCAGGCTTCGAGCGTCATGCCGGCGGTCAGGTGCAGTGAAGCCGAGTCATTGATGGTGACGCGCGAACTGGTTCCGTTGAAAACCAGGGCGCTGCCATACTTGCCTGAAGCGGTCCACGTCCCGCTTGTGATCGTTCCGGCATTTCCGTTGCCGGACAAGTCTGCGAGCGTCGTTCCCGTTCCGGCATCAAACGAATAAGCGGCCACTGGTCCGCTCGCTGGTGGCGCGGTGTTCGTTGTCGCAATAGCCACAGTGGAATAGCCGCTCAGATTTCCCGCGGCGTCAGTCGCAAGCACGCGATAGCTGTAGCTGGTTGCGGCCGTCAGTCCCAGGTCGTTGTAAGTGGTTCCTGCCGGCGTCGCAATCTGCGCAAAGCTGGCGCAGCCGGCGCCCTGGCAGCGTTCGACACGGTATCCGGTCACGCCAACATTATCGATTGAAGCCGTCCACGTCAGGTTGATCTGGCTGCTGCTGGCTGCGGTTGCGGTAAGGTTCGAGGGAACCGTCGGAGGAGTGATATCCGGAGCAGTCGTCGTTGCGGTCGCTGTGTTCGAGTAAACGCTGAGATTTCCCGCGGCGTCAGTCGCTCGCACTCGATAACTGTATGAAGTGCCCGCGGTCAGGCCGGTGTCGTTAAAACTGGTCCCGGCGGGCGTTGCGAGTTGCCCAAAGTTGGAACAGCCTGTGCCCTGGCAGCGTTCAACCCGGTATCCGGTTACGCCAACATTGTCTGTAGAGGCGGTCCAGGTGAGGTTGATTTGTGTGCTGCCTGCCACGGTCGCGGTCAACCCGGTCGGGGCAGTCGGCGGTGTGGTGTCTGCGGCGCCAATCGGGGTACTCATGTCGGTCTGAACCTCTGTCTGCGACAGAGCCCGGCTGTACAGGTGGAGGTCGTCGATTACGCCAGCGAAGTGATCATCGTCATCGGCACTGCTTCCAATCGCGACGGCGGCAGTCGAGCCGGTACCAAGCGTGACGGCTGCGAGTGTTTGCGAAAGGACACCGTTGACATAAAGCATTGTTCCCGTGGAGTCGGCCTCGACAGACAAATGTGTCCATGTGTCTAGTGGTGGACCGTAGGCAAAGGTAATGATCGAGTTGAACGTCGAAACGTAAACACGGCCGGTTGAAATCGCCAGCCCGACATCAAAACGCATCTGACTTGAAGAGTAGGCGTCGCGTTTGCTGAAGAATGCGCCCCAGTCCGCGAAGCTCGAGGGCTTTACCCATGCTTCGAGCGTAAAGGGTAGCGCGGCGATGTCCAGCGTTGCCGGTAATATGACTTTGTCGTCAATGCCGTCAAAGGACAGGCCGTTTCCATTCTTGCCCGTAGTCCACGAAGCTCCGTTGGCCAGCGTTCCATTGAAGCCGTTTCCGGAAGAATCCGCAGTCGTGGTGCCAGTGCCTTCGCTGAAGCCGAAAGCAGCCACTTGCCCGGGTAAGACGTCCATAGCGACTCTTCCCAGCCCGATCGAGCTGCGTGAACTCGATGGATTCGCGATACCGGGCGACCCCAAACTGATCCTGGAGCCGGACACCTGCGAATCACCGCGAAACAAATCGGACCCTGAAACCAGATAGAGCTTTTCATCGGCGCCCAGCTCCAACCCCGAAATTGGTCCTGGGAATCGCTGCCTCCACAGCTCTTCGCCCGTCGCAATGCGAATCGCAACAACTTCGTTTGTTCTTGGCGCGACTGCAAAAAACGTTCCTCTTGCTTCGTTGGCCGGTGTGTCGGCAAATCCTCCGCTGAGTGACTCAATGCGAGACCATAGGGTCCGGCCTTGTGAATCGATCGCGGCATAGCTGGAACCGGTGCCTGGCAGGGAAGTCTGGACAACAAGCAATCCCGCGTTCAAAACGGCTGCCGTGTCTGTTACAAGCAGGCCGGTCGCAGAAACTTCACAGTTTTGGATGTCCGTCGGTAGCTTCAACAGGTTGCTGTTTGCGCCGCCGGTGTTCAAGACATCCTTAAAAGCGTAAACCCCGCTCCTGACATCGCACGCCGAATTGAGCAGTACCTGGCCGGAGACTGACGACAGACCGACAGCTTTTCCGAGCTCGCCAGAGGCACCAAGCTGGTACAAGTAGACCGTGGACTGATCCGTACTAAATACCGCGGGACGGTACCCCCGGCCGGTATTGCCGAGGTAGTCCCACTTCCGCGTCCCGTCAGGATTGATTGCCGTGAACCGTTCCTGAAAACCGCCGGCTTTGCTGCCGGTATGAAAGTAGACGGTTCCGTCCTTGCCAACGATTAACGGTGCGGACTCATCCCCTGAATTAGCCAGGAACGGCTGGGCCCAACCGGGTTGGCCGGTGATCGGATCCAGCGCAATGACTGTTTTCGTGGAAGATGCGTATACCACTCCGGACGACGCGACGGCGACATCGACGACAGGACCGTTGAGCACGGCGAGAGCGTTCGTGCGCCATCGCAGTTGGCCGCTGTCCGTGTAAGAGGCAACGTTCGTACCGTCCGTCAAAACCAATGAACCATCGTCAGCGGTTCTTTTTAGACTCGCCTGAACATTCGACGCGATGACTCGAAATGTCGGAAGGGAAGTCGGACCCGGCAACGGACTAACATTCGTGCGGGATGGATTGGAAGCGTCCATGCGCCATCCGTTCTCTACGGTGGCGCCGGTATATTGAGCGAAAAGAAGGAATAGAACAGTAATCAAGGAAGACATCATGTCTAACTCCACGTGGCTAAAATGAAGGCTTTTCTTTCAGAACGATCGCTAATGTAATTGCAGATCTTCGTCGGCTAATGTGGTTAGCGGTCGGCGATCCAGGATCTTGTCGGAAAATCGCAGCGTGGAGTCCAGGATCTTCATTGATGCGGGCCACATGTGGCCCTTCTCCACTTGCTTCCGGGCGGTTTCAGACAGGGTTCTACGCACATCGGCATTCTGCAGTAATCGAATGACATGCTCGGCGAAGGCATGCGGCGTTTCGGCCACAAGAAGGTCCCTTCCGGCAACTGCTTGAATTCCTTTCGCGGCGTTCGGCGTTGCTATCACGGGAATTCCCATTGCCATCGCCTCCAGAATCTTGTTCTGCGTTCCCCTTGCAATCCTAAGGGGAGCAACCGCCACTGCTCCGCCCTGGAGGTAACGCCTGACATCCGGTACGTGGCCGGTAACGACTATGCCTGGCGTTTGTTCCAGTTTCCGAATCTTGCGTGTTGGATTTGAGCCTACGACGCGAAATTCGACCTTCGGCAGTTTTTTGCGGATAAGAGGCAGGATGTTTTCAGCGAAATAACAGACGCCATCGATGTTGGGAAAGTAATCCATCCGTCCAAGAAAGACGATCGAAGGGTCCGCGCTGGTAGAAATCTCGGTAGGAGAAAAGTAGGAGACATCCACGCCGTTCGGAATCACCGTTGGTGGAGTTCCCACCTGAAGGTTTTCGAACTCATCGCGTTCGCCTTCCGTGGTCACGGTACAGCGGTCGAACAGCCTGGCGATTTTTTGCTCATACGCTCGAAGTTTTGTTGACTCAAACGAATACATCCAAGAAAGAGGAAAGCTTTTCCAGTGCGAGTATTCAGCCCATTTTGCAGAGTCGAGATCTCCGAAGTCCATGATTCGGAAACCACTTTGGATATGCGTGACGTATTGGGCGACGAATGCGCAGTGGACGAGGGTGAGATCGAACTTTCTTTCGAGAGCGGCCTGGCGAATTCTCTCGTGCAGGCGCGTGGAGCGGAAATAAGCAACTGAAGACGGAGTGCGGGTCGGCAGCGCCTTTAAAGCCTGGAGCCACCGTACGCGTGACGGGAGTACTTCCGCGATGACATCTTCGCAATAATCCTTTAAACCTTCTCCTTCCCTTAATTCCTGTTCTGTATGGGCCAGGCTGGCGACCACCACCGAATGCTTCTGGCTGAGGTGGCGGATCATGTTAAAGGGCCGAATCTTCCCACCGCGATTTGGCGGATAGGGCAGACGGTGACAAACGAAGAGTACGTTCATCCCTGCTATCCGGCCACCATCATCATTTCACTCATCGTTTCCGTCACGTCATTGTGGTCTTGTCCGTCCAAGAAGATTCGGCACCACAACTCCAGATTGATCAGAGCGAGCAAATGATCCGAGTAATCACTCTTCTGGGCATTGTGCTTAGCGACGATTTCTTCGACAAAGGCCGAATTGAACAGTCCTCTCTTCCTTATCTGTTCCTTCGACAGAAGGTTATTTACCAGTGGGCCGAGATCGTTTCGAATCCATGAACCCATTGGGGCTCCAAATCCCCTTTTCTTCCGATTCAGAATTTCGGCCGGCAGCCAGGGTTTAACGACCTTTTTCAGCAGGTACTTCATCGTGAATCCGCGAACCTTCAAGGATTCGGGCACCGAGGCAGCCAGCTCCACCAGTTCGTGATCGACAAACGGGGCGCGGCACTCGATCGATGCAGCCATCGTCATCTTGTCGGTCAAAGCCAGCAGGTCATCCGCAAGGGAGGTCTTGAGATCGGCATAAATGAGCTGGTTCAGCCCGGTGAATTCGGGGTGTCCTTCAAAGTACTGTTGCATTATTCCTGAGGCGAAAGCATTCCCGTTGGACAGATCGTTTGCGAAGCCGCCGCTGAGAAGACCTTTCTGAAGATCCGAGGAAAACAGAGTGACGTAACTCATGTAGCGTCTGGCCGGATCTGCTTCCGCGGATTTAACGAATGCGTCGGCGTAGCGGACGTAGTTCTTCAGGCTCGAATGTCGATCCTGCGGCAGAGCACCGAGGAGTGATGGAAGCCATTTATGCCGGACAGCACCGGGTAACCAGTTGTAGTACCGTGCCAGATGATTTCCCAGGTAGCGGCGGTATCCTCCAAAGAGTTCATCTCCGCCAACGCCGGAGAGAATGACCGTTACGGTTTCCCTCGCCAATCTCGCCACAAGATACGTCGTTACAAACGCGGAATCGGCGATGGGCTCATCGAGGTGCCAGATCAATTTCGGCAGAAGTTGCCCGATATCGGGACGAGCAATGATTTCATGATGATCGGTGCCAAACGCATCCGCAACGATACGCGCGTAGGGCAGTTCGTTATAAAAACGATCGGCGCCTTCGAAGCCGATCGAGTACGTCTTGACCGGCCGATCGGTCATCCTGGCCATGGCTGCGACGATCGAGCTGGAATCGATCCCACCGCTCAGAAACGCGCCTAATGGCACATCGCTGACCAGACGAACGCGGATCGATTCGAGCAGCTTTTCACGGACGCGCTCGATCCATTCTTCTTCGGATCGTATTTCGATCGGTCCGGAGGGAACGTCCCAATACTGCTGTTCCCGGACCTGTCCTTTCTCGACAACCATGTAATGCCCGGGCAGCACCTTCTCGATGCGTTCAAATAGTGTCAAAGGGGCAGGAACATATCCGAGGGCAAGGTACTCTCGAAGCGCCTGGGCGTTCATCGCCCGTGGAATCTTGCAGACCTCCAGGATGGATTTGATCTCTGAAGCAAACAAGACCCGATGAGGTTCGCGGCAGATGTAAAGGGGCTTCTTACCAAGGCGGTCGCGCGCCAGAATCAGCCGGGAACGCGCGGCATCCCATATAGCGATGGCGAACATTCCGCGGAGACGTCTGAACAGATCGACGCCTTCTTCCTCGTATAAGTGAACAATGACTTCAGTATCGGAGTCGCAGCGGAAGACATGGCCGCGGGCTTCCAGTCCGTCGCGTAGTTCCTTGAAGTTGTATATCTCGCCGTTGCAGATCGCCCAGACGGTGTTGTCCTCGTTCGGGATTGGCTGGTGTCCTCCCGCGAGATCGATAATGCTCAGACGGCGCATGCCCAGGGCAATTCCGTCAGCGCAATAGTGGCCATGATCATCGGGTCCTCGATGAATCATGACCTCTCCCATAGCGGCCAGGACTTCTTCGCCGGGCCTGCGTCCTTCTCTTAATTCAGCTACGCCGTATATTCCACACATGTGACTAGTGCCCGCTCCCGATCTCCCGCATGACCGCGGACTTGAGCAAACCTTGAACTACGCGCTCCGCCATGGCGTGACTACCTTTGTCCGTGAAATGAACCGAATCCGCGAAGTGTTCCGCATCTGCCGGTATGACGTTCTCGTCGGCAATTAAAAAGGCGCCAGTCTCTTCCGCAACTTGTCTGACGACTTCGTTATAACTGGCATACGCTTCCAGCAGCCCCTCGATGGACATGTACGGCATGTAGTACAGACTCGTGACTGCTGCACGAGTTTGCTGCTCCGCTGTCTGATCCCTTCTGATCCGGGTTGAAAACGTTACCAGGACGACGCGGTTGGCCACGCGCTTGCTGGCCTCCACCAGTTCCTTGAGCTCCCGGTGGAACGGCGCAGTCAGCGCGCTCTTCTCGAAAGTCAGCTTACCTTTCGCCTCTCCAGCGTCCTTCTGTACTGCCGATATGAAAAGGTTCTTTTCGACGAGGTACCAGAACAAGGAGTACTTTGTCGGCCAGCTTAGAGTCTGCTCTGTGCGCTTGGACGCAATACCCTGTTTGACGGCCAGATCAAAGCTGTTCGATGTAAGATCGTTGTGGCCCTCGTAGATCACAATGATGTCTGGATTAAGGCGCCCCACACGGGTTTCCAGATTTCGGAGTGAGTGCGCGATGCCATAACCCGGTACACCTGCGTTTACATAATCCACGTTCACGCCGGGCGACTCGGCCTTTAGCGCCTCTGTCACAAGATGCGGCCAGGTATTTTCGTTGTTGGAGACCTCGGCGCAATACGTGGTAGAGCTACCCAGGAATGCCACACGTACAGTAGAAGGTGGTTTCGGCACTGCCAGCTCTGGACCACGGAAGCCCAGCGAGTTGATTCGAATCCCTCCAAAGGAGCCGCCCGGGACTGGAATTCGCAATCCAGATGCGTCATCTATCTTATAGGTCTCCTCGATACCCCAGAGATTGCCGTACTTGATCCTGTGCCGCACACGCAACCCGACTTCGGCCATTGCGAATGGAGCGATAAACGCGAGGGCCACCACGATCGCAGCCAGCAGGCCGTGCTGAGCTCTCGACAATCCTAATATCCTGTTCATGTTGAAAATTTCTCCGTTAACGGGCAGCACTCGAATTCGCGCTGACCAGCGGCTGCGTGTCGGATCCGAGCAGAGCAGCAACCGGTTCGGTGAGCAGATCCGCGGCAAGTTCATGTCCGTTGACAGTCCAGTGGGCATCACTCCGCAGGTAGAGCGGAGGTAAACCGGCCGCACGGGCCCGGAACTCCGGAAGCAGATTAATTACAGGAATGTCGTGCGCCGTGAGGAAGGCCGTAAGGCGTTTCGACGGCAGTTCAAGGTCGAGGGCTGCGTTGCGCATGGCAGGCAATTGCGTCAGGGCTTCGTTCCAGCGTGGCGAGTCCACCTCCCAATACGCGGGAATCAACACCACTCCAAACTTTGCATGACTGGCAGATGCCAGATCGCGCGTGGCGGCCATCATTTCTTCGGTCACGTGCCAGGCCTCTGCCCACGCAGGTTTCGGTTCCACGCGGTAAATCTCGTAGAAACCAAAGTTCTCGCCGGCGGGAGCATTAACGGTCTCGGGCGGGGTGCTGACCAGCCGCAGTGTGTAGAGCAGACGGTTGATCCCCGGCGAGTTGTCGACAGTCTCACGCAGCAATCGGTAGGCTTTGGAGTGATTCCTGAACAGGCCTGTGACAGCGCTGAGACTCGAAGTTTGATCTTTGAATGGAGTAAATAGAGGACGGCCTTCCTCATCCCGGACCAGGTCGCCGTCGGCTGTGGTGCGTGGATACGGAATATAGGGCTTACCCTGGAGTCTCCAGCTATTATCGCTGACATCGTTACCCACGAAGAACGTGAGTACAAGATCCGGCTTATATGTCAGACCGTACTCCCGAAGGGCGAGGTATTCACGCGCCGTTCCCGTGCCGCTGACACTTAGATTAATGAGTTCCGTCTTGCCGATCTTGCCTTGAAGACGATTCTCGAGCAACGGGGTTATGGAGCGATCAAACGGAACTTGCATCGCCTCCAGGAACGAATCTCCCAGCAGAACCACCCGGCGCGTGCCGGCCGGTTTCTGCGGAGTGTGTTCTCGATCGCGGAACCCAACCGAATTGACTTTGATGCGAGTGTCGAAAATACCGCGCTGGATTGCTCGACCCTCCTTGCCGCGGATCAGCTTCATTCCGATGGCCGGATCGAATTCCCAGAAGAAGTCAGAAACGGGAAAGAAAAAACGCACCCCAACCTCGAGCAATACTGCCCCGAGTCCGAGACCCACCGCGAACAGCAGGCCTACCGCGATCAAACGCTTTGACAAAGACAACGAACTAGCAGCCATGGTCAGTTACCTCTGATGAACTACGAAGTCTTCTGGGCAATCACGATGAACAGTCCGCCATCTTTGCATGCAGTAACGGCCATTCCCAGTTCGACAATCGATCGCGTCAGCCAGCCGGCAAGCTCATCCTGCGCGAAAAGTTTTTCCGATGCGGAAAACGATTCGAATGGGACTGTTTTGGGAATGCTCTTTACGAAGGTGAAGCCAGTCTCCTTGAACCAGCCAAGAACTTCGCCAATCGTGTGCTTGGATTCATGGGGATTCTTGTACTGATCCATGAACCAGGAACGTTTCCGCGCTTCGCTGATGTTCTCGTTCAGGTGGCGATCCATATTCTTGTATCGATCCCGCGTGAGTCTGAAAATGCCGCGCCGGATGTCTGTGGTCAACCGGCCATACTTGTGATACAGCCCGATCAGGATGTATCCACGGGGCTTCACGAGCGTGGAAATTGTTTTGAATGCCAGAAACGGATCGGCCGTGTGATGCAGGACGCCGTTTGAAATAACCAGGTCGAACTGTCCGGGTTGGAAACAAGGTCGGAACAGGTTCATCTGAAAAAAGTGCGCTCGCTTCAAACCGTTCCGTTCCTTGAAACCCTGAGCCATTCGGAGCGAGTTCATGCACATGTCGGCGCCGATTGCCGTTCGACCCGCTATGGACAGAAAGTTGGTGAGCTGGCCGGTCCCGCAGCCGCACTCGATGATGCGTGTCCCAAAAGGGATCTGATCGTCCAACAGCTTCGCGAATACCCTCTTCCTGGCTTTTTCCACGAGCGTTCCGGCGCTGTCGAAGTCGTCGTAGTTCGGAAAAGGATACTGTTCATAGAACTGCTTCATCGAATCCGTGACATCTTGTTTCTCCGACCCCCATTCCGTCTTCCAGAACAACTGAGGAATGCCATCGACCGTGGGATAGGTCTGACGGCACGACAAGCATGTGAACTGATTCTGATGGTGTTCCACCGATCCTTTGCATTTCGGACAGGACAAAATAAGGCTCTCCCAAACGGGAGACAGGGATTTCTCTGCTTTCATTTGCTGAACTGCCATTGCCGACGCTCCAAGTTTTATTGACTAAGAATGGGTTTTAGGCTTTGACTACTGAGGCCAACGTCGAGTCCCGGTAACGCGACGCGTAGTGACTGTAACTTTCAATCTGCAATCCATCGAGGCCCTTCTGGGAGATCGCCTCGACGAATCGTTGTGCAAATTGGATGTTGGTGATCAGCGGTATCCCCAGATCGACAGCCCGCCGCCGAATGAGGTAATCGTTCGTCAGTTCCTCCTCCTGAAACGTCTTGGGGATATTAATGACGAGGTCGATCTTTCCGCTCTGCAGGTACTCCAGCGCATTCGGTGAGGATTTTTCCAACGGCCAGTGCAGAACCTGCGAGTCAATTCCGTTGGCCTTCAGGAAATCTGCTGTTCCGTGGGTGGCGTACAGGGTTACGCCCATCTGGGACAGAATCCGCACGCTTTTGATGAAAACCGCTTTGACCTCGATGGGTCCGGTAGAGAGCAGGATGCCGCGGACGGGCAAACGATAGCCAACCGAGAGGAGTGCCTTGAGGAATGCTTCCTCAAAATCCTCCCCGAGGCAACCCACTTCTCCGGTCGAAGCCATCTCGACACCAAGCATTGGATCCGCGCCATCCAATCGCATGAATGAAAACTGCGGAGCTTTTACTCCCACGTAGCCAAGATCCAGTACGGCGTCATTTTCCTTCGTGACCGGCTTCCCGAGAATTGCCCGCGTTGCGATGTCGATAAAGTTCTTGCCGCATATTTTCGATACGAACGGAAAGCTCCGGGATGCCCGCAGATTACATTCAATAACTTTGATCTCGTTGCCTTTTGCGATGAACTGAATATTGAATGGACCGGTGATGGAAAGCGCTTTTGCGATCTGACCCGTCACTTTCTTGATTCTCCGGATCGTTTCGAGATACGTCCGCTGTGGCGGCAGAACCAGGGTCGCGTCTCCGGAATGGACTCCCGCGTTCTCGACATGTTCCGATATTGCGGAAATGACGATTTGGCCGCGGCTCGCCACGGCATCAATCTCCAGTTCCTTCGCGTTCTCGACGAACTTGCTCATCACGACAGGATGTTCGCGCGATACGTGGGCAGCTTTGCTGAGAAATCTTCCAAGTTCTTCGTCGTTTGAAGCGACCGCCATTGCGGCTCCGCTGAGAACATAGGAAGGACGCACCAGGACTGGATAACCGACACGTCTCGCAAATGTCCGGGCGTCTTCAACGTTAATCAACTCCCGCCATTCTGGTTGTTCGATTCTCAATTCATCCAGCAGTGCTGAAAATTTGTGGCGATCTTCAGCAGCATCGATACTCGTTGCCGATGTCCCGAGAATCGGAATGCCGGCCGACTGAAGCTGTAGAGCAAGGTTGTTGGGAATTTGTCCGCCCATTGAAATGATGATACCGACGGGCCTTTCCCTCTGACAGATTGCCAGGATCGTTTCAAGACGGAGTTCTTCGAAATACAGGCTGTCGCACTCGTTGTAATCCGTGCTGACCGTTTCCGGATTGCAGTTCACAATAATGGTCCGATAGTTCAACTCCCGGAGGGTACGGACCGCATTCACGCAGCACCAGTCGAACTCGACGGAACTTCCAATTCGGTAGGCGCCTGAGCCCAGAACCATGATCGTCTTGCGCCCGTCGTTCGAGGTCTCGGCGGTCAAATCGTCTTCCACAGCGTTGTAAGTGACATACAAATAGTTGGTCTGGGCCGGATATTCCGCTGCGAGCGTATCGATCTGCTTGACAAACGGGGTAATCCCCAATCCAGCCCGGGTGACACGGACTTCTTCTTCGGTAATTCCTTTCAACGAGGCGATCTGCCGGTCACAGAATCCAAGCTGCTTTGCCTCGAGAAGCGTCTCGCGTTGCTCCGGCCACGGCGTCTGCTTGAGCCGGCTTTCCATGTCGATGATGTTCCGTATTCCATACAGAAACCAATTGTCGATCTTGGAAAGATCATGGATTTGTTCGATCGGAAAGCCTTCACGCAACGCCTGTGCAACCGCGAAGATTCGTTCGTGTGTCGGCTCACGCAGCTCTTTCGCCACGTCGTCAAAGTGAAACTGTTCTTCACCCGCGATTCCCGACACGCCGATCTCGAGCATTCGCAGCGCTTTCTGGATAGCCTCCTCGAAATTCCTGCCGATCGCCATCACTTCGCCGACAGATTTCATTCCAGAGCCGATAGATCGAGAAATCATCCGGAACTTCAGCAGATCCCACCGCGGCATCTTGACGACCACATAGTCCAGGGCAGGCTCGAAACAGGCGGTCGTGGCGCCCGTTATCGAATTCTTAAGTTCGGTGAGGCCGTAACCCAGCGAGAGTTTTGCGGCGATGTGTGCCAGTGGATACCCGGTCGCTTTTGATGCCAGAGCCGAGCTTCGGCTGAGGCGAGCGTTCACTTCAATGACGCGGTAATCAGTACTGGACGGTGAAAGCGCAAACTGGACGTTGCATTCACCAACGATCCCGAGATCTCTCACCACCCGGATCGCAACTTCACGCAACATGTGGTATTCGGTGTTGGTGAGCGTCTGGCTGGGAGCGACGACGATGCTCTCCCCGGTGTGAATACCCATGGGATCCAGGTTCTCCATGTTGCACACGGTAACGCAATTATCAAATCGGTCACGAACGACCTCGTATTCCACTTCCTTCCAGCCGGTCAGATATTCCTCGATCAGTACTTGAGGACTGTGGGCGAGAGCCTTTGTGGCGCGTTCATGAACATCGTGATCATTTGAGCAGAAACCGGAGCCGAGTCCGCCGAGCGCATAGGCGGCGCGGAGCATGACGGGATAACCCACCTCCCGGGCCACTTGAACGGCATCCTCGGGGGTCACGGCCGCTCTGCTTCGGGGCACATGAACATTGATGTTGGTTAACCGCTCTCTGAAGAGCTCGCGATCTTCGGTGTCACGAATGGCCTGAATGGGCGTCCCGAGAACCTCCACGCCAAAATCGCGAAGCACACCACGATCGTGCAGCTCGAGACCGCAATTCAGCGCGGTCTGACCGCCGAATGCGATCATGATTCCGTCAGGTCTTTCCTTTTCGATTACCTGGGTGACGAAGTAGGGATCGACCGGCAGAAAGTAAATCTCATCGGCGAGATTCTCAGAGGTCTGGATCGTCGCGATGTTGGGATTGACAAGAACCGTTGTAATCCCTTCCTCCTTGAGCGCCTTGATGGCCTGACTGCCGGAGTAGTCGAATTCACCGGCCTCGCCTATCTTCAGGGCGCCGCTTCCAAGGACAAGTACTTTGCGCGGAAGTTTTTGCATTTGGGTTGAACCTTCTCTTGATGGCTGCGCCCTGTCGGGCTTGCATTCGCAGCCGCTCATTCAGGATTGCCAGACGTCTCGGACAAAATCGTCGAAAATGAAGTTCGCGTCGACGGGGCCCGGCGCCGCCTCAGGATGGAATTGAACCCCGTAGAATGGCCTGGTCCGGTTGCGAATGCCCTCATTTGTTCCATCATTTGCGTTTACGAACCATTCATCCCAGTCGGAACTAAGAGTGGCGGCATTGACGGCGTATCCGTGATTTTGTGAAGTGATGTAACAGCGTTGCGTTCCCACGGCAAGACACGGCTGATTCTGGCCCCGATGACCAAATTTCAACTTGAACGTGTCTCCACCGGCCGCCAGAGCGAGGATCTGCGACCCGAGGCAGATTCCGAACAGCGGCACGTTGCGAGTCATGACCGAGCGGACTGCAGCAATGGTCTTCCCGCACATTTTGGGGTCACCCGGACCGTTCGAGATGAGCACGGCGTCAAACGTTTCTTTGGAGAAGTCGTAATCGTAAGGTACACGCAGTACCGTCAGGTTTCTGTTCAGGAGATTCCGAACAATGCTCTCCTTGCATCCGCAGTCGATTAGAATGACCCGCTTCTCTCCACGCGAATACGTGATCGGGTGATCAACGGTGACTTCAGATATGAGGTCTTCGGAAGCGGTCAGCGGAATTTGTTCGTTTGCCGCTTCCGTACCAATCGACCCCATCATCGTGCCATGCTGGCGTAGACGCTTGGTTAGTGCGCGAGTGTCCACCCCTGCCAGGGCAGGAACCCCGTCTTTCTTCAACCATTCGTCAATACTGGTCAAAGTATTCCAGTGTGCCGGCTGACGGCAATTCTCCGAAACGATCAGGCCGGAGACCTGAATGCGGCGGGACTCGAATTCCTCCGAACAGCGATCAGTGTCGGGTACTCCGTAGTTACCGATAAGAGGGTACGTGAGGACGAGTATCTGTCCTTTGTACGATGGATCGGTTAACGCCTCCGTGTACCCGACCATGCCTGTATTGAACACGACCTCGCCGGTCACCGACTTGAGCGCGCCGAAATAGCGCCCTTCGAATCTGTGGCCGTCCTCCAGCAGCAATGTTCCTTGTTCCAATGAGTGAGTCATGGCGGCAGCTTAGAACAGGGTGTAAATGAAAGGCGCTACGGCTGAACTTTGGGCCAGAACCAGGAGTGATCCGGCAACAGCCAGTGCGACAATAAGAGGCAAAAGCCACAGCTTTCTGCGCTCTCTGATGAACATCCACAACTCATTGACGAATTCAAACATTTGAACCTCCGTAAAAATTGATGTCTCTAGAAAAAGGCATAAATGAACGGCGCGACAGCGGAAGCCTGGCCGAAGAATAAGAGCGTTCCCATCAGCAGCAGGACGACAGCTACCGGGAGCAGCCAGAATTTCTTCCGCTCTATCAGGAACAGCCAGAACTCTTTCACGAACTCCAGCATAAAAACCTCCATTCGATCAAAGTTGATCGATCAAAACTGATGTGTCATGTGCGAAACCGGCCTGGCTTTGCGATCGACGCGGTATGTTGCGACCTTTTGGTTGAACTTGCGGTTCATAGGGTCATATCCAACGACGGACATAAGCGCCCTAATCGGAGTCAGCAGGAGGTAGTACATGCTTCCCAGGATTACTTTCGAATTGACCCACCCCAGCAATTCTCCAGCTTTCATCCATATTTGGTGGGCTTTGCGCAGAGCAGTTGGAACCAGCAGGCCCGCGGTTCCGAAAATTACGGTAATTGCCAAAGCCCAGACGCGCGCGCTTTGGTGCCGGAATATCAGCGGCCACAATCCGATGACCAGAAAGCCTGTGGCCACAATGAGGCCGAACGAGCGTAGTTGCTTTCGAGAAACGTCGCGTTTTTGTTTAGTCGAGTACAAATTCTTTCCTCCAGTCAGCGTCGGTCTCCAAGGGTTTCTGATCCACCTTGTAGACCAGGTGATTTCCGAGTACGAGCAGATCCATTTCTGTTCGCATAAAACATCGATAGGCATCCTCGGGAGTGCAGACGATAGGTTCACCGCGGACATTGAACGAAGTGTTGACAATAACTGCACAACCGGTCAGTGCCTCAAAGGTCTTGAGCAGACGGTGGTATCGGGGGTTAGTGTCCTCGTGCACAGTTTGAACACGTGCCGAGTAATCAATATGGGTCACAGCGGGAATGTCGGACCGGGGGACATTCAACAGATCGATGCCCCACAGCTTATTTGCTTCGGCCGGCATGGGGAGGCAGCGAGATTGGACTACCGGAGCGACAAGCAGCATGTACGGGCTGTCCACGTCCATTTCGAAGTATTCCGAAACATTCTCGCGCAGGACCGACGGAGCAAACGGCCGGAATGATTCCCGGAATTTGATTTTCAGGTTCATCACCGCCTGCATCTGCGTATTTCGGGCGTCACCGATGATGCTGCGCCCGCCAAGAGCTCGAGGACCGAACTCCATCCTGCCTTGAAACCAGCCGATAACTTTGCCGGCTGCCATCTCCGACGCAACCTGATCAAAAAGTTCCTCGTCGTCGAGCCTGATATAGCCCGCACCTTGATGATTCAGGAACTCTTCGACTTGAGTGTCGGAAAACTCGGGACCAAGGTAGCTGCCCTTCATGGCATCCTCACGATTCGAAGCGACACGCGGCTTACCTTCATATTGGTACCAGGTTGCCAACGCGGCGCCTATCGCGCCGCCTGCGTCTCCCGCTGCCGGCTGAATCCAGATTCCTTTGAAAGGCCCCTCTCGCAGGATGCGGCCATTGCCAACGCAGTTGAGAGCGACGCCTCCCGCCATGCATAGATACTCAGCGCCTGTTTCACGGTGCAGTGTTCGAGACAATCTCGACATGACCTCTTCGGTCACCTCTTGAACGGATCGAGCCATGTCCATTTGCAGCTGCGTTAATGGAGTTTCAGGTTCACGCGGGGGAGCGCCGAACAGCTGATCAAAGCGCCTGTTGGTCATGGCCAG
>WNFT01000392.1_pt1 | contig 63399 bp, 56 predicted proteins | sample 5400191 | NCBI WGS metagenome assembly WNFT01 (sample SAMN13153359, study PRJNA577476) | soil metagenome | isolation source: 80 cm saprolite under Madrone tree | place: USA:California | collected 2016-06-14 | reverse complement strand
AGCCTCAGAAAGTAAAACACTCTCACGCAAAACGAAAAACGGATCTGCTACACAACAACACCCCGCGAAAATAACTCGCAACTCCCCGTTCGAACACACTTCATTCCTCTTATGCCAGGCTGTGAGAGATGTGGGCTAAACGTTACTTGTTACTTCTGCGTTGGATAAACAAACTCAACGCCGGAGTTATCTCCGGGGCAGAACCACGCCTTCAGGGCTTGTGGTTGGCCGGAGGGGCGCTCTTCGAGCTGAAGGATTGCTTTGTCCGGGGTTTCCGTCCGAACGTCCGAAATACCCTGGACCGTGGTGATCAAATGCGACTCGTCGCCGCTGAAAATTGCGACAAGCGTGCGATCGTTGGAATCCAGCAGCTTGAATACGTAGGTGCCCGCGGGAAGCACTTTCCCAGGAACCTGAATTGGTTCGTTGACAGTCACAATCGTTTTCTTATCTGTTTCGTCTGCCCGACCTTTGGGAGCAAAGAAAGTCCCACCCAACAGCATCACGCAGATCACGCCAGTGAACATTTTGCGGTACATGTTGAAATCTCCTTTCTTAGAGATCCGCGCTTCAAATGCGTATCGTCGCGGAGTTTAGTTCCGTGAAATAGAGAGGCATTCTTGATGCCAAACGAAGTGGAAGACGATCCCCCGGAAAGGGAGCGTCTTCAGCGAGTTATGCCGGTTGCGCAATTTTTCGAAAAGTGCGGGCTTCGGCGGCGCGTCCGTAACTTGGAAGGGTGTCAAAACCGTGGACCGGGAAGGGCGTAAATCAGCACACACTCGATCGGGACTCAGCGATGCGAAAAACGAGCACTGCTACCTTGAAGTGCTCGTAAGCTTGCCGCAGCATTCGGGACGTTCGGGCAAGGAGGAGCGATCCCATCCGCCTCCAAGCGCCTGGACGAGCGTGACGGCGGCTACCATGCGGCGGCCGAGAATATTTACTGCAGTGAGTTCGTCGGAGAGAGCCGCACTTTCAGCGGTTGTTACTTCGAGGTAGCTGGTGACGCCGCCATTGTAGCGCGTGGTGGCGAGTTCCACATATTTCTGAGCTGCGGCGACGGCTTTGTCCTGAACCTGAGCTTCGTGCTCGAGGATCCGCAATGCAGCTACGTTGTCCTCGACCTGCTGGAAGCCCGTCAGCACGGTTTGGCGATAATTGGCCATGGCTTGATCGTAAGCAGCGATGGCTTGATCTGAGGCAGCCCGGCGCCTTCCAACATCGAAGATAGTAAACAGAGCAGAGGGCCCGGCCGACCACAAAATACTGGGCCCGGAGAGTAATGTTGTGGGAGAGCCACTCTCAAATCCTCCCAGGGCTGCCAAGTTGACGAGCGGATAATAGGCGGACTTGGCGATCCCAATCTGCGCGTTGGCGGAGGCCATGAGGCGTTCGGAGGCTGCGATGTCAGGTCGCCGTTCTAGCAATTCCGAGGGCAGGCCCACTGGAATCGGGGGAGGAGGCATGGTGAGAGGAAGAGGAGCGAGACTGAAAGAGGCTGGAGGTTTGCCAGTCAAAACAGCTACCGCGTGCTCGTACTGTGCGCGAGCAACTGCAACATCAATGGCCTGGGCGCGGGTTGTTTCCAGTTGAGTCTCCGCTTGCTGCACTTCCACATCGGAAGCAATGCCTCCTGCAAACCGACTCTCGATTAACTCCAAGGCATGCTCATACTGCGTTACCGTGGAATCCAGAAGCTGCTCCTCAGCATCGAGCATACGAGCCTGGAAATAAAACAAGGCCAACTGGGAATGCATCGACAAGTTCACCGTCGCCAGGTCGGCTGCGCTGGCTTGCGCCTGTTCGCGATAAAACTCAACGCTGTGGCGTACGCGTCCCCAGACGTCGACCTGGTAAGACAATTCGAAAGGAATTTGAAAGTCGTTGTAGCTGACGCCATTGAACGTCGGGCTATGAGGCTGTCGGTTGGCGGAAGATCTGTTGCGGGTTGCAACAGGATTCGTGGTCAAAGTTGGAAAGTAATTGGCCCGGTTATAGCGGAGAATTGCGCGAGCTTGTGTATATTGGGCTTCCGCCGCCTTCAAGTTTTGGTTGGAGACGTTGACCTGCGCTTCGAGGGCATTGAGCTGGGGATCCTGAAAAATTTCCCACCAGTTGCCGCCGAGGTTCTGGTCGTTCGGTTGGGCAGGTTTCCAATCGCCAAGCTCTTTATACGTTTGCGGAACTTGTGCTGCAGGACGCTGATATTTTGGTCCCACGGAACAACCCGCGATTGAGAGCACGCTGGCGAGACCGATGCAGGCCTGAGCGCGCTTCCAAACTGGTCGAGCTGCCGCATTCCGGTTGCGCAGTAAGCTCACTTCCCGCCTCCAGCGGCATTTGCCGGTGCAGCCTTGGCGATCTGCACTTTTTCTCCGGTGAGTATGGAATCTGGGGGATTCTGAATGATGGACTCGTCGCCCTTCAGACCCGCTACGATTTCGATCTGATTTCCAAAGTCGCGACCGGGCGTCACCTTGGTGAGCACCACTTTGCCGTCTTTCAGAACGGCGACCTGCAAACCTTCCGATCGAAACAACAGAGTGTCAACGGGCACGATGTGAGTGGAGGCGAGCCCCGCGAGCTTCAAATGGACCTCGGCATATGAGCCGGAGAGCAATATGCCGGTAGGATTGTCCACGTCCACTTCCACCTGCAAGGTGCGCGTTGCGAAGTTGATTGCATTGGCGGTGCGCACGAGCTTGCCCGCAAAGCGCTTCCCAGGAAACTCAGCGAGTGTCAGCTCCGCGGTCAAGCCGGGTGTCGCGGCTTGTGAATACTCTTGCGGTACATAGACATAGACCCGCAATTTCCCGGGCTGGGCGATGTGAAAGAGGTCGGTCTTCGTGCCTGGCGCGCTACCGGAGTTGATCAGGTCGCCGACGTCGACGTTACGCACGGTGACGATACCGTCGAACGGAGCGTAGATCTTCTCAAAGGACTGCATCGCCTCCAGTTGCTTCACATTGGCTTGCATGGCCTCAACGGTCGTTTGATTTGCATTAAACGTTCCGGTCGCGTTGTCTGCATCTTGTTGGGATACGGCGTTGGTCTTCAGCAGGCCCTGGTAGCGGGTTTTGGTAATTTCTGCGAGCTTGAGGTTGGCCTCGGCCGTAGCCAGATTGCTGCGCGACTGTTGTAGCTGCTGATCAACTTCCGGTGTGTCAATTTCGGCCAGAAGCTGTCCTTTTCTTACGCGCGCTCCAATATCGACGTACCACCTCTTCACATAACCATTGGTGCGGGCGAAAATCGGAGCCGCTATGTAGGGCTCTACGTTGCCGGGCAACACCAGCTCGTTCGACGGAGCGCCGGCCTGTGGAGTCACGACGTTGACCGTCGGCACGGCCATCGCCGCCGTTTCAGCGTTCACGACGTCGCGCGCTCGCATGCGCTGGAGAATGCCGGACACCAAAATCCCTGCGACCCCAAGAGCAACTACAGCCACGACCATCCAGCGACGCCTCGCTCGATTCTTCTCGCTGTGGGCGCTTTGAGTTTGCGATTGGCTCGCGACTGCTTGTGTTCCTTTTTCTGATGGCATTGCCATACCTCTTTGCTCGTAAGAGCTTTACTGTTGAACTCCGGTCTCAGCCGCCCGATGACCTAGGCCGTGGACCATGCTGAATACCGTGGGAACGAAAAATAGCGTAGACACCGTGGCGAAGAGCAATCCGCCGATAACGGCGCGGCCGAGAGGGGCATTTTGTTCTCCACCCTCTCCCATTCCGATGGCCATGGGCAACATTCCGATGATCATTGCCAGAGCCGTCATTAGCACTGGGCGGAATCGCGCGAATCCGGCCTCCACGGCCGCTTCGGCGGCGGAGCGTCCGGCTGCCAACTGTTCCTTCGCGAAGCTAACGACTAGGATGCTGTTCGCCGTTGCCACTCCGACGCACATAATCGAACCCGTGAGGGCGGGCACGCTGATTGTGGTGCCGGTGACAAACAAGAACCACAAGATGCCTGCGAGCGCCGCCGGAAGCGCCATGAGAATGATGAAAGGGTCGAGCCACGATTGAAAATTCACGACAATCAGGAGGTACACCAAGGCGATAGCGAACATCAGACCAGTCAAGAGACCCAAGAAGGAAGACTTCATGGTCTGGACCTGGCCACGCACCACGATTTGCGAACCGCGGGGAAGCTGCTTCTCGCTGGCTTTCACAATCGACGAGATATCTTTCGAAACAGCTCCGAGGTCACGGCCCTGCACGGACCCGAATATGTCGATGACCGGAGCCACATTGTAGTGAGAGACCACGCTCAAGTCGGAATTGCGGCTGAACGACGCGAGACTCGCAAGTATGGAAGGCGGAGCGGTACCCGTACCGGTAACCGGAACGTTCTGTAGATCCTGCAGTGACTGAACGCGGTACTGCGGTGTTTGCGTCGCGATCTGGTAACTCACGCTATTTTTCGGATTCAGCCAGAACGTTGGCGAGGTCTGGAAGCTGCCGCTCAGCGTTATCAACAGATTGCTGGCGACCTCTCGCTGGGTGAAACCGATTTCTTGAGCCTTCGTCCGATCCACGTCAATGTGAAACTTCGGTTGGTCAAAAGTTTGCTGAATGCGGAGATCCGATGTTCCCGAAACGTACTTCACTTGTTCAAGGAGCGTGTCCGCGAACTGCCGGTTTGCCTGCAGATCATTTCCAATGACTTGAATATCGATGGGGGCAGGCAGGCCAAAGTTCAAGATTTGAGTCATCATGTCCGCGGGCAGGAAATAGAAAGAGACTCCGGGAAAATCCTTGGCCAGCATCAACCTTAAATCATGCACATAACCTGCTGTGGGCCTGTGTTTCGCGGCCAGAGCCACCATGATGTCCGCGTCCGCGGTACCGATCGGCGCGGAATTGCTATAGGAAAGGTTGATGCCGCTGTAGGGCAACCCGATGTTGTCGATCACCCCAGAGAACTCGGCGGGTGGTATTTGATTGCGAATCTCGGCTTCCACGCGGTCACACAAGGCCGCCGTCTCTTCGATCCGCAGGCCCGTCGGGGCGCGGAGATGCAGCGTGAATTCGCCGCTGTCCACGGCTGGAAAGAAATCTTGTCCCAACCACGGATACAGTCCAAAAGAGAGCAAACACGCGGCGAGAAAGCCGCCGGCAAAAACACGGCGGTGACGGACGCCGGCCACGAGCAGTCCGCGATATCCGGTCCGAATCCTTTCAAAGGTATGTTCAAACCAGACTTGAAACCGCACTAGAGGATTCTTGCTGTGCGCGTGCGAGCCTTCTTCAGCGTGGGCTTTGAGAAGATATTTGGCCATGGTTGGCACGAGGGTTCGCGACAGAAGGTAGGAAGCCAACATCGCGAAGACAACTGCTTCGGCCATGGGCACGAAGAGATAGCGGGCGACGCCGGTTAGCAAAAACATGGGTACGAAGACGATGCAGATGCTGAGGGTTGAAACCAGTGCGGGAACCGCAATCTGCTCCGCTCCAAGGAGAATGGCCTCTTCCGTCTCCTTGCCCCGGCTCAGAAACCCGTGGATGTTCTCGATGGTGACCGTCGCATCGTCCACGAGGATACCAACGGCCAGCGCCAGACCGCCCAAGGTCATGATGTTGATGGTTTGTCCCAAGGCGCTCAGAAGAATGATCGACGTCAAAATCGAGAGAGGAATCGAAATAGCGATAATCAGCGTGCTGCGCCAGCTTCCAAGGAATACGAGAATCATGATCGCCGTAAGGCAGGCCGCAATCAGCGCCTCGCGCAAAACGCCGGAAATAGCTCCCTGCACGAATACAGACTGGTCTCCCAGGAGCCGAATTTGCAGGTCTGGCGGAAGCGTGTTCTTGACCGTAGGCAACATCTTCTTGATTGAAGAGATGATATCTAACGTAGAAGCGGTCCCGATCTTCTGAATGGTCATGAGAGTCGATCGGTGCCCATCCACGCGCACGATATTGGTTTGCGGGGGGAAGCCATCGCGAACGTTAGCGACATCGTGGATATAAATCGTGGTATTTCCAACAGCCTTGATAGGAAGGTTGTTCAGCTCTGCGATCGTCGTAGGGCTGCCATTCATGTCCACGTTGTATTCAAATTTTCCGATTTTGGCGGTTCCGGCGGGGAGAATAAGGTTCTGGGCGCTGATGGCATTCACGACATCGAGAGGAGACAAGCCCTTCGATTGCAGTGCCGCGGTGTTTAAATCAACCTGAACCTGGCGCTGTTTGCCGCCATAGGGATATGGGATAGCCGCGCCCGGTACGGAAGTCAGCTGGGGCCGGATGAAATTCAGACCAAGGTCATTCAACTGTTGCTCCGAAAGCGTAGGGCCGGAGAGAGCCATCTGGAGAATGGGCACGCTGGAAGCGCTGTAGGTGATGATCAGTGGCGGCGTTGTGCCAGCCGGCAACTGCTTGAGCTGCGTTTGCGATTGTCCTGCAATCTGCGCAATGGCCATGCTGACACTAACGCCGGGATGGAAAAACACCTTTATGACCGCGACGCCGTTCAGTGACTGCGATTCGATATGCTCAATATCATTCACGATGGTCGTTAGGTTGCGCTCTTGAAGAGTAATAATCCGGTTGGACATCTCCGCTGGCGACAGCCCGTAGTAGTTCCAAATAATGCTCACCACGGGAATGTTGATGTTTGGAAAGATGTCCGTTGGCGTTCGAAAAATGGAGAGCGTTCCAAGAATCAAGATCAGGATAGCCATCACCACGAACGTGTATGGGCGTTTCAGCGCGACTCTAACAATCCACATAATTTACCCTTCCGGCTTAGCCGAATTGCAATAATCAAACTGACCTTATGTCCTATGCTTGGGGGTCTTGGCGTCCAAAGTCGAGATCAGTTGCTCAGCTGCCGGAGGCACAGCAACAGTTCCGGACAGAACAATGTCCCTTGGAGGAATCTTCTTGCCGTACAGGCGGCGGTTGTCGCCATTGTCCGGCCGGATTGTGGAGCCTTCGAGGGAGACTCCGGCAAACAAGCCACGCGCCCTTGAATAGCTCAAGATTTCGGAACGCAGGGTTGCGTCCGTTTCGGCCGACGAATCGCGGCCGACCGGTCCAGCGGCCACAGAAGCGTCGCCTCCCAGCTTGACTTTGCTTGCGAGAATGCCCCTCGCGCCACTTTCATTCATGACGAGCAGTACAAAATCCGTGGCTTGTCCGCCGATCTGAAAGCCAAAGCTACCGCCCTCAAGAGCCATCATCGTGGGAGCACCCCACGGTCCCCGGAAGTTTTCACCCTTCCGGCACGACATAGCGCCTCGCCCGTAGCTTCCGCCAACGATAAATGCGGCTTTTAGGACGGACGGAAAGACAACGACGCAATCTGCCTTGTCGAGCAAGTCCTGCGGAATGTTGTCAGGAACGTCGAGAATTTCTTTCAAGACCGTTCCACAATTTCTCAATCGGTCGTCATCTTTGGTTTGGTCCGCTGCGCTCGCGACCTCCGCGACGAGAGGTGCAACCACAAACAGAATACAGGTCAGACAGGTCAGAGACTTTCGCATATGAATTCCCTCGAGCAGTTTCTTGCCTCGGACTCTCGAAGATGCAGCCCGCATGCCACTGTGAAGAGAGAGCAGTAGTTTCCGTAAGTAGTGGAAAACAAATCTCTTTTGAGAGAATGGGGCTGAAATCAGCCGCGGGGGCGTAGGAGTGAAGAGTCCAGCACATTGGACGATTTGTCAGCGCGCTGTCAGCGTGTCTATTAGGGTAGGGCGGCTTTCGAAACGGGAGGAACGAATGTGTAGAGCAGGCGCCCAAGCAATAAGTCTCGCAGGACTTGAAGTGCTCCACTCGCGGGATGTTTACGAATTCACGGTCGAGGAGTCGTCAAAATTGCATTTGACAACGAGAATGGTCACATCATCGCTGAAATTATCACCGCAATAATCCGCTACAGCGTTATAGATTTTGGTCATGAGGTCCTCGGCGGACAGCGTGGAACCGCGGCGCACTGTCGCAGAAAGGCGCTCCATGCCGAATTCTTCGCCCAGCCCGTTCTCCGCCTCAGTGACGCCATCGGTGTAGAAAACCAACACGTCGCCGCCGGTAAGGTCAGCTGAGTCCAGTTCGCAAATCTCGTCTGCAGATAGTCCGATGGGCGGGCAAGACGAGTTCATGCGCGTTAGCTTGCCCGTCTTGGCTCGAAAAAGTATCGCGGGATTATGGCCACAGTTCACGTAGTGGATTATCCGTTCGTGTGTGTCGATTTCCGCAGCCAGCAACGTCACATACTTTTCTGGATCCGACACGCCGCCGATCTCGGTATTCAACCTTTCCACTTGTTTCAGTATGTTTCGATCACGATTCGCTTCAAGCCGCATGGCCGCCGCCGTCGCAGACATCAAGAGGGCGGCGGGGACACCTTTTCCGGCTACGTCGGCAATCACGACCTGGACGGTGTGCGCGTCGATGGGAATATAGTCGTAGTAATCGCCACCTACGCCTCGAGCGGGGTGCATCATCCCGGCTATTTCGAGTCCGGCAATGGCTGGGGCGCCCAGCGGAAGAAACAAGCGCTGGACTTGCGCGGCCAGCTCCAGGTCCTTGAGAAGGTCATCACGCTGCTGCTGAACCGTTTTGGCAAGCGCCTCCCTCTGTTCCATATACCGGTGGATGACATAAACGACAAAAGCGAAGCACAACACAGCGGAGAGATTGTCGAAGATCCGTAGCGCTGGGTGAATAGATCGTTGAGAGTAAGAATCATGTAGCAAGATACAAATTACGATGAGGCTGTAGCTGACTTCCTTGCGCAGAAAAATAGCACTGAAGGCAAGAGGGAAGATGTATAGGTAGACGAGCGAAATCGAAACAACGCGATGGTCGGCATACGCGACAGCACCAATGGCTCCCAAGACCAGTACAAGTGGCAGCCACGTTGGCCCACTGGAAGCCACATCCTTTCGGAGAAGAGACAGCAATGGAACCCTTTCGCGAAGATCGCTCACCTCAGCGAGTCTCGAATCTCGGACAGCGAGATGGACTAGGTCATTCAAAGAGAATCTTCGCCATCATCCCCTTGTCTTCGTGATTGAGGAGATGGCAGTGAAACACGGACATGCCTCTGATTACGGGATCGGTGAAGTCCATAATGACGTCGACGGAACCGCCGTATGGAACATTCACGGTGTCTAGCCACAAGGGGTTGGCGATCGGCTTATCGTTTTCGGCGTAAGCCTGGAAATGGACTTGATGGATATGCATGGGATGCAATTCTCTTGTGGCATTGACAATCCTCGAATGCTGGTACGTCCCGACTTTTGCGCGCACCATCGGGGCGGCTTCAGGCGCGAATTTTTCTCCGTTGATGTAAAAACCCTTCTTGTCTTCCGTGAAAGTCACGACGAATCGAGGAGGTGCTTTTTCTTCTGCCGACAGATCCAGCGTTTTGAGATTGGGTTTGGAGTAGCTCTCCACCGTTTTGGGTATTGGGCCTGCTCCTGAACGTGAAACGATGTCGGCTAACACCATCGCAGGATTAGGATCGCCATCTGGCCCGGTATCCACGCAGCGTGAGATCAGGCGCCGTGGCGTGACCGCTGTTGGACCAGTGACAATGGCCTCAAGCCTGCCCGCCGGTGGCAGCAAGACGTGATCAACGATGCGTGTTCGGTGATTCGGATCGTGCAGGCCGATGGGCATCCCGTCCATGGCCACAATTTCGAATGTTTGACCTTCAAGCTGCAAGTCCAGATAGCGATCCGCAGAAGCATTCACGAGACGCCAAAACTGGCGCTCACCGGAAGCGATTTCAATTGGGGGCCGCACCGATCCGTTCAATGTGAAGACCTCTTCTGGCGCCTGTGGCTCCGCGCCACAAACATCCGAACTGAGTTCAACGCGATGCTTCAAGTCGGCAGACTGAGGATCGTTCACGATGGAATGGCCACGCACGACCAGGATTCGCTCCGGCAAGCCGGCTAGAGCCGGAAAATAAGATTCAATTCCCTCGATCACAAGTGCTCCGGACATGCCGTCAAGCACTTGCCGGTGGCTCTCTCCATGAGGGTGCGTGTGGTACCAATACAAACCTGGCGCGTGGTTTTCCGGAATCCGCACGGTATACCCGAGTGATTGTCCGGGCATGGCCATCATGCCCAAGACGTCGTCCTGGGGAGCGTCTGGAGAAACGGTTAGGCCGTGAAAGTGCAAGTTCGTCATGTCCATGCACGGAGTAATCGCGCAACTCTCCTGCCCCTTGGCCGGGAGATCGTTGATGTAGGTGATCTTCAGTTGATCTCCCGGTGACAGCCGCAAGGTTGGGGCGTTTGGCCTGCCCTCAAAGTAGAAGGAGTTCTTTCCGTCACTTGCGATGGCAGCGTGTAAGGTTAATGAAAGTGTGTGATGTTTCGCGCGGAGTTCCGGAGGGTTCAGAAACTGGAATGACGGATTTCCCGCGAATTCGAAAGGGCAGAAAACCGCTGCTGCCGCAACAGCAATGGCAGCAGCCGCAATTCGTGGAACGGATGCAAAGCGTGGCGTTGACAGCTTCCAAAACACCGTTTATTCCGCCTTGTGCCAGGTGGAATCCGGGTCGTACGCGCTCATCGCTTGGGCAAGTTTTGTTGTGTCGGGACCAAGGTCCTTTTCGTAAATGGTTCCTGACGCGTCGACGATGAAAGTCATCACACCCGAAGAACGGTACTTCACAGGGTAGGCGACGAGGGCGAATCCAGTGCTCATCTTGCCATCGACGATATAGTTCTTGGCTCCGCCCGGCGCATGTTGCCCTTGGCTACTGAGGATCCGGAACATATATCCATTGAACGGAACATGCTCGCCAACTTGGTCGGTTGGGAGATTTTGGCGCGCGTAGGCGATGAGCGGGTTGATCGGACTATCGAACTCATCGCTAGCACCGTGCCAGTACAGACCATTGTGTCCACCTTCATCGCTGACCAGTTTCTGGGCGAATTGGTTCGGCATGTGACCCGGCGGGTGCGCAAAATAATTCTTTTGCGCATCGACCAATTCGCGGCACGCATCCATGGCGGCAAGTTCATTCCCGCCTATGCGCCGGAACAGGATCTCGTCTTTGCCCGCGGCCGTGTCGAAATGCCACGAACCGTTGTTCTTAACCAAGGGAATCGGAAAGGGCCAGTTTTCGGCTCCGACCACCAGGGTTACAGTTTCATTCGCCTCTGTGACGAAACGATGCATCTCTCGGTATTTGACGACGAAGCCTGTGCGAGCATCCAGGTCTTCCTGTGGATCGCCAGACGAGACCACATCCTTTCCGGCTGGTCCGAGGATGCTCAAAGGAGCTTGTTCGTCCTGTGCCTGCATTGCGTCAAAGAGAGCACGACTGGCATCTTCGGCGGAGGCAAAGGTCCGCTGACTCGGATCCTGAGCAAACGTTGCCACAAACGAACAGCCCAAGGAAAGTGCGAACATTAGAGAAACTGCAAATCGAACAAAGCTGTTGCATTTAAGTTGAACAAAAGTTGAAATCTTGCGTAGCATGATGTTCTTCTCCATTTTTGATTTCTCGATTAGCTCACCGATGTCGTCCACCACCACCGCCACCATGAAAACCACCTCCACGAGAACCGCCTCCAAAGCTCGACCGCCCGCGGGAGGAAAAGCCTCGGACGTTTCCGCCGTGATCAAACCCACTGAACGCGCCGGAACGTGTTCCGGGCTGAAAGTGAGGAGCCGAAGACCCGTGGACGCCCGGACTTCCGCCGCCAGGTCTGCTTTCGCGGAATGCGTTGCCGTGGTTGGAATTGCCATGGTTGAAGTTCCCGTGGCCGAAATCACCGTGATGAAAGCCTTCGTGACCGAAATCCCGGCTGTGGGAGGCCCATTCGTGATGATCGAAGAATGGTCGACGGCCATGCCAGTCGTAGCCCCAGTGGTGCCAGCCCCAGCCATATCCTGCGAAGAAGCCGATACCAAATCCAATCCCAAAGGAAAGACCGACGCCGCCCCAAAAAATCCCGGGTACGGGATACCAGCCAGGGTAGGCAACGATAGGTGCCCCGTACACTGCCCAAGGATCATAAGCAGGGACGTAGACCACCTGAGGGCTGGCCGGTTCGATGATGATGGTGTTGCCTTGCGTCGTTACCTTCTCCTGTTCGTTGCTATTCAGGTTGCCAGCCTTTTGGGCCTCGCGACGCAACGTCTGGACGGCATTGGTGACATCGTCCGACTGGTTCACATAGGCCTCTCCAAGAGATGACGTCCAGGAAAGGTTCTTGTCCATGTTTTCAAGAACCGAGGGGAATTGCGTCATAGCCTTTACGCTCGGATCCCAGTCCTGTTTGTCGACTTCTTTTGCCAACTCTTCACCCTTGAGGTTCGAATGACCTTCAATCCAGCGTTCTGCCTCGACAATCTGAGTCGGATATGTAGAGGCGGCCAGGATCTGCGCAACCAAAGAGTCTGGGTACAGAGCGATTGGGGCAACCAGTTGCTGCAGCTCTTGGGGAGAATGCTGGGCAGTTGGCGCCGGCTGCTGTTCGTTGGATTGGCCTGCCGGACCGAAAGCCTCGGCTTGCGCAGTGAATCGCACAAGAAAACAGCACAGAAGTAAAGTTAAAACCTGCTTGGACAACTTCATGGCATATTCTCCAGTGTAGAATTGAGATCATCCCCTTGGTGCCAAACCCACGTTGAGAAGCTTTCAAGAATCCTCGTCAACAATGCTACTGAGCCTCATTGGCCGCGCAGCGTGCCCGGCGGAATGTCATTGCGGCGAGCCAAGTCTTCCAGTGCGTCGATCTCCGCTTGCGCTTCGTTCACGCGCTGCTGAAGGAATTCAATGCCGGCCTCAGGAGTAATACCCATGTCGCCCTCTTCAAGATTTATCCCGCCTGTCATCGTCTTAAGGCTTCTTGCATCTTCGATTGCTTGACGGTATCTATCGAGATGGGCGCGTCTTCTTTTCAGTTCATCGCGCAGTTCTGCCACCTGCTGGGCATACCACTCTGGGTCCGCGGTTTTGACGTAGCTTGCAGGCTCAGATGCTGACGCCGGCTTTTCTTCGTCACTCTGACCCACGATGGAAATCAGGCCGAGACCGCGTAGTTTCTCGAGTTCGTCGTTCGTCCAGACCACCGGCTTCTGGGTGTCCGTTCCCGCGCGCGGCTTGTTTGCCGCGCGCAAAGGAATGGCCAGGGTACCCAGGGTCACTGAGACTACGAGTGAAAACCTCAGATAGCGATTCATCTCGCGCTCCTTAGTTTCCCTTCGGTAGCGCGGGAGGAAAATGCTGGAACATTTTGTTCACTCCCTTGCCGAGGTTCTTCGTGTTCTTGTCCGCTTTATCCGAGAGCGTATCGCTCGATGAGCCTCGCCAGATCACTTTCTCTGTCTTGGCATCGAAGAGATCAACCACTAAGGTTCCTACTTTGTAGGTTTCGACCGTGGTGGTTGCGTCGCCAAATCCACCGCCGAATCCCCACCGGCGGCCTCCCCCGAAACCGTTATAGAAGGTGTCCAGCGTTTGTTGATTTTGAGTGGTTTCAATGGCAAAGACTTCGACGTCACCGCCCGACGGAACTTCCGTCCAGCCTTTTGCGGTGAGGGCGCTGTTTACCGCAGCCTTGATCCGGTCGACCAAGAGCGGGTCCTTCGTCTGGACCTTTTCCCAAGTGTAGGTCTTGTATTGGCCAAAGTTTGCACTATGGTCGTAGTCAGTTTTAACGTGTTGAGCGAACGAAACACTCCCCAAAACTAGCGTTAATGCAATGGATGCTGCGATTCTTGATAGAGACTTCATACTTCCTCCTTTTTCAACATTCTAAGAAATGACTTTCGGCGAGAGAGAGCGGCCCACTCGCGCTCAGGCAAATGCTGTTCCACAGGGCCGTTGAATTCCCCCTCCTGTGTGTCGCTACCAAGAGATTCCGTCGTCGAGCGACACAACCGATAGAGGCAAAGCGGTTGCCAAAAGGTCATTGCGTAAGCGACTGAAAATAGAGGCCGTTGCAGGCAACAGCGCAGTGTGCGATGCCAGCCTGCTAAACACTACGTCCGCAGGCCGACAGTCTCAGTGCAGTTATTTGCTTGATTGTGTGTCAAACGGCTTCAGATTCAGGTCGACCGGAGATGCGAGCGCTGGCGCGTCCGATAGCGAATGCTTTGACAGTGTTAATCGATTGGAAGGTTGATGACCGGACGATTGCAATTCTGCTACGCAGGAAGGAGATCTTTCTTCGTACGTGAGATGCCAAGCTTTTGCATCCGGAAGTAAAGCGTAGACCTCTTGATCCCCAAGCGTGCAGCCGCCCCGTTGGGACCGGCAACCACCCACCGGGTTTGCTCGAGAATCTTCCGAATGTGGTCTCGTTCCGCGTCCTCCAGGGTAATCGGCCCGAGGGATTCCGCTTCAGCGGCACGGTTCAAACTTGCGAGAGGGGGATGCAGGACGTTACCAGAAGTCAGAATTACGCTCCGCTCGATGAAATTCTGGAGCTCGCGAATGTTCCCCGGCCATTGATACGAGACAAGGGCCGACATCGTTTCAGGAGGAATGTGGTCAATTTGCTTGTCCATCCTACGTGCATATATCTCGGCATAATGTTCGACCAGCGCTGGAATGTCTTCCCGGCGCTCCCGCAACGGTGGCAGTGTGATCGGAAAAACATTCAGACGATAGTAGAGGTCGCTGCGAAATTCGTTGCGCTTCACCATGTCAACCAAATTTCGGTTGGTGGCAGCCACGAGTCGAACGTCCACTTGGTGAGTCCGCGTGCTGCCCAAGCGTTCGAATTCTTGTTCCTGCAGGACACGCAGCAATTTGGGCTGCAAGGCCGGTGGAATATCGCCCACTTCATCCAGGAAGAGCGTGCCTTTATCGGCCATCTCGAAACGGCCGATTTTTTGCGCTATGGCTCCGGTGAACGCGCCTCGCTCGTGGCCAAAAAGCTCGCTTTCCAGTAAATCCAGCGGAATGGCGGCACAATTCAATTTTACGAACGAGCGTCCGCAGCGCGAGCTGAGATTGTGAATCGCGCGCGCGACCAGTTCCTTGCCAGTGCCTGTTTCTCCCTGGACAAGAACGGTAGAATCGGTGTGCGCGACGCGCTCGACCTGTTCGAGCACCGATTCCAGAGCAGGACTCTTGCCTATGATCTGCTCGAATCTGCGCGGATTACGGTCCTGGTCACCAGATCCGAATCTTGCGACAGCCGCCACGAAAGGCCTCCTTTGCGCAACCTGATGAACGCTTCGACTTGCGAGGTCAATTTTCCAGAGCCGCCCGAACACTCTCCAGCAATGCTTCGTCGTTGAACGGCTTTGCCATGAACTCCACTGCGCCTGCCCGCAACGCCTGCATCCGCATTTTCTCGTCGCCGTGCGCCGTGATGAAGATGATCGGAATCCTGCAATGTTCAGCGTTGAGCTGCGCTTGCAGTTCGAGACCGGACATTCCCGGCATTCGGATGTCTGCTATCAAACAGGCAATCTGATGCTGTTGGCCGGACTTCAGAAATTCTTCTGCCGAGGCAAACGATTGGGCAGGAAATGCGGCGCTTTGCAGCAAGCCCTTCAGCGCGCTGCGCATCGAATCATCATCGTCGACGATCGCTACTAATTTGGTTTTTCCCTGAGTGTCCATGCTTGAAATCTAGCAGGATCGCCGAAAGCGGCGCAATTATACGTTGGTATGAGTCCGAATACTGCGACTGGTAAGCTGCGCAACAAGGACGCTTTGGCATTACGCTACTTTTTGCCGGGTGGAAGTTCCAGTTTTGACGCCATTCTAACCAATTCTGCCAAAGACTCAGCCTGCATCTTCTGCATCACGTGGCCGCGATGGATCTTTACTGTGATTTCGCTGGTGCCGAGATCAAAAGCTATTTGCTTATTAAGCATGCCAGAAACCACCAGGCCCATAACTTCGCGCTCGCGTGCGGTCAGTGTCTCGAAGCGTTTTCGCAACCCGGCAAGGTTACTCTGTTGTTGGCGCGTCGCACGGTCGCGTTCTAAAGCCTGGCGGATCGCATCCAGCAGGTCCTGATCCTGGAAAGGCTTGGTCAGGAACTCCACGGCACCGGATTTCATGGCCTTCACCGTCATCGGAATATCTCCATGACCTGTGATGAAGATGATGGGAATCTGGATACCGGCGTCACCCAGCTGGCGCTGAAAATCCAAACCGTTGACGCCAGGAAGGCTTACGTCCAGAACAAGGCAGCTTGGCCCGTCCGGTGGTTTGTTGCGCAGGAATTCTTCGGCCGTTCCAAAGGATGCACACCGTAACCTCGCCGATTTCAACAGTCCTTGTATGGACGCACGCACACCGGCATCGTCATCAATGACGAACACGGTGGGAGCGTCTGCGAGCATTATTCAGGCGCCTCGGGCTTGGTGGGCAGGGTGAAGCAAAAACTTGCGCCGCGCGGGGAGTTGTCGGCAGCCCACAAGCGGCCACCATGTGATTCAATGATGGAGCGGCTGATGCGAAGTCCCATGCCGGTCCCGTGTAGCTTGGTAGTAAAGAAGGCATTGAAGATCTGTTCCGTCTGCTTCGGAGGCAGCCCCACGCCACTGTCAGTGACGGACACCAAAACTTCCTCGTTTTGCGTGCGCTGCGCCCTGATGGCGAGCTCTCGCGTCCCATCTGCATCCTTCATCGCCTCGATGCCATTGATCATGAGGTTCATCAGAACCTGCTGCAATTGCACGCGGTCGGCCATGACCTGGGGAGGATCTGCTGCAAGGTCCGTCCCGACGAATATGTTGTATCGCGTGGTCTCGCCGCGCAGAAGAACGATCATCTCTCGAATAATCTCGTTTACATCCACGAGCTCCCGTTGCGAAGTACCTTTCTTGAAGAGCTGGCGGACCCGGCTGACAATTTCTCCCGCGCGCTTTCCGTCTTTCACGATTCTCAAGGCAGCTGCGCGCGCTTCTTCGATGTTTGGAGTATCGCCCGCGAGCCAACGCAAGCAGGTATTAGCGTTGGTGCTGGCTGCGGCGATGGGTTGATTCACTTCGTGCGCCAGGGAAGCGGTCAACTCTCCCATGGTGGTCATCCGGCTGACGCGTGCGAGATCCGCCTCCGCCTGGCGCAAAGCCTCCAGCGCCTCCTCCGCCTGCTTGCGCTCAACGGCGATACTTGCAAGATGGACAATTTGTCTTACGACACTGTGGTCTAGCGCAGTAGGGGTGCGCGGTTCTCGATAGTAGATCGCAAAGGTCCCCAACACCTTCCCTGCTGAAGAGAGTATCGGCGTGGACCAGCATGCTCGTAGCCGGTGCGTCAGAGCCAGAGTGCGGTAATCGGCCCACAGCGGATCCGTCGTGACGTCGGAAACGATCACTGGCTGTGCGCGGTAAGCGGCCGTTCCACACGAGCCCGCGCACGGGCCCATGACCACACCATCAACTGCCTCAGTGTAAGTGCTTGGCAAGCTGGGCGCGGCTCCATGCCGAAGACGGTTGGTACTTGGATCCACCAAAAGGACCGAAGACAGAGAACCGCTGGCCTGTTCTTCGACGAGTCGACAAATGCCATCGAGGATGAGAGCGCGAGAGTCACCCTTGGCTATCATCTCGAGAAGGCCGTTCTCGCCTGCCAGCAATACTTCAGCCCGCTTTCGCTCGGTGATGTCCGTCGAGCTACCGACGAATTCCGCCAAATCCCCGGATGCGTTCAAAACCGGATGGCCCACGGTGTAGACGTATTTGACTGTGCCGTCGGGAAGAAGGATTCGGAATTCCACTTCATAATCGGACGTTTCGGCGATTGCTCGATCGATTGCCCCTTGCCACTTGGCTCGATCCTCTGGATGAATCCGCTGGAGCCGTTCTTCCCAAGGCGGCGGGCCCTTTTCTGGATCGAAGCTATATAGGCGATACCATTCCTCGGACAGATGCAAAGCATCTCTTCCCGCTACTTGCCACGCCCAACTCCCTGTGTGTGTGAGCCTCTGCGCTTCCGCCGCGTAGGTCTCGCTCCGGCGCAACGCCTCTTCCGCCCGCCTGTTCTCGGTGGTGTCCATCACCGCCCCCACAAACTCGAGTTCGCCTGACTCATCTCTTTCGGCATGAGCCACAACGTGGACATGCTTGACGGAAGCATCCGGCATCAGCAAGCGATGTTCAAAATCAAAATCCTTTCCGTCACGCGATGCGCGCTCGATGATCTGTTTCCCAAGGGCCGCGTCTTCGGGATGAACCCTCTGGAGAACGAGGTCCACGGTCGGTTTCGTCGATCGGTCGTATTGGAAAATTCGATGAGTCTCCTCTGACCAGATGATCTCGCCGGTGGACGGCCTCCACCCGAAGCTCCCCGTATGACTGAGCCTTTGCGCTTCCGCCAAGTACGCCTCGCTTCGCCGCTCGGCGCGCCGACGTGCCGCCAGAATGCTGGTTGCATTCTGCAGGGCAACCGATCGCAGCAGCTCGTTTTCGTCGCCCTTCGTGGTCACATATCACCCCCGATAAGCTCCTGCGCAAGTTTCGTGCCCAGCACGCGGGCCCGGATCTTGGCAAAGGCGGTATCCCGGCTGGTGGAAGTGTCATCGCTGAAAGGCGAGAATCCGCAGTCGTCGGTAGTACCCAGCTGCTCGACCGGTATGTACTCACAGGCTTCAAGGACACGGTCCCGCACTTCTTCCGGCGTCTCAATATGGGGGTCGACGGGAGCAGTGACGCCCAGGAAAACCCGCTGATTCGGTTTTCGGCATTTGCGAATGATTTTCAAAGCGTGGCGGCGGTCCCGCTCACCCGCCATCGCGATGTAGAAATTTCCTGCCTTCAGCTCAAACAAGCTAGGCAGCAACTCTGCGTAATCGACATCCGCGCTGTGCGTCGAATCGAAATCATTCCCCGGGCAGGTATGCACCCCGATTCGCCTGCGCTCTTCCGGCGAGAACCGCGAAAGCGCAAGATTGTTTAAGTCAATGAAGCTGTTGAGCAGATTCCCAGAGGGATCGATTTTTACGGCCAGCCGTCCTTCGGTGAAGTCCACCTGAACCTTGTGCGCGCCCTTTTTCAGGCAGCGCCGTATCTCGGTTTCATGCTCACCCAGGAGATCGTCGATGAATTGCTCGCGCGAATAGCCTGAAATGCTCTCGGCGGGGTACATCAGACTCAAGGCCGAAGGCGATATCACCGCCTGTTTGACCGGCACATGCGCGTAGCGCATAGCGACATCCAGGTAACTGTCTGCGTACCGCCGATAACGGAAAGGGCCCCGCGTGAGCCGCGACATGCGGCGAGTATGACCGTCGGAGAAAGGAATTATGAAGCCATCTGGTGCCGTGTTCGGAAGCCCATGCACACAGTACGTGCAGAAGTTGTGATACTTCCTCTGTTCGCCATCTGTCACAACCGGAGACCCCGTGGCCTCAAACTGCTCAATGGTATCTCGAATCGCATCTTCATAGAGAGGAGCGAGGTTGGGATCCTCGCTGTCACTTCTTGCGATTCTCTCGATGAGATCGGCCGGTCTTGGAATGCTGCCGATTGGCTCGGTGGGTATCGTGATTGGCGCAGGCTTGGCCATACTTACCGCCTTGCTCAAAGCCTAATTGAGCTCTCCTGTGTGAACAACAAAATGTCGAGTACCTTCCCATTTCATCCAGTAGCGGTGCTTCAGGGACACTTCCGTAGAATTCCGAGCCGTCTCCGCGATGGACCTTCAGCGCGATTTTGCTGGTACCGAACGCAGCATGCCGAGAGTCCTGAGAGCGCCTGCCGGCTCATTCCTTTACCTCAATTCTCGCGGGTAAAGCGAAATGAAAACTTGCGCCGCGCGGAGAGTTGTCGGTAGCCCACAAGCGCCCGCCATGCGATTCCACGATGGAGCGGCTGATGCGAAGTCCCATGCCGGTGCCGTGAGGCTTCGTTGTAAAAAATGCGTTGAAGATCTGGTCCGACTTCTGCGGGGGAAGCCCTACGCCGGTATCGCTGACGGACACCAGAACTTCTTCTTTCTCCGTCCTCTGGGACTTGACGGCCAACTCGCGTAACCCATCCACTTCCTTCATCGCATCGATGCTGTTCACAATTAGGTTCATGAGTATCTGTCGCAATTGCACACGATCTCCTATGATCCGGGGAAGATCTACGGTTAGCTCCATCCGGACTGTTATGTTGTATCGTGTTGCCTCGCTCCGCAAGAGGACGATCATCTCTCTAATGGCTTCGTTGACGTCCACCGGCTCCTGTTGCGGAGCGCTTTTCTTGAAGAGCAGGCGGACGCGACTGATGATGTCCGCTGCGCGGGTTGCATCCTTGACGATCCTCGATGCAGCCGCGCGTGCCTCCTCTACATCGGGGTGATCGCGCGTAAGCCAGCGCAAGCAGGTATTGGCGTTGGTGACGGCAGCGGCAATCGGCTGATTCACCTCATGCGCCAGGGAAGCGGTCAGTTCTCCCATGGTGGTCACCCGGCTGACCCGTGCCAGTTCCGCCTGCGCCTCGCGCCGTGCTTCTTCCGCATGCTTGCGCTCAAGGCTCTCTGCTTGCAACGCCTCGTTGGTGCTCTGCAGCTCTTGAACTGTTTTTCTTAGGTCATCACGCGCGCGCCGGAGCGATTCTATGGCGCTCCTTTCGGCAGCGCTCAGCGCCCCCACGAACAGGGCTGACACCGTGAATATGACAAGGCGTGGTATTTCGTCGGGTTTTGAACCCAACGAATGGATCGGAGGCAGGAAGTAATAATTGAAGGCGAGAGCGGAGAGCGCCGTCGCGAGCAAACCCGGCGCAATTCCGCCGAACCATGCACTTAATAGGACGGCGCAAAGAAAAAGTGACACGGGAGCGTCTTGCAGATGAATCGACGGCAACCGTGAAATGATCAGGGCCGAAGATACCGAAAGGACAGCAATCCCATAGCCCCAAATTGCCGGTGGCTTGGGCCACAGAAGGGGATTTGACCTGGGCATGCTTCTGCTCCAGCAAAACAGGTGTTGCTCGCCATCAAAATCTTAACACCAGAAAGTGTCTTGCCCCGGCTAGGTCGGTCATGTAGCGCATGTCAACCTTCCCTCGCGCAGAGCGAGCTGCCTCGGCGGATCCAGTCTTATAGACGGAGTGCCAACGCGCTGACAGGTGCGCGTTTCGACTAAAGTCTCCAAAGGGCTCATGAATCGGCGTATCTCCCACTCTGCCAGTAACTTCCAAGCTGCATTGGTCACTCACAGTCTCTGGCACGCAGATTGCCTTTCTTAGTTGCGGCTGGCGTTTTCCCGGTACATAGAATTCGCAGCGAGCGTCAACGTGAGAGCGACGCCAGACCAGAACACGGACGCAGAGAGGAGTGCAAACATGAAACCACTATCCATCCTCGAGTGGTATCGCATTCTGCGCGCGCACCATCAGTGGACGATATTCCAATCCGTTCGATATGCGCTGTGGCTGGCGCGGTAGTGGGTTTCTCTAAGCGCGAGCCTAAGTGGCGGGGGAGGGTCGAATTCATGGAAACGTCTTTTGGAACCGGTATAAACAAAGACTCGGACGGCGCGCTGGTCGCTGCCGCAAAGCGCGGAGATTCGCAGGCTTTTGAGGAATTGATTCTTCGTCACAAGCAGAGAGTACTCGCCGTGGCGCAACGGATAACAAATAACCGGGAGGATGCCGAAGATGTGGCGCAGGAGAGTTTCCACAAGGCCTTCCTTCATCTCGATGCCTTTCAAGAGAGGTCGCGGTTCTCTACTTGGCTGACGCGCATCGCCATAAATGAAGCCTTCATGTTGCTGCGTCGAAGGCGAGGAGTTATCGAAAGCTTGCCCGAGAGCCCTGACGACGGCATGAATTCCGGTTCGGAGGCGTTCGTTGACCAGGGCCCCAATCCCGAAGAGTCCTGTTCGCAACACGAGCGCACGCAGCTCTTGACCGAGGCAATCAATCGCCTGGGTCCGACAATTCGAACAGCGATAATGCTTCGCGACATCGAAGAACGATCCATCAAAGAAACGGCTCAGATTCTCGGTGCCTCCATTACCGCCGTGAAAGCCCGCGTTTTCCAAGGACGCCGGAAGTTACGTAGAACTCTGAATCGCGGATTCCTGCGCGAACTCTACACAGCCAGTCAAAGGGAGGCACAGTGTTGTTGACGTATCAATCGGTCATTCGCGAAGTGCTCGGGCATTTTGCGGGTATCTGAATTTAATTGATAAGAACATATCCACTTACAGTCGGCATACGGAGTAGTCTGCTGTGACTTATTCCTTTGTGTAGATCGCAAAAGAATCGAGAGAGCGGAACCGATCGCGGATCCTTTGGGACAAGCCCCATCACCACCGTCACGTTGTCACCACTATTCAGCTTGAGACAGCGAAGAGTCTCGTAATATCCAGAAACAAGGAGGTTCCCGCAGAGCAAATTCCTTCATCGTCATACTACAAGCTCGGGAACACGCGAAAGCTCTTCGTGTTCTTCTACAGATAAACGCAGGGAAGCCGCCGCAACATTCTCCTCAAGATGTTCGATCGAGGAAGTCCCTGGGATGGGCAGGATGATGGGAGATCGCCGCAGGAGCCAGGCCAGCGCCACCTGTGTGGGGCTCGCACGGTGTGCCTGGACAATTTGGTTAAGCACGTCGCCAGCGACTTTGCCTGCTCCCAGAGGGAACCACGGAATAAAGGCAATTGCATTGCGCTCACAATAATCCACCACGTAATCCCATTCGCGATCCGCAAAGCTATAACGGTTCTGCACGGAGACGATAGGGACAATTCTGCGCGCTCGCTCGATGTGCTCCTGCGTGACGTTGGACAACGCGACCAGGCGAATCTTGCCTTCGTTTCGCAGTTGAGCCAGGGTTTCCACCGAGGCTTCAAACGGGACGACCGGATCCGGAATGTGCAGTTGATACACGTCAATGCGGTCCAGGCGCAATCTCTTGAGGCTTCCCTCAACCGCTTTGCGAAGATGCGCGGGAGTAGCATCGTGAGTCCATTGATTCGGGCCGGGACGGTTCCATCCTCCTTTAGTGGCAATGACCAGGCCCGCAGGGTAAGGAAACAACGCTTCGGCAATCAGCTCCTCGCTTACATTTGGACCGTAGGAGTCGGCGGTATCGATGAAATCGATACCAAGCTCGACGGCACGGCGAAGCACCGCCAGCGCCCCATTACGATCTTTTGGCGGTCCCCAGATACCTTCGCCGGTAAGGCGCATTGCGCCAAAGCCGAGACGATATACGGAAATTTCCTCGCCAAGCGAGACACCTCCAGCTAAATTTGCAGATAGTTCTTTCTTGTTCATCATTGACCTCCAAAAATTCTCCTTCATAGCCAAATCCCGCGTCGGCCCTCACGGCTTCAGCCGTTCAACAGCTATGGTCTGCAATCTCGAACCAACTCGCTGCGCTTCTAGCCAAGCCACTGTGGGTTGGCGTAGGTGCCGTCGAACCGATGACTCGTTTTATAAAGTTCGAACTTCCCTGCTTCCGCAGCCTTCGCTGTTTTTGCGAGAAGCGCAGCAACTTGAGAAGTATTCATCGGCTGAAAACTGCGAGCAGCTTGTAGAGCTTGCTGAAGAATCGGGAGCGAATCGCAGCCCGTGATAACGACGCTCGTGGGAAGATTCATCGCGTAGTGAAGGCACTCTACCGGAGCGGCCGTTTCGCTCTCGAGAATGATGTGGTCGCCCATGGGCTTCATACCGAGCACGCCGATTTCGTTCTTAAGCAAGACGGGCAACACTTTCTTTTCAAAGCTATTGAAATGCGCGTCCATGACGTTGAGGGGCATCTGAACGGCGTCGAACGTGAAGCCGTGTTTTGAGGCGGTGGCCAGCATTTTCAAATGGATGTCCGGACTCTTGTGTCCTGTGAAGCCGATGAAGCGGATCTTGCCCGCCTTTTGCGCCTCCAGGACGGCCTCCATGCCTCCGCCTTCGGCGAAAATTCGATCCGGGTCGGTGTCGCGAATTACTTCGTGGAATTGGAGCAGATCGATCCGGTCAGTCTGTAGTCGGCGCAGAGACTCGTTGATTTGACTCGCAGCCGCAGTTTTACTGCGCCCGTCGATCTTAGACATCAGAAAAGCCTTTTGGCGATAACCGTCGCGCAACGCGTTGCCCATGCGGATTTCACTCTCGCCCCCGTTGTAGTCCCAGCAGTTGTCCGGAAAGTTGACGCCCTCATCAAGGCCGGTGCGGATGATGCGAATGCTTTCCTGGGGATCGGCTTGACTGCCAAGATGATAGCCACCGAGCCCAATCAGCGAGACTTTTTCTTTGCTGCGGCCCAAGGTTCGGTAAGGAATGCCGTTTCTGGATTCCGATCGCGCGGACTGCTGCTCAGCGTGCGCCAACAAAATGGACGCTGCCGCAAACCCCAGGAACCCCCGCCGCGAAATGCCGCCATCCGTGGCGTCGTTAGTTTCTGAAACTAGCGCGGGATCTGGATGCTGACTTTTCTTGTCATCCATGGCATACCTCCTTTTCAAGCGTCTCGCACTTGAAGGATTCGAATCCTTTGCCGTTGTGAGGACGGCAATGTACACGGTGCGAGCTATTTCTTTTGATGCAGCGAGCGAGTGTAGGACACCAGCGAGTGAATCTGATCCTCGCTGAGCGAATTTTTGAACGAGGGCATTCCGCCCTTACCGTCGGAAATGATTTGGGCAAGTTGTGTGTCGGACAGCTTCTGGACTGCCGGTGAACGAAGGTCCGGAACGTTCATGCTCTTTCCTACCTCGGAACCGCCCCCATCTTGACCGTGGCACATTGCGCATTTCGTCCGGAACGTTGCACTGCTGGCCGCGCCGTCTGGACCGGGGCTAGCCCGTACAATCGAGACGACAAAAAGCGTGAGTCCAACAAAGAGCACAAGCAAAATTAAAGAGCCAAACATTATATGCTGCCGAGGTCTGTCTTGATTCATGACCTTTCCTTTACCTGCAATTTTCCCTTCCAGTTCGGACGCTTCCCAATCCAAAGGCACAGAGACGGTCAACTCAAACCGAGCTTTGAGATCGGCAGATCCCTCACTCGCTTGCCGGTGGCAGCGAAAATGGCATTGCAGAACGCCGCCACAAACGGCGGCACGCCTGGCTCACCGACGCCCGCCGGAGGAGCATCGCTATCGACGATATGCACGTTCGTCTGATAGGGCGCCTCTCCAATTCGAGCTACTGGATAATCATGAAAATTCGATTGGTCGATGACACCCTTCGTCGCCGTAATCTCGCCGCTTCGCACAATACTTGTGCCGAACACCGCGGCGCCCTCGAACTGAGCGCGGGTTGCTTCTGGATTTACGACCAAGCCCGCGTCCAGAACCGTATCCAAGCGAGGGATCCGCACCTCACCCTGATCATTCACTTCGACTTCAACGACCGTGGCCACATACGTCAAGAAACTGCGGTGCGCCGCAATCCCCACGCCCGTGCCTTTTCCGTGCTTGCGCTTTCCCCACCCGGATTTTTCCGCGACCATCTCCGCAACTCGGCGCAGACGACCGGTCTCCCATGGATAAGCGTCCATCGAAGCTCCATAGTTCGGGTATTCCACACCTTTGAAATCGATCGTGCGCGGGTTTCCGATGAGATCGAGCAAATAATTGACCGGATCGCGTCCCGCCGCATGTGCCAGCTCATCCGTGAAGCATTGAACAGCGAAGGCGTGATAGATGTTCGCCACCGAGCGCAACCAGCCGATGCGAACGTGAGCTTTCGCCGGTCCATTCTCGATGCGGAGATTCGGCAGGTCGTAAGGAATGTCTGTCCAGCCCTGTTGCAGATGGGCAGGATCGCCATAAACCGTATTCACATCAAAAATGGAAGGAATCGGAGGAAAGACCGACCGTTGTAGCCATGCCATTGGTTTGCCCTTCGCACCCAGAGCGGCTTTCATGTGCATGGACGCCACGGCGTTGTAATAGTCGAACTTAATATCATCTTCTCGCGTCCAAACCACCTTCACCGGGCGGCCCATCTTTTTGGACAAGACCGCCGCCTCCGCAACGTAGTCGGGTTTCGATTTGCGCCCGAATCCCCCGCCGAGCAAGGTCACGTGGCAAATGACGTCTTCTTTCGCGATCCCCAGCTCTTTCGCGACGATGTGCTGCACGGCTTGCGGATTCTGCGTTGGAGCCCACAGTGTCGCTTTACCGTCTTTAAATTCGGCTAGCGCGACCATTGGCTCCATCGAAGCGTGCGCCAGAAGCGGAACGTAGTAGTCCGCCTCATATACCTTGCCGCCTTTGGCGAACACTGCATCCGCGTCACCAATATTGCGCACCACTTTGCAAGGATGGTGCGACGTCGTTCGCAATTCGTTCTTGTACGCGTCCGAGTTATAGGTTTCGCTTGGTCCGTTCTCCCATGAGATGTTCAGCTTCTTGCGGCCTTGAAAGGCCGCCCAGGTGTTATCCGCAATTACCGCGATGCCGCCGAGCGGCTGAAACGCTGGCGCCTGCTGGAATGGATCAATCGGAACAGTCTGACGGACGCCCGCGACTTTCAGGGCTTCCTTGTCGTCGTACGATTTCACTTTGCCGCCGAGAACGGGCGGATGCTCCACGGACGCGTACACCATGCCGTCCACACGAGCATCCATGCCATAAATGGCCTTGCCGGTCACAAGGGCTTCGAGGTCGTAACTCACTTGCCCTTTGCCTACATAACGCCAGGCACTCTTTGGCTTTAATTTCAGCTGTTCTTTCTCGGGGACTGGCAATTTCGCCGCAGCGGTCGCGAGTTCGCCGTAAACAGCGCTACGGTTCGTCGAGCGGTGGACAACCGCGTGTATGTCAGTCTCGCATTCCGTCGCGGGAACACCCCACTGCTGAGCCGCGGCTTGAATCAGCATGAAACGGGCCGTTGCTCCCGCCTCACGCATCGCGTCGTAGAACGAGCGTATCGAGTGTGATCCGTCTGTATTCTGGTCGCCGTAGCGGTTGTCCCCAATCGCCTGCTCGATCTTTACGCGCTTCCAATCCGCATCCAACTCATCTGCGACTACGAGCGGGAGAGTCGTACGGCTAGTCGTGCCCATCTCCGAGCGATGAGCCACGATCCACACGGTTCCGTCTGGGTCGATTCCGAGGTACACGCTGGGATGTAAGGTGGCTTGGTCCGCTTTGGTATCGTTTGGAAGTTTGTCGCCGGAAGAAAGCTTGTGATCATACCGCACACCGAGTACAAGCGCTCCCGCCGCGATAATACCTCCCGTCAAAAATCTACGACGGCTGACATTCTCAATCTGGCTCATGTCATTTCTCCCGCCGCTGCATTAATCGCGGCGCGAATCCGCTGATACGTTCCACAACGGCAGATGTTCCCAGACATGGCCTCATCGATTTCATGATCGGCAGGTTTCTTTTTGCTGTTCAACAGTGCCACTGCCTGCATGATTTGCCCCACCTGGCAGTAGCCGCATTGTGGCACGTTGATTTCCATCCAGGCTTTCTGAACCGCATGCAATCCATTCTTGTGGAGACCTTCGATCGTCGTGACTTCTTTTCCGGCCGCATTACCCATGGTCGTTACGCAGGAACGCGTGGCCTGTCCGTTCACTTGGACCGTGCATGCGCCGCAAAGCCCAACGCCGCACCCAAATTTCGATCCCGTCAGTCCCAAAACGTCGCGCAGATACCAGAGCAGCGGCATTTCCGGCTCACCGCCGAAAGATTGCTCAACACCGTTCACGTTAAGTTGAATCATTTTCGTGCCCTCGCCGGAACGTGCACAAAGGGAATAAACTTCAGCCAACTACGTCAATACCCGACTAATCGACGCCGGATCACGCCCGCCCATTGCCATTGGAACCCAGATGCGCACGTTTTTCCATTTGCAGAATTACCGCCGAAAAGTCTTGCTCAGCTCCTTCGTCCGATTGCCTCGCGTTGATCTCAAAAGCTGCACGCGCCGCGGGCATTCGCGCGCCAACAGTAGAGGCGAGATCGAGAATCAACCCGAAATCCTTGTTCATCAGCCGAATCGGGAATTGCGGGCTGTAGTCGCCCTTCATCGCTCTTTCCAATTTGCCCACATGCGCTGGAGCAACCACTGCTGTCTGGGAGAGCACGTCCAGCAAGCGGTTGCGACCAAGACCCGCCTTCTCACCGAGTGCAACGGCTTCGGCAATCGCCTGCATTCCGATTCCCAGTAAGGTGTTCACCACAAGCTTCATCGTCGCTCCGGAGCCGCTCGGCCCGAGATAAAAATACCTTTGGGCGATAACGCGAAAAATCGACTCGGCGCCGTCGAAGCATTCCTTGTTTCCGCCCGCGAAGAGAGTCAGCAACCCCTTTTCGGCGGCAGGAGTGCTCCCTGATATAGTCACGTCGAGAACCTCAACTCCACGCTCTAAGCCAACTCTCGATAGTTGCCGCGAAATGTCTGGATACACCGTGCTCAGGTCGATAAGCAGCGAGCCACGACGCGTATGGGCGAGAATGCCTTCTGGTCCTCTGTAGACGTCGAGAACCGCTTCATCGCTCGGTAAGGAGGACAACACAACGTCACAACTGGAGGAAAGTTCCGCAATGCTCTGGGCGACGTTGCCGCCGTACGGAATTAACTCCTCCGCCTTGGCATGGTTCCGGTCGTAGGCTGTCAGCTTGAATCCGGATTCAAGCAACCTCCGCGCAATCGGCCGGCCCATGTAGCCGATCCCGACAAATCCAAGCCTACCGTTTTCCTGCGAGATTGGTTTCATGTTGAGCCACCCTCAGGATGAATTGCGATTTCGATTTCAACTTCCACATCGGTGGGAAGCACGCGTTGTACCGTTTCGCGAAGGGAGCCGAATGTTCATGCAAGATATTGGAGGCAAGGAGGATACAGAGTTAAGCAAGGAGAACTTGATCCTCTGCTGGCGAGAGTTCTCTGTCGAATCCTTGGACGCTGTCAGTCTATTGGAAATTGGATGTTTTTTCCCACGAGGGTTCAACAGCAGCTCTAGCGCCGCTCGTCCGGCATCTTGGAAGGCGTGTCAGATGGTGGCGCGAAGGGGAACGAGAAACTGACTCGAAGGCGCTCTTAAGTGGACCCCACCATTGCGAAAGACGCAGCAGTGTTACCTTGAAGCGCTGGTCAGCTTGCCGCAGCATTCCGGGCGTTGTGGCAAGGCGGAGCTATCCCATCCACCCAAAGCCTGGACAAGCAGCACCGCGTTCCCCATGCGGCGGCCGAGAATATTTACCGAAGTGAGTTCGCCTGAGAGAGCCGCGCTTTCAGCGGTTGTTACTTCGAGGTAGCTGGTGACGCCGCCCTGGTAGCGCGTGATGGCAACTTCCAGATATTTCTGAGCTGCCGCGACGGCTTTGTCCTGAACCTGGGCTTCGTGTTCGAGGATCCGCCATGCAGCTACGTTGTCCTCGACCTGCTGGAATCCCGTCAGCACAGTTTGGCGATAATTGGCCACGGCCTCATCGTACGCGGCCGCGGCCTGATCTGAGGCAGCCCGCCGCCTCCCTACGTCGAAGATAGTAAACAGAGCAGATGGCCCGGCCGACCACAATGTCCTGGGGCCGGAGAGCAACGTTGTCGGAGAGCCACTCTCAAAGCCTCCCAGGGCTAGCCGAGACCTCCGGAGGAAATGGCTCATAGCTCAGTTGCAGTCACGACTTTGACGGACAGTCGACTCACATGGAAGTTATCCCGAAACGGGGTTCGGGAGATGAATGCGGGGGGGCTTCGGATTTCGTGGACTTTTTCCAACCCACAACCCAGCCCACAAGAACCTACGTCTAAGGAGTCGAAGGTTTTGCTGCTGGCGCTGGGGGCGGAGCGACAAACTTGGCATCGTCCACCGGAACATTTTGCTGAACTTGCTCCACTTGAATCGCGAATCGGCCGCTCGGCCGCGCGATCGTCCAGTGGAACGGCACCTTCACACCATTTGCATCGCGATAATCCGCATAATCAATCTGCGTGGGATTGCGCCCCAGGGGAGTCTCCGCGTACCGGACCAGCCGGAGCAGCAGTCCCGACTCCTTGTCCAGGTACAAGCGCAGCGGCGGTTGCCCCTCGTTGCGTCCGACCACCAGGTAAGTGTCATGGCCATCGATTTTTCCGCCGGGATCAACGCTGAATTTCGAGTACAGTGTCTTCAAGCGTGCTGGAAAATAAAGATCCGCATCCATATGTGCCGCGTCGTTTTCCGCCGCCGACATCATATGCACGCGCCCGGATACGCTGAGCCATCCCCGCTTCCCGTCAAACGCCGTGACGCTGTCCCCGCCCTGCAAGTGCATAATCGAAACGCGCTTATCGGGAGCCTTCGAATAGACCTCGGCTGGAGAATGCTGGCCTCCGAACGCCGTCAGTATTCCCTTTTGCACGCGGCTCGTGATTTTCTGGAGCGCCCCGCTACCGCCGATAGCCGCAAGGTATTTGTCAAGCAGCTGTTCAGCCGCCGGTAACGCGGATTTTCCCTCGGGCTTTTTCTCTTCTCCGCTTGCCCGCCGGGGTTCTTCGTCTGCGATGACGGGTGTGCCCACCGGATCCGTGGAGCCACGGTGGCACGAATAGCAGGTAACCTCGCGATGGCCCTCGAAATTATCCTTATTGATCGCCATCGTCATGTTGATCATCTTGCGCGCGGTGACTTTGGGCTTCTTATCGTCCTTTTCGTTCGCGTGCGCGACGTGGCAGTACTCGCATTCCACGCCCAGCGAAGCCGCGATAAACTGCATCGAAGGGATTACCTGCTCGGCCGGAATTCCCTTAAGCGCCTGAATATTCTTAAACTCTTCTTCCGCAAGTTTTGGTCCCGCCGGGATTGCCGCGCCTTTTGGCGCGCTCGACTGCCCCCACGCACCCGCAATCGCCAGCGGCAGGCACAATGCTGTTCCGTACACGGCCAGCCAGAATTTCGCACGATTCCCATTCACGACTTTGACCCTCGCAGATGAATTGACGGAGCCGCGCGCAGCGCGGTTACAAGAAGCAACTAAGTTTTCCTGAATCGGGCGCAAGATCAGGCGCTGATCTCGCCGCGCTTTGCCAGCGCCGTGATGCGGTCAGCAGCGCGGAACGCCAGCGCTTCGATGGTCATGGTGGGCTGGCCGCGCCCGGAAGTCACCAGGCTGCTGCCATCGCAAAGGAAAAGATTCTTGACGTCATGCGTGCGGTGGTCCGCATTGATCACCGATGTCTTCGGATCATTCCCCATACGGCAGGTACCGAGCAGGTGTACGCCAAATTGCTGTTCCTGAGCCGGAAAACCCCATTTTTTCTGAGCGCCCGCTGCGTCAAAAAGCTCGTGAGCGCGCGCGAACATCCAGTTCCCCAGCTTCAAGTCATCCGGATGATCCTTATAAGTCAAGCGCAGCGCCGGCAGCCCCCACGCGTCCTTCAAATCAGGGTCAAGCGAGAAGCTGTTGTTCTCGACCGGCAAGGATGTGCCATGGCAGAAAATCTCCATCGTGCGGTTGAAATCCTGCGCCAGCGCGGCCTTGAAATCCTTCCCCCAGTGCGGCGTTCCGGGCGGCAGCCCGCCGAAAGCAAACGTTATTGGCGTGAAATCGAAGCGTGCGTCAAGTCCGCCTCCGCCGCAGAAGCCGACTTTTTGCGGATCGAGTTCGTAGAAATCGTGCAGCACCCGGCTGACCGCGTACCCCTTGTAGTCGTTGAGCGGATGCTCGAACTGCCCAGTCACAACTCCACCGCTGTTGAACATCAAATATTTGCCGACGATCCCGCTAGAGTTTGCTAAGCCGTTGGGAAATTGTTTATTTGCAGAAAGCAATAGCAGCCGCGGAGTCTCCGCCCCGTTCGCGCACACCACCACCGCCTTGGCCTTCTGCAGATGCACGTCGCGCTTCTCATCGAAGTACACCGCGCCGGTCGCGCGCCCATTGGCGTCTGTCTCGATGCGATGAACGTAAGAATTGGGACGAATCTCGCAGCGGCCCGTCTTCTCCGCCATTCGAATCGCCGTAGCCAGCGAACTGGACTTCGCGCCTACTTCACATCCGAAGCCCAGACAGAAACCGCAATTAACGCACGCACTCCGTCCCGGACGCGCCTGAGAAAGAATCGCCATCGGCGCCGGGTACGGATGCCAGCCCAGCTTTCGCGCCGCGCGCTCGAAAATCACGCCCGAAGACTTCACCGGCAGCGGTGGCATCGGGTAAGGCTTCGATCGCGGGGGATCAAACGGGCTGGCCGCGGCCTGCCCGGAAACTCCGATTTCCCATTCCACTTTCGTGTAGTAGGGCTCGAGATCCGCGTAGGTGATCGGCCAATCCATCAGTCCTGCGCCGGGAACAGGGCCTACCTTGCTGCGTTCGATGAAATCAATTTCATGAAAACGCCAGAAATTAGCGGTAAAATGCACGCTGGTCCCGCCCACGCATCGTCCATAAACCAGCGCGCGCTGCTGCTTGGCCTTCTCGTCCGGAGTCTTGCGAGCTGTGGTCGGCTGCAGTTTTGGATGGTTGGTGAGCTTGTCCAACGCCAGGATTTCGATTTCGTTGTGGGTAAAATCGGCTTCCGTCAGGTACGGGCCTTGCTCCAGCACCACCACACGAAAGCCGTTGGTTGAAAGCTCCTTGGCGAGGATGCCGCCAGCCGCCCCGGAGCCCACGACCACAAAGTCCACTTCGTCGGAAGTCTTGTAACGAGGCTGGTCCGCGGTCATCTCTTGTCCGCTTCTTTCGCCGCCGATTGCCAGCCGGGATAGTCTTTATCGTAGTAACCGAACGGGGACTGAAACACGTGTTCGCGATCGCGGCCAATCAGTTTCCACCCAACTCCATCGCGGTTGCCGCCGTACTCGGGATCGATCAGGAATCCGGCAATGGTGTGCTGGCGCAGCGTCTCAAAAAAATTCTGCGCGCCTGGCCGCGCCCGGAACGCTCTTCGGCCAGCGGGCGCATTTTCGTCGAACGAATGCAAAACCGCGTCTTGCTGTTCCGCCGTCAAGCCGGAGAATTTGGAAACGCCCGGGAACACCTCACTCACTCTCGCGTGCAATTCGGGCAGTCCTTCTCGGTACGTCTTCTGATCGTCGACCCCAAACGTGACCAGCCCATGATCGATGAAATAAACAACGCCCGCTTCGCGCGCCCCCGGAGTGTCGTCCGTCGGTATGATGCGCGCCGTGATGGCCTCGACTTCAGCTCCCTCTTCCGGCGTAAAGAATTCAAATTTTGGCGGAGTCGTTGCCTTCGCGGCGTTATGTGCGTGTGTCGCGGCCGACAGCAGGGCAGGCCAGTTCGCCGTAACCCACGCAGCGCTGAAACCGGTCCCTGCTCGCAGCAGAAAATTGCGTCGATTGAGTTCGCTCATTATATTTTGTCGCAGTTTCTCGGACTTCTCGACTGTAGGATGAAGCCGATTCTCCGTCAAGGACATTTGGCGGATGCACGCAATTCAAATTCTCCATCCAAATTGGCACGCCTCAAGGCCATTGGCAGGCAGCCCCGGCTGTTGTAGGATTCGCGGCATTCCAAATCTTGGTTCGATTTCGCGAATCCGCGGCGATTCTGAGACACTATTAGGCGCTTATGGCTACGTTAACCGGGGCAATTGGAACCGGCAGCAAATGGCTGCTTGACAAGATTGTTGGCGCGATCGCCGCTACGGGAATCAATCCCAACCTTCTTACATTTCTTGGGCTGGTAGTAAACTTCATCGCCGCCGCTTTTTTTGCCGTGGGAGGTTTCTTCACTGGTGCCCTGATTATTTTCTTCGCCGGATTCCTGGACATGCTGGATGGCCAAGTCGCGCGGCGTCAGAACCGCGTCACCGCTTTTGGCGCCTTCTATGATTCCACGCTCGACCGTTACGCGGACATGGCCCTCTACATGGGCCTCTTGGTCTACTATTCCGTGGCTGGCCGAACTCCCTATGTTGTTCTAGCCGCGGTCGCCACTGCCGGTTCCGTCATGGTCAGTTATGCCCGCGCCCGCGCCGAATCCCTTATTCCCCTTTGTAAAGTCGGTTTTATGGAGCGTCCCGAGCGCATCGTCCTGCTCATCATCGGTGGGATCTTCAATCGCATGGGGCCGGTCCTCTGGGTCATCGCCGTCGTCTCCACGCTCACGGTCATCCATCGCATCTATTTCACCTGGCAGGAAACCCGCGCCGGCCGCATCCTCCCCGGAATCAAGCTCTCGCTGTAGCTCGCATCTCTTCTTAACTCCACTGATCGCCACGCTCCGTCATCCTCAGGAGCACCGGGGCTAATCCAAACAGCCCGCTGACAAATAACAAGCGACTCCGCCTAGAAGTAATCATTGACCATTACGCCGTCTTTCCAACTCCTTCAATATCCTTGCGCCCTGTTCTTTCGCGTTCTTGCAAACAGATAGCGTACCAGAGTCTTCAAATTCCGCTCTTTGTTTTCATGCGCTTACGCAGGGGTACCCTCCCTGGCATCGTCCACGGGCGCTGCGATGATGGCGCGAACACGTTCGCGCAGCGCCGGCACATCTTCTTTGGCCAGTCCCTTGGTCTCGATGGTGTCATGCAGATGAACCGTAATCTTCGCCGGCCACAGCATCCAGTGGCCCGTCCGGTGATGCTGAAAGGAGCCTGCAAGACTCACCGGCACGATCGGAATGCCCAGCTGCTGCGCCACGCGGAACCCGCCGTCCTGGAATTGATCCACGCGCCCGTCGCGCGTCCGCTTGGCTTCCGGAAAAATGATCAGGCTGGTGCCGCCATCTACTGCGTCCTGCGTAAGCCGCCACATGCGCTTCAAATCCGACGGACGCCGCACATCCGGAACCGGCACGTTGCCGAAGCGCTTCATCAGCCAGCCGTACGCAGGAATCTTGAAGTGCGATTCCAGCTCCCATCCGCGCACAAACTGGGGGATGGCGCAATACAACATGAACGGATCGAAGAGATTGACGTGGTTCGACATGAAGAAGCACGTCCGTTGCGGATCGAAACCAACCGACCGCACTACTTCCACACGCGCGCCCGACAAAAAAGCGATTCGCTTGCAAAAGGTGCGCTGCAGCCAATCGTGTTTGCGCGCATCGAGAAAAATCCCCAGGAACACCAGAGTGGGCGCAACAACAAAAAAGTGCAGGATGCTGAAAAACCAAAGACGTCCACGGCGGCGGGAAGAACGTCGATTGCCCGGCACTCCACGGTCACAACTTCTCCATCGATCATGACGTCCACGGGGGCGGCTTCTTTGAATTCCACGTGCCGCACCGCGCGCCGCGAAGCCAGGGGATGTTTGATATGAGAACCGTCGTAAAGACGCGGCAATGTGCGAAGCAAACCCAGCCGGCCGATCGGACCCCAGCGCACAAATTCAATCAGCCCGTCGGTGGGATCGGCGTCCGGCGCAATCAGCATCGTGCCGCCGGTATACTTGCTGTTATTGAACGTCAGGAAAAGGGATCGCCCCTCGTCCCATTCCGCGTCGTCATCGCAGCGCAGCGCCAGGGAGCGCCGTCGCAACTGCGCCACGCGCACGAACACACCGAGCAAATAGCCAAGGTCGCCGAAGGGCTTGAACATACGATTCGTCAGCGCGGCAACATCGGCCGTAAAGCCCATGCTCAAAAGATTGAAGGAGTAAATTTCGCCTTGGGCGTGCGTCAGGCGCAAAAGATCGACGGTCCGCCTGCGGCCTTCGAGCAGCGCTTGCATCGAAGCTGCGGCTCCGTCCTTTGCAAAATCGCGCAAGAAAGAATTGCCTGTGCCCAGCGGCAAGAATCCCAGGGCGACGCGCGGAACCCCGTTACGTCCCGCAAAGACTCCGTTGAGGATTTCGTGAGCCGTGCCGTCGCCGCCAACTGCCAGAAAGCACCGGTAACCCTGCTCGTAGGCTTCGCGCGCAAGCTGCACGGCGTGCCCCTGGCCGGTCGAAGCGATGACATCGACCTTCAGCCCTTTCTCGCGCAGCCGCGCGAGCGCCGGCCCAGCGAGTTTCGCAGAGCGGCCGCCACCGGCGGCGGGGTTGACGACGGCAAAAAATCGGTCCATGGGAAGTGCCAACAAATCCGGAATTCTAACTTCCGATCCACGCAATCACTTCCAAGCTGCCATTACAAAGGCAGAATCGCGGTGCCGCTGTCGAGCTTCGCGAGCCGTTCCGCCAGGAGGTTGCGTTTGATCTTAAGTGAAGCCGTACGGGGAAAGTCCTCGTCCAGCAGGACCACCCCATGGATACGCTTGTAGTTTATCAGGCGATTGTTACGCGCGTTGATATCCTGGCGAAGTTCCTCGCTGTACGGTTGCCCCGGCTCCAGATGCAGCGTCAGCACAAGTTTTTCGCCGGTCATCGAGCGTTTTGGCCAGATGTAGTTGGCGGCGAACACGCAGAATTCCTTGACGGGAAGGCTCTCGAAAACCATTTCGATGTCTTCGGGATAAATATTTTTCCCTTCTTCGGTCACAATCATGTTTTTTTTGCGGCCCGCGAGTTGCAAATGACCGGCGCCGTCAAAGCGGCCGAGATCGCCGGTCAGAAGCCAGCCGTCGACGATGGTCTCTGCCGTGAGTTCCGGGTCATCCAAGTAGCCGGCCATGACGGTTTTGCTGCGGATGGCAACTTCGCCAACGCCGTCCGCGGAGGGATTCACAATGCGCACTTCCATCCCTGGCAGCGGCTTGCCGACCGTATCCGCGCGAAACGGCTTCAAATCATTGACGGTGATCGCCGTGCCCGCTTCCGTGAGCCCGTAGCCGTTGGCGACGGCAATGCCGAGGTCGTAGAAAAATTGCAGTGTCTGCGGTTCGCTGAAGGCGCCGCCGACGATGATGGCGCGAAGCTCTCCACCAAACGCTTCGTGCACTTGCTTCAACAGGAGGCGGCTGATCCCGAGACGCGGACGGCTTTTTGTCAGCGCTTTGTTCACGGCGACGAGCGCGTTGAAGACTCTGCGTTTGCCCGGTGGCAGCGCATCGAAACGTGCTTGCAGGCCTCTCTGCAAATTTTTCAAAACGAGCGGAACGAGACTTACGTAAGCGATTTTGTATTTCGGAAAAGCTTCGCGCACATATTCGGGACGCAACGTTCGCAAATGCACGACCGCCGCGCCGCAAGTGAACGGCCCGAAAAAACCAACCATGAAATCGATGGCATGGTTTGTCGGCAAAATACTGAGGTAGCGCACGCCAGGCCAGAACGGATAAAGCGACGTCAGCGCGACGCACTGCTCCAAATAATTTTCGTGTGTCATCCGGCAGCCCTTTGGACGGCCGCCCGTTCCGGAAGAGTAGACAATGCAGGCAGTCTCGCCTCGCTTGCGCGCGACGAAAACCGGTTCGCCCACTCCGCGAAATTCTTCCCAGCGTTTTGCGCCAACGAGATCGGCGTTGGCCGGAGCTTCCGTAACCAACACGGTTTGCACGTTCGTCGCGGTGGCGCGGCCGAGTGAGGTGCCGAGTTGCCGCCAGATCGGATATTCCGTAATAAGCACTGTCACGCCTGAATGCTTGAGCAGTTGCCACTGTTCGTCGGGCGTCAGTTTGTAATCGAGGGGAACAAGCACGCCGCCGGAGAAAAAAATCGCGTAGGCGGAGATCAGCCACTTAGACTGATTGGTCATAATGATGCTGGTGCGAGAGCCAGCCGAAAGATTGGTTTCTTGCAGAGCTCTCGCAAGCGGATGCGCGCGCTGCTTGAAGTCACGGTAGGTCAGACGCTCTTTCTCTCGGTCGCGGTCGGCTTCAATCAGGCACACTTCGTTTGAATACTGATCCAGCGCGTCACGCAGCGCTTCGCCGATAGATTGATATTGGGAAAGGTCGAGCATTACAGGCGGGATTGAATCCGCTCGGCCAGAGTCTTGAAGTCGCTGACGCCCTGAACTTCGTAGTCAGGCAATTCGATGCCGAAATGATTTTCCAGGCGCGAAAGCATTTCCAAAGTTTGCAAGCTGTCGATGCCAAGTTTCTTGAAAAAATCGTCATCGGGGGCGAGCGAACCCGATGGCAATTGAAAATGCTTCGCCGCCAAGTCCAAGACTTCCCGCGTGGTTTGTTCCAAGGTTCGCATGGAAAGGTCAATTTATCATTCCTTCGCCAGGAAAGAAAATTCTCAACGCGACGCTGCACCCGCGTTGTGACACTTTGAAGACGCTCTTAGAGCAGAACGAGACCACGGCGAATTCCCACAGAAACGGCTTGGGTTCGAGTGGAAACGCCGAGCTTGCCCAAAATCGAAGCCACGTGGAATTTCACAGTGTGATCGGAGATTGCGAGGCGAGCAGCAATTTCTTTATTGGCGAGTCCCGCGGCGAGCATTTGGAGCACTTCGCGCTCGCGCTTTGTTAAGGGTTCAAGTAGCTCGTCGACAGTCACGGAGGAGCCAAGAGTGGCAGGAAGAACAGTATCCAGTTCCGAGGGATGAACGACGAATAGCCCTGCCACCGCAGCTTCGAGAGCAGCGCGGAGTTGTTCTGGAGGGACGTCACGGGGCAAGATGGCGCGTACGCCGGCGCGAAGCGCGTCGGAAAACCAGGCAGCCTTGACCTGTTCCGATAGCACGATGACTGGGTATTCCCGAGCAATTTCTGCGTCCTCAAGAGTGGTCAACAACTCTTCGTGAGCGTCTGCGCCGGCTTCAACCAGAACAGCATCCGGCTCGACGTCGACGAGCTGGCCGGAAATAGATTCGAGGTCCGCCGCGCTTCCCACAATGTCCACGCGGCTGTCCGCCAACATGCTCTGCAGACCGGCGCGGATCAGCGGCGAAGCCGCGACGATAAAAACGCGAATCACGCAGCGATTCCATCCTTTCCGTCGTTCGAAACTCCCAGCCGTACGGTCACACGACGGAGGTGTGAGTAATCGCCGCGAAGGAATTCGAAACGCAGCAAGCCCAAGCCTTGACCATCGATTGCCGCCGCAAGATCGTCGATGGATTGAAAACGCTTTCCCTCCGTGCCCAGCAAAATGTCTCCGGCCATGAGCGACGCTTGCGCGGCTGGACTGCCGGGCTCGACTTCCAGCAAGACCAATCCGAACCCGCGGCCATTGGCGCGAGGCAAGCGCACGGAATGAACGGCAACTCCCAGCCACGCGCTGCGTGGACCGCCTGCAAGAAAATCGCGAACTGCGTTGCTTGGAATGGCAAGCGCGAGACGTCCGGCAACCATGGTGTTGACGCCGATCACATGACCGCGCGCGTCAGCCAATGGCCCGCCCGAATTGCCGGGAGCAAGCCGCACACTGGCCTGCACCCAGGTTTGCGAGCCAAGCCCGCGCAGCGGGCCGATGGCGTGAATCACTCCAGTGGTGAGCGCGCCAACAAAACCCATCGGGTTGCCAATGGCAATGGCGAGCTCACCAGGACGAAGTTGTGAGGAATCCGCGGGTGAGGCCGCCGGCAAAGAGCCTGCGCCGATTCGAAGCGTTGCCAGGTCGCGCTGTGGATCACGCGCGGTTAATGATCCGTTGAACTCGCGTCCGTCCCACAGCTGGACGCGAACGTTCGAACCATGCACTACATGGGCGTTCGTCACGATCAGGCCGTCGCTGGACCAGATCACACCGGAACCGCTCCCGCGACCTCCGGAGTGAATCAGGACCGTCGAGCGGCGAAGTTGTTCCGCGATCTCACCAAATCCGGCAATGGCCATATCACTCTCCTTCGTTCGCGCGGTCACCGACAGAAATGGTTACGTCGCGCACGGCGCCTCCGCGAAGAATCTTGGCGCTCAGAGATTTGCCGATGTTTTCGGCCTGCAAGTGAAGCTGGACATTTTCGGGACGCGAAATGGGCTGCCCCGCCAAAGACACCAGGATGTCGCCGATGACGATTCCAGCTTTGTGGGCCGGTCCATCGGCTTCGACTTCGAGAATAATGGCAGCGGTCTTCTCTTTGTGCTGCAACGACTGGCGCAGATGATCCGGGAGACGCACCGGCTGCAGAGCCACGCCGAGATACCCGCGCGGGATACGGCCCTTTTTCAACAAGGTTTCGGCGGCACGATCGACGGTGGCGGCGGCGATTGCAATGGCGCCAAATCGCGCAAAGCGCGGCGAAGCGATTCCGAGGACTCTGCCGTGCGCATCAACTACGGCGCCGCCGACAGCCGTGGGTTGCAAGCCAATATCAAGACGGATGTAGGGGGCGAGCGAGGAACCAGTCCAGGTGCGGCGTTCCGCGACAACGAGGCTCACCACTCCGAGAGCCGCGACGGGACCGCTGGTGCGCGTTCTCCCCACGACCAAAGTAATGCTCCCCGGCTTGACCGCTGAGGCATCCCCGCGCTCGACGAAACGATTGCCTGCCTCCGCACATTTTAAGACGGCAACATCCGTGGAAGGATCGCGGCCGGCGAGAGTCGCTGGCACGACACGGCCATCGGGCAACGTAACTTGAATTTCTTCATCGCGGCGAAGAGCGTGTTCCGCCGTAACAATGACTCCCTCGCGCCAAAGGAGGCCGCTCGACGAACCGCGCGCTTCGGTGTGAATGGCGACCACGGACGCCGCGGCATGATCGGTAACCTGGGCCAACGCATTCGAAAGTTCAATGAGTTCAGCTGACATTTTCCCTACCTCCTTGAACAAGATGCAACAGGAGCAAGGGCGTATACATCCGCCAGATGGCTAGGTGGGGCCTGGAAATTCGGCTAGGCGAGGGTCGCAGGCGACAATGAATCCGTTCTGTTTTTGCAATGTTTAGCAAGAAGCAGATCCCTCGCTGCGCTCGGGATGAAAGTAATTGCTCAGCGGCGGGCTAGGGCAGATAGGGCATAGGGCCGGAGTCTTCGACGAACTTTTTAAGGGCGGCCATGACGGCGGGGCGAGTGAAGAGTTCGCAGAAGAGGTCGATCTCGCGGCGAAGCTCATCGTGGGGAATGGGCTTGATGAATTTCTTGGCGGCCGCGCGGGTCGCGGGGTCGTATTTGGTGATTTGCGCGGCAGTCGAGCGGGCAATGCCAAGGGCTTCGCCTTCACCGGCAAGCTGCGCCACGAGGCCGACGGCTTGAGCGCGAGTAGCGTTGACGGTTCGTCCGGTGAAAAGCAAATCGCGCACGAAGGCGTTGCCAAGATCGCGTTTCAAGCGCGGAATGCCGCCGAAGCCGGGGATGAATCCGAGACGCAGTTCGGGGAAGGCAAAGCGCGCCATTTTGTCGGCGATAAGCATGTCGCAAGCCAGGGCCAGCTCAAGTCCGCCGCCGAGACAGGCACCATGAACGGCAGCGATGGTGACAAAGGGAGCGGCATCGATGGCGTTCAACACGGCGTGGATGCGTTCGAGAAAAGCGCGCACGCCTGCAGGGCGATCTTTCGCAGGAACTGACGCGGCAGTCGCGTACAGCTCGCGCAAATCTCCGCCGGCGGAGAAAACGGACTGGCGCGCGCTGGCAATGATGCAGACGGAAGTCTCCGCCGCCAGTGATTCGAACGCAGCTACGAATTTCTCCAGCTCCGCGAGCATGGCCGTGCCAATTTCGTTGGCAGGAGCATGATCGAGTGTCAGCTCAATCACGCCTTCACGCCATTCCCAACGCAACGTTTTGCCAGTGAACTTTTTCATTTTCACGCGTGCTGCTTGCTGGCCGCTTCGCGGGTGCCTTTCGAATCGTACATGGCACGGATTTCCGAAGCATATCGCGCATTGATGGTGTCGCGGCGGATTTTCCCCATGGCCGTGAGCATCCCGCTCTCCGGAGTAAATACATCACGAATCATCGTGAAATTTCGAATCTGGCGGTAATGCGGGAGTTCCGGATTCACGGCATCGAGCGCGGACTGAACGGCTGCAGGTTCGACCGCGCCGGTCACGAGCGCGCAAAGGTAGCCGCGTCCATTGCCAACGACTACGACCTGCTGCGCGGCCGGAAGGAGCCGCGCTAGCTTTTCCTCGATCGGTTCAGGCGCGATGTTGTGTCCTGAATTCAAGATGATCAGGTTCTTGATGCGGCCGCTAATGCGCCAATTCCCGCGAACGTTGACTTCGCCTTGATCACCGGTATGGAACCAGCCATCCTGCAGCACGCGGGCAGTTTCTTCCGGGCGGTTCCAATAACCAGGGAAAATGTGCGGGCCGCGCACGACAATTTCTTCGTTTTCAGCGACCTTCATCTCGATGCCGGTGATCGCAGCGCCCACGTAACCGGGCTCGACAGGGACGCGCGGATCGTCGAGGGTGCAAATGCCGGTGGTTTCCGTAAGCCCATACGCTTGGAGCACGGGAATGCCAAGCATGAGGAAAAACTGTTGCGTTTCCGGAGCGAGCGGCGCGGAGCCGCAGATCAGCGCCCGGATGTGCGGGCCAAAACGCACACGAATCTTTCGAAAGATGAGCGCGCGACCAAGGGCAAGCCAGAACGCATCGAGTGCGCTGCCGCGCCCGACGTGCCTGCGCCGCCAGGAGGCGCGCGCTTTCGAAAACAGGGATCGGATGATCGCGGGGCGCTTGGCGATGGCGTCATCCACGCCGCGGCGAACGCGCTCGAGCAGCGTGGGGACATTCAGAAAATAATTCGGCGAGGACAAGCGGATTTCGTCGGCGAGCTTGTTGAGATCCGTGGAAAGAGTAAGAACACTCTCGCGCATGAGACAAGACAGCAGCAAAATCGTAGAGGCCGCAAAATTGAACGGGAGGTAATGAAAGACGCTGTCGGGTTCGTGGGGCGCGCCCATCAGTTGATCGAGGCGTTCGGTGGTGCAGGAGAGCATGTGGGTGAGATTTCCGACGTTGAGGCAAACGCCTTTCGGTTCGCCGGAAGTTCCGGAAGTATAAATAATCGTGACGATATCGGTGTCCGGGCGCGGATTGGGAGCGTCGGGCAGGCGGGATTGTGACGCTGATTCGCGCAGGGCCTCCTCGAAAAGGACGCGGCGCGGAGCCTCGGGCCAAGCCTGGGCTACGCTCTCGCCAAGAGTGGCGCCACTCACAAAAATGAGGCGCGGCCGGCAATCCTTCATCATGGCGGCGAGTTCGGCGGGGGCCTGGCGGAAATAGAGCGGCACGACAATCGCGCCTTCGGCCATAAGCGCCAAATGGAAGGCCGTCCACCGAATGGAATTGGGCGCCAGGAGGGCGCAAGGGTCTCCGGGCTGGACGCCGGAGCTGCGAAGGAACAAGCGGACAAGCTGAACCTGGTCGAGCAATTCCCTGCCCGTCACGCTGACAAAGCGATGGCCATGAATTTCGCGAAGAACGACGCGGCCACTCGCGCGGTTCAGTTGAGCAAGAATCGCTTCTAGAAAACTGGGCATGCAGGATCAGCGAACTGCCGCGAGCGCGGCCGGCGAAGAATCGTAACGCTCGGCAAGCTGAGTCAAATTCTTGCTAAGGGGCGGCAGATAGTCTTCCCAGGAAAAAACGCCGGAACGCAGTGGAAATTCGGGATAGGTGCGCCGGACAATGTCTTCAAGGAACGTGCCCATGCGAGCCATCACTTTGAGATTGCGGATAACCGTTTGAGCGATGCCTTCGCGGACGGAATCGGCTTCCGCAACCAGCGTTTCCATGACCTGAAGAAGCTTCGGTTCGAGGTCGGCGTCATCCACGGTAAGAAAGAGATGCTGGTGCCCGCGCTCGCGCATGAGATTGCGGATGCGTTCGTCCATAGTGACGCCCGCGGAGGCCACGAGGCTAGGCATGCAAGTCACGATGCCGTGGTAGCGCGAAGAAACCATGTAGGAGCATGCGCGGAGGATGGAAACAAGCTGGAACATGTCGTAATCGTCGGAAGTGAAAACCGGCGTGCCAGGAATGCGCGCGGCAATCTCGCGGCAAGCGACTGCGTCAAGGCGTTCCATAGCCACAAGAATTGGAAATACGCGGTGGCGTTGAATGAATGCCTTCGTAGCCTTGGTGAGTCCAGAAATGTAGTGCTCGAATTTCCTATCCACTTCGGAGCCGGATTCGAAGAAATAAACGGTGCGGTACTGGCTGTCCTTATAGGCCCCGGTCGTTGCGCGCGCGATGTATTTCGCGATGGAAGCTTTCACCGGCCAGACGAAGGGATGAATCGGACACAAGACAAGGATGGGCGTTTTTTCATCCCACCCGGCATCGCGAAGCGCCTTGCGGGCGTATTCGGGAGGATGCGGCTCGAACGTCCAGGCCGTATCGCTGCCAAGCTCCGTCGGGATTCCGAGCGAACTGAGGAGCGTTTGCGATTCCACGTTTCGAGTAATGACAAGGGAATCAGGGACGTAGCGCGCGCACATCGATTGAATGAGACCGTCCATGAGGCCGGCCTCGCCCCCGTATGCGAGAGAGAGCTTGTTTTCAGCCGAGGCGAGTCCGAGGGAACCGATCATCATGGTGGTGAGGGCGTTGGCAAACTTGCTCTTGAACATCGAGCCCTCACAGGCGATGACGCCATGATTTTGCCGCACCTCGCGAAAGAGAAACGGTGGGTAAACATCGGGAAGGTGAACCTGGCGCGTACTCTCGAAGTAGCCTTTGGTGCGGTCGAAATTTTGCGTCATGACGCTGAAATTGACGTGATCCGCGCCAAGGACGTGGCGAATCTGCCGCAGCATTTCCTGGACGCGCACATCGCTGCCGGTGTTGCGCGTACCGTTGTAACCGGCAAAGAGCAGCTTCAGTTTTTCACCCGGCGGCCAGCGTTCGCCGAGGCCGAGCATCCAACCGAAGCGCGTGATTTCAATCAGAGCGCTGACCCAGGCAACGAGGAGAAAATCGGTCATGCGCGGATTCTCCCTGCAGCCACATTTTTCACCGCGCCCGGAGTAGCGGGCCAAGGCTGGGCGGGAAACTGGAATTTATTTTCGCGGCAATATTTCAGAAGCGGTGCCGCGTACACCGAAAATTTCGCCGGCGCTTCGCCGAGTTCCGCGACGACGCGGGAATTGTCGAACACGGTGTTCCAGTCGAGATAGGGCCAGAAAACTTTCAGCAGGGAGGCGCCGTATCCCGCAGCGCCGCTGCGATTGGCGACCCAATTGACAGTGCTGGAAAAAGGTCCGCCCAGAGAGGGGAAATACAGGGGGCGAAGCATGGCGCCGGCCTGGGCAATGGCATCGGTCAGCTCCTGGTAGGTCTCGGAGCCCGCGCCAGCGGACAAGTGGTAGATGTCGTGGGCGGGCGGCTCTTTTTGATGAATGGTCACGACGGCTTTGCCGACATAGTTGGCCGGCACGATATCGATTTTATCCTGGGGACGAAGCGGAAGAACAGGCATCTGCGCGAGAACGTGGAACGCCTGGACCATATCGAATTGGGAAGTCTCGGGGCGACGGCTGTCGCCCATAACGATCGCGGGGCGAAAAATCGTCTTGGGCACATCGGGGAGAAGTTGATTCGCCATGTGCTCACAGAATTTTTTGGTGCGCGCATACGGATCGTAATCGGAGCGGGACCAGTCGATTGCGGCGTCTTCGGTGACGACTTCGTTTTTTCTCTTGCCGGCAACGGCGACGGTGGAAACGTGCGAGTAACGGCGCAGGCCGTTGCGATTCTGGGCGCGGCGGGCGAGTTGAATGACTTCGAGAGTGCCTCGCAGGTTGACATTCAGGCACTGCTTCTCCGATTTTCTGTTCAGCGAAGCGGCGCAATGGATCAAGGAATCCGTGGTGTCAACAAGGGCATGGTATTCGTCATCGGGGAGTCCAAAGTGTTCGCCGGTGAGGTCACCGCGAAAAATGCGGACACGCGTGTTCAGGTATTCAGCAAATTCGGGAAACTCGAAATGGAGTTGCAGCGAAGTCCAGAGGCGTTCGCGGGCTTCTTGTTCGGTTTTGGCGCGAACCAGGAGGTTCAGCTTGTCGCGGTAGCCGGTGAAGAGCCCCGCGCCGAGATAACTGCCCAGGTAGCCGGTCGAGCCGGTTACGAAGATCGCCATAAAGGGTCTGACGGCGTAGCGGCTTTGGAAAGAGTCGCTCCATGCGCCGGATCGCCAGTCCAATCCAGCGCGCGTGGCTCGCGCGATTCGAGTGGGCGGCCTTCCATCAGCGGGTAGCACCAGCGGCGCAACGCTGGGATGTGAACATTAATCCAGTAGTCCCACCAGTCGATGGATTCCGGGGCGAATTCGAAGAGCGGACGCTCGTCTGGCGGGAGCATGGCGGAAAGCAGCCGCGCGTTTTCGCATTCGAAGACGTGTTCGTTGTGCAGAATAAACGGCTCGTAGAGCTCGATCAGTTTTTCGGCGCGGATCAGGTCGCGTTCCGCGCGCGCGAGCGGCGGCTTCTTCATGCGAAGGGAAATGGCTGCGCGATTGATGCTGGAGATCACAGCCTTCTGCATGGGAATCGAGAGGCGTTCGTAACGCTGCTTCGAGACTGGGATGGATTCAAACTTTACCTTGAGCCAGCTATCGATGCCGTTTGTCGTGCGGTAATGCTTGCGGTGGGCAAGCCCAGTGAGTTCGATGCTGCGTCCCATGTTGACGGGATTGATCGCGGAAGTCGCAAGCTGGTACAGGCGGGCGTGGCGGCGCGCGACAACAGCCGAAGCGATGAGCGTCATTCCGCGGCAGACCATATCGACAGGGATCACGTCAAGACACTTGCGTTCATTCGACGGAAGCTGGCGGAAATTCGTGCCGAGAAGGTAGGAAAGCGGACCGGAAGTGTTGATGCCTTCGTTCCAGCCGGTGAAGGGAGAGCGCTCCGAGCTTTCCACGATGGACGGGCGGACGATGGCGATGGGCAGATCGCGGCCACGGCGCGCGAGGAGGGACTCGCCGAGACTTTTTGTGAAGGTGTACGTGTTCGGCCAGCCGAGATGCTGCGCGCGGCGCAGGCCGACGCGTACGAGCCTGTTGCGGGCCCAGCGTGCACGATTGCGTTTCAGAACACCGTCAAGCTCCGCGGCGGGAGCGGAAGCTTCATTGCCGCCGCGTCCCAGCGCCTGGCGGCGAAGGGCCTTGTCGAGCTCCGGACTCCCGGCGCGTTCTTCGATGCGGCGAATCGTTTCTCGCAGCGATGCGATTTCGCGCTGGGCGTCGAATTGGGCATCGCCGGCGGGATTGTAATTGTCGTGCAGCTCTTCGGTGACGCGGCCGTCACGCATGCCGACAACGTAGCAAGTGGAAAGATGCATGAGACCAGCGTGATGGCACTTGCGGAGAAAGTCGAGCAAATGGATCGCAGAATCCACGTTGGAAGAGAGGGCATCGCGCAAATCAGGGTTGAAGTCCGTCAAGCCCGCGCTGTTGACGATGAGGTCGAGTGAGTTTGCGAGCCGAGCTTGCGTCTCCTCGTCGAGTCCCAGGCCAGGGAGACTGACGTCCCCTTCGACGACTTCCAGTTTCTGCTTGAGAAACGCGGCGAGCTTGCGGCCATGGCGCTCGTGGAGGATATCGAAAGCAGGAGATTCCTCGACGATTTTTTCGAAGCGGCGGAGCGCGGACGTGGTGCGGTTGCGGCGAATCAGCAGCGTGATTTTGCCAATGTTGGGAATATTTTCGAGCAAGTCGACAAGCCAGACCTTGCCAATGAACCCCGTTACCCCGATGAGAAGCAGGTGCCGGTTTGCCAGATTTTCGCGCGCCGAGAGACGATCGACACGCGGAGTTTCCCCGAAGAGCGCAACGGACTTGCCCAACGGAACAGCTGGCCGGGCAGTGGACTTCAACGCGTTTTCAAGATGCCCGGGCTTGTCCGTCCAGCCAAGCTGGCTAAGAAGTTTCTCGCGCGGGATGCGGCCATCGGTCTCGCCGCTGGCGATCCACGCCAAAGGTCCTCGCGGTCGCACGATGGGATCTAGGAGCCGCCCGGTGGCTTTGCCGTCGCGAAATTCCAAGCGATTCGAGATAAACGAGTCGACACCGAAATGGTGCGCCAACGGCCGAAGTATGTTTTCCAGGAGCTGGCCAACCAGGACGACGCGCTCGCCATTGCGGACCGCTTCGATCAGCTTCTCGGCGGCCTCGCGGCGCAATTGCGGCTTCAGAACATAGTGAAAGTATTCTTCGCCCAGGAGGTCCAGGCGATCGCGACTGACTCCGCGGAGCAAGGTGTGCAAGAAGCGTGTGGCGAACGTGCGGCTGGCGAAATAAGCGAAAGGCCGCACCAGCGCCATTCCTGCCATGCCCGCGCGCCGCGCCCAGCGTTCGGAAAAGCTTTGGGAGTTCCAGGTGAAAAAGCCGACGGGGCGCAAGGCGCCGAGTTCGAGCAAGGAGCCTTCGACGCGCCAATAGGAAACGGCGCCGGTGACAGCGGGGGACAAGACAGGGCTCGAAGTGGACTTGTGTTGCGCCATAGCAGGTTTACGACGAACGCTGACCATTCCGCCACGAGGATAGCTCAAGAAAATGGCGATGAGTAATGATGTTTCGCACCCTTTGGGTCGAACAGCTCTATAACGGATTCGCAGCCCGCGCCTCCCACACGCCACCGTGTAGACCGTCGACTCTGATTCGCCGCAGGCTGCTTCGGAAAGTGTAAAAGTAGCATTGTCAGGGGCTTCTCGCAAGACAGCCTGGCTAATTGTGGCGGTGCGCTCGTAGCGGGAAGGTCGCGCTAGACGCCCCAGCCGTAACGCTCGGCGTGTTCGAAGGTGCGCTGCATCTCCTCGCGAAGGACCTCCGTGAAGACCGAGCCGCCGACAGCGCGCGCGCCAAGCTCGGTGATGTCAGGTGTCCGGTAACCGCTGGCAAGCACACGATTGAGCGACTGTTCGACCCAGTCCGCTTCCAGCGAAAGGCCGAAGGCGTCTCGGAGCATTAGCGTGGCGCTGAGAATCGAGCCGATGGGATTGGCGGAGTCTGTTCCAACAAGCGAAGGTGCTGAACCATGAATGGGCTCGAAAAGCGGCGCGGCCGAACCGAAACTGGCCGAAGGAATCAGCCCAATCGAACCAACGAGCGCCGCGGCCGCATCGCTTAGAATATCGCCGAACATGTTGCTGCTGAGTATCACGTCAAATTGCGAGGGACGCAAAGTCAATTGCATTGCCGCGTTGTCCACGTACATGTGCTCGAGTTTCACCGCGGCGTAGACTGCGCTCATGGCCGTGACGGTGCGGCGCCAGAGCTGCGAGCTGGTCAAGACATTCGCCTTGTCCACTGAGCACAGCCGCCGCGAGCGGTTCTCCGCCCGCGTATAAGCAAATGTGGCGATGCGCTCGATTTCGGGCGTCGAATATGATTCCGTATCCCAGGCGCGCTCGACGCCCTTTTCCGTGGTGTTCCCGCGTTCGCCAAAATACATTCCGCCCGCGAGTTCGCGCACAATCTCAAGATCCAAGTCGCCGAGCCGATCGGCCTTCAAGGGAGAAATACCCCGCAGCGGCTCGAGCAGCTTTACCGGGCGAACGTTAACGTAGAGCCCTAGACCTTTTCGCAGATCAAGCAGCCCGCTCTCCGGGCGTTTCCCAACAGGAAGGGCATCCCACTTGGGTCCGCCAACGGCACCCAGGAAAACAGCATCGGCTTTGCGGCAGGCCTCCAGCGTCTCGTTAGGGAGCGGCTTGCCAGTGGCATCAATGGCTGCCCCGCCGAGAAGAAGTTCTATGAAGTCAAACTGGTGATTGAATTCTTGCGCGGATTCGCGCAGGACGGCCGCGGCCGCCCGTGTCACCTCCGGGCCGATACCGTCTCCCGGCAGAAGGACGATAGTCTTCTTCATGGTGGTCCCCACAAATAATCAGAAATCCGGCAAGCCACGCCCGCTTTCGAGGAAGGCGCAGAACGGCGCGATGCGGGCGTTGCAAAATTCTTTGGCCCCAGACCCGGTCAGGCGGCAGAAGACGATTCCGCGGCCATCGCCGCGGGCCGCCGTCGAATCACTTCGTGCGCAATGGCTACAATGTCTCGCGAGCGCACTTGCTTGGACGCATCGGCAAGCGCCGTCACCCGGCTGTAAACTTCCGCAAGCTCGGTGTCGCTCGCGTCGTAACCCAAATCGCGCAAAGTCATGCGCAGGGCATTGCGGCCGGAGTGCTTTCCGAGGACCAGCGAGCGCGCCGGCACTCCCACCGTCTGCGGCGAAATGATTTCATAAGTGAGCGGATTCTTGATGATGCCATCCTGGTGAATTCCCGCTTCGTGCGCGAAGGCGTTGGCGCCCACAATCGCTTTGTTCGGGGCGACCAGAGCTCCGGTGATTTCAGTGAGCATGCGGCTCGTGGGGAAAAGCTGTTCCAGGCGGATGCCGGTCGTGACACCGAAGGTGTCCTTACGAACCGCCAGGGCCACGACTACTTCTTCTAAGGAAGCGTTTCCCGCACGTTCGCCAATTCCGTTAATGGTGCACTCGATCTGCCGCACGCCGGCGCGAATCGCCGCAAGCGAGTTCGCTACCGCCATGCCCAGGTCGTCGTGGCAATGCGCGCTAAGCGTAATCCCCTGCGCATCCCCCAGATAGTCACGAACCTTTGTAAACATCGCGCCATACTCTTCCGGCATCGCGTATCCCACGGTGTCCGGCAGATTCAGGACGGTTGCGCCGGCATCCACCGCAACACGGCATACCTGGCAAAGGAAATCGATGTCGGTTCGACCGGCATCCTCGGCGGAGAACTCCACTTCACCCACCTGCTGCCGGCCGTAACGAACCATCGAGCCAATGGCTTCGAGAGCCTGTTCGCGGGTCATTTTCAGCTTGACGCGGAGGTGCAAGTCGGAGGTCGCAAGAAAGATATGCAGCCGCGGTGAGGCCGCCGGTTTCAGAGCTTCGACAGCGGCGCTTACGTCTTCTTTTCTGGCGCGCGCGAGCGCTGCGATCCGCACGGTGCGAACTTCTTTCGCGACCTTTTGGACCGCTTCCAGGTCACCGCGCGACGAAATCGGGAAGCCTGCTTCGATCACGTCCACGTTCAGGGCGGCAAGCTGCCGCGCCAGGCGAATCTTCTCCTCGGTGTTCATCGAGAAGCCCGGGGACTGTTCGCCGTCACGGAGCGTAGTGTCGAAAATGCGTACGACGTCCATAGAATCTCCCATGCTCTAGTAACGCACAGGAGGCGCCCTGCGGTCCAATTTATCTTTATTCTACTTTTGATAATTTCGCCTTATACTGGCAGCGAGGGGAGGCGGCTTGGATCTCGGTGAATTGCAGGTATTTCTGATGGTGGCGAAAGAGGGCAGCTTTTCCCGCGCCGCGGAGCGCCTTTACCGCACCCAGCCGGCCGTCAGCTTGGCGATCCGCAAGCTGGAGGACTCGCTCGGACAACCTCTCTTCGTACGAGGGGCCCGCCCCGTCCGTCTCACCGATGCGGGCACGCTCTTGAAGGACTACGCAGAACGCCTGATCAACCTGCGCGATGAAGTCAAGAAAGGCCTCTCCGAATTGGAGGGATTGAAGCGCGGCGAACTCTCTCTGGGAGTAAACGAGAGTTCCATCCACGCGCTCCTCCCCGCCCTAGCCAAGTTTCGGGAGAGGCATTCCGGCGTCCAGGTGCGCGTGCACCGCATGTTTTCGCGCGACATCCCCCATGAAGTGCTTAATTATCGCCTGGATCTTGGGGCCATTTCCTTCGTGCCTCGCGATGCGCAGCTTCTGGCCACGGAAATCCGCAAGGACGAGCTGACTCTGGTGGTGCACCCCAAGCATGTCCTCGCCAAAAAGCGGGAGGTGGATGTCGCGGAGCTTGGCGAAGAAAACTTTATCGCGCACAGCGTCGAATCTCCGTTTCGCCGTCGCGTCATCGAGTTGTTTGCCAGAAACCGCACCGCGCTCAACATGCCCATCGAAATGCCCACCATCGAGAGCATCAAGCGCTTCGTGCAGATGGGTATGGGCGTGGCTATCGTGCCGCGTATGTGCGTCCATTGGGAAATCGAGCGCGGTTGGATGAAGGAGGTAAAAGTGCGTCAAATGAACATGCCGCGCCACGTTTACCTGGTATCGCGCCGCGGGGCACGCCTCCCGCATGCCGCCAGTGAGCTTATGCGCATCCTTCGCGAAGAGTGAAGCGTCTCCGCCCCTCTGTTTTTTGGAAAAACTTCTTTCTTGCCTCAAAAACCACAGTAACTTAGTGGCGCGTTTCTGGTGAATCCGCCGCCATCCGTGGTCACGCCATCGGGACCTCCGACGATCACGCTTACGACATCGGCGACGTCATTGTCAGGGATGCCGCTGCAGCCTCAGCCCATTCGGCTCACGCTGAGGGGTGAAGTAGCACACGATTCAGGCTTTTGCTCGCAATCTTATTCTGAGGAATGAAAGGCCCCGCTACTCTGTTCAGAATTGTCGGGGCCTTTCAGCCGCGTGGAGTCCGAAGCGTTTAGCTCTGCCCGGCGGCTTTGGCCATCTTCGCGGTCCACTCCTCGGAGCGCCGCTTCATCTCCTCGGGGGCAACGTCTTCGATATGCTGTGCAAGCCCCCACTGGTGGCCAAATGGGTCAGTGAGTTTCCCATAGCGGTCTCCCCAGAATTGATCCATGAGCGGCATGTCCACTTTGGCGCCCGCGGCAACGGCGCGCTTGAACGTGGCATCCACACTTTCCGTGTACATAAAAATCGAGACAGGGTTTGTGACGCCGGGCGTGGGTGCACAGGACATACCGGGAAACTCGTCAGCGACGAAAATGACGGAGTCGCCGATTCTGAGTTCGCCGTGCATGACTTTGCCGCCAGGCCCGGCCATGCGCATAATTTCCGTGGCGCCAAAGATCTGCTTGTAGAAATCCATGGCGCGGCCGGCGTCTTTGCACGTCAGCCCCGGCGCAATGGAATGATACCCTTCAGGGATAGCTCGGACAGGATTTGGCATGATGATCTCCTTGATTTTTCGGACGTGCGCGCCGAAAACGGGTGGGAGCACAGCGGAGCGCGCGTGAGGGTGTAAATACTCCTGTGCCACGGCGAAGTCAACCATCAGTTGTTAACCATGGGGGGCGGCGATAGAATGCCCGCCGAAAGCGGGTCGGGTAAGGATAGTTCCATGAGATACGAATTCCTAGTTGAAACGTACGAAACCGAACGGATCAAAGTCGTGAGCGTGTGGAGTGAATTCCTCGACCAGGACCTTCCTATGCGTCCGCGCGAGAGTGACCCGCGAGGGCGAAGCGTGCACGAACAGATGGTGCATCAATGCGCAAGCGAGAATCTGTGGTTTGTCAACATGCTGGGAATTGACGTTGGCGCGCCCCCGCTTCCGGCGCAAGAGACTCGTTTGGAATTCATGAAGCGCTATGCGGAGGACAGCGGAAAGCGGCTCGCGGCCCTGCAAGCGCGAGATGACGTCTGGTGGGAGTCGGAAACGAGATTCTTTGACGTGCAGCGATCCTGCGCTTGGGTGATGGTTCGGAGGATTGCGCACACGGCGCACCATCGAGGCCAGCAAATGGCGATGCTTCGGATGCTGGGAAGAGACTTGCACAGCAATTACGGACCAACGGCAGACACTGGCGGGCTCATGCAGAATCACGCGCCGACCATTTACGGCTATCCAAACCTGAATGCGCTATTCGACGGGGAAGCATCCGGCGGCAAAAAGACGCCGCTTCCGGGCGCCGCGGGCAAAGCCGTAACCGAGCGCCCGGACAAGAAATGATTCTGAGAAACGATGCGGTCCGGAGTTATTCCGGCTTGGTGATCACACCGCAGGCGATGCGCGGAGGAGCGCCGGAACCGGTGCCCCCGGCCACCGCGTGAATGACAATCGCCGTTCCGCCATTGCTGAAGACGGAGTTTTCGTCCGTGCCGAGAGTCACGTTCGGCGCGATCGTGCTTGCATGGGCGGTGCCATCCGCAGCGACGATCAACGCAAAGTCCGGGATATCGCCCGCAGGCATTCCCTCATGGGCATGGCCACCAAAATGCGGACCAGCGGATTTGAAATCCGGAGGCTCGCACTTGGCCACCTGATGGATGTGAATGGAGTGTTCACCAGGCGGAAGACTCTTGATGTCAATCTTGATGGTCACGCCCTTGGCCGCCGGCGTCAGAGTCGCAGTGCCGATGCTCTGGCCTTGCGCGTTCTTGATATCCACAGTGACGGGCTTCGCCGCGGCGCGGGCATGACTGTCCTGCGCAAGAATCAAGCCTGTTGCCGACAAGAACAGTGCTGCACATGCGATTGATCTCATAACGGTTCTCCTCACGCGGAATGGCGTTCCAGAACTAGGACTCTCTCAAAAAAACGACCCAATCTCAATCTAGCGTAAGGCCAAAGGAGATGTAACAACTTGTCCTCAAAGAGATAGCCTCCAGGCAGATTCGCGGTCATTCGGGGTACCCCGTTGGCTGGCCAGAATTCGCTTGGGAAAAGGAGCTATTTGGAACGGGCCATGCGTCTGAGGCATTATAAGAGCGAAATAAAAGTCGTCCAGGGAAAGGGTATCGCTATGCGCGCACGAAACATTCTGACCTTGGCTTCCATATGTCTGCTGCCTTCTATAGCGCCGGCCCAAGTAACCCACGGCCAAAAGCCAAAGCTTCCGGCGCCGTTCGCGACAAAATCGGCTGGCAATGGGCCGGAAAAACGAACGCCTCCGGCAGGGTTTTTGCCCACCGTGCCGCAAGGATTTCGCGTGAGTGTATTTGCAACGAATTTCAAGCGTCCGCGATGGCTGACGGTCTCGCCGAATGGGGACATTTTTTTGGCTGACATGGGGTCTGGTGAAATCATCGTTATACGCGATCCCGGGCATACCGGTGGAGCGCAAGTGCGCGAAACCTTTGCGGATGGCCAGAAGCGGCCGTTTGGCATCGCGTTCCACGAAAACTATGTTTACGTCGGGAACACCAATGAGGTGGTGCGCTTTCGGTACGATCCCAAGACCTCCAAGCGGCTTGCGGAAGCGGAGCGCTTGCTGGATTTGCCGTCCGGCGGACACGATACGCGGTCGCTGGCCTTTTCGGCCGATGGAAAGCATCTGTTCATCGGCGTTGGTTCCGAATCGAATATAAACACGGGAGAAGATCCGCGGCGCGCCGCCGTCACGATATGCGATCCCGATGGAAAGAATGCGCGGCGCTACGCGACGGGGCTCAGGAATCCGGTGGGGCTGGCGCTTGAACCCGTGACGGGCGAAGTCTGGACAGCTGTTAACGAGCGTGACGAACTGGGCGACGATCTCCCCCCGGACTATTTCACTTCTCTGAAAGACGGAGGTTTTTACGGCTGGCCGTACAGCTACATCGGCGACAACGTTGATACCCGCGTGAAGCAGGAACATCCGGAACTTGTTGCGCGAGCCATCATTCCGGATGTGCTGCTGGGAGCGCATGTGGCGCCGCTGCAGTTCGCGTTCTACACCGCAAAGCAATTTCCGGAAAGCTATTGGGGCGGCGCATTTGTCGCGGAGCATGGTTCGTGGAACCGCGCGGCGCGTTCGGGATACCAGATTGCGTTTGTGGCCTTTAAGAATGGCAAACCTTCCGCTGATCCGGTGCCTTTTCTGACAGGGCTTGTTCCGGATCCCGGCGGGCCGGATGTGCTGGGACGGCCGGTGGGTGTGGCGGTTGCGTCGGACGGGTCCCTGCTGGTGTCGGATGACGGAGCGGCCGTGATTTACCGGATTTCCGTCGCGAAGTAATCAGGTCGAGCGGCACAGCCTTGGAAATTGGCGTCACGAGTTTTTCCATTCCAGAGGCCAAAGCCAGGCCGCGCCTCGAACTCCGCTGGCGTCTCCATGTTTCGCCGGAAGAATCGGAGTGTCTGCTTCATGGCCGAAAACGTATTCCTTCAGACGAGGCGGAACGTTTTGGTAGATGCGCGGAATCTGCGAGGCGCCTCCGCCGATCACGATTACATCCGGATCAAGAAGATTGATAAGCTGCGACAATGCGCGCGTGAGGCGGTCTTCAAATCGATCGACAGCGGCAAGAGCGGCCGCTTCACCTGCGCTGCTTCGCGCGATGATCTCTCGACCTTTCAGGTCGACGCCTGTTGCACGCTTATAATCCGCTTCCAGCCCCGTTCCGGAAATCCACGTTTCGATGCAGCCGTTCTTCCCGCAGTAGCAAGCCGAGCCGGGAAACTCGTCCGGCCGCATCCACGGCAGAGTGTTGTGCCCCCATTCGCCGGCCACTCCGTTCGAACCACTGTGCACGCGTCCATCCACGGCAATTCCACCACCGCAACCTGTCCCCAATATCACCGCGAAAACAATGTGCTTGCCTGCGCCCGCACCATCAGTCGCTTCGGAAACCGCCAGGCAGTTGGCGTCATTTGCACAGCGCACTTCGCGCCCTAGCGCACGGCCTAGGTCCTTGTCGAAGGGTTTCCCATTCAGCCAAATGGAGTTGGCGTTTTTTACCAAGCCGGTCTTTGTGGAAATGGTTCCGGGGATTCCCATTCCGACGGTGGCGCTCCGTCCGAATTTCTTTTCGATCTCTCGCACAGCTTGCGCCACGGCGCGCACCGTACCGTCATAATCTTGCCGCGGCGTAGCGATACGGTACCGATGCAATTCCCCGCCGTCTCGCTCGAGCGCGATGAATTCAATCTTGGTGCCGCCAAGATCCACACCAACGCGAATGTGTTCCTGCTCTTCTTTAGTTGTTAGCATCGAAGGAGCTACCCCCGGCGAGCAGGTAGTCTACACCGCAGCGCATCTCAGTAAATGGCTGTGTTCTTGAAATTGTCTTGCAGTCGAAGAGGGGCTTCAGCGCCCAACGGCTATTCCTCGCCGCGGACCTGCCACCACTTCAGACGTTCGAATTCGGCCAATTTTTCGGAGCCTTGTTCCTGATACCAGCGGCTCCAGGCAAGCGCGTCCGCAGGCAGGTTTTCGTCCGTGATCTCCTGAAGTGCGCGGAAAGTCCAGCTTCGCATTTGTCCGGTTGTGCGAGGATTCATGGCCAGATCGAGGAGCTTCGGCACCATGCTCATTCGCTGCTTGCGGGTGAAAATTCCGCAATCAGAAATATTGCAGCCCGCGCGATCGCGCACGGTGGTGGCGGGATCCTCCGTGAACGAAGCGAACAATTCATCGAGAACCTCGTCTTTGCCCAGAAAGCGCATTCCTTCGACGGCCCATTGGCGCACCACGGGGTCGTGATCGTTCCGCGCATAGTTCAAGAGCAGGCCATGGATGCGCTCGTAGTCCACACCGCGGCCCGCAAGCATGCCGAGATAGTAGACCGCCCAGGCACGATAGCGCGGGTCAGATTGCGCGCGCTGAATCAACAGATCGGCTGCGTGCTCGTTCTTTTGCCAGCCTTCCAGCACAAGATTGATGTCCGCGTTGGCGTAACGGACTCGCAGATCCTTGGAAAACTCGGAGCGCCGCTCCAACTGCTTCATGCGGTCGGTCATTCGAATGTGGCCACGCCAGCCGTCAATCAACTGATCGAAGAGTTCCAGAGCACGCGTGTCGTGCCCAATGGCACGTTCGAGCAATTCCTCCGCCTGGGCCTGGGCGGGGAGTGCGCGCACGCGCTCCACGTCCTGATCTGTTAAAGGAGCGGAAAAAACTCGCCGCGTCACTGGCGGCTTAACCGGAGCTGCTGCTGCCGTGCGCGAGTTGCGCGTGCGCGAGGTGAACGAGGTCATTCGCCACGCCATGAATCCGAAAATCCCGAACACCATCACAAACAACACACCGAAGGATGCGGCGGTCGACGTGCGTGGCCGCGCCTGAGTGAATGTCTGCCCTGGCTTTTGCAGGATGGGTGTGACAGGCACACCGAATGGCAGATCCACTTCCACATGCGTATCCAATTTCAGGCCGGACAGTGTTTCGATCTGCGATACCACCCAACGCGCTTCCTGGCGGCTGTCGATTTCGTCCGCCAGCGTGATTTTGCTCCCGTCCTTCAATCGCACTCGAATGGCGTGCAGTGCGTTGCCGGAATTGCCGCCTTGCTGCATGCTGACCACGGGCAGAATGGAAACCACTTCGGAAACTTGGATTCCGCGGGCGCGCCCCAGGCCGAAGATTCCACGGCGTGAAAAAATTTCTCCGCTGCGGACGCTGATTCGGGAGCTGCCAAAGGTGGCGTGCAGGAAGCCAGCGACGATCAGAACATCAGTAAGCCCAAAAAGAATGAAAAACAAAACGGGCGCGTGCTTCTCGTACATCAGGTAAATCACCGCGCTCCAGACCATGGTGACAACGAGCAGAATCAGAGCGCGGCCAGGATTTCGGAATGGCGGAAAATAAAATTCGGTGCCGCCGGAACCCATCGAAACGACAACTTTCGTGTGCGCGGGCTGCGCGACATCGCTGGAATCGGCGCCGCTCGGTTGTGCCGTGGGGAAACCGAAGCCGTCGGCTCCAGTGGTGATTCGTATCGCGAAATCGCTCGCTGGCGCGGACGACGCTGCGCCGCGAAAAACAGGAATTTCAAAATCGTCAGAGTAATCCACGCCAGGCACGTCCGCCTGCGCGTGCAGCAGCCAGAGAACCTGGTCGTTCGTATTGTCCAAATCGGTTACCAAACTGTCCGCGGGAACCGAGAAATCCACTGGAATGGCGCGGCCGAGCGGCCCTGGCTGCACGGCTCCCGCGGGAACATTCTGGTCCGCCTGCCATAGAATGACTTTACCGGTGCTGCGGCTGTCGCCTGTCCCGGAAACGATTTTGCGCACGCAAGAAAGCTTCAGATCGATGCCGTGCTCCGCGCGAGTTTCGAATTTCAGGTGAATCCTTCCACTCACTTTTTCGCCCGGTACAAACGGAAGCGCATCGAACTCGAAATAAGTGTCGCCGAAGCGCCGGTGGCGAATCGTGGCACGCAGGGAGTTAACGAGAAGAATTAAGCCGAGTAACGAAAACCCGAGAACCACAAATACGCGAGGATCGTTCGCTCGAACCATCTTCGGAACAAGCATGGCGACCACGGGAAGCGTGATCATGTTGCAGAAAACACAGATCACCCAATAAGTGATTTCGCTTTTCTTGTTTTGGCTTTCCGCCCGGCGCGAGGCCCAATCCGTCCGCCACAGCCAGGGGGAGAGTGGATTCGATTCCATTCGGGCAGCTTGCTGCTTTAAGAGCGCGTATCCCCGAAAGGCCGCGTAGATGAATCCGCCGCCTATGGAAACAAAAACTGAACCAAACATGATTCCAGCGACGGTGTCGATGGTCCTGAAATTTCCACCGCTGACCAACTGCGCGTAAATGAAGGCGAGGCCTCCACACAGAAAGGGGAGTCCAAAGAGGGTCAGGAAGGCGGCAGCGCCCTTCGAAGGCTGGCTCATTCTTTCATTCTAGAATCGTTCGGACGGGCAAAGCGGGAGCCGCGAGCTGAGATTGCTATTGCGGTTATACCTGAACTCCGGGACAGGTCGGTCTTTCTATTCCGGACAAAACAGCGCAAACGGCCTGCAAACCGGCGATCTCAAGCGGCGACCAATTTCGGCCCGGGCTTGCGGCGAGGCTTGCTGGATTTTCCGAGCAGCTCGCGCTCGGCGCGAGTCCAGTCCTCGAGCGCATTTCCGGGTGCGCCATCGCGCTCCAAATAAATATGGTAGGCGCGCAACGCGATCTCTTCCGTGGTCGGATGCGATTTGGCCGCCCGCGGCTTTTTTATGGTTGGCGAGGAACTTTTTCCATTCTTGGCCATGCTCTGCCCCTTTCGACTGCTGCTTCCATTTTACAATTAGTGGAACGCTATCTCCTCGAAATTCGCTGGAGATGCAATCGAAAGATTCAATGGTTCAAATCGAAGAAACGGGAGCCGTGCGGCCGAAGAACAGTCTTGGGAAGCGAAGTGCCGGAAATCCAGGTGCGCCGCAGATTCAATAACCCTCGGTCTCGGCCAGGATGACGCGTGTGTGCCGATTCCAGAGGGCCACTTTCGTGCCGGGATATTGGGCAGCGAGGGCTGGGAGCCGCTGGCGGGCCGTTTCCAAGTCTTTGAAGCTCTCCAATTCGAGGTGCTGACCGTCAGCGTCCATGATCAAAATATCGTAGATGGCGTCGAGCACGAGAGAAGCCTTTCCCGCCATGGTGTACTCCTTCCTATGGTGTAGTGCCGGAAAAGGGGAAATCGTTTCAATTTGGGAAGGTGGCGTGAGTGCGGAAGGCGCGAGTGTTTAACTGTTTGAATCAATGATTAGCGAGCGGCGGCGCCTTTCAGCTCACCAAAGGCAGGAACGACGCCAAGCTGATGCATCATCCCCCAAAGGTCCCAACTGACGTAGGAATCCATGATCTTGGCATTCACGGCGTGAATTATGGTGATTCCATCCGCGGACACTTTCTTGTTTGTGGCGGGAATTCCCATAAATTCGCCCTTGTGAGTGCCGGAAATCGTCCACGCAACGGCCAGCTTTTCATTTTCACCGACGATATCTTCGATGTTGAATCGCAAATCGGGAAAAGCAGAGATAAAACGCGTGACTAGGCGTTTGTACGCTTCGGGGCCAACCGCCGAACCGGTGGCGTTGGGATCGTGAAGAGCGTGACTGGGAGAGATAATTTCGTCCACGAGTTCGAGCCGGCGTTTGTTCCAGACTTCTTCGTAGAGTTGCCGAACGATGGCTTTGTTTTCGGCATCGGCTGACATGGGGTTCCTCCTCCTCCGGGTCATTGCGAACCGGCAATCACGGAGATGGGCCCTGCCTCACGAAGCGATTGTTTGCGAACCTGGAGGGGTGAGGCTTGCCAGAGCGTACTCCTTACAGGATTCGTTTGCAATCAGTTCACGAATCTGTCAGGAGATTTTTCATTGAGCCGAAGCGCGTTCGATGCGGAATGTGAAGCAGCCGACCGTGGGGTTGTTGACCTGGAGATAGTCAACGTCGGGAAGAAGTCGCATCCGGAGAGTTGAAAGGCACCCGGCCCGCCGCAAAGAATTGTGGCGGGCACAGGTGGAAGCTGAATGGTTTCAGAGGTTGGGAAGACTGCTGAGGGCAGTCTTCGCTCAAGTTAACTCTTTGCCGGAATAGAAACCGCCTCAGAGAGTTTGAACGTCAGGTGCGTCTCAGCTGGGAGTTTGACGTCCTTCTTGTTGGTTAAGATGGCTGCAGCAGTGCCGGCACCAGCGCCGACTGGACCACCGATCAAAGCGCCTTCGCCACCGCCGGCGAGCGCACCGATGAGCACGCCAGTTCCGGCGCCGCCACCGATCATCAGCAAGTTGCGCTTCTTGTGGCTCTTGCTGGAGCGATGAAACGTTGTGGTATGGATGGGATAGCTTGTGCCATCCACCCTAACGCTGTGGAGGGCGAGGCGCAGATCCGCGTCTCCCTTGATTCGTCCACCGTGACGCGATTCCACAACGACGCCGCTGACGCGGGCGCCCTTAGGAATCACAGTGTTTCCATCGACGATGACCGGCTGCGCAACGGTCGCTGCGAAGCGGTCACCGGCTTTGGTTCGGTCTGCCGAGACCGGTTGATCGAGAACCACCTGGATCGGCGTGTGCTGCGGCAGTGTCGTACTGTCACGGCTGCCTGCGCGCACCTTGGTCGCGACGCCAAGTCCAAGCGCCAGCGACAACGCTGCGAGGCCTCCGACCGCACCGTAGGAGCGTTTGGTTGGTTGCATAAACACCTCCACGAATTTCGGACGCAGTGTTTTTGCCAGAGGATGCCCTTTTAACATACTCAAATGACGGAGGTTATTGGAGATATGAGACTGGTCGGGAAGTAAGAAATTCCGATGGGACGTAATCTGGATGTACTGTTAGTACTGAAGCTCAGGCGTGGACGCGCAATCTTGAGACTGCGGCTCACTGCCGCGACCGACGTCACGATCTGACTGCAACTGTGAATGAGCTTGCCCAACTCGGTGCCGAGCAAGGGTGGTAGGTAAACCACCCTTCGCCGGAACCGTTAAGTGAAGCTAGTCGAGCGGCAGCACCAGGTGGAATCGTGAACCGCGGGGCCGAGAATTACGGCGTAACGCGGACGCTGATTGCAACATTGGAGCCTTTTTCCTGGCGATACGTTACATCGGCGTTGGCGCCGACTTTCAGGCTGCCATCTATGGTCGTATTCTTATCGACCATGAAGGTCATGGTCTTGGGGGCGTTTGGATCCTGCTGCAGGTTTTGAGTTTGCGATTGTCCCACGGTAAGAGTGAAGGAACTCTTCTCCACGGAAGCAATCTTTCCGGATACCGATTGCTCTTGTGGGGCGTTGGCGCCACTCGACAAACGTGAAGCAGCTCCGTGAGTGGCACTGGGCGGCAGGGCCCACACTGCTGCCGCAAGCGATAGACCGGCCAGGGTGGAGAAAACTACTCGTCCGACATTCTTCATTTTTGAACCCTCCTAGGATTCTCGGCCGAGCCTGTTTGTCATGCAGCAAATTTGCCACGATCACCGAGTAGCGTGAAAAATCTCATATCCTTAGTCGAATATTGAGCTTACGAGGAGTGTCGACAATAGAAATCTTCTCGAGGGACAGGTACTAGAACTGGAAATCTCTTCATTGTTGATTTCAAATCCGGCTAGATTCTGCACGAACCACAAAAACGGGACTCGCTCCCGACTTCAGGTAATCTCTGGAGTCGCTAACTACGGAGTTCAATAGTCTTGGATTGTCGGGGAGCTTTATTTCGTCGCGGACTTTAAGTCTGCGACAGGCTGAACCGCGGGATCAACGAAAGAGGGATTAAGTGACGCCGTCAGGTCGTAGGACTTTCCGCGATCGGTGAGGCCCATAACGAGGAGTTCATAGCGAAAACCTTCCGGATGGGACTTGCTTCTCAGAAGGACCAGCAAGCCTCGCACTTCCGCCTCGGAATGAACAATCACCTCTGCTCCCAAGACTAGAGGGACCGCCAGCGTGCCGTGAAATTCGGCGCCATCCCGATCGACGTCGGAATCGACGGAATCGAGCATCCTTACTTCCAGGACCGTGCCTTTGGGAAGGGCGTCCAAGGCATCTCCACTAGTCTGATTAAGACGAGTTTGTAGATGAAATTTCACGACGGCGCCGGCGGTGACTCGGACCGGTGCAACGGCAGGACTCTGACCACTAGCGGCATTCGCAAGCAGGGTAGTGGAACACAGAACCGCGGCGAAGGAACGGCGCATGGGCTGGGCCTCTCTTCCTCAGAAAAACGCGAGCGACACAATAATAATTTTAGGTTCGCTCCGGGACGCGGTCAACGCAAAATGTGGCAATGCGTTGCGAATCCTCTAACGCAACGCCATATGGGGAATCGCGATGGTTGTTCGCGAGAGACTTAAGGATGCCGGAACGCAGCGATGACTGCGCCCCAATGACCGGAGACGCCGAGCGAAGCTCCGGCCGAGGCCGCTCCCTGTTGAATGGAGTGGCTTGCTCGAGAACACGAAAGAGGGACCGGAAACCCACACGAACGCGCCCGAAGTTTGGTCGAGCGCTGTGTTTCCAGCGATGGTATTGGCTAATACCTGCGCGGTCAGCTGGCAAAGTCTTTTTGGTGAATGTTTTGTTACGGTAAGCGTTGTTATTCGTACCGGCAGACCAGAGAAGCCCCAAATTTGGAGCTGTTTCGTCCGAGAGAACAAAAAGGGCCGCGGAAGAAACACGCGGCCCTAAATCGCAAATGTAAATTGTCTGCTCATTGACTCGACACGATCTGCCAGAATCTGCCCGAATCTACCGTGACTCCAGCCGGAGCCGAAGAAGGGTAGTGAGAGTAACTCGAAGCGTGCATCCCCGCAGCTCGTGAGGGCTTAGGGATGCAATGCGTGGCATGACCCGCACACCATAGCGGGTTGAGCCACGACTACTTTAGAAAGGAGGTGATCCAGCCGCAGGTTCTCCTACGGCTACCTTGTTACGACTTCACCCCAATCATGAGTCATACCTTGGGCGCTTGCGTCCTTGCGGTTCGCGCGGCGACTTCTAGTACAGC
>WNFT01000057.1_pt1 | contig 63834 bp, 63 predicted proteins | sample 5400191 | NCBI WGS metagenome assembly WNFT01 (sample SAMN13153359, study PRJNA577476) | soil metagenome | isolation source: 80 cm saprolite under Madrone tree | place: USA:California | collected 2016-06-14 | reverse complement strand
ACCGCGAGCACACCCCCGTTTGGCACGGGCAGCGACTTGTAGAGACAAAAAATGGAATAGTCGCCAAACGTTCCCAGCGGCTTTCGATCGTATTCGCTCATGAAAGAAAGAGCGCAGTCCTCAATGAGCATGATGCCTTTGTCGCGACAGAGAGCCTGCAATTCAGCCATGGGCTGCGGGAAGCCGATGAAGTGCGTCACGTACAGTACCCGGGGGTTCTCCTCACACAACTTCGCCACCGCGTCGAGATCCGGTTCGAGATTCTTTTTGACGGGATAGTAGCGGAGCCTCGCGCCCGCCGCGCGGAGAGCGAAAATCTCGTTGCCGTGATGGTAATCCGGAACCAGCACCGTCCCGCCCTTGCCCAGACCAAGCGCGCGGGCCAGATGATAGATTCCGCTGCGCGCCACATAGAAATACGTCTTGCTCGTGCAATTCAGCGGGAACGGAAGACTCTGCGGCGCGCTCGATTTGACGAAATATGCGGGGTTGAGGCTGGGCCAGGCTGGTATATACATCGCTACCTCGCCCTTAAGACATGTTTCATCCTCGGCAGGACGCTGAACTTCATGTAGTGCAGGAATTTTGGCCGCAGATGGTTCCTGAAAAGAAACAGCCAGTGGTGCTGCCGGGTCTCTTTGGTCCAGTCGAACTTCCATTCGTCATTGACGCCAAGGAAGTCATACTCGGCCAACCCATCGGCACACGCTTTCTGCAGTATCAGATTCAGCAGAGCATTCCCCGGTGAGTACGTGTGATATTCGGGGTCGTAGCCGATCTTCACGCCGTAGAGCGTTTTGTTGTTGCGAAGAAGGTAATTGAAGGAAATACGTTTGCCGCCGACGCGAAGGAACGTGAGATGTAGTTGTCCAAGGTCCGCTTGCCGCTCCGCGAGCTTTACATAGAATTCCGTGACAGCAGGATCGGACGCGATGGCTGTCCCGTGATCGCCCTTCCAGGCGGCGGCCTCGATCTTCAACCCGTCCGCCATTGCATCGCGCACTCCAGCCCTGTCCCTGATTACCTCAACGTCCACAGGGCCGAGCTTGCCAAGACGCTCGAAACGTTTGCGGAGGTTGTATCGATAGCCCCCTTTGAGTCTTGCGAAGAACTGTTCGTACTCGCAGTTCAAGGGGATGTAGGGAGACGGCGGCGAAGCCCATTGACCGGTCAGCCAACCATCGGCTTGCGCCAGACTCTCGATGGCCGGAATCGTCGGTGACGTATCCGGCACCTGATTCAACGCGATCGCATCGCAGCGATCCGTGCTGCACAGCTCACGCCACATCCGCTCGTAGACGGCTTCCTCGCAGTTGTTCGCGATAATGAAGTCACATCGGGGCGTGTGCGGATTGTAGATCAACTCCAGCGTATTGAGCTTGAGACCATACATCCTGCTGCGAGTCCGCATCATCGGGGCTGCGGCGACCAGCTCGCCGCCGTCTCGCAACGTGATGATGTGCAGTTGCTTCCCCTCGCCGAACGATTCCCACCAGGTCCGTAACCACGTATGGGAAAGGAACGTCTGGTCGACTGCGGAACGCGCCACCAGCCGATCCCATTCGTGGCCAATCGAATGGAACCGATCCGGAGCGGAGATGACCTCCGGCTGGAGTTCCGCGGGACTTAATAGTTGTGTTTGTGTGCAGACTTCTTGCTCAACCAAATGTCCTTCTTCCCTGTGATGAAATAGTAAAGACCTGCCACTGCGGCCCAATTCATCAGAACGAACGTGTAAGGCAAAGAGATCATGCGTCTCATGCAGCTCTCCTACTCTCGTCGGGGACCAGAATGGGCGCGCTGACCCCGCGCTTCGAGAACAGATAACCGGCAGCCGCCGAAATGTACCAGACGCTCTGGAGCGATAAAAAAAGGGCATAAACGCCGTGCAACAGGAAAACGTTAGATATGAGGAGCGTCATCAGAGCGTATGGAACCAGGAGTCTTCCAACCTTGTGCGACAGGAACTGGACAAAGATTGGATTGCGCCACGGCAGGAGAAGCTGGGGCAATTGTCTCAGCAGCTGGTAATTCCCAGCCAGCGTCCGGACCTTTCGGCCGTACTCGGCCAGTGGACAGCACGCCACCGTGTCGTAGGCTTTGGCTTCGGGATCGAATATCGTCCGTCTGCCTGCGAGAACGACGCGCATGGGAATCACTACATCGTCGATAAGCGTCTCTTCCGGCAACTCCTGATAGAGTTCGCGCCGGATGGCGTAAATCGCACCCGTGGCGCCCGCAACCGAATGAATCCTGCTTTCCATCGCGCGAAGGGCCTTTTCGTAGCGCCAATAGAGACCGACATCGCTTTTTGCTTCTCCCCGCGACTCGTCCATGAGGACAAGTTCGCCGCTGGCCGCGCCCACTTGTGGATCCGCAAAATTCGCCGTCAACTCGCGGATCGCCGCGGAATCGAACATCTGTCTCACGTCGGCGAAGACGATGATTTCGCCCGTCGCCCGCCTCATGGCGAGATTCAGGGCCGAAGATTTTCCGCGATGTTCCGGTGAATGAGACATCTCGATTCCCTGCCTCGCATACTTCCAGACCACAAACTCGGTTCCATCCGTCGGCCCGTCCAGCGCAGCGATGATCTGGAGCTTGCGCTTCGGATAATCCAGCGCAAGACAGTTCAACAGCTTCTTCTCGATGCGCTCACGCTCGTTATGTGCTGCAATTACGATGCTGACCGTCGGCTCGTAATAAGCCTTTTGTACGGGCCGCCCGGCAAGCCTGCGCAGTATCGCGAGCATTGCGGGATACCCGAAGTACACGTAAACGATGAAGATGAAGCTGAGCCAGAAGACGGTTTCCATCATTACCTCGACTATTCGACCGTGACACTCTTGGCCAGATTCCGCGGCTTGTCGACGTCGCAGCCGCGCAATAGGGCAACGTGATACGCAAACAGTTGAAGCGGGATGGTCGCCAAAATCGGATTCACCAGCGGATCGGCACAGGGGATGTAGATCGTGTGATCCGCCTTCTCGTTAACTTCCTTGTCTCCGACTGTAGCGACGGCGATCACTATTCCGTCACGAACCTTTACTTCTTCAATGTTTCCCATCGTCTTGCGGTAGACGCTGTCCTGGGGCACCAGGACGACAACCGGCATCTCCGAATCGATAAGCGCAATGGGTCCATGCTTCATCTCGCCGGCGGTGTAGCCCTCGGCGTGGATGTATGAAATCTCCTTGAGTTTCAGGGCCCCTTCCATCGCGATGGGGTAGTTCACGCCCCGGCCGAGATACAGGAAGTTTTTGGAATTTCTGAAGCGCTCCGCCAGGACCGCCATGTCATTGCCCTGCTCCAGGATCCTGTTGATCTGATCCGGAATTTCGCGCAGCTGGCGCACATGACGCGCGATCTCGTCCGCGGGCAGCGACCCGCGTGATTGCGCGAGTTGCAGCGCAAGCAGGTAGAGAGCGATCAGTTGAGTTGTGAAGGCCTTGGTTGACGCAACACCAATTTCCGGACCTGCATGGGTATACAACACAGCGTCGGACTGGCGCGCAGCCTGGCTCCCCACGACATTGCAAATCGAAAGCAGGCGGGCGCCTTTCTCCCTGGCTTCTTTCATTGCCGCCAGCGTATCCGCCGTTTCGCCGGACTGGCTGATGCCGAGAACGAGATCGTTCGGCCCGATGATCGGATCGCGATAGCGAAACTCCGAGGCGTTATCCACGTCGACCGGAATTCGGGCCAGCGACTCGATCAGGAATTTTCCGACGAGACCGGCATGTAGAGACGTTCCCATTGCTACGATGTGCAGCCGGTCGACTGACGACAACGCTTCCATATCTCCCAGATCAGCGTCCAGCGTGACCGTGTTGTTCGCGCCCAGGCGTCCGATCAGAGTGTCTCGAATTGCCCGCGGCTGCTCGTAAATCTCCTTCTGCATGAAGTAGGCATAGCCTTCCTTTTCGGCCATCTCTGCCGTCCACGTGATCGTTTCGGGCGGCCGGCACGTGCAGCGTCCGTCGACGTCCGTAAACTGAACGCTATCGCTTCCAACAACAGCAAGTTCGCCGTCCTTGAGGAACACCATGTCACGCGTGTACGGCAGCAGCGCCGGCACGTCCGACGCTATGAAGTTTTCGCCGGAGCCGATTCCAACCACGAGCGGCGGCCCGTTTCGCGCGGCCACAATTTTGCGACCGCCATCTTCGCTGGAAACGACAACGATGCCGTAGACACCTTCGACGTCACGCAGGGCCTGCCGGACAGCAGCCTGGAGGTCTCCGTCGTAATAGCTTTCAATAAGGTGTGGCAGAACTTCGGTGTCCGTCGCGCTGGCGAATTTGTGTCCGTCCGCGATCAGGCGACGCTTGAGTTGGAGATAATTTTCAATAATCCCGTTATGCGCCACGAAAAAGCGGCCCGTGCAATCGCGGTGTGGATGCGAATTACCTTCGCTAGGTCTGCCATGAGTCGCCCATCTCGTGTGGCCAATGCCGCATTTTACCGATCCGTTCGTCGGATTGGTTTCTTTGATTTTTTCTTCGAGGCCGCCGATTCTTCCGACCGAACGTACGATTGTCGGTGCCTCTTCATCGATGATCGCGACACCGCAGGAATCGTAGCCGCGGTACTCGAGCCTCTTCAGTCCATCTACCAAAACACTGGACACCTCTCGGGAACCGATGTATCCCACGATTCCGCACATGTTACCTCCTGTTACTTTGGCCGCAGGTCAGCTCCGGCACGCCTGTTACGCCATTCGCGAGTGAGACAACTACCCGGGCAAGCGCGTCGGGATCGTGCCTGGCTTTCAATTCGCCATCTTTCAACAGAGCTGCTGCCACCGGAATCACGCCCACTCTGCGGACTTCGTCTTCGGTTTCGCGGGTGAACAACACAGTCTCGGCTTCAGACCTCAGATACGCCTTTGCAAGTCCAGTGCCTATTGCCTGGTTGTTCAGAACGCAAGCGTCAATTGATCCCGCGGGCAAATACGATTGGAGCGCCCGCAAGTGATGCACAGCCGAATAACCATCGGTCTCACCGGCCTGTGTCATCAGGTTGCAAATGTAAATCTTGACGGCGCGCGAGGCATAGATCGCTTCCGCCACGCCCTCCACGAGCAGATTGGGAATGATGCTTGTGTACAAACTGCCTGGACCAATTACGATGGCATCGGCGTACTCAATTGCCTCGAGTACACCCGGCGAAGGCAGCGGGTCCGGTGGATCGAGCCACAGACGGCTGAGCTTTACCTTCGATTGCGGAATACTCGATTCGCCTTCGACCGTTGTTCCATCTTCACACAGCGCACACAAGGTCACGGGAATCTCGGTAACCGGCAACACTCGCCCCTCGAGCCGTAGAAGGTCGGAGGCCAGCTGCACCGCGCTCTGGAAATCACCCGACATTTGATAGAGAGCCGAAAGGATCAGATTTCCAAGAGAATGGCCGGCGAGCCCGTCGGTCACTTCGAATCGGTGCTGGCACATCAGGGTAAGCAGCCTGTCTGCATCGGCCAGAGCCACGAGGCAGTTGCGGATGTCTCCCATCGCCGGCATGCCGAAAGCCTGCCGCAATGTGCCGGTCGAGCCGCCGTTATCGGAGACCGTGACGATCGCAGTGATGTCGATCGGTTCTTCCCCGTCCTCGTTGAGTTTTCTCAGTCCACTCAGCAGGACCGGCAGACCAGTGCCACCGCCAATGCCGACAATTCTCATCGGCCCTCTCCAGCAAAAACAACCTTGATGGTTCTGAACAGGATGCTCAGATCCAGGCCGAGAGACATATGTTTCGCGTAATAGAGATCGTATTGCAGCTTTTGATAGGCGTCTTCAACAGAAGCGCCATACGGATACATCACCTGCGCCCAGCCTGTAACTCCGGGTTTTATGTAATGGCGCAGGTCGTAATAGGGGACCTTGTCCTTCAGCAGATCCACGAAGTACTGGCGTTCCGGTCTTGGCCCGATGAAACTCATCTCGCCACGGATGACGTTATAGAGCTGGGGCAGTTCGTCCAGCCTGCACTTGCGTAGAAACGCGCCTATCCAGGTGACGCGGTCATCGTCCTTCTTAGCCCATGCCGGGCCGGTATGCTTTTCCGCATCCATGCGCATCGACCGAAACTTGTAGACGATGAACTTCTTTCCCTGAAGCCCGACTCGCTCCTGTCTGAAGATGGCCGGGCCCGGCGACTCGATCCAGATTGCAGCGGCAACCAGCGCCATCAGGGGCGCGGAAAGAATAAAAAGAGCAATGGATACGATTAGATCAAAGATGCGCTTGCAACCGAGATAGAACCTCGACGGCCCAAAACCGTTTGCAAAGATGACGCTTTTCGACGTGAGACCCTGGAGCCAGATTTTGCGCTCGGCTTTTTCGAACGACTCGATAGCCCTTTCAATCTTGACGCCTCGGAACTTGAAATCAATAAGCGTTTTGGCGGCGGCGCTGTCTTCCTCAATGTCTACATCGGCAACGATGATTCGAGCAATGTCCTCTCGCCTTGCGAATCTCACCAGCTCCGCGTACTGAACGACGCGAATGCTTTCCGGCTGCTCTTTGTGCAGGAGCTCGTCACATAGTTTCCGCGCTGTTGCCTCAGATCCGAGGATCAGCGTGGCGGGAGGCTCCCGTCGGTTAACAACACTTCTTACGAGACCAATACTCTCGTCCATAACTTATGCTGCGCTTTTCTTGTAGTACTCGTACGCGTAAGCGTAGCGACTACGCTGGTAAATTACGTCGTTGAGCACGGCTCCGAGCAGGTTCGCTGCATCGAAGCTTTCAACGGCGTGCTGGAATAGCTCACGCGGTGTCTCGCGCGAGCGCACAACGAACAGGACCTTGTCAGAAAGGCCGCTGAGAATATGGCTGTCCGCGATCGGCAGGGTCGGGGGCGCATCAACGATGACGTAAGCGAACTCCTGCTTCAGCCTTTCGAAGAGAGCCCGAGCCTTGAGCGAAGCGAGAGCTGCCACAGGATTTGAAGGCGGCACGCTTCCTCCGATGACGTGCAGTGCTCCCACCTTCGTGATGTACCTTTCGGTACTGTCCTCAGGCCTGAGCAACAGATCGTGAAAACCTTTGCCTGCCGGGACCGTCATGCTGAGGTATTCGCTGATTCGCGGCCTCCGCATGTCCGCATCGACAAGCAGGACTTTTCGGTCGGTAGTTAAAGCCAGCGCCATCGCCAGGTTGATGGCCGTTAACGATTTGCCTTCCCCGCCGGCGGCACTGGTGAGCGTCACAACCTGTGTGTCCGAGCCCGCGCACAGTTGCAGCAACTTCATCGCGAGGATGCGGTACTGTTCGGCCGCGACGGACTCGGGATCGGTGATCGTGACGATGGGGTTCTTTAACTTATTCTTTTTGCCACCCTTGTTGGGGATGCTCGGAATGACGCCGACCACAGGCAAAGTCGTAAATGCCTGGAAATCGTCGACGGTTCCGAAAGTCGTGTCGTTCTGCTCCAGAACGAAAGCCAGAGCGAGACCCATACCGAGGCCGGCAGCGATTCCCATCAGGATCAGCCGCGCCCGTTGCGGACTGTAGGGCCCTGAGGGCAGGCCCGCGGGCTCGACAATCGCGAATGCAACACCGCTGTCTGCCTTTTCGAGGCCCTTTGCGAGCTTGGCGTCGAGCTGCCTGTCGAGCAAGGCGTGAAGCTGTTTTTCACCGACGTCATATTCCCTCTGGTGGTCTTCAATCACACGTTCGTTCTGGGGAGTCGCGTGGATGAGCCCATTGAATGTCGCGATCTGCCCATTGATCCGTTGTTGCTCCTTCTGATAACCGGCGAGGCGCTGTTCAACCTCGGCCAGTTCCGATTTGAGCTTGACGTATTCCAAATACGTGGGCGTGGTTTCGGACTTGGTCTTGCGCGGCTTCGACGCAACAACCTCCTCGAGCCCGTGGATCTGCTTGAGCAACGACTTCATCTCAGGATGGCTCGGCGTGTAGCCGCGCGTCTCGAACTCCCTTTGCTTTTGGCGAAGTTCGTCCAGCTTGGCCTGTTCGGGCGGTATATCCTCAACAACCGGTTGCTCGAGGACACCCTTCGCTTCCAGTTCGTGCATCTCGTTCATGATCGAGGTCCGGCGTGCTCCGTCTTCCGCGATCTTGAGTTCATTGTGCGAATAGTTGTCGGTCAGCGACTGAAGCTGGCGGAAGTTATCGTCGATGTGCTCGGGCAACGCCGTCACGGTTTTCTGCTTGTAGTCGTGGATTTCTTTACTTTGAGCATCGAGGCGTTTTTTCAACGCTTCGAGCTGGTCATCGATGACCGACGCCGTTTCCTGAGTCCGCTGCGTGCGGCTCGCCGACGTCTGCTGAATGAAAAGCTGCGCCAGCTTGTTTGTTACGTTCATCGCTTCGTAGCGATCTTTCCCGTTCGCGTATGAAAGCGTGAACGAATGCTCGCCTTCGACCTTTATCTCGATACCGGACTTCAACTCCTCGATCGCTTCAGGCGGCACGTTTCCCTGGGCATTCTTGTATGCGGTCAACTCTTTCGCCGCTGCTTCGAGTACCGGCTGGCCAAAAAGAGCTTCGCGAACCATCCAGAGGTGATCTTCCATTTGAAGGGGCTGAGGAGCCACGTGTTTTATGTACTCCGGCGCTGTTGTCTGCTCGGCGGCAAGAGTGGCGGTCGCGCGATATTTGGCCGGCGCCAGCCAGGCGAAAAGGGTAAATCCAACGCTGAGGAGAATGGTCGGAATGATGACGATCAACTTGCGGCGCTTGAGCGCTTCAAGTACTGAGAATATCGACAGGCTGTTTCCAGTTGGTGTATTTGCCATTCTTGCCTCCTTTCTATTCGGGATCGGGAGTTCGGCGCCGTCGCGAGTGTTCGGTCAGCGCGACATAGTCTTCGTCTCGATTGAGCCGGTTGATGCGTCGCTCGCGTTCGTCCGATAGAGAGAACTCGAGGCCGACAATAAAACGGTTGCGCGATAAGGGCGCCTTGATGTGGTCATTCCACGGCGCCTGGTACGTTTCAACACTGGCGAAAGTGACGGTTCGATCCGTCCACCGGTAGTCGACGCGCGTCCTTGCGATCAGAGAATGGTTGGGGCCGGCGACCTTTTGCGATGCATTATGCGTCGCGTTGGTTTCCACTTGCAGACCGATCCGCCGCGTTGGCTGGCCACTCAGGCGAAACAGGATCTGGTCGATGTAATCTGCCGGAGCCAGACCGTTGGGCAACGCTGTCGGAACGCCGGGGTAGATGCCGAAGGAAGCGGATCGGGAATATCCGGCCCCGAGCCAGAAGACACCCAGCCGCCTGTTACCCAGGATGCCGAAGACGTAACTCTTCCCGTTGTCGAGAGTGCTCATACCGCCATTGAACGAAAGGTACATGCTCGGACTGAGGGATACCTGGTATCCCATCGACAACGTCTGCACTGGATGCTCCATTTCGCGCTTCGTGTCCACCGCATCGTCATTCGGTTTCGCCCTGTTAATGGGCGCAACTTTGAAGAACGAGTACGTGGCGCTTACACGCTGCCTGCGCGTGATGATCCGGCTGGCCGTAAACGAAACGCCGTGGGTTACGTTATCGAGAATGCGCGCCTGAAACGGATCCGTCTGCCCGAAGGTCGTCACCGCGTTCCCATACGACACTTCGAACGCAGTCAATGGCGTTGCCTGGATTTCAAATGATCCGCGCATGGCGTTTTCCCTGAATGGACTTCGCGGCAACAGCACAGAAACGTTCTGCAAGATCCGTACAGGATCCTTGGATTTCCAGTATTGATCTGTAAACGAGAAGCGTGTCCTTCGGCTCGGAAAGAACAGGAACTCCGCGGTTGCCGTCTGGTTCATTGAGTTCTGGTCGCTGTTCCGAAGGTACATTTCGAATTCCGGCATGTATGTGGCGGTTAGTTCATACCGCCGCCCGCCCCTCTGATAAGCAAGTGTGGGAAGTGTCAACATCGTTACCTGGTCATTGAGACGCTGCGGGCCCACGCTGGGCGCGAGTGCTTGCACGGTGCCTGGCAGCGACAGAATGAATAACCTCTCATCCGGCTTCGAACGATCTACAAGAAAGTTGTGGTCGTTGACCCCGGCGATTGTCAGCGGCGTGACCAGCGAAAATCCCCTGACGCCGACTCTTGCCTGTTGCGCGGCCAACGGGCCCGGCAACGACAGCAGAAATAGCAGGAGTACGACTGAGGCTTTCTTCATATCTGGGAATTCCTGGAAACCTTCCGGCCTACTGAATAACAATCTTGTCGTACGGCAGGACGTAGAACAGATCACCGTTCTTGCCCTTTATTTGCTCGTCGACGTTAAGCTTGAACCGCTTCTGTTCCCCTGAAGGGACGGTCCTGATCACTGTCACCTTGTCGCGCTTTGCGTACTCGGTAAAACCTCCGGCGAGCGCAATCGCATCGAGCAACGTAGCGCGATCCTTGATCTTGTACATCCCTGGAGTCTTCACTTCGCCAAGTACGGATACCTGGGCGCTGTTGATCTCCTTGACGATGACATTCACAACGGGCTCGGCAATGTACTGCGTGAGTTTCTGGCTGACTTCCTTCTGTAATTCGACTGCTGTCTTGCCACTCGCCGGCAGTTCGCCAATCAGAGGAAGCGAGACCTTGCCGTCAGGCCGAACCGGCACTTCCACCGAGAGTTCCTCCTCTTTGTAGACGAAGATCTTGATGACATCGCCGGGGCCAAGCCGAAACTCGGTTTCGCCGTAATGCTGCGCATGGCCTGCAACTGGACCGATCAACAACGAGGAGATGAGAATGAACGCCGAAATGGTTGTGAATCTCATTGCAACTCCTATAGACATTTCCGAAAAGAGAGGAGCACGATGGTTTCCCTTCGGTCTGACGGGCTTTTCAAGGCCTTAGAACGTGCAGAAGGTGAACCACTCTTCTACTTTTGGAACGGGGATTCATAGCCGCAAAAGCACGAAAGGCCCGGGAACCGCGTATTCCCGGGCCTTTTGACGTTTTTTGTGGATCTCAGAATGGCAATGGTTGGAAGTCGCGTCCACTCGAGGGACGGCTGAGTGCCTTCTGAAGACCCTGCCGATTATCGATCTGCCAGCGCTTGAGTTTGTTGAGGAGAGCCTTGTAGCAGATGTTCAGGCGCCGCGCGGCCTGCTTGCGATTCCAACTGGTCTCTTCGAGAACACGAAGGACCAGTTCTTTCTCCGCCTGCTCGGCAGCGCGTGTTCCGACGTCCTTCAAAGACATGTTGTCTTCCTTCGGCTTCGCTTGCACGGGAGTGGAGTTCGCCGGCTGTTCCTTCAGTTCCACGAGGCTCCCAGTCACATCCGGAAGGATGAGGTAGCGTTTGATTGAATTCTCCAGCTGCCTCACATTGCCGGGCCAATCGTATCGGAGGAATGAATCGAGAAGCTGCGGCGAGATCTCCTCGACGTTGCTCTTGTACCGTTCGCGATACCTGCAAAGCAGGTAATTGCATAAAACGGGAATATCCTCGCGTCGTTCCCGCAGCGGCGGAATGTCCAGGCGGATGACGTTCAGCCGGAAATACAAATCCTCGCGGAACGACCCCTTCGCGACGGCCTCTTCCAGATTGATATTCGTCGAAGCGAGAACACGCGCATCGACCCGCACCTGGCGCTTTCCACCAAGGCGGCAAAACTCCGAGTCCTGGAGAACATGGAGAAGCTTGGCCTGCAAGTGCGGCGTCATCTCCCCGATTTCATCCAGGAGCAGCGTGCCTTTGTCTGCAAGTTCGAATTTGCCCGGCTTCTCGTTCAACGCGCCGGTAAACGCGCCGCGTTCATAGCCGAACAACTCGGATTCGAGAAGGTCGTTCGGCAGTGCCGCGCAATTGACTTTCACGAACGGCTTGTCGTGACGGGAAGAACTCATATGAATGAAGCGGGCGAGCACTTCCTTCCCGACACCGGACTCGCCAGTAATCAATACTGGAACATCCGTGTCCGCCACATGTTTCGCGATTTCCTTGATGCGCAGCACCTTCGGATTCGTTGAAAGAAAATCACCCTGCTCGGTGTACTGATCGAGCTGCCGCTTGAGCGTCTTCACTTCCTCTTTCAATTTCTGTTTTTCGACAACGTTCTCGATTGCGAGTTCGAGTTCCTGCTCTTCAAACGGTTTCACCAGAAAATCCGCAGCGCCCATCTTCATCGCGTCAACAACCGTCTTGGTTTGACCCACAGCAGAGAGAATAATGACGGGAATGGACGGATTGATCTTCTTAACGCTCTCCAGGACGGCGATACCGTTGATGCCAGGCATAACGATGTCCAGAATCATTAGTGAAGGCGTGTAGCCGGCGTTCAGACGCGCGACAGCCTGATCACCTGACTCCGCGCATTCGACGTGGTGTCCGCACGAGCTCAGGAAGTCCGACAGGTAACTTCGGACGCTCCGGTCATCGTCGACAACGAGAATCGATCGTTTACTCATCTGGACCCCTACCTCCCCTTTTTGTAACGAAGTGCAAGTTGCAATGGGAGTGCCAACGTGATTCACTGCGGTGGCCGGAAAGTGGTGGACGGCAAGTCTATGATTTTATTGGCTCTTCTTGGAATTAAAACTGCCTTCCCCAGTAAAAAAACAATCGGACTCAGGGACCTTTTCCGATTGTCAGTGGTTCTCCGACACCACTATGAGCATCCCGGCACCCCATCAAGCAGAGAGCGGCAGTACTGTTTCGGACGCCAGCAGGACGCTAAAAGTGGAACCACGACCCTCTTTGCTTTGAACCCTGAGGTCGTATCCGAGAAGGTCACAGAGCGAACGGCTAATCGTCAGACCCAGGCCTGTACCACTGCGCCGGGAAATGGCCCTCTTCTCGAGCTGCCGGAATGGTTCGAAGATCTCATCGAGCTGTTGCGGCGGAATCCCCGGACCGGTGTCGATGACGTCGATTCGCACGGGGGAAAAGTCCGTGGGTGACGCCGCCACATTAACGATCACAGTGCCGCTTTCCGTGAACTTGAGCGCGTTTTCCATGAGGTTGATGAGCACCTGTTTCAGTTTCGCGCCGTCGGTTGTAATCGGCCGCATGGACGGAGGAACCCGTAAAACAATCTCTACATCCGGACTTCGGCGTTGTCCTTCCATCTGCCTCACAACATCACGCACAATCCTGTCGATGGCGACCGGACGAGCTTCAACATCCACCTTGCCCGCTTCTATCTTCGAGAGATTGAGAATGTTGTTGATGAGCACCAGCTGATCTTTCGCATTGAGTAGAATGCGCTCGAGAAAATCCCTCGCTTCGGTATCGGAATTCTTGTTCTTCAGGAGAAGATTCGTGAAGCCTATGATGGCATGCAGAGGGATACGAAGCTCGTGACTCATATTCGCCACGAAGTTGCTTTTGGCGCGGCTGGCCTCTTCGGCGGCTTCCCTGGCGCATTGCATTTCGTCTGCACGTTTTCGCTCGCTGATGTCCCGGAGGATGCCGGTGAAAAAGGTTCCGCCGCCGCTTGTCCAGGAGGCCAGCGATAACTCGAGCGGAAAATCCGATCCGTCCTTTCGTAATCCCTCGAGCTGGACGGTCTTCCCAATCAGATGCGGCCTGCCGCCCATGCGGAAGCGCTTGAAGCCCAGGCGGTGCTTATCACGGTAGCGCTCCGGCATTAGCAGTTCAATCGGGAACCCCAGAACTTCGTCCTCGCCGTAGCCGAAGATGGCCTCCGCGCCCCGGTTCCAGCCGATGATCCTGGCTGAATCGTCGGCAAGAATAATGGCGTCGCTCGCTGACTGGACGACGGAGCGAAAGCGCAGTTCCGAGGCACGAAGCTCATCCTGCTGCCGTCTCAGTTCGTCGAGTGTGCGGGCGTGCGCCATCGCGTAACGCATCGAGCGCTCGAGCAGCGCCGCAGTGAGCTGGTCCTTGACGAGAAAATCCGCCGCGCCAAGCCCTATAGCTTCCCCATTCAACTGGAAGTCACTCGTTCCAGTGAGAAGAATAACCGGCGCCTTCGAGCCCGCTTCGCAGGCATTTTTCAATAACTCGAGCCCGTCGCTCGCATCGATGCCACAGTCGACCACGCAGACATCGGGCGCCGCCCGCCGTATCGCTTCGAGACCGGCCTCATCTGAAGATGCCCACTCCAGGTAAAAGGCCTGATTCGGAATCGACGACAACATGCTCCGCATCAGGAGGTAATCCGATTCCTGATCGTCTATCAAAAGAACTCGAACAGGATGCTGCGCCATATACATATTGACGGAGCAAACAGATAGCCAATTTTATTCGGGAATCCAGCGCTGGATAGTGTCAAATAAAACATTCATGTCAAGGATGGGCTTGGGCACGTAATCGTTGAAACCGGCAGAGAGGTATTTTTCGCGGTCGCCAACCATCGCGTGCGCTGTCAGCGCAATAACGGGCAGGTCGTGTAGTTGAGAATCGTCGCGAATGCGCCGGAGAATCTCCGTGCCGTCCATTTCCGGCAACGAAATATCCAGAATGACGACGTCAGGGCGGTTTTTCTTGAACCCCTCAATCGCTTCGAGCCCGCTCGAGAATTCCACAATCTCGTACTGATCTTCGAGAATGGTTCTAATGATCAAACGATTGTCCGAATTGTCATCCACTACGGCGATCTTGCGCATGAGTGGAAAATCATATCACGCTGATCCGGCCATGTGCGGGTGCGTGGGGAAAATTTTCCAAGTTTGGAGGAACGGACGGCGGTCATAGACCGCCGCTACCAGTTGACAATTACTTTCCGAAGAAGTCCAAAAATGGAGAGGGGGTTTTATGGTTGAGGTCGGTTACTTTTTGACGAGCGAAGAGCAGTCTGCGACCGAATTGGTTCGGTTCGCACAGCGTGCCGAACGAGCGGGATTCACTTTTGCCCTCATCTCGGACCACTACCATCCATGGACTGACGCACAGGGACAGAGTCCCTTTGTGTGGAGCGTCATTGGCGGAATCGCCGCCACAACGAAGAGACTGCGGCTTGGGACGGGCGTGACCTGCCCCCTCATGCGCATTCATCCGGCCATCATCGCTCAAGCAGCAGCAACAGCAGCCATAATGATGCCTGGAAGATTCTTCCTTGGCGTGGGAACCGGCGAAAATTTGAATGAGCACATCACAGGACGAAAGTGGCCCCGGATTGCCGTTCGAGAGGAGATGCTGGAGGAAGCGGTTCAGGTCATCCGCCTTCTCTGGGAAGGCGGCATGAAGAGTCATCGCGGCCGCTACTACCGTGTTGAGAATGCCCGGGTATACACGCTGCCGAAAGAACCGCCAGCGATATATGTCGCCGCCGCGGGTCCGCAAAGCGCCGAATTGGCCGCGCGCATCGGCGACGGATTGATCACGGTTGGTGCTGAAGAGAAAACCATCAAAAAGTTCAATTCGTTGGGAGGCCGTAAGAAACCCAAATACGCGCAAGTCACGGTATGCTGGGCAAAGAGCGAGAAGGAATCGCGGCGTACCGCGCTTGGCGTGTGGCCCATCGCACCGCTACCCTGGCCACTGATCGTCGAACTCGCCATCCCGCGCTACTTCGAAGAGGCAGCGGAATTGGTTACCGAGCAGAAACTGGCCGAAGAAGTCGTGTGCGGTCCCGATCCGAAAAAACACCTCGAAGCGATCCAGAAATGTGCGGATGCCGGGGCAGATTACGTCTCCGTCCATCAAATCGGAAAAGATCAGGAAGGATTTTTCAGATTTTACGAAAGAGAAATTCTGCCGGAGTTTGGGATGAGGAAAAGGGCAGCATGAACTAGCCGCCAATGACGCTAAGATTCCGACGTCCGGGCCTTCAGAAAGTCCACGTACCAGCCCGCCATCTTGTGAATGAACTCGACGGTAACGCGGGGACATTCGATGCTCGTGTTCTTCAACGCTTCGAGCGTGCGGCGGCAATCGAAGCGGGGCTCACCCTGCAGATACTGGTAATAGAAGGCCATTTGCTTCTGAAAGAGAGCTTCCAGTTTGGTCATGGGCGTCTTGAGGAATGAATTCTCACCGACCAACTGGATGCCCTGGACTCCCAGCACGCGGCACATGTGCGGCAGCCAGAGCCGATTCTCCGTGGGGACCGGATTCGCAAGATGGTAGGTCCCACCTACGCTTTCGACCCGTCGCGAAATCTCGATCATTGCATCCACGACGTAGTCTATCGGAACAAAATTTAAAGTTTGTGTCTCAACGCCGAGCACACGCAGCGGCAGCGTGATCAGCCCGCCCCCGGGCATCCGGCGGCGAAGCCGTTCCAATGAGGCCCACAGCGCACGAATGAAGGCATACACGCCGTGAAAGTGCGTCACACGTCCGGATTTCGAATCTCCAATGACAATACTTGGGCGATACACCGACGCTGAAACCGTGCCTCGCCGGTGCGCATCCGCAATCAACAGCTCCGCCTGGCACTTCGATTCTTCGTATGCGTTCTTGAAAGATTGACCGACGTCGATCTCAGATTCCAGAACGACGTCCGAGCGATTACCTGCAATATAAGCGGTACTGACATGTTGAAGCCGCCGCTTCCGAGTGCGCTCGGTAAGTGCGAGGATATGTTGCGTCCCGCCCACGTTCATCCGGAAGATTTCGCCTCGATCCTCCTGTTGAAAAGACAGCGAGGCGGCACAATGCCAAACCTCATCGGTCGAAGCGATAATGTTTTGGATCACAGCTTCGCTCAATCCCAGGTTCGGAAGCGAAATGTCCCCTTCGAACACATCGAGATTGTGGAAATTCGTCGCGCCCACGTCACGCAGCGTCTGCACCACCCGGTCGCGAGCCGAAAGAGTCTTCGATCCACGTGCGAGAACGCTGATGTGATGCCCTTCCTGGAGCAAACGCCAGGCCAGATGGCTCCCAAGGAATCCGGTTGCCCCGGTCAGGAAGATCTTCTTGTGCTCAGACATGAACCGGCTGAATCCTTTCAACCAATTCTTTGCCGTTGCTGGCCTGGTAAAACTGAGGGATCGCTTCGCGTTTACGGTTCCACTCACCCAGGCCTTTTCGAATCACTGCTCCCAATTCCTGCAGTGTGTTCGCTGCGAATCCGAAGTCGTAATGAGCTGCCGCGCGGAACAGGCCCGATTCCTGCGGCATCAAAGCCCGCATGCCGGTGAACAGCACAGGAACCCCACACGCCAGAGCTTCGTACGCGGAGAGAGCGCCGGGTTTCGTAACGACCAGATCCGAAGCGGCAACGTATCGGTAGATGTCTTCGACAAAGCCGAACGTTCGTGTTTTTCGGTCCTGCAGACGCTCGATCCGCCATTGGAGTTGGTGGTTTCTTCCGCAGACTACAAGAATGTTCGAAGAAGCGGCGGCGGAGCGGCGGATCGTTTCGTAGATTTCAAGGATCGGTCCACCTCCGCGCGCCCCACCGTTAATCAGGATTGTACTTGCGCCGTCGAGCTTGAGCGCGCTGCGGAATTCCTCAATCTCTGTCATCGTTGCCGGCACGAAGCCGGGCCGCACGGGCATGGGGACTCGTTCAATGCGCCATGCCGGGACTCCGCTGGCGGTGAGACCCTGCAATGCCTCATCGGTGGGAACGAAGTAACGATCGACGTAGGGCGACGTCCAGCCGCGCCAGAAAGGAGGGAACGGGTCCGTCAGAAATGTATAACAGGGGATGCCGAGTCGTTCCTCGCTTATGTAGCGCTGAATGAAGTGGTTGAGCATCGGATGGACCGACAGAAGGATATCCGGACTCTCCGATTCTATGAATCGGCCGACATACCTTCGGACTTTAGAATAAAGGAAATGGCGCTCGTTCGGCCGCGCTCCATCGATCAGCCGGAAGTACCAGCCCATCCACTGGGGGCGGTGCGTAAGCAGGGTATTGTAGAAGTTGGCGAGGGATCGATTGACCCTCGTAGATTCTTCTAACGGCTTGCGAATCTTTACAGTGAGTCCGGCGGTCCCGGCCGCATTTTCGATGGCCGCCGCCGCGCTGTTGTGTCCTTCCCCGGTATCAGAGGAAAGGATTAACAGTTTGGTCATAAGTAACCTTCCATTTATAACACATTTCCTCTACTCCGGCCGGGATCGCTTGCCGATGAGAGAAGCATGAAAAGAAGGTTGCCATCGGTCGCTCTTATCTGGATGTACCAGGGGAAGAATGCCCCGGCTCGTCTTGCAGAGATCAAGGCCTTCAACTACCCGGAATTCGAGGTCATCGACGCGGGAAAAGCCGGAGAATGGCCGCGGGCAATCCGGGCTGTATCTGCCAGGACCGAGCTTTGCGTTTTCTGGGTAGACGATGAGAAGCCAGTGGGCAAAGACTTCCTTCAACAAATGACGCAGCCGCTGGTCGCCAGTGAAGAGCTGCAGGCCGTGATGCATTTCTGGTCGGGCAATGCGTTGTCGATTCCGAAGAAGATGCTCGATGAGTCGCCGATCGACGATGACCAGGCCGGACTTCAGTCGCTTCTCAGACTTCTTTTACCCGTCCTCGAGGTAACAGAAAAGGAACCTCGGGGCCGAATCCATCTGGCGTTCTCGTCCACGGAGAGACTCGCCCCAATGAGCATGGAGCCGTTAGGATCTCCTTCCTGAAAGTCACCGTGCCGTCAGAGAAGCGATGAACTGCGCATACCGCTCACCCAGACGCTCGGGACGGAATTCAGCACGGAAACGATCGCGCATGGCCTGACCCAGCTTTTGTCGAAGCGTGGAGTTCCGCAGTAACCGATCAGCGATCTCGACGTAGCCCGCTTCCCCGGGAGCGATGAGTTCGCGGACACCCACAAATTCCGATCCGGCAGTTTGCAAAACAACAACCGGCTTTCCTGCTCCCATCGCTTCGATGAGGGAGTGAGCCCCCAGGCGAGGAAACGAAGCCAGGTAAACATCGACCGTATCCAGCAAGGGTGCGACATCCGCCACCTGCCCCAGAAAACGGACTCGGGGCAAGACGCCCTCCGAATGCAGCAGTCCACGGAATGCTCTTACATTGCCCTCTCCAGCGAACAGGTGAAAATGCTTCGGAAACCGCTTCAGGATTTCCGCCAAAGCTTTTAAATAACCGCCCGGAAGGCTATCGAGATTGCCGAATGTCGCCGAGACGCTGCTCGCCGATTCAAGCCCCATGCCCTGCCGCGTAACCGGCTCCAGCGTCTGTAATCGAGTTTCGATGTCAGAGGCCGGCGGAATGCATTCTGCGTGATGGGAGGGAAACCGGGCGGCGGCCACCGCACTTTGCGAAAGATGAATAAAACCATCAAACAGATCCGCGTCCATCTCCGTGCCATGATTCACGTTCACCTGAACCGGCGCGGGCCGCATGGCCGCAACACGAGCCGTGATCTGTTCTCCGAGACTCGCATGAAAGAACGCCATCTGGATTCCGGACGCTCGAATAGCCTCCACAATTCTCTCGGCTCTTTCGATGAAATCTCCTTCGACAGAAGCAACGTTCGTCGAGGCCTCGATCTCCACCTGTTCCGACTGCGCCATACCGGCGGCATTGAAAAACCACGATGCTGCCCATTCGGTGGTGAAAATCGTCGACTCGATGCCTTGCCGTTTCAGGCTGGACGACAGCATTCTGACGTATCGAGTTTGTGGATTGCCGGTCTGAAGGCTTCCCAGCACGTGCGCCACTCGATCCACCGGCCGGCTCACCGAAATGGATCGTGCCGGCACCGCCCACTCTTCAAAAATCTCACCAATCCTTCGCACGCGCTGTGGATCCAGACCTGCAAAGATAGCCCGCTGGAAATAATCCATAGCGGATGCCGCATCAGTCTGGAGCAAGGAATTTGCTATTTGAAAGGAAGCGTCCGCCAGTTGGGGCTTTTGACCTGCGCGGTAGAGCGCAAGTGTGTAAGCGTGATTGATGAGGTCGGAGGTGTAGCCCGTGTCGCGGGCAGCTTTTTCCAGGAGAAGGACGGCAGACTTGAAGTCGCCTTCCTTTAGAGCCTCGAAGCCTTCCTGATAACTCACGGGCTCATGGTAATTCGGGGACAGACCAAGAACTACTGCTGTTGAGACCCTTTGCGGGCCTGGAAATGTTCCTGAGCCCGTCGTTTGAGGCGGGCTTTCTTTTTAGCGCGGTTCACACGGCGTTTTTTTAGGATTTCGTACTTTGTCGTCATATTTCCCTATAATAGCCGGTTTGGAAGTGAGTAGGGTCCGGTGACTCTCCTGGCCTTCAAAGCCTGTGGGGCGTCGGGGAACCGGCGTCCGGTGGGTTCGACTCCCACGCACTTCCGCCAGACACTATGCTGACGTCTTTGATGCCTTCAGCGAACTGATCGCTTTGGCTTCGTCCTCATAGACGTCAAACACGGTCAGCAGCTTTGTCATCTGCAGCAGGTCTTTGGCCTTTGCGGTCAGGTTCAGCAACTTGACGTCGCCCTGCTTGTTGCGAACGGTGGTGTAGGCGGCAACCAGCTCGCCCAGTCCCGAGCTGTCGATGTAAGAAACGTCGCCTAGATTGAGGATGTATTGCCGAGCGCCCTCGTTTATCTGAACCCGCAGCGTTTCGCGCAGCAGAAGGACCGGTTCGCCGATCGTCAGCCTGCCCGACAGATCCAAAATGATCACACCGTCAACTTTTCGAGTTTTCACATTCAAACTCATACAACCCCCCAAAATTGAGTTAAGTCTTCAGGCCTTCCAGGCCTCTTCTGGTACGCGCGGAAATGCGGCGGGCAAAGGTTACCCTTATCGCTTTGGAGTTTCAAGGAGATTTGGGGGGTAATTCGGGGACAGACGTATAAATCACCTAATTAGCAGTCACAGTTTATCTCGCTTGCTAATTAGGTGATTTATACGTCTGTCCCCGAATTACCTCCCGAAATCGACGTCATCGGAAAGTTCGTTCTTGTCGTCGGCTTGATGAGGGAAATGAGTCGCAAGTTGTTCACCGACCTCTTCGATGCCATGAACAAGGCCACCCGTGAAATCACCATCCTTGAACTTCTCCGAGACCACGGCCGCGACACGATCCCAGAATTCCTGCCCCACTTTTTCGTGAATGCCGCGATCGCCCAGCACGACAAACTTTCGACGCGCAGGCACGACGAAAAAAAGAACACCATTGCGTTCCTTCGTGAGAGTCATGCCCATGCGCATGAATGCTTTGTCCGCAGCCTTCTCGATGCTGCCCCAAAAGAGCCGCGCCACGGATACGCAGACTTCACCTGATGTGCGATATTCGGCCTTCCGAATAGCTTCCTTCAGCCGATCCTGATCGATAATTCGAAGTAACTTTCCGCGAGTCATCACCATGATCCGCTTGCTCCGCCTCCGCCGGATCGGCCACCGCCACCGCTGAAGCCACCTCCACCCCAGCCTCCGCCGCCTCCATCCCAGCCTCCGCCGCGGCGACGCCCGCCACCGCCCAGAAAGCTGAACAGCAGCCACATCGCGAGCGTAGGATGCGTTACGAGAAAGCCCAAAAGGAAGATTCCGACGATTGCATAAAAGATAAGCTGTGCCAGGGTCAGCGGCCGTTGCTGACCCTGGCCCCGTCCTCTTCCCTGAGCGGGAAGGCCCTGTCCGCCGATGACGTTGATCACGGCATCCACGCCGGCTGTTACAGCGCCATCCTGATCGCCTGCTCGAATCCGCGGGACGATTACTTCGTTAATGATGCGAGACGCGGTCACATCCGGCACGTCACCTTCGAGCCCGTACCCGACTTCGAATCGCAGCTTTCGATCCGCGGACATGATGAACAGAGCCAGTCCATCATCAATTCCCTTCCGTCCAACCTTCCACTTCTCGAACGCCCGGACCGCCCAGTCTTCGATCGGCGCATCTCCAGTAGTTGTGCCGATGTAGACGATGAGCTGGTGACCTGTCCCACGCGCGTACTCATCCAGACGCGCGTCAAGCGAACTTACAGCTCCTGGCGACATGAAGTTTGCCGTATCGGTTACCCAACGGCTGGGCGCGGGCGGGATAGGCGTTTCGGCTGCATTCAGTGTTGCAGCCGAAACGAATAGAACGACGAGAAGCAGGCGAAGACGGTGGTTCAACGCTAGAACTTCACCTCGGGTGCCTTTTCGGCTCCGGTTTGTGCTTTAAAGTACGGTTTAACCCGGAACCGCTCTCCGAAAAATCCGGCAATCACGATGGTAGGAAAACTCTCACGCCTCGTGTTGAACGCCTGAGCGGCCTCATTGAACCTCATCCGTTCGACAGTAATGCGATTCTCCGTACCTTCGAGCTGCGCCTGAAGATCGCGAAACCCCGCAGTGGCTTTCAACTCCGGATATCGTTCGGCAACGACCATCAGGCGGGACAAGGCCGACGAGAGTCCGTCCTGCGCCTGTTGGAAACGAGCAAATGCCTGCGGGTCTCGTGTGATGTTTTCGAGCGCTCCCGCGGACACCTGTCCGACTTTCGCTCGCGCTTCCGTAACCGCTGTCAGTGTTTGCTGTTCGAAGTTGGCGGCGCCCTTGACGGTTGCAACCAGGTTCGGCACCAGATCGGCGCGCCGCTGATAGGTGTTTTCAACCTGGCCCCACTGTGCTTCCGCTCCCTGGTCGAGACCGACCAGGCCGTTGTATGTGCCGACAACAGTGAAGCCAAGCACAATTGCAATCAGCGCGATTCCGCCGACAACTCCGAGAATTATTTTATTAGCCATTCAGACTCCTCTTCGTAAGAAACTGTAGCGGCGGTCTATGACCACCGGTCGGCGCTCATAGAGCGCTGCTACAGTGTTCATGATTTCGGTAAGGCCGTGACCTTGGCCAGATCGCGAAGCGGCGCGATGTCCCCGTGGCCGCCCACAATGCGGTCAACCGAAAGCTTTCCTCCAGTGATCGCCGTATCGAGTGCGACTGCATTTGCGATCCCGGTAGTATTGGTCGGCTCAACCGGCGTGCCGGGCGTATAAAGGTCACTGACGAAAAGCACTTTCTCTGCCGGCAGGTACGCAACGAGCATTCCCGACACATGTGGATTCTCAATCTGTATGAGCTCAATCGTACGATCGCCATCGGTGAGCGACTTCGTTTCCTTGACGCCCTCAATGTTCGGCGTTGTATTGCCCGCCTTGGCGAGCGAATCAGGCCGGACCGTCTTGGGCCGTGACAACATCGTCTTCAGGAACGGCACCGCCGATTCCGGCCCAATAATGGTAGCGCCTTTCGCGGCGTAAGCGCGCAGGCCTCCCGAGTGGTCGATATGGAAGTGAGTCATGACGACGTATTTGATGGGCTTGCCCGGAATCTTCTCCTCCAGGGCCTTGATCACGGCAGCCGAACGTTCTTCGTAGAGCGGTGCTTCGATCAGGACAAGATGGTCCTTCATTTCGATAGCCATGCTGTGATGCGAACTGCCCTTCACGTGGTATACACCCTTGGAAACCTCGACCAGGTCGACCTTTTGCGGCCTGGCGAAATCCTGATAACCGACGCCCATCACGACCCGCCGTAATATCCACTGTGACACAATGCGGTCGCCGATTTCAGGCTGACTGCGAATTTCTGGGGGAACGGTCAAGGCAGCCTCGTCCAACTTCGTGTTGTTAATAAGAGTACGTACGCGTTCCTCCCTGATTTTGTTCCCGTTCAGGAAGACGGACTGGCCCTGGGGGAGGCGGACACCGGAGTAGTCTCTCCACTCTGCAAAAGCGACCTCGTTCAGGGTGTCGCCATAAACTGGATCGTCTTCGGTATAGATGATCCGCATCGGAAGCTTGTTGAAGCTATCGATCTGAAGCTCTACGGGCATGCCGCCGTCGGTGTAATGGAGAATGTGAAGCGTCTTGTTGCCTTCGTTTCTGTCCGGTACCCGCGTGATGTCCGGGGCGCTTTTTGCAGTATAGAGCACGCGGAGGGGCAGGCGCCGGACATCCCGCAGGCGAGTGGCATAGCGGCTCGGGTGGAGGCGTTCGCGGACAACCTTTCCGGTTGCGTCCACCGACTCCAGCATTCCGGCATCACCATCGATTACTTCGGCGAACTTCACGGGCGCTCTGGTCGGATACACGCGGATAGCGTCGAAAGTCAGGCGCATTCGATTCCTCTCGAAGTCAACGATGGTACTTTGGCCGAAGGTGTTGATCGTTCTCGGTTCTCCGTTTGGATCGACTGCCTGCATCGGCTCCCAATCACCGCCACCGACGAGGATCTCCTGTGATTTCACGGCATCCAACATCGCCCATCCACCCATCGCAGCGGCGGCTTCGTCGATTAATGCCTTCGCCGCTTCCGGTCCGGTCGGCGGCGCAGACGAACACGCAGAAAGCAGCATCAACAGCGCCAAGACAATCGCAAACATAAGGCCTCCTTGAATGTGGGCACCGGGGTAGGCGCCGGCTTTAGCCGGCGCGTGGGCTAAAACGCGACCGGCTGAAGCCGGCGCCTACAGGTTTACCACCACGTCGTCGTAAGGATACCGTTCTTTGAAGACTCCACTAAACAGAAACACGTCCATCGCTACTTCGTATTGTTCACGAGTGATGGCGGGATCCATTCGCCAGCAACCGAGCTTTTGATAGCGCCCGACGGACGCGGCCAACACGTCCAACGACACACCCGGAAAGAAAGACGCCACGGCTTCTCCGACCAGGGCGGCGGGAGACTCCATGACGAAACGGATCCCGCGCCGATACGCTCGCATGAAGGCCTGCGCCTTCTCCGTCTCCAGAAATTCACGCATCGCCATCAGACTGCTGAACGCAACCGGAGGGATCGCTTCGCCCATCGCTGCCACCACCTTCCCGGCACCATCGCTCTCCAACTGCTGAGGGGCAGGTCCCTGCAGGTGAACGTAATCGCCCTTCCCTGCCCGAAACGCTGCAGCCATGGCTTCGGGCGAACCCGCATTGATCATCTCGACCCGGCTCAATTCGACACCTTTGAGATGGAGTCCATACTTCAACATCGCGAATGGCTGCTGTGCATGATCCGCAAGAAGCCGCGCGCCTTCAAGTTCTTTCCAGTCGAATGATTTATCCCCCGCCCGGCCGGTAACGAAAAATCCGTCTCGCTGGTTAATTTGAGCAAAATGAACTGGAATATCGCGGATACCTTTCGACAGCGGGTCCCAACTTGTGGATACCGCCGCCTGCATGATCTCGATCTCTCCCCGGCGGAACATATCGTACTGGTTTCGATCCTGCGGCTTCTGAAAGTATGTCGCGTCCAGCCCCTCTTGCTTCAGGAACCCCATGCCGATGGTGGCGATCAGCGGGCTATAAAAGACGGAGTGGCGATACACCATTATTCGGAGTTTTTCGTCAGGCATCGTCGTATCTTAGCAGGGAACGCGGGCTAAAGCCCGCGACTACATTGGGGATCAGCGTTCAGCCCGAATGTAGTCGCGGGCTTTAGCCCGCGTTCTCCCAACTGAATCGCTACTGTTAATAAGTCTTCATCCAGCACGTTATGTAAATGGAGACGTTCATGGCCATGACCGCCCAGAAGGCGACAACAAGATCGCTGCCACAGGAATTCGAACAGATGTTTCGTGCGCACCACGAGCTTGTCTTTCGCGCCGCATATCGAGTGACCGGAAATGCAGAGGATGCGGAAGATGTCCTCCAGACTTTATTTCTAAGGTTGTTGCGCCGGGAATGCCCGCCGCAATTTGAAACGAGTCCCAAAGCCTACCTGCACCGCGCCGCCATCAACATTGCGCTGGATATCCTGAAGACGAAGAGCCGCAATGTTTCGACCGATGAGATCGAAAACCACATCGAAGACCAGCGGCCAAGCCCCGATCGGGAACGCGGCGCCTCCGAAATCCAGAACTGGCTGCGGACAGCGCTGGCGGAATTGAACCCAAGGACGGCCGAGATGTTTGTGCTTCGCCACCTTGAGGGATACGACAATGCCGAAATCGCGAAGATGATGGGCACTTCGCGAGGCACAGTGGCAGTCATGCTTTTCCGGGCGAGATTACGTCTCCAGAAGTCCATCAAGACACATCTTGGAGAGCTTATATGAAACCGATACTGGATCGTGTGCTTCGAACCGTGCGCAACATCGAGATCAAGCCCGAAGAGACAGAGCATGCGGCGGAGCGAGTTCTTTCGAAACTCACTGCGGAATACAACAAGGTGGTGCCCCATCCCGCAGTCGTAGACCGGATCACGAGCTGCGAAGACTTCCGTGCACTGATTCCCGCATATTTGAGCCGGAGCTTGACGAGCGCGAGGACGATGCTGTTCGAGGACCACACGAGAGAGTGTGTGGCGTGCAGAAAGGCGATGGAGCGGGCCAGGCTCCCTCGGCAACCTCATGAGGGGCTTCGCGCCACCATGTCCCAACGAACCACGCATAAGACCCGGACGTATCGGCACGTGGCCGCGTGGGCGGTAGCCGCGGGGTTGGTCTTCATTGCCGGCTTGAGCCAGAGGAATGCGATTCGGGATTTCCTTTGGCCAATCGATGTCCACGCGATTGCCCAGACAGTGGATGGCAATCTGTTCGTGGTATCGGACGCGGATATTTACCCCATTAATGCGGGTGATCGAATCGATCGGGATCGGGTTGTGCGCACGGGAAAAGAATCAAGGGCGGTGCTCCAATTGGCGGATGGTTCACGGATCGAAGTGCAGGAGCGCTCCGAATTGTCGCTGGACCGCGGGGATGATGGGGTCAAAATCCGGCTCGGCCGGGGCAGCGTCATTGTAACTGCCGCAAAGCAGCGTTCCGGCCATCTTTACCTTGCCACGAGCGATCTTACGTTGTCGGTCGTGGGCACAAAATTTGCCGTCAATGCCGGTGTGAAGGGATCGCGCGTTTCGGTCGTTGAAGGAGAGGTTCGTGTGCAGAACGGCCCGACGGTTCAGGCGCTAACGGCCGGACAGGAGTTCGCATCGAATCCCGTGTTGAACACCATTCCGCCGGCCGCCGCGGACCTGCGCTACACATCGAATCTCGTCAATCTGGTTCCCGCAAACACTGTTGCGTTTGCTTCACTTCCAAATCTGAAGGAAGCAGTCGACGAAGTCTATCAAGCCTTCAAACAGCGGGTACGCGAGGATCCATCGCTTGGAGCCTCGTGGCCATCCGACGATGTGATGAATCGCGTTCGCCAGGTCGGGACTTACCTGGGTTCCGAGATCATCATTGCTGTGCCACTCAAAGATGGCGAGAAAGACCTTGCTCCAGTGCTGATTGCGGAAGCATTGCAGCCGGAATCTCTGAAGGCTGCAATCCAGGGTCTGCCGGGGAGCAAGATCCCGTTTGTGGTCGACAGCGGCCTCTTTGTCGTTTCCTCGCCTGGAATGATCGATGAGGTTCTCGCATTCCGGCATCAAACGAGATCCAATCCCTTCCTGTCCACTGCGCTCTACCAGCGAATCTCCGCTGCCTATCGAGAGGGAGTCACATGGTTCCTTGCCGCCGATCTTCAAAAACTCCTGCCCGCCAGACCGGTAACGACGCAACTGGGGCTGGCCGATGCTCAACAACTGGTCATTGAGCAGAAACACGGGAAAGACGGTTCCTCGTATCGTGCCGTACTCGGATTCAATCAGACGCGCCGGGGCATGATGGGCTGGCTTGCGAATCCCGCACCGATGGGCGCGCTCGAGTTTGTTTCATCCAACGCCTATGGTGTCGCAGCCATTGCGATGAAGGATCCATCGCTCATCATCGAGGACGTTTTTGCATTTCTCCAGCGGAACAACCCTCAGGCAATCCATGATATCGACGATTTCCAGAACCAGCACCGGATCGACATTCGTCGTGACCTCGCCGCACCTCTCGGAGGCGAGTTCCTGTTCGCGATGGACGGTCCGATTCTCCCGGCGCCCGCCTGGAAGATTGTCGTCGAAGTGTATGATGCCGCACGTCTCCAGAACACGATCCAGTGGATGGTCTCCGAGGCCAATCATGAAGCTGCAGCAAAACAGCAGCCCGGTGTGAGCTTGAGTTCAGAAACTGTTGATGGACGTATGTTCTATACGGTCAGCTTCCCGGCAGCATCGTATAAGGTTCATTACACGTTCTGGCGAGGGTATATGCTCATTGCGCCGGATCGGACGCTTCTGCTCGAGGCCATGCAGTATCGAGACACCGGTGCGTCGCTCGCGCGATCCGACAATTTTCTTTCACAGCTGCCGGCCGACGGGCGCGATTATGTCTCCGGATTCATCTACCAGAACCTGGCGCTCAACCTGCCGCAAAATCTCGTAAGGAACTCCACACCCTCGCTGATTTGCCTCTACGGAGAACAGGACCGCATCGTTCTCTCCAGCAAAGCCATGATCGGAACAAACCTTTCGAACATCGCCGGGCTGAGCGGGCTTATCGATCAGGTGCGGTTCAAATAAGGTTCCGAGCAGTGGTATGCTTGGCGCCCATGTGGACTCGAAAAATACGCTTTGCCTTGTTCGCGGCGGCGCTTGCCGCGCTGACCGCTGTGCCCCCGGCGGCCGCCCAGCAAAAGGGCCGTGCTGCAGCTCCAAAATCGCTCCGGTTGTATATTCTCGATTGCGGGAAAATCACCGGAGTTGGTGAAACTGCCTTTGGATTCCAGCCGGGGCAGCTTGCGACCACCGAAATGTTTACGCCGTGCTATCTGATCGCGCATCCGAAGGGAACGTTGATGTGGGATACCGGTGAAATCCCCGACAGCAACTTCAAGGCTCCCGGTCCTGCGACGCAGGGAGCCTTCACGGTCACCAGGCCTCTGCTGCCGCAGCTGGCTGCGATCGGCTACACACCCGCTGATATCACCTATCTCGCTCTGTCCCACTATCACGGCGATCACGTCGCGAACGCCAACGCATTTGCCGGCTCCACGTGGATTGTGCAGAAGATCGAGCGCGACGCAATGTTCGCAAACAGCAGCAGCACGGCCAGAGGCTCGAATGCTCCGAATCGCGCGCTCTTCGGCGACCTGGAAAAAAGCAAGACCACGTTGCTCAACAGCGAAGATCATGACGTCTTTGGCGACGGCACCGTCGTGATCAAATTCACACCCGGCCATACACCTGGCCACCAGTCTCTGTTCCTGAAGCTTCCCAAAACCGGACCGGTGCTTCTGTCGGGCGACCTGTATCACTATCCCGAAGAGCTCAAACTGAAAGTCATTCCCGGTTTCGACTTCAACAAGGAGCAGACAGCAAAGAGCCGCGAGATGATCGAGACGTTCGTCAAGAATGCCAGGGCTCAGCTCTGGATCCAGCATGACGCGGCGGCGAAGGCCAGGCTGAAGATATCGCCGGAATATTACGAATAGGGGCTGGGAGGAAAGCCCTGTCTTACACGCGCAGCGTTTCGAAAAGGAATAAGGCTCCGCTACCGATCATGCTCTAGTCGTGCCCGTTTCCCGGCCACGCCCGCTGGCCCGGATCGCTACCAAATCAATTGATTCCCCGGCAGGCCGGTGCTATAAGGAGCCATCCGTCAAAAACGTTGAGTTTTCAACTGTAGCGGCGGTCTATGACCGCCGGCGATCCCGCAACCTGCTGCAATGTCGGCGGTCATGGACGTCATGGACCGCCGCTGCAGGTATCACCTAAGGAGAAAGATCTATGGGTTCACACTCCCATTCCGATCGCAGGCGGTTCCTAAAGGTTGGCGGCGCACTGGCCAGCTTTGTGATGGGAACTGTACGGTCGGTGCGCGGCCAGACACCCGCACCCGAAGCTCGTCCCAAAGATAACCTCGTGTACGGGCAGCCTTCCCCGTTCGACAACACGATACGCAGGACTACCGGCCGGGCCACTGCAATCAGCGATACCGCGTTGATGACTCCGCTTCAGGATCTGGATGGGATCATCACGCCGTCCGGCCTCCATTTCCTGATGGACCACGTGAAGGGCGTTCCGGATATCGATCCGCAGCAGCATCGTCTCCTGATCCATGGAATGGTGGACCGTCCTCTGGTTTACACGATGGATGAGCTGAAGCGTTTCCCATCCGTATCGCGGATCTATTTCCTGGAATGCAACGCAAACAACCGGCCTCTTCGTGGTCCGAATGCCGACTCCGTCCAGCTCGTACATGGACGCACGAGTTGCAGTGAATGGACGGGGGTGTTGCTCTCGGTTTTGCTCAAAGAGTGCGGCGTCCAAAGAGGGGCAAGCTGGATAGTGGCTGAAGGCTCGGACGCCAACAAGTACACCATGAGCATTCCGCTGGGAAAAGCGATGGACGATACTCTGGTGGCCTACTCCCAGAATGGCGAACCGGTGCGTCCCCAACAGGGTTACCCCGTGCGATTGGTGGTCCCGGGCTGGGAAGCAATCCGCGCTGTGAAGTGGTTAAGCCGAATCAAGGTTGTAGATCAGCCCGCAATGGCGTGGCATGAAAGCGGCAACAACGCCGACACGAGACCCGACGGCAAGGGGTTATGGTTCCGATTCGAACTGGGACCCAACTCCGTCATTACCAGGCCCTCCGGCGGCCAGCGACTGCCCGGCCACGGTTCTTACGAAATCACGGGACTGGCGTGGACCGGTGCGGGAGCAGTGCGCAAAGTCGAAGTATCCATCGACGGCGGCCGAAGCTATAAGGAGGCACAGCTTCAACAGCCGGTGCATCGGTACGCGCACACACGGTTTCGCTTCCCGTGGAAGTGGAGTGGCGAAGAGGCGGTGCTGCAGTCCCGCTGCACGGATGAACGGGGCGAAGTTCAACCGACAATAGCCGAGGCTGCTAAGAATCTGCGTGTCGCACCGGATTACTTCTACGAGGCCGATCATTTCAATGGCATTCAGCCTTGGAAGGTCAACCGTGATGGGAGCATTCAAAATGCGCTGGTCCTCTAGTCTTCTCACGGCAGTGATAGCGCTCTCGGCGTGTGTCACGGCGCTGGCACAAGGACCCACTTATCAGCTGGGAAGCACTCCGAGCGAAGAGGAAATCAAGGCCAGGGACACCGCTATCAGCCCTGACGGAAAAGAACTGCCGCCGGGAAGTGGAACCGCCAAAGAGGGCGCAATCCTCTTTGCCCAGAAGTGCGCAGCGTGTCATGGACCAAACGGCGACGGCGGCGGACTGACCCGCGGGATTGTACCCCTCGGGAATGCCAAGCCTGTGAAACTCCCTGTCAGCCTCGTACCGTATGCCACGACGGTTTGGGACTTCATCAACCGCGCCATGCCCCAGTCGAAGCCGGGATCGCTCACTGCGAACGAAGTCTATGCTGCAACCGCCTATGTGCTCTATCGAAACGAAGTCATCAAGGAAACCGACGTCCTCGATGCCAGGAGCCTGCCGAAGGTAAGAATGCCGAATCGCGACAATTTCATTCCCGCACAGCCGGGTTGGAAACCTGGAGAGAAAAGACCATTCGGATACTACCCAGTGAACAAGTGACGGAGCTCGCGTGCCACAATTCTAAAGGACTTACGGCAAGGCGTATTCCCCTCCTTGCAAAGGAGGGGAATGTGCTCGCCCTCACGATTCGTCATCGTAATTACGAACAGCAGGAATTAGCAACGCCGTTGCAAAATTAGCAACGCCGCGGCAAAATTAGCGACGCCGCGGCAAAAGATGTCGACGCCTCGACAAAGATTGCAGCGGCGTTGCAAAGTTAGCAGCGGCGTCGCTAAATTAGCAGCGCCGCCGCTAATTTAGCGGCGGCGTTGCTGATTTTGCGGCGGCGTTGCTGATTTTGCAACGGCGTTGCGAAAGATGTTTGGGGCTCGCCAACGCTTCACTCATTGTTTTTTCCCATCGGCTTCAGGTAATACATATCCAAGAGGAACTTTGCGGCTTCGTTTTCGTATAACACTTCATGTTCATTGAGTTGGAACACCTGGGCGTGAAGCTCGGCGGGCGGCCGATCCTGAAAGATCTCAACGGCCGGTTTGCCGGCCGGTGCATTGGTCTGCTCGGACCCAATGGCGCGGGTAAAACGACGCTGATTCACACGCTTGTGGGATTTCACTCGCCGACGGAAGGAACAGCCAGGGTTCTTGGGCTGGACGTCCGGACCGGGATGCGGGAAATCCGGCACCAGATCGGCTACATGCCGGAAAACGATTCCTACGTGGCCGGCATGACCGCCATCCGGTTCGTTCGCATGATGGCGGAGCTCGCAGGTCTCCCTCCTGAAGCCGCGATGGAGCGCGCACACGAAACGCTCTTCTACGTTGGGCTCGGCGAAGCGAGATACCGGAAACTGGGAACTTACTCGCTCGGCATGAAGCAGATGGCAAAGCTCGCCGTTGCCATAGTCCACGGTCCCCGCACGGTCATTCTCGACGAACCGACCAACGGGCTCGATCCGCCGGGCCGCCAGCGCATGATTCAGCTCATTCGTGACATCCGCGATACCCGCGAAATCAATCTGATCATTTCCTCGCACCTCCTCCGCGACATCGAAGAAACGTGTGACGACGTCATGATTCTCAAGAACGGCGAGATCGTCGTTTACTGCAACCTGGAGGAACAGCGAAAAGCCAATAAGAAGTTTCTGCAACTGGAGGCGCGCGGGAACACCGCCCCGTTTCTCGAGGCCGTAGAGAAGTTGGGCTGCGAGTGCGCCGTCGAAGGGAATCGAAAGATCAAAATGGTTCTTCCGGAAACCGTCGAAATTCGCGACCTGTACCGCGCGGCATCGGACTTTTCGATCCAGATCCGAAGACTCGATTACAAGCGCGATTCATTGCAGGATATTTTTTTGAAAGCAATGGAGAACAAGAATGGCCGTCTATAAACGGAACTATCAACGGTATGATGGCCCGCTCACCGAAACCCCGTGGCGGTTCACGATTCTGCTGCGCTACGCCGTCAAGGAAGTCTTCGACTCCAAGTTGTTCACAGCGTTCTTTTCCATTTGCTTTGGCCCCACGCTCGGCGCGTTTCTCATCATCTATTTGACTCACAGCGCCGCAGCGCTCGCTACCCTGGGCTTGCCGCCCGTGGCGGCGGCCATAGAGATAAACAATAACTTCTTCATGACGGTTCTGGACATTCAGACCACGCTGGCATTCTTCATTGCGGCATTTCTCGGCCCGAATCTTGTCACCCCCGACCTTGCCAATAGCGCCTTATCTCTCTACCTGAGCCGTCCCCTTACAAGAACCGAATACGTTCTTGGAAGACTTTCCGTGCTCCTCGGCCTGACTTCCTTGATTACGTGGATTCCCACTCTGTTCCTCTACAGTTTCCAGGCTGTCCTGGAAGGAGGCTCGTGGCTGTGGGACAACTTGCGGACCGGGGCCGCGATTTTCGTCGTATCCTGGGTTTGGATTCTCACGATCTCCCTGCTGGCGCTCGCGCTGGCTGCAGTGACCCGGACAAGAGCCTTCGGTGGAATTTTCATGTTCGTCATCTTCTTTGCCGCGTCAGGATTCGGAAATACGGCTAATGCCCTTTTATGGCAGGACTCCGACACAAAGTGGGGGTCGCTGATCGACCTGCGGTCGGTTCACCAGACGATTTCCAAATGGCTCTTCGACGTCCCATACGTGAGTGATGTTCCCGTGTGGTCGGCGTGGATGGCCATGTGTGTTCTCTGTGGGATCTCCATGATGGTCCTGGCCCGCAAGATCAGAGCAGTCGAGGTGGTCCGGGGATGAGCGCGCAGCAGATCATCTTCGACGGGGTTTCCAAGTTCTACGGCGAGGTGCTGGGCGTCAACCGCATCAGCTTGTCGATCGGCCCGGGCATCACGAGCCTTGTCGGACCGAATGGTTCGGGTAAAACGACGCTGATGAACCTGATGACGGGACTTCTGTGGCCGACGAAGGGCACAGTCAGAGTCCTGGGCGTCGAGGCTTCGCAAGCTGAAGAGTTCTACAGGCTGGTCGGATACTGCTCCCAGTTCGACGCGTTTCCCAAAGGTCTCAGCGGATACGACCTTATCCACTCCATGCTTGGTGTCCACGGCTATAGCGCCGCTGATGCAGAAGAACTCACCTGGAAAGCAATCGACCGCGTGAACATGCGGGATGCGGCAAAGCGCCGCGTCGCCGGCTACAGTAAGGGCATGCGGCAACGCATCAAGCTGGCGTTGGCGATCTGTCATCAGCCGCGGGTGCTGGTCCTGGACGAACCGCTCAATGGACTCGATCCGATGGCGAGAGCGGAAGTCATTGCGCTGTTCGAACAGCTTGCCGCCGATGGTTTCTACATCATCATCTCGAGCCACATCCTGCATGAAGTGGACATGATCTCGGACAAGGTGGTCATCCTGAGCAACGGTTGTGTCGTTGCCGAGGGTGACATTCAAGGCGTCCGCAGCGAGATGGAAGACCACCCGATGCAGATCTTCATTCGCTGTGACCAGCCTTCTGTTATCGCATCACACGTCTTCCAGCAGGACCACGTCGTGGAAGTCAAGATCCATCAGGACGGCCAGGGCCTGCTGGTCAGCACTCGTAACGCCGATCAGTTTTACCTGCTCCTGAACCGGATCGTGCTTGAAAACCAACTCTCCGTCGAGGCGATAGCACCCGCCGATGAGAATGTGCATTCGGTCTATCAGTACCTCATCGGTTCGAATGGAGGGTAATTCGGGGAAAATCGGGGTCAGACTGGTGAATTCCCTTTTTTCCAGGCAAAGAAACCCTTGATCGGAAAAAAGGGAATTCACCAGTCTGACCCCGATTTTCCCGAATGGAGGAACAACTTGAACTTCCAACTGTGGTCCCGCCAGATCGACTCGATCATCCGGCTCGAGCTGAAAAAGTACGTCTTCGCAAGACGGTGGCTTGGTGTTTATTTGCTGGGCCTGGCGCCGATCCTTCTTTTCGGCGTGCGTATGTCTTTCTTCAACAGGCGGCAGCTTCTCGAAACTGTCTACGCTACTTTTTTTCAGCTCTATCTTTTGCGTTTTGCGATTTTCTTCGGGTGTTTCCAGATTTTCACGCAGCTCTTCCGCGGCGAGATCCTCGAGAAAACGCTGCACTATTATCTGCTCGCGCCTGTGCGGAGGGAGGTCCTTGCCGCCGGGAAATTCCTGGCGGGTCTCATCGCCGGCACCGCTGTGTTTGGAGGAAGCACAGTGGCGACGTATCTGCTCGCGTTCGCCTCGACAGGTTGGGGAGATCAAGGCCTGGAGCATCTGGCGCAATACATTGTCGTCGTAATGCTGGCGTGCCTTGGCTATGGCGCGGTGTTTATGCTGACGGCCCTTCTTTTCAAGAATCCCAAAGGGCCTGCGATGCTGCTTCTGGGCTGGGAGTGGCTCAACTTCTTCCTGCCGGCGTTTCTGCAGAAATTCAGTATCGTGCACTATCTGCAATCGATCTGTCCCGTCAGTGTCTCGAGGGGACCGCTGGCGGTCATCACAGCTCCGACGTCAGCGTGGTATTCCGTGCCAGGCCTGCTCCTCCTCACAGCCGTGATCCTTGCCGTCACGAGCTTCATGATTCGGCGCGTGGAAGTCACCTATAGCGCGGATTGACGAGATCGCCATCTCAATTCAAGCCAGGTCCAGCCGCAAAAGGTCTATCCGTGGGCCGCTTTGGCCTCGATTTTCCGGATCGTGTGTTTCAGCTCATGAATCTGGCGGCGCACCTCGTGCAGCTTCTTGTGATCGTGCGCCTCGAGCAGCTTGTCCCGCTCGCTTTGCAAGTCGTGAATCTTATTCTTCAGATCGGACTTCGTGTGGACGACCGTTGCAGCAAAGTGCGCATGCGGTTTTTCGATGCCCAGAATTTGCGCCAGCTCGTCCATCAATTGTTCTTTGTGCTTGCCGTGTACGCCCTCGATTTGCGGAAACTTGAGAGCTTCCTCGCGCAATTTAAGAACGGTCATCCTCTCCAGATCTTTCCATTCCATAAAAACCTCCGGAGCATGTTGCAGGTTTACTTTGTGCGGGGATTATTACCATAAAACCAGGGACGGCACAAAGTATTCAGCCGCAAAAAACACAAAGACAAAAGAATTAGCCGCGAATTACGCGGATTACGCGAATGGGCGCATCAAACTTTGTTTAATGCGCCCATTCGCGTAATCCGCGTAATTCGCGGCTAATTCTTTGTGTCTTTGTGTTCTACCGGAATCTCACGCTATCGACGATATCTTCAAAGGTGGTGTTATACCGGCTGAACTCGTTGCTCGGCGCGACGCCCACGAAGTAGTAGAGCGTGCCGTCGGGCCGCAGAGCTGTCACAACCCAGTCGGTCTCGCGGCCTCCTGCCGGCGATTCATTCGAAAGCTCCGTGGAGAGAGCACTCTGGCCGTTCACTCGAATGCTCTCGTGGCTCCGCGTGATCCTCATATTGGGATTCGATCGACGCATATTATCGATCAACTGATCCGTGGCTTCCTCCAAAGAGATTTGCCCCGAGCGGTCGTAGTGCGGCTCAAACGGTGAGACCATCATTCCGTATGCCAGCGAATTGTTGACGATGCCTCCGTCCGGAGCAAGCGTTAGGGCGCTTCCTTCGCCGTATTGACGCCAGTTGTCGGGATACTTGAGCTGTATGTCCTGACCGCTGTAGACCGCCGTGCGGCTCGACGGCGCACTGGGCCTGCCGTTGCCGTTGCGGGTATCGCTCGGACGATTGCTGCCGGACGCAGCAGATCTCGTCGTGGGAGCCGCCATTCCCGTCAACCTGCTCTTCAGGTCATGGAAACCCGGCGAATCGTTGCGCGCTGACTGCGGCGCCCCTCCCAGCTTTACGATTTCCTGCTGTACGTAGCTGATTCGGTTTTCCGGATTCGGGTGATCGCTGAAGAATTCACTTGCACGCCCCTTGCTCTCGGCCTGGATCTTCTCGAAAAAGTCCACCATGGCTCTCGGATCGTAGCCGCTGTCGTGGAGAATCTGCGTGCCCATCAGGTCCGCCTGACGCTCGGCATCACGCGAGTACTTCAGAAGAAGCGAGTTCGTGGCAAAACCGACCCCGAGCTGAGCGAGTACGGATCCCACGGAGTTACTGCCGAGAACTCCGCCCAGAATCGCAAGCGGCGCCTGGGCGATGTAGGCCTTCGACGTCTGATTTGTCCCGTGCCGAAGCACGACGTGACCGATTTCGTGTGCCATCACGCCGGCAATCTGCCCCTCGTTGTCTGCGGCTTCAATAGCTCCGCGATTGATATAAACGAATCCGCCTGGAAGCGCGAATGCATTGATCGCCTTGTCATTCACGATCTTGAATTGGTACGGATACTTTTCACCCGGGGCGTGTGCGGCCAGCGAGCGCCCTAATGAATCAATGTAAGCGGTGGCCTGGCGGTCATTGAGTATCGAAAGCTGGCTTTCAGCCTGCTTCGACACCTCTCGTCCCATTTCGACGTCCTGCTGGGTGGAAAAGAGATTCCACCCCGGCTTAAGCTGTGTGCGGCTATCCGCATACGCCGCAACGACAAGCGCTAGAATGAGCGCTACAATCATTGGGGTTCTGGCAGTTTTCGAGCGCATAAAAGAGCCTCCCTTAAAATAGACGGCTTTCAGCACGTAACATGAGCAGACCTTATAGATAAGGATGCAGACCCTCACCGGACTCCTTCAGGAAATCTCAAGACTGGGAGGCCGCGAAGCCGTCCGATGGACCAACGGCTTGCGTACATGGGTCGCGACCTACAGCGATCTGTATAGTGCAATCAGCACGATCGTTGCCGACTTCGATCGGCGTGGAATCGGCAAAGACGAGCGGGTGCTGATCTGGGCGGAAAATCGCTTCGAATGGGTCGCAACTTTCTGGGCATGCATAGCACGAGGAATTCAGGTGGTGCCGGTTGACTACCGGTTTTCTCCGGATCTCGTCAGCCGTATCAGGGCAGAATCGAAACCAACGCTGGTCCTCGACAATGCATTTCTCGACACGACCTCGAACCTGCCATCTGCCACGGGCTTTGAGCCTTCCGTGGTTTCACCGGACGACATTGTCGAAATCGTCTACACCTCAGGCACGACCGGTGAGCCGAAGGGTGTGGTTCACCGTCATCGAAACATCTGCGCCAATCTCCGGCCATTCCAGGCCGAGATCTCGAAGTACAAACAGTGGGCCCGCCCATTTCAGCCGGTTCGCATTCTGGATCTTCTCCCCTTGAGCCATATGTTCGGCCAGTCGCAGGGAATCTTTATTCCACTTCTTCTCGGCGGCGCCGCCGCGTTCACATCAGAAACTCATCCCGGCCGTATCATCCAAATGGTCCATGACAACCGCATCACAGTGATCGTCTGCGTCCCTCGCATTCTGGAAAATTTGACGAACGAGGTCCAGCGCCTCCACCTCCGTACCCGGCCCCGTGAGGGTCACTGGCTGACACGTTGGTTTCGTCATCGCGACATCCACTCTCGCTTCGGCTGGAAATTCTGGGCTTTCGTCTCCGGCGGCGCTCGCCTCAACCCGGAGATCGAAGATTTCTGGTCAGGGCTCGGCTATCTTGTCATCCAGGGCTACGGCCTCACTGAAGCCAGTCCCGTTGTCGCCGTTAATCATCCTTTCAACTCGCGGCGCGGCTCCCTTGGAAAAGTCGTGCCCGGCCAGGACGTCGTGATCTCTACGGATGGAGAAATCCTGGTCCGCGGCGAAAGCGTCACAACCACCGACGGCGGTTGGCTCCGCACCGGCGACCTCGGCGAGATCGATGCCGAGGGCCGTCTTTACTACCGCGGCCGCAAGAAAGACGTGATCGTCACTCCCGAAGGTCTGAACGTGCATCCTGATGACGTCGAAGCCGTGCTTCGCGAGTTTGGAGAGATTCGCGACAGCGCCGTCGTCGGTGTCGGCGACCGGGTTCATGCCGCCCTGATCCTGAAGGATCCAACGGCCGACCCCGCAACCCTTGTTCGCCGTGCCAATGAACGGCTTGAAGCGCATCAGCGAATTCGGGAATGGTCGATCTGGCCGGCCGACGATTTTCCGCGGACGCCTTCCACTCTCAAGGTCAAACGGCAGGAAGTTGCGCGGCAACTCGGCAGCCAGCCACGTATAGAGGAGCGCCAGCACCAGGTGGACCTGAGCGCTATGTCTTCTCTGGAGCGTGTCGAGCTGCTTTCCCAACTGGAAGACCGTTATCAGGTCGATCTTGATGAAGAGGCATTCTCCAAACTCACATCCACTCACGAGCTTCAAGAATGGCTTTCTCAACCGCAGTCTGCCGCGCCGGTCGAACGCGAAGCGCCGCTCTCGGAGTGGGCTCGATCGGTTCCCGTGCGCTGGTTCCGCACGGCCCTCCAGCACGCCATAGGACTGCCGCTCTTTCGAATCACACTACCGCTGACCGTTACCGGTCTCAAAAATCTCGAATCTCTGCAGCCACCCGTGATCTTTGCGGCAAACCACACCAGCTTCCTTGATGCGCCGGCGATCTTTACAGCGCTGCCCTACCGCTGGCGCCAGCGTCTCGCTCCCGCAATGATGCAGGACCATTTCCGGGCTTATTTCGAGCCGCGCCGATACTCATGGAAGGAGGTCGCTCTGGCAACCGCTTCTTATTTCCTGGCCTGTGCTGTTTACAACGCGTATCCACTGCCGCAACAAATGTCCGGAACTCGACGCGCGCTTAGATACACGGGCGATCTCGTCAGCCGCGGCTACTGCCCTGTTGTTTTTCCGGAAGGACTGCGAACGCCCGATGGACAGATCAAGACGTTCCGGCCCGGTGTCGGAATGATGGCTGTGCGGCTTCGAGTTCCTATCGTGCCAATCCGGCTCTCCGGCCTTTACGAAATCTATTCGATCCACGACTCCTGGCCCCGCCGCGGGCCAGTTCATGTTTCGATCGGCAAGGCGCTCGAATTCCCGGCCGGCGCAGCCTACGAAGAAGCCACTCAGCGCCTGGAAGAAACACTGAAGGGAATGTAAACTGGCGTACACTTAGCGCAGAACTTGTTCAGCCAGGGGGAATTTTGAAATTGGACGAATCCTGCATCTCAAATCCGAAATCCGAAATATCAGATTGGACTGAGTCCGATTGGAGATTTCGGATTTCGGATTTGAGATGCAGGATTCGTCCAATTTCAAGATTTTGTGTTGTGCTTCTCGCAGTCTGCCTGTTGGCGGCCCCGGTATCTGCGACGGACCTCAGGGTCACCGACGCCGGCAACAGCGTTGTTCTGCTGCATGAGGTTTTCGTCGATTACGGCGCGTTCACCAATGACAGGGAGACAGAGGGGATTCGGGTCCAACAGGGAGAAGCCGTTGTGGTGGCAATGTGGACGAACATCGAGACCCTGACAATCACGGGCAAGGATGAATCAGGAACAGCACCGAGGTTAAAGGTCGAAGTCGTCCCTAGAAGTGGAGCGAAAATATCTGCGACTCTCGTTTCCAAGGGCCGCATGAAGTTATCAGGGAAGACGGATCTGGGCGATTACTCAATCGATCTGGAGAAGGTTCGGATCATCGCTCCAGTCCACACAAACGGACAACCAGTCAGACGTCAATGAAGCGGACTGAGCAGGAGTCCACATGAAAAGAAACCAAATTGTGAAGTTTGTCGCACTGATGGTGTTCTGCAGTATCGGGATCTCGCTGGGAGAAGACAGCGAGCAATTGCTCACGATCGACCACTTTGTTCGTGTGAAGTCCACTGTACCTTCCATCGCCGGCCAGCCGACGCAGATCTATGTCAGAGAGAAAGCAAAGGCCGGAACGGTTTTGAGGAGCTCGACTTTCACGGATCGAGTAGTTCTTTTCGTACATGGTGCGGGCACGCCGGCGGAAGTGGGGTTCGACGTCCCAGCGCGGGATTACAGCTGGATGGGATATCTGGCTCGTGCGGGTTTCGACGTGTTCTCGATGGACGCAACGGGTTACGGCCGCTCCACACGGCCTCCCGCGATGAACGATCCCTGTAATCTCACCAGGGAGCAGCAGGCGGGCTTCATTCCGAGCCTCATCCCTGCACCGTGCGCTCCGAGCTATCCCCGGCAGATGACGACGATCGCGTCCGACTGGGACGACATCGGCGCCGCGGTCGATTACGTAAGGGCTTTGCGCCATGTAGACCGAGTAAGTCTGATTTCGTGGTCGCTCGGCGGGCCGCGCGCCGGAGGCTATGCCGCGCAGCATCCGGACAAGGTTCAGAAGCTGGTGCTGCTGGCGCCCGCATACAACCGGATGACTGCCGCCACGCCGCCCGCCACGCTTCCGGCCGAAGGCGCAACCATGAACACGCAATCGCGCGACGAATTCATCGCGAACTGGGACCGGCAAGTGGGTTGTCCCGCGCAATATGAGCCGGAAGCCCTGGAGTCCGTCTGGTCGCAAATGCTCGAATCCGATCCGGTCGGCGCCACGTGGGGCAGCGGCGTACGACGCGCGCCCCAGGTGACGAACTGGGGCTGGACTACAGCGATGGTGGGGAAAACGCAGATCCCAACACTGATGGTTACGGGCGTTCACGATAAACAGGTCCCTCCCGAGCGTGTACGAGATCTGTTCACCGATCTTGGCGCGCGCCAGAAGGTATTCATCGATCTCGGATGCTCTTCCCACAACGCAATGTGGGAAAAGAACCATCTGATATTGTTCCGTGCATCGCTCGAATGGCTCACACAAGGCTCGGTGAATGGAACGAAGGAAGGGACGCTCCGGTTGGGGTACTGAGCGAGAGAGAATTTTGAAATTGGACGAATCCTGCATCTCAAATCCGAAATCGGAAATCTCCAATTGGACAGGCAACCTTCCCGGAACTGAACGAGGCCCAGTCCAATCTGGTATTTCGGATTTCGGATTTGAGATGCAGGATTCGTTCAATCTCAAAATTTCCTCCCGCGTATGACCTTCACAGAACAGATTGGCGTCCTGGTTTTTCTCGCCGTCGTCGCGACAACTTACACCCTCGCTGGTCGCGTTCTTTTCAAGCAGTTCGTGCGGAAACGGCCGATCTCGAGATGGCCTGATCGACTTGTCCTGGCACTCGCAGGCATTGGACTTCTGTGCTTCGCGTATGGATACTTCATCGAGCCGTACCGCTTGACAGTTTCCCGTGTGAAGATCACCAGTTCGAAAATTCCCAAAGATTTTGGCGCACTCAAAATCGCTCACATCTCCGACACTCACAGCGATCCACAGCCTCGCCTGGAACAGCGTTTACCACTGGCCATCGCAGCCGAACATCCCGACATCATCGTTTTCACCGGCGATGCCATCAACTCACGAGAAGGCTTGCCCGTATTCAAAAACTGCCTGACTGAACTCGCCGCGATTGCCCCAACCTTCGTCGTGAAGGGAAACTGGGACACGGGGCTGTCGAGGGAGTTCCCACTCTTTGCCGGAACCGGCGCCCATGAACTGAACGCCACCTCTGTAAGGGTCGAGATCAGAGGTCTGCAGATCTGGATCGCCGGCCTGGCCGCCAATAACAGAAACAGCCTGGACCGAGCGCTGACAGGAATTCCGCCCGATGCCTTGAAGATCTTTCTCTATCACTACCCCGACCTGATTAAAGAAGTCGCCGAGCGCGAGGTGGATTTGTACCTCGCCGGGCACACGCACGGGGGCCAGGTCGCACTACCGATTTACGGGGCATTGATGACGTTATCCAAGTACGGAAAGACTTATGAGTCCGGTCTGTTTCGGGAGCGGGATACCTGGCTCTACGTGAACCGCGGTATTGGAATGGAAGGCCGCCACGCCCCGCCCGTTAGATTCTGGGCCCCTCCCGAGCTAACATTAATTGAGGTTGGCAGCGCACAATCGTAAACTCCTCGAGCCCTCATTAAAATATCCTGATGGAGGACCATGTTCGGAACGCACGACTTTGTAATCTTCCTGCTCGCGGGGATCACGCTCAACCTGATGCCCGGGCCAGACACGATGTACATTATCGGACGAAGCATTGCGCAGGGGCGGCGAGCCGGCCTTCTTTCTGCGCTTGGAATCAGCACCGGATGCCTCGTTCACACGACGGCCGCGGCCTTTGGGCTTTCGGCGATCCTGGTTGCCTCCGCGTTTGCCTTTAATCTGGTGAAATGGGCTGGTGCTCTGTATCTCATCTATCTCGGAGCGCAGTTGCTCCTGAGCAAGGACTCCGAAGAGCCTGGCGATATCGGCGAGGTGCCGCACGCGGATCTGTGGACGATTTACCGGCAAGGTTTGATGACCAACGTTCTCAATCCCAAAGTTGCGATGTTCTTCATGGCATTTCTGCCGCAGTTCGTGGCTCCGTCCCAGGCGTCCAGTCCACTTCCATTCCTGTTTCTCGGCTGGGTATTCATCTTTACCGGAACCTTGTGGTGCCTTATCCTGGCGACCGTTGCGTCGGGTGTCTCGAAAACCATACGTCGACGCTCAGGAATCTTTCGTGTCGTACGGCGGGTTACGGGTCTGCTCTTTGTCGGGCTCGGCATCAGGCTGGCTCTTCAGGAGGCGCGATGAGCGAGGGAATCAAAAGCTGGGCGCAGGCATTGGCGCAGAACAACCTTTCACCGGAACAACGGGCAGTGCTGGAAACAATGGTGAGCGACGGTCAGGCGGAAACCCTCGAAGCCGCGGCCGCCCTGCTGGATTGGCAGGAGACCGTCATTCATCCGGACGAACACATGTATGGGTTCTAGTAGCCATACTGTAGCGGCTCTCTATGAGCGCCGGCGGTCACAGAGCGCCGCTACAGTTCGGACAATCGCGAGTCGAGGTGGGCCAGAGCGCGTTCCAGTTGCTGGCGATATCGCTCATCGCGCGCGGATTCGAGAGCGTTCAACGTGTGAGCACGTGCCAACAGCAACCCTTCTTTTTTTGCTATCCGGGCACGCTCGTTCGGCGTTAACACCGGCTTTGCTGCGGACTCGAGTCCAGTTTCCCGGGCGCTGATCTGATCCTCGACAGCCTTGCTTTCCCAACCACGGGCCATAACGGAATTATAGCTACAGGGCACGGCAATCGCCGCAAATTCCCGAAAGACATGGATCACTCGCAGGACGAGTTTTTCGATCGTGTGTATTGGGCGCCGAGTCTTCTCTCGGCGCAGAACGCGCACCTCTCCACCGGTCTCAGCACAGCCGTCGCATATGACAGCCGAATTCACGGGTCATGGGATCTGGTTCGCAACAAGACGAATGCTGCGTTTGGAGACGTTGAAAAGCTTGATGATCGGTGACGATGTTCGCGAAGTGCAAAAGGCGCTCGTCGCCCATGGAATCGACATAAAGGTCGACGGCACTTATGGGCCGCTCACCGAGGCACAAGTCCGCCAGTTCCAGCAACGTGCCGGGCTCAAGCCGGACGGGTTCATTGGCCCCGCAACCCGTTCTGCACTAGGGCTTTAGCCATGTAGGACATTTACCTATTCCCTGTTTTCCGCATCCAGCTTAGACTCTGCGGCAGACAGGAGGATACTCATGGCTTCCCTGTTTATGATGAATGTCCCTCACGACTGCACCGAGTCCGAATTATTCCAATGGGTTGAGTCATTCGGATTCTCTGTCCAATCGGTTCGTCTGGTTCGAGATGTTATTGCGGGTGTGTCTCCATCGTTTGCGTACGTGGAGATTCCACATGATCTGGATATGCCTGACGCCATCTCACGAATAAACGGTCACAGCATCCGCAATCGAGTCATCGTGGTGAGCCAGGCGCGGCGTGCCGCACCTGCTGCGTAATTAGTTGCCTATCCGCGCGGGCCTGTAGTTCCGGTCCAGGCGGGTGGGTCGCTCGCGGGGAATGAGTCCTCTGAAGCGGTCTCCACGGATTCAATCCTGGGGATCTCACCGGCCTCCATCAATTGTTTGAATCGCCGCAAGGCTTGCTCAATCAGGCTTTCCGGCTTCTTACCAAACGCGGCTGCAAGCATTGCACCTAGCTTGCCGGCCGGGGGATTGTACTGAAGCGCCACACGCATCACAGTCCCCCGGCTGCCGGTCGCGCATTCAAACCGCACGTAACCAGCGTTATCAATATCACCGCGGCCAATCGACCGCCAGCCGATCATTTTATTCGGGCGGTCGACCATGATTTCCGCCGTCCACCGAAGCTCCATTCCGCCCGGCGCCTGCAGCGTCCATTGGGAACGCGTCCGATCAATGATTTTCATCGAGAGGAGGCCGCCCGACAATGCCGCAACGTTTTCGAGATTTCGCCAATATTGGTAGAGATCCTCGGGAGGCCGATCCATCGTGATGGCCCTCTTCAACTTGATGCCATAGCCATAGGGCATCGTGTGAAACCGCTTCCCGCCGAGGATCCGTTTGATCGCGTAAGTGACCGCGACCGCGCCTGCGCCTACACCGGCAATGATGAGCTCAGTTCTCGCCTTCAATCTCGCCTCCTAAGCAGCCCATCGTTTTTCTGAAGGCTCTACGCCAACCTGGTGAACATAAACCAGACTTCCACCAAGCCAACCCGAAACGGCCATGATACCGAGACCGACGATCGACAAAATCAGGCCTAACAATTCGAGATCCGGCGAAGCATTGAGACGTACGCCAAGATTGAAGACGAACAGCGCCACCACGATGAGATTCAAGACCATGTGCGTGGTCGCGATTCTCTTAACCCGCCGATCGCTGAGTGAAAGGTAATCGATGAAACCCGGGACCGCGGCAACCAAGGCGCCCAGGACGCCGCCGAGCATCGTGTAAAACGCAACGCCCTTCCAGAAAATGTTGTAGGACCCGGCGTGATACACGATGTCGCAAATAAACGAAAAGACCCACAGCCCGATCGGAAACACCACCAGCATCGGATGGACTGGATGGCCACGGACACTTGCGGGACTGCCCATTTAGAACCTCCCAAGCAGCATCAGGATGATGAGTATGATTAAAACGGTACCTACCGTCCCGGAGGGGTAATAGCCCCATTCGCGGCTGTGGGGCCACGCCGGAACCGAACCAAGCAGCATAAGAACCAACAAAACGATCAACACTGTGCCTAGCACGAAAAACCTCCTATTTTATGCAGCGCGCTGCAAAATTCGGATGCGGTCATACGCATCCTTGATATCCATGTACTGCCGCTTGACGACGTACTGAACATCCAACGGCAAATCGGCCTTCAGGGCTTCCTGATAATCGTTGACCGAAGCTTCTTCCTCGCGCTGGCATTCCAGGATGACGCTGCCCTCGTCTCGCGCGACGGTTGTTTTCAGATTGATCCACGTACGATGCAGCGGCCCCGTCTTACCAGCCTTGCTCGCGTCTCCGCCCAGGCGATGCACTTCGGCCTGCAACTCGGAAATAAACTGCGCGCGTTGTTGCGAGAAAATGTTGAACAGCCGCCGAAATTCGCTGTTGTGGATGCTCTCGGCGGCGACCCGGAAGCTCTCCTGCCCGTCCGTGCAGGTTTCGATCAGGTCGTTGAGAATTGCAATGACTTCGTTGTTGTTCATTGAATGCACCCTTCCCCCGAAATTAAGAGGGCAATCGCTTTACCATTGGGGTGTCGCTCTATGCTGCTGATGTGTAACCGCATTCGTTGGGCAGGCGCCTGCCATCTCTGCAAGTTCCGGGAACAATTACCGGTAGGGCCGGGAGGTCTTTCGGCAGTGTACATGCAAGATAGTCTTGCGGATAAGTGCACTCATGGACACACGAGCTATCCTTGTGGTCGAGGACAACGCGAATGACGAAGCTCTTCTGCTTCGTGCCTTGAAGAAGACCGGTGTCACGAACCCGATCGTGACCATTAAGGACGGCCTCGAAGCGCTTCAGTATCTCCTTACGTTCGGAAAGTACGAATTCAGAAATGCCGAGGATATGCCCGCCGTCGTGTTGATCGACCTGCACCTGCCGAAAATGGGCGGATTGGACGTGCTGCGGAGAATGCGAGGGGATTACCGCACCAAGCTGGTGCCGGTCGTGATTTTTACATCGTCGAATGAGGAGCAGGATCTGATCAACGGATACAGCCTTGGCGCAAACAGCTACGTCCGGAAGCCGGTGGACTTCACGAAATTCGCGAAGACTGTGGATCAGCTCGTCACTTACTGGGTCGCGCTCAACGAACCGCCGCCTCCGGGCGAGACGATCTGGGCCCATCACTTCGATCCCGGGAAGAAACCTGCCTAAGAGAAGACGGGCAGAATAGCCGCGAATTACGCGGATTACGCGAATGGGCGCGTCAAGGAATCTTTGGTACGCCCATTCGCGTAATCCGCGTAATTCGCGGCTATTCCTCCCCGTTTTTCTCTTACGGCTTCAACACCACTTTGGTGCATTCACTTTCTTTATCGTGGAACATCCGGTAAGCGTCTGGCGCTTCGTCGAGCGAGACACGATGGCTGATGACGAACGACGGATCGATGTCACCGCGACGGATCCGTTCCATCAGCGGCTTCATGTATTTGTGGACGTGTGTCTGGCCCAGCCGGAGCGTGAGTCCCTTTGCAAAGGCCGCACCGATCGGAAACTTGTCGATCAGGCCGCCGTAGATGCCGGGAATCGAAACTGTTCCGCCCTTCCGGCAGGCATGGATCGCTTCACGCAGAGGGCCCTGCATCCCGGCACCGTCGGCATCCAGGCCCACGGCTTCGATACATGCATCCGGCCCTCTCCCGCCGGTCATTTCCTTGAGGGTTTCGCCCACGTCCGCTTCTTCATAGTTGATCGTCTCGGCAAAACATTCTTCAGCAGCCTTTCGAAGACCGCATCCAAGGCGATCGATGCCGATCACACGCTCGGCGCCCAGCATAAATGCGCTCTTCATCGCGAATAATCCGACGGGCCCGCAGCCCCACACGGCCACCGTATCACCGGGCTTGATGTTGCAGTTCTCTGCGGCCATGTAACCGGTCGGAAAAATATCCGACAGGAACAGCACCTGTTCGTCATCAAGGTCCTCGTAAATCTTCATCGGACCCACGTCCGCGAACGGCACGCGAACATATTCCGCCTGTCCTCCGGGATATCCGCCGAACATGTGTGAATAACCGAACAATCCCGAACCCGAATGCCCGTACGCCTTATCCACCATCCCGGCATTCGGGTTCGAGTTGTCGCACAACGACCACAGCTCGCGCTGGCAAAAGAAGCATCGTCCGCATGAAATGGCAAACGGAACAACCACCCAATCCCCCTTCGCAAGACTCTTCACGTCCGAGCCGACATCAACGACCTCGCCCATGAATTCGTGGCCGAGCACGTCGCCCGATTTCATCGTTGGAATGCAGCCGTCGTAGAGACGCACATCGGATCCGCCAATCGCGGTCAACGTCACCTTGACGATTGCATCGCGCGAATTGAAGATTTTCGGCTCGGGCACGTTCTCGACCCGCACCTTGTTTTTGCCTTCCCAGACCACGGCTCGCATGAGCTATGCCGCCAACTGCCGGTCGAGTGTCTTTTTTCGCTCCGCAACTTCCCGGCCCAGAGTCTCAAGCTCCTCTTCAGAACATTTTTCCTCGGCAAATTGGAAAATTTCCCTTTCCTCCTCTTGAATGTGGTGCTCGACGTTTTCGAACAAAGTTTCGACCTTTTCATCGAAGTTTTTGTCGGACGGCTGGAGACGTGAGATCTGTGTCAAAAGCTCGTCGATTTCCTTGTGCACCTTTAAAGCCTCAGAAACCAGGTTCCGGCCCGAGTTGCCGTTAAGGGCCTTGAGGAATGGATAGAAAATTTCCTCTTCGACCCTTGAATGGATCTGCAGCCCACGACGGATCTGCTCGAAGATCTCCTCCCTCTTCTCGTGTGAAGACTTCGCGGTCTTCTCGAACTTATTGAAAAGACTCTGTACTTCAGAATGGTCCTTTTTTATGAGTTTAAGAACGTTCATTCCTGAACCTCCCGCAAACAATTCATTTAAATGATGAGGACTAAGAGTAAATTTGCAAGCCGCATACCAAAGAGGAACAGAATTACCGCCCCCGTGTGGTTTCTCTCTTGCAAGTTCATGAGAGGAGGTCACCCGATGTTGACGGCCGTTCAGCGGCGGCTCCCGGTGGGAGCCGAGGCGAGCTCCGGTGGTGTGCATTTTCGAGTCTGGGCGCCGCGGCGGCAGCGCGTCGAAGTCGTAGTGGAAGGATCGCGCGGATGCGAAATGGAAGCCGAGCCGAACGGCTACTTCTCCTGCATCGTCGAGTCTGCGCGGCCGGGCATGCTTTATCGCTTTCGCCTGGATCATGGCGACAAGCTCTATCCGGATCCGGCCTCGCGCTTCCAGCCGGAAGGCGTGCACGGTCCATCGCAGATTGTCACTCCGTCGGTGTATCACTGGAAAGACGAGTCCTGGAATGGCGTTTCCCTCGAGGGCCAGGTGATTTATGAAATGCACATCGGCACGTTCACCCGGGAAGCGACGTGGAATGCGGCGCAAAAACTCTTGCCGCAGCTGGCGGACACGGGCGTCACGCTTCTCGAAATCATGCCGATCGCCGATTTTCCCGGCGCGTTCGGATGGGGGTACGACGGCGTCGATCTGTTCGCGCCGACACATCTCTACGGAACGCCCGACGACTTCCGGGCATTTGTCGATCGCGCGCATTCTGTTGGTCTCGGCGTCATTCTCGACGTCGTATACAACCACTTCGGACCTGATGGGAACTACCTCAAGGAGTTTTCCGAAGAGTACTTCACGACCCGCTACCAGAACGAATGGGGCGAACCCATCAACTTCGACGGCCCCAATTCCGGACCGGTCCGCGATTTCTTCGCCTCCAATGCGTTCTATTGGATCGATGAATTTCATCTCGACGGCCTGCGGCTCGATGCCACGCAGCAAATCTTCGACAGTTCGCCCGAACACATCCTTACCTATGTCACGCAGGAAGCGCGCCGCGCCGCAGGCCGGCGCCAGGTGGTAATCGTCGCGGAAAACGAGCCGCAGGATGCATCGCTGGTTCGTCCGCCGGAAGAGGAAGGCTGCGGCCTCGATGCGGTTTGGAATGATGATTTTCATCATTCGGCGAGAGTCTCAGTAACCGGCCATAACGAAGCGTATTACAGCGATTATGCCGGAACGCCGCAGGAGCTCATATCGGCGGTGAAATGGGGATTTCTGTACGCCGGCCAGTACTACACGTGGCAACGAAAACGCCGGGGCTCCTATGCATTCGATCTGAAACCAGCCTCATTCGTGACCTACATTCAGAATCACGATCAGATCGCGAACTCCCCATACGGCGCGCGTATCCACGAGGTGACGACGCCTGGCCGGTACAGGGCGCTGACGGCTCTAATGCTTCTCAGCCCCGGCACACCGATGCTGTTTCAAGGCCAGGAATTCGGCGCCTCGAGTCCTTTCCTGTACTTCGCGGATCACAACAAAGATCTGGCTCCGCTGGTCGCAAAAGGACGCGCCGAGTTTATCGGACAGTTTGGGAGTGTCGCGTATTCGCGAACCGAGTTCGCCATGGGAGAACCGCATCAGCGGGCGACATACGAGAAGTGCAAGCTGAAGCATTCCGAGCGCAAAACAAATTCGCACATCGTGGCGCTGCATCAGGACCTGCTGAAACTTCGGCGCGACGATCCGGTGTTCAGCGCCCAGCGCTCCGACTGGATTCACGGAGCCGTCCTGGGCCCCGAAGCATTCGCGCTGCGTTTTCTCGCTAGAGAGCACGGCGATCGGCTCGTCCTCGTCAATTTCGGACGCGATCTCCCCTTTTCTCCGGCGCCCGAGCCACTGCTCGCGCCTCCCAGAAAAGGACGGTGGGAAATGATGTGGTCGAGCGAGGATCCGAAATACGGAGGTTGCGTAAGGCCGCCTCTGGACAATACTGGAATCTGGGACATTCCCGGTCATTGCTTGGTGGTGATGTATGAGAGAGCTCAGTAGCGAACACATAATCCTGAACCGAATGCCATGGTCGAAAGCCGACAAGCCCGACCCCGTGTTGCTGCTCACCAGAGAGTGGCTGGTTACGAACGGTCTGGGCGGATATGCCTCGGCATCCGTATCCGGCGCCTGCACACGCCGGTATCATGGGCTGCTCATTGCGTCGTTGCCGGCGCCATTGGGCCGCATGGTGATGCTGAGTCACCTCTCCGAAGAAATCGCGCTGTCGGATGAGTCGGTCGTCGACTTCAGCGGCGAGGAACTGTCGGAAGAACATCTGGACCTCCACTCGGCCGAATTTCTCAGCGAATTTCGCCTCGAGGCGGGACTGCCGATCTGGAGATACGACATTCGCGGTTGCATCCTGGAAAAACGCGTACTCATGCCGCATCTCCAGAACACCGTCCATATCTCGTACCGGTTCCTTTGCAAGGAAGGCATCATGCGTCTCCGGCTTCGGCCATCAATGCATTTTCGCCCGCACGAGGCCCCCGTATTGCTGCCGTTGGAAAAGCCTTACCGCGTGAACGCACAGGGCGACCAGTATGAAATAGTCGGGGAGAACGGTATCCCTCCGCTTCGCTTCAGTCTCCGCGGGCCAAACGTCGGCTTCGTTCTCGAGGGCGGAAAATTCAAGACTGTCTTCTACAGGGTCGAGCAAAACCGCGGTTATGAGTTCCGCGGGCCGGTCTGGAGCCCCGGATATTTGCGAACCACGTTGCGTCCAGGTGAAACCTTCACGGTGATCGCATCTACCGAACGATGGGACAAGATCCTGGCGCTGGAACCGGACGAAGCACTGCTAAGGGAACGCGAACGAAGGCGCAAACTCGTCGACGCCGGCCGGCCCGAAGTGAGAACCAGCTGGCCGGCGGAATTGGTTCTCGCGGCCGATCAATTCATCATCAAGCCGAGCTCGCGTGTCGGTGATGCGGCGCGCGCTAATGCGTCCGGCGACGATGTGCGCACGATCATCGCGGGCTACCACTGGTTCACCGATTGGGGCCGCGACACCATGATCAGCCTCGAAGGCCTCACTCTCGTCACCGGACGGCATGTCGAAGCGGGTTACATCCTGCGTACGTTTGCGCATTACATCCGCGACGGTCTCATCCCAAACATGTTTCCTGAAGGCGAGCAGGAAGGCCTTTACCACACATCCGATGCGACGTTGTGGTATTTCCACGCCATCGAGAGGTATCTGTCGGCGACCGGCGATCGAGACACTCTTACCTCTCTCCTGCCCAAGCTTCTCGACATCATCGAGCATCACACGCGCGGAACGCGATTCGGCATCGGTCTTGATCCGGACGATGGACTGCTCCGGCAAGGCCAGGATGGTTATCAGCTCACCTGGATGGACGCGAAAGTAGGCGACTGGGTGGTCACACCGCGTCGTGGAAAGGCTGTGGAGATCAATGCGCTCTGGTACAACGCGCTGCGGTTGACCGAAGCCTGGGTGCGCGCAGAAATCGGCGAGCAGCAGGCGGAGAAATACGCCGCGCTTGCGGCGCGCGTATACGATTCTTTCAACAAAAAGTTCTGGTACGACGCCGGCGGCTACCTGTATGACGTCATCGACGGCGAAAGCGGCGAAGGCGGCGCCGACTCATCGTTGCGGCCGAACCAGCTCTTCTCATTTTCGCTGACGCATCCGGTGCTGGAACCCACTCGATGGAAACGCGTACTCGATATGGTGCAACAGCATCTGCTGACACCGGTCGGACTGCGAAGTCTCGTCCCCGGCCACGCGAATTTCAAATCGCAATACTACGGTGACCTGCGGGCCCGCGATGCGGCCTACCACCAGGGCACCGTCTGGGCCTGGCTCATCGGACCCTTTATCGATGCATGGCTGCGCGTCTATCCCGACGACTACAAAACAGCGCGCAGATTCCTGGAAGGCTTTGCCGCGCATCTCGGCGATGCATGCATTGGATCCATCAGCGAAGTCTTCGATGCCCAGGAGCCGTTCACACCACGCGGGTGCGTGGCGCAAGCCTGGAGCGTTGCAGAAGTGTTGAGGTGTTGGTTGAAGACGGCGAAATAGCCACGGAAGAATCAGCCACAAAAGGCACAAAAGGCACAAAAAGATTTAAAATTTTTTTGTGCTTTTTGTGCCTTTTGTGGCTGATTCTTTCTGCTTTCTTTTTACGCCGCAAGTTGGCCCAATATTTTCTTGCGGTCTTCTATCTCCAGGCCCAGTTCTTCGAGGCGGTGTTCGGGGAGGGTTTTCCGTGCCTCGTCAAAAATTTCCTGTTCTTCCTTCTCGATATGGCTTTCCACCGCCTGGATGAGGTCGTCAACCCGGCTATCGAATTCTCGGTCCGTAGGGCTCATGGCGCCGATCTGGTCGAGCAGTTTCTCCATAGAGTCGTGTTCTTCCACCGCAGTAGATACAAGCTGGGTAGCGGTTTTTGAGGAAGTTCCGGTAAGTGCCGGATAGAAGATCTCCGTTTCCATCTGCGAGTGGATCATCAATTCTCTTCGGACGGCCTCGAAGAGTTCTTTCTTACCGTTCTGATTGCGGGCTCCCGCTTTCTTGTACTTGGAAAACAACGACTTGATGGCGTCGTGATCGTTTCTCAGGAGCAACGTTACTTTCATTCCCTTACCTCCTCAGTCCCCAAAGAGCATTCTTGGTTGCACGGCACCTGCCAAAGGAAAAACCGTTAGTCATTCGCCACTTCCAGCTTGTCGTACGGAACCTGCGACTCCAGCCATGATGCGATCTCGGAAAGGCCGCGATCGAGACTCACGCGCGGCTCGTATCCCAGCAGCCGCGTCGCTTGAGAAATATCCGCAAAACAATGCCGGACGTCATAAGGCCGATGCTTTCCTGCCATTCGCAGTTTGATGTGATCTTTTCCCAGAGCGAGCGCCAGCCGCACCGCAACCGACCTGATGCTTGTGGGCTCGCCACTCCCGATATTGAAGATGTGGTCCGGTGCTGCCTCCTTTTCCAAAGCAAGAAGGAAAGCGTGTGCCACATCATGCACGCTGATGAAGTCGCGGAGCTGTTGCCCGTCTTCGTAAATAACTGGGGCATTGTTATTGATCATTCGCGACGCGAAAACGGAGACGACTCCGACGTAGGGGTTCAACAGAATCTGACGGGGTCCATACACATTAAAGACGCGCAGGACCACAGTGGGCAAACCATAACAGCGGCCCATCATCAGGCACATATTCTCCTGATCGAACTTGGAGAGAGCGTAGATGGACGTGAGGGAAAGCGGTTTCGTTTCGGTTGTGGGGATAGGGGTGAGAGCTTCGCCGTCCTCGCCTCGAACTTCCCATTCGCCGGCCTGGAGCTGGCACGGCGATCTTTCGGAAACGTGGATCGGAGCGCCGTTCGGCGAAGCGTACATTCCTTCACCGTAAACGATCTGGCTCGATCCGACCACGAGGCGCTCGACCGGATGGTGAACAAGTGCGTCGAGCAGAACTGCGGTGCCGAGCGTATTAATGCTGGTGTAGGCGCCGAGTTGATACATGCTCTGGTTGGCGCCGACCGCCGATGCGAGATGGCAAACGGCGTCCACTCCTTTCAGCGCCCGGCCGACGGTTTCCGGATCCCGAATGTCGCCCACGATAAGTTCGACCTCGGGGTCGAGATGGACCGGCCTGGCCGCTTGTTTCAGCCCGCATCTCTCTGTAAGCAGGGATAAATTGTCCAGGGCGCGGACATGATACCCGTGCTGAAGGAACTCGTCTGCGACGTGCGACCCGATAAACCCTGCACCACCAGTAATAAGGACCTTTTTGTTCATGACGCGTGTTCGCCCTGCACTTGCACTGCCAATCCGGCGGTATTCTGAGGTCATGCCCCAGGTATACATTGGAACAAGCGGATGGAATTACAGGCACTGGCGGGGAGACTTTTATCCGAAGGAACTCGGGCCTCAACAGTGGCTCGAGTTTTTTACCGAGCACTTCGATACTGTCGAAATCAATAACAGCTTTTATCGGCTGCCCACCGAAGAAGTCTTCGCGAATTGGCGGCGCCGGGTGCCGAAGGACTTCACGTTCGCAGTAAAGGCCAGCCGATTTCTGACGCACATCAAACGTCTCAAGGATCCCCAAGATCCTCTCGAACTTTTCTTCTCACGCGCCAGGCATCTGAGGGATCGCCTGGGCCCGGTGCTGTTCCAGCTGCCTCCACACTTCAAAGTGAATCTGGAGCGTCTTGAAATCTTTCTCTCCGCGTTGAAGCCTTACAAGAAGGTCCGCCCGGTTATTGAGATCCGCGATGCGTCGTGGCTGGTGCCTCCGGTTTTCGAACTTCTGGAAAGGTACCGGACTGCCCTTTGTTTCGCCGACTGGCGCGATACGCACGTGACCGAACCCGTCACTGCGGACTTCGTGTACGTCCGCCGGCATTACGGGGTGGCCGGCGGCGGCAACTACCGCAAGTCCGCCCTCGACCGGGATGTACGCCAGATTCGCACCTGGCTCCACTCCGGCCTCGACGTCTACATCTACTTCAATAACGACATGGGCGGCCATGCCATCCGCAATGCAACGTATGTCCGGAAAGAATTAGCCGCGGATTACGCGAATTACGCAGATGGGCGCATTAAGACCCTTTGATGCGCCCATCTGCGTAATTCGCGTAATCCGCGGCTAATTCTGTGCTTCCTCAAATTTTGGTCAAAACCCGATCTAAGCTTGAACTTTCAACCACTTCTGAAGGATATTAGTTCCACGCAAGGAGCAATAATGAGCAGAAGTTGGGTCGTTATTCTGCTGGTGGTTTTCGGCACTCTGCCGGTGGCCGGAGCACAGCAACCAGGAACCGAACCACGAGTTTTTATCACTACTTACTGCGTCACGTGCCATAACGACAGGCTGAAGACAGGACAGTTGTCGCTCGAGAAAATGGACTTCGATAACATCCCGGCCGGTGCCGAAGTCTGGGAGAAAGTGATCCGGAAACTGAGAGCGAGCGCGATGCCGCCTCAAACGGCCCCCAAGCGTCCGGATCAGGCCATGGCCGACGCCTTTGCTTCCTATCTCGAGACGACCATCGACCGCGCCGCCGCGGCGAAGCCCAATCCAGGCCAGGCAACGCTTCACCGTCTCAACCGGACCGAATACGGCAACGCCGTTCGCGATGTCCTCGGCCTCGAGATCGATCCAACACCGTTGCTCCCGGCCGACGACGAATCTTACGGCTTCGACAATATTGCGGATGTCCTCAAGATTTCGCCGTCCCTGATGCAACGGTATATGTCTGCCTCATGGAGCATCAGCCGGCTCGCGGTCGGAAACCCCGCGATCATCGCCGAAACAGCAACTTATCGCGCCAAGCCGGATCTGTCTCAAGACGGCCATATCGAGGGTCTACCTCTCGGCACCCGCGGCGGCATGAGCATGCGTCACAACTTTCCACTCGACGGCGAGTACGAAATCCGTGTTCGGTTGTGGCGCGCTACGGCGGACGTAATTAAAGGACTCGAGGACGTGAACCAGCTCGAAGTCAGCGTCGACGGCGTTCGTACCAGACTCATCACGATCGGCGGACCGACGGATCGTGACCTCAGCTACGAAAATTCCGGCAAATCCGCGGAAGAAATCGATAAACGCCTCACCGTCCGAGTCCAGGTGAAAGCCGGCCCGCGCACGGTGATCGCCACCTTCCTCAAACAGAGCGACGCCCAGGCCGATGACGTCCTGCAACCGTACATGCGGACGAATCTCGATCCGCTTGGCTATCGCGGTCTGCCCGCGGTTGACCGGGTGAGTGTCGCGGGTCCATTCAAGCCAACAGGCGCTGGCGACACACCGAGCCGCCGTCAGATCTTCACCTGCAAACCGTCGAGCGCTACCGAGGAGCCGGTTTGTGCCCGGCAAATCATTTCGAAACTGGCCCGGAAGGCTTACCGCAGACCCGTCACGCAGAGCGACCTGGGCAACCTGATCGGCTTCTATCAGCGCGGCCGCAACGAAGGCAGCAACTTTGAATCCGGAATCGAAGCGGCCATCCAGCTTCTTCTCGCGAGCCCGGATTTCCTGTTCCGGTTCGAGCCCGATACGGCAAATGCCGCTCCCGGCAGTGTTTATCGGATCAGCGATCTGGATCTGGCATCCCGGCTGTCGTTTTTCCTCTGGAGCACGATTCCCGACGAAGAGCTTCTGAGTGCTGCAGCGCAGGGACTTTTGAAGGATCCCGCGGTTCTGGAGCGCCAGGTGAAGCGGATGCTGAAAGATCCTCGCGCAAAGGCTCTCGTGGATAACTTCGCGGGGCAGTGGCTGTACCTCCGTAACCTGAAAACCATCAACCCGGATTTCGAAACGTTCCCGGACTTCGACGACAACCTGCGGCAGGCGATGAAGAAAGAGACCGACCTCTTCATCGAAAGCATCATCCGCGAAGACCGCAGCGTGATGGAGCTGCTGAACGCGAATTACACGTTTGTCAATGAGCGCCTGGCCAGACATTACAGAATGCCTGGAATCTACGGCACCGACTTTCGCCGGGTCACTTTGAAGGACGACAACCGCAGAGGACTTCTTGGACAGGCGAGTATCCTGACGTTGACATCGAATTCCACGCGGACTTCTCCGGTGAGTCGAGGCAAGTGGATTCTCACGAACATCCTCGGCCTGCCGCCGAATCCGCCGCCTCCGGAGATTCCGGCACTCAAGGAGAAGTCGGACGCCGGCAAGCCCACCTCGCTGCGCGAGCGCATGGAGCAGCACCGCGCCAACCCGACTTGCGCAGGCTGCCACCGCACGATGGACCCCATCGGTTTCTCCCTGGAAAACTTCGACGCGGTAGGACAGTGGAGAAACACCGACGAAGGCGTTAAAATCGATCCGTCAGGAACCCTGTTCAATGGCACTAACGTCAACGGACCTGGATCTTTACGACAGGCACTGACGAGTCGTCCGGAGATATTCACAGGGGTGTTGACCGAAAAATTGATGACTTATGGTCTGGGCCGCGGCATTCAATACTATGATATGCCTGCCGTCCGCAGCGTGTTGAAGAGCGCGCGACCCGCAGATTTCCGTTTTTCTTCGATGGTATTGGGTATTGTAAAAAGTGTTCCGTTCCAAATGAAAACAGTGCAGCTCAAGGAAACGAATTGAACTGTAGCGGCGGTCGATGAGCGGCTGCGAATGCAAGCCCGATAGGGCGCAGCCATCAAGCAAAGACCGCCGACGATGGAGGCCGGAAAGCATGTTCATTACAAAGAAGCATCTTCCCCGCCGCGCGTTTCTTCGCGGTATGGGCGTCGCACTGGGACTGCCGTTGCTGGAATCGATGATTCCCGCAGCAACAGCGCTAAGCCAAACGGCAGCGAACCCGCGAATCCGTCTGGGGTTTTTATATATGCCGCACGGAGCACACATGATCAACTGGACGCCCGCCACTGAGGGCGCTGGTTTTGAACTCTCGCGGATCCTCGCTCCGTTGAAGCCGGTGCAGGATCAACTGGTCGTCGTGAGCGGTCTTTCGCACAAGAATGCAGGCGCAACAGCCGGCGATAGCGGAGGCGATCATGGCCGCTCCCCAACGGTGTTCCTCAGCGGAGCGCGTCCAAGACGGACCGAAGGTGAAGACGTCCGAGCGGGCATAACGGTAGATCAGATTGCCGCGGCCACTCTCGGCCAGGACACTCCACTGCCGTCTCTCGAGCTGGCGACGGAAGACATGACCGGCCTGATCGGAGCGTGCGATGTAGGCTTCAGTTGCACGTACACGAACACGAACTCCTGGAAGACGGCCACCACGCCTCTTCCGATGGAAATCAATCCGCGCGTGGTCTTCAATCTTCTGTTTGGCGACGGCAGCAATGCCACAGAGCGGCTCAACCGCATGCAGCGGCAGCGCAGCATTCTGGACGCCGTCACCGAACGTGTGACGAAGCTGGAAAAGAAACTCGGCCCCTCCGACCGCAACAGAATGAACGAGTATCTCGATAACATTCGCGAAATCGAACGCCGTATCCAGCTCGCCGAGAAACAGCACGGGTCGAATCTGTCGGTGCCGGCAACCCCGGTCGGGGTCCCGGATGATCATGAGGAACATTCCAAGTTGATGATGGATTTGATAGCGCTGGCTTTCGAAGCGGAGATCACGCGGGTGTCGACATTCATGATGGCGCGTGAAGTCAGCTATCGGACATTCCCGAAAATTGGCGTTCCGGAGCCGTTCCATTCCACGTCGCATCACCAGGACAAACCGGAAACTCTCGAGAAGCTGACCAGGATCAATACGTATCACGTGAGTCTGGTGAATTACCTTCTCGAGAAGCTGAAATCGAAGTCCGACGGTGCAGGCACGCTTCTGGATAATTCGCTGATTTTGTACGGAAGCTGCATGAGCAACCCGAATGTGCACAATCACGGTCCGCTCCCGATCTTCGTGGCCGGCGGAGCCGCAGGCAAGATGAAGGGCGGCCGTCACGTGAAGTATCCCGACAATACGCCGGCGGCGAATCTTTTGCTGACGATTCTGCACAAAGCCGGCATTCACGAGGATCTTATCGGCGACAGCACAGGCGTCCTGTCCGAAGTGTAACTACTGTAGCGGCGGTCTATGACCGCCGGCCGCCGGAGGCAAAACGACACATGCGTATCTTGAAGGTACTCGTTCTCGCGTCATTTCTGGCCGTCAATTCCTTTGCCGCGGGCGCTTCCTCGCTGTTGGATGCCGTGAAGAGTAAGGATAAGGAAAGCATCCGCACGCTGCTCCGGCAGGGTGCCGACGTGAAAACGCCCGAACCGGACGGGACAACGGCGCTTCACTGGGCCGCTCACTGGAACGATCTGGAAACGGCGGACCTCCTGATTCGTGCGGGGGCCGACGTACGCGCCGCAAACCGCTACGGCGCAACACCGCTGTCGGAAGCCGCCGGCAATGGCGGCGCGGCGCTGGTCGAGCGCCTGTTGAAAGCGGGCGCCGATCCCAACACTCTGGTCACCAGCCAGGGTCAGACCGTGCTGATGACTGCTGCCCGCGTCGGCAACCTGGATGCGGTCAAGACGCTGCTGGATCATGGCGCCTACGTGGACGCGCGTGAGAGCTTCCGCGGACAGACCGCTCTGATGTGGGCCGCCGCCGAAGGTCACGCTCCGGTTGTAAAACTTCTACTCGCGCACGATGCCGATCACCGGGCGCGATCCCTCGATCGCGAGACCACCGTGCCGAAATTGACGGCTGGTACGCCGGTTGTCGCGATTCCCCGCGGCGGCTTGACGGCGTTGCTGTTTGCGGCCCGGCAAGGCCAGATGGACGCCACAAAGGCCCTGCTGGACGGCGGTGCAGATATCAACGAGCCGGATTCCGACGGCAATAACGCGATTGTGCTGGCTCTGCTCAACAGTCATTACGACCTGGTGCAGATGCTGATCGAGCGCGGCGCGGACCCCAACGTCGCTGCGAAAGACGGGCGAACTCCGTTGTACACCGCCGTGGATATGCACGATGCGGATTGGTCGCCGCTCCCGGCGCGCAAGGTTGAAGACAAAACGACAGCTCTCGACATCATCCAGTCGCTGCTGGCCAGAGGCGCGAACGTCAACGCTCAACTCACAGCCGCTTCCCCGATTGCGAAGGTCGCGCAAGACACCGGTGACCGCACCATGAGCGCCGGCGCGACCGCTTTCATGCGGGCCGCCCGCAGCGGAGACGTCGCAGTCATGAAGCTCTTGCTCGAGAACAAAGCCGACCCGAAACTCTCCAATAAGAACGGTCTCACCGCATTGAGCGTCGCGGCCGGCGTGAGCTGGAGTGACAAAATCAAGGGCAGCGATAGCGAAGCCCTTGAGGCCGTCAAGCTCTGCGCTGAACTCGGGCTCGATGTGAACGCCGCCATGGATAACGGCGATTCGGCTCTCCACGGCGCCGCCCTCCGCGGCGTGGATTCGATCGTGAAATTCCTCGTGGAAAAAGGCGCCAGACTCGACGCCGAGACCAAGGCCGGCCTGACCCCACTCGACATCGCCATGGGCAAAGTCCCCACCGGAGCCCCCCGCGACCCGCACCCCACAACGGTCACCCTGATCAAGGAACTGGGAGGCAAGCCTGGCGAACCAAAGAAACCGGAAGAGAAGAAGGCAGAACAAAAATAGAAATCTGACCAAGAGGTAATTCGGGGACAGACGCATAAATCACCTAATTACGAATCAACGGTCTTTTAACCGTAATTAGGTGATTTATGCGTCTGTCCCCGAATTACCTCCGATCCGCGGCTAAAATGTCCTTGAGGTCCCCTCGATGAAGATGATGCGCGTCCACATTACGCTTTGGGTCGTTCTGCTGATCATCGGTTTCCTTCTGGGATTTGTTCCTGAATACCTGAAGAACCGCGAACTTCAAACACAGTTGGAAAATCCAAAGAAGACGATCGATACCCTGAAACTACAGCTTCAGTTGGGCGACGTACGAGATGCCGCTGCACTCATGCTGTTGGAACTGTCCCGTCAGAATTACGGGCTGGCACGAGATCATTCGATGGACTACTACAACAAGCTCCACAACCTGATCAACGAAAGCCAGGACGAAAATCTGAAAAAGTCTTTAGCGGAGCTGTCGGCCACACAGAATTCGTTGACGACGAACCTGCTCACATCAACACCGAATTCATTGGCGGCCGCACAGCCGATTGTCTCGCGGACATTCGAGTTGACGAAGAACGTCAACAAGTAAAACATCACCTGTGGAGAGCCGCTCCGCAATCTTTGCAAACCAGCCAGAAAGGTGCTACCGTCGCCACAAATTCCTATGAATTTGACAGCAACCGCAATCGCGATTCTCGTTCTCCAATGGGTAAACGTGCCGCTTCCGAACACTCCACGCACGCCCGATGGAAATCCTAATCTCACGGCGCCTGTACCGAAAACTCCGGACGGCAAGCCGGACCTCACAGGGATTTGGAGAAACCCGGACGGCAAATACCTGGCGAACATCGCGGCCGATGGAGTTCAGGTCCCCTTCCAGCCATGGGCGGAAGCGCTATACAAGGAACGGCAGGAAAACAACAGTAAGGACCGGCCTTCCGGGCGCTGCTTACCCCACGGAGTACCCGACATCATGCTCGTGCCGGCCACTCCTTTCAAGATCATCCAGACGCCGGGTGTTACCGTAATCCTTCACGAGAACCAGGGTCACTTTCGACAGATTTTTACGGATGGCCGCGGTTTCCCGAAGGAAACAAATCCGACATGGCTTGGCTATTCGATCGGCAAGTGGGAAGGCGACACGTTCGTCGTCGATAGCGTGGGTTTCAACGACCTGACGTACCTCGACGACGGCGGCCATCCGCACAGCGACGCGTATCATTCCATCGAACGCTTCCGGCGCAGCGACTTCGGGCACCTGGATTACGAAATCACCATCGATGATCCCAAAGCGTATACGCGAAGCTGGAAAGTCAGTATTCCGTTCGCACTGTTTCCCGACAACGAATTGATGGAATCCGTCTGCGAAAACGAACGGGACTTCGAGCATCTGGTCGGCAAGTAAAGGAGAGGAATGCGCACCGTTGGACTCGTTGTTGCCATAGTTCTGATGGCGAGCTGCGGCGCCGCAGCTCAATGGGTGAACCTGACACTGCCGAATACTCCGAGGACGCCCGATGGCAAACCAAACCTGACGGCGCCTGCGCCGAAGACACCGGATGGTAAGCCGGACTTGACCGGCATCTGGAGAGTATCGAGCGGTAAATACCTCCAAAACATCGCGGCGGATTTGGGAGAACCTCCCTTCCAGCCCTGGACAGCCGCTTTGTATAAGGAACGAGTCGATGTATTGGGGAAAGGCAGACCTTCAGAACGATGCATCCCTCACGGTATTCCGGATGGGATGGTGGTTCGAAACTCTCCTTTCAAGATCGTCCAGACACCGGGCGTTGTCGTGATCCTCTATGAGGAGTTCAATCACTTTCGGCAGATTTTCACCGACGGCCGCGGCTTTCCTCCGGAAACCACTGAAAGCTGGTTCGGATATTCCGTTGGCAAGTGGCAAGGCGATACGCTGGTCGCCGAGACCGTCGGTTTCAACGATAAGAGCTGGCTCGATGATCCCGGACATCCTCACAGCGAAGCCCTGCGCGTCACTGAACGGGTTCAGCGCCGGGACTTCGGACATATGGATATCCAGATCACGTTCGACGATCCGAAGGCATACACCAAACCCTGGACAGTGACCATACCCTTCGATTTGTACGCTGACACCGAGCTCATAGAAAGTATCTGTGAAAACGAAAAAGACCGTCCCCACATGGTGGGCAAATAGAGTTGCGGCAGTCCCCTTTTCAATACATGAATGACTGAGCTTCTGTATCCTCTGGATTCCTACCGCAAAGAGTTTTCCTCTCTGGTCGAGGGCACGGAGCAGAATAACGTTATTCTCTCGCGCACGGCGTTCTATCCGGGCGGCGGCGGCCAGCCATCCGACACGGGCGTCCTTATCTGGGGCTCTGAGCAGGCGCGCGTTGTTTCCGTGAAGCGATGCGCACGCACACGGCTCTGCACATTCTTTGCGGCGTGATCTTCCGGGACTTTGGAAGTCAGGTCACGGGCGGCAACATGGAACCGTTGAAAGCGAGAATGGACTTCGAGCTCGCGCAGCTCTCGCCGGACTTCTGTCAGGATATCGAGGCCCGGGTGAATCGCGAAATCGACGCTGCGCGTCCCATCAGTGTCCGTATCATCCCGCGAGAAGAAGCTTTCCAGATCGCCGACCTCATTCGCACGAAGATCAACCTTCTGCCCGAAGGCATTGCGGAAGTCCGCATCGTCCACATCGAAGGACTCGATCTTCAGGCCGACGGCGGTACACACGTAGCAAACACGAGCGAGGTCGGCCGCATCAAGGTTGTCGGCTATGAGAACAAGGGCAAGATCAACAAGCGTCTTCGTATCACGGTTGACTGACACCGGCTTGATTTTTGCCGGCGTGCTGTTCATCTATCTTCTGCTGCCAACGAAGAATTACTACTGGGATGGCATCGGGTTGTCGAATGCCATTGAGCATTCGGAAACTCAACCGCTGCTCCATCAGAACCACCTGCTATATGGCCCACTGGGATTTGTCGCATGGCGTACGACTCTAGGCGTATTGCCTGGGGTACGGGCGCTCGATCTGCTGCAAGTCATCAATTCGTTTTTCGGAGCCGCGGCTGTGGCTGTCTTTTATCACGTGCTCCTCCGTACCTTCGGATCATCGTACGTCGCCGCATGCCTCTCGCTGGCGCTGGCGTTTTCAGCGACCTGGTGGAAATTCTCCACCGACGCCGATAGCTACATTCCCAGCATCTTTTTCGTTCTTCTTCCACTACTTCTGGTATCCCCGGGCAGGAAGACCCACCCTGTCATTCTCGGTTGTGTTCAGGCATGCGCGATGCTGTTACATCAACTGGCCGCGTTCTGTGTGCCCGTTTTGATCCTGGCGCTTTGGTGGAAAGAACCCAATCAGAC